>ERZ772855.1281-NODE-1281-length-25039-cov-12.563361_pt1 | contig 25039 bp, 23 predicted proteins | sample MGYA00511900_ERZ772855 | MGnify/ENA primary metagenome ERZ772855 (study PRJEB29015, sample SAMEA2737701) | human gut metagenome | biome: human gut; feature: human-associated habitat; material: faeces | place: China | collected 2012 ... | reverse complement strand
ACACCCCATTTCCTAAACAGTATACCATACTGTCTAACAAATGGGGTGCAGTTCACAATGCCGGAGGGGGCGTTCTTTGTTTATCGGCCAAAGAGCCGCTGCGTTTCCTGCAAAAAGAAGCGGGCCGGGGTGGAGGGCGTGACGTTCTGGGGATAGACGACACAGAAGGTCCAGGACGCTTCATATTTGTCTTCCAGATAGAAATAAGCGAGCTCTTTCTGTACATTGAAAAGGGGGATATAGCTTTCCGGCGCAAAGGTGATGCCGAGGTCGTTGGACGCAAAGCAGAGGGCGCTCTGGACGCTGCTGGTCTCCAGCCGGATCTTCGGCACGATGCCTGCATGGCGGAGGATGCGGTCGGAGATCTGCCGGACGCGCTGCTGCGGGTGGGCGAGGATGAACTGCTGCTCTGCGGCCAGCGCTGGGTCGAGAAAGAGGTGCGCAAAGCCGGGTTTGGAGTAGGCTTTGCGGGTGAGGGGATTGTCTTTCGCCATCGCTATGACATAGCGGTCGTCGCTGACGCGGGTATAGCCTGCGTGCTCGCAGAGCAGAGGCAGATGCATGAGGGCCATATCCAGCTCGTTGTTGTCGATGAGCTTTTCCAGCGTGAGGGAAGTCCCCTCTGTGATGGCAAGCTGGATGTTCGGATAGCGGTTCTGGAAAGAAAAAAGTACCTCGGGCAGAACGATGGAACCGATATGGGGAGAAGTCCCGAGGCGGAGGATGCCTTTGCGCTCGGCCTGTATCTCGCACAACTCCTGGTCGAAGCTGCGGCCCAGCGCGATGGACTGACGGGCAAACTCGATGTATTTCTGGCCCGCGTAGGTGGGGACGAGCCCCCGCTTGGTGCGCTCGAAAAGCTGGGTCTGAAGCTGCGTTTCCAGCCGTGTGAGGAAAATGCTGAGCGCAGGCTGGGTGATATAGAGCTTTTCGGCGGCTTTCGAGAGGCTTTTTTCCTGATAGATGGTCAGAACATATTCAAAATCTCGGTATTCCATGAGACAGCTCCATTCTGCCAGAGAGGGCGTTGCGTCGCTTTTATCATAGCGCAAAACGGGAAAAATGAAAAGCAGAACTGGCCGGTGCTCTGCATCGGCCAGTTCCGGGAAGAGGAAGGAGCGAGAATGCGTTTCAGACGACGATGGTGCCGATGAGGCAGCCGAAGACGATCATGATGAGGCCGATGATCCAGTGGGGGAGGAAGTTGGTCTTCATGACGTCCTTCAGGGACATACCGGACACAGCCAGACCGAGGTAGGTGGAGGCGATGACCGGAGCCATCGTGAAGCAGGAGTCGGCGCCGACGCCGAACGCGATGGCGACGCTGGTGGCCGGGATGCCATAGTTGCCGCAGACCTCGATCAGCACGGGCAGGATGCCGTAGTACAGCGGGTCAGGAGAGACGGCCAGACCGATGAAGCCGCCCAGGAAGGCGAAGACGAGATGCAGATGCTTGGCCAGTGCGGCGGGCAGGATGTTGATGATGAACTCTGCCATGGCGACGATCATGCCGGTGTTGTTCAGGATGCCGACCATGACACCGGCGGCCAGAACGGTGGCGACCAGAGAGATGGCTTTGGGAGCGTGTGCGGCGAGACGGGCTTCCTGCTCTTTGGGGTCAGGGAAGTTGACGACGAGGGCGAACACGCAGCCCAGCATGAAGATGAAGTAGTTGGGAAGCTTGGTGGTGAAGAGGAGCACGAAGACGACGACAGTCAGCAGGACGTTGTACCAGAGCAGCTTGGTGCGAAGGAGCTTTGCGGCGGCTTCATCCACGACTTCGGTCTCTTCTTCCTGCGTGGCGGCGACGTCAATCTTACCGGCACCGCGCTTGACTTCGACACGGGCCATGATGACGGCCAGACCGACACAGCAGACGAGGCCGCAGATCTGCAGAGGCAGATACATATGCCACAGCTCGTTGGAATCCATTGCCAGCGTGATGGACTGACGATTGAGCACGCCGCCCCAGGGCACGAGGTTCATGACGGTGATGGTGGCCGTGCAGACCATCATGATGGTGCTGATGCGGATGTTCAGCTTTTTGCACAGGGGAGCCATTGCGGGGATGACGATGAGGTAGGTCGTGGGGCTGTTGCCGTCCAGATGGCCCAGGATGGAGACGAGGACGACGACCAGAAGGATGCCCAACACCCGGCCGTTGGCGATCTTGATGAGCTTTTTGACCAGCTTATCAAACATACCGACATCGGTCATGATGCCAAAGTAGGTGATGACGAAGACGAACAGGGCGGCCATGCCCCAGGTGGTGGAGACGCCGGATTTGATGTAATCGGTGATGTCTGCGATGCCGAAGCCGTTGATGAGTGCACCGATGATGGGAAGGACGACGAAGAGAGTCACGGGGATGGCCTTTCCCTTCAGCAGGAAGTACATCAGCAGGCCTATCATGACGAAACCTGTGAGCGCGAGCAGCATTGTTTTTTCCTCCTTTTTCGTGTGGTGTTTTTATTTTTGGCGGAAGAGCGCGTCGGCTTTCCGCACAAAGTCAGCGAGACAGGCGTTGAACTTTTCCGCCTCGTACAGGAACATCAGGTGGCCGCTCTTGTAGAACTTGTGGACCTCACTGTAGCCCCGCACTTCGGCAGCAAAGCGGTCTACCATGTCCAGACCGTAGGCTTTGGACTGTGCGCCGAATACGGCGTAAGGAACGGTGATTTTTTTCAGATTGCTGAAATTATCGGTCAGGCAGAAGTCGTAGTGCAGTTCCAGCGCCGTCCAGGGCATCGTCTTTTTGCACTCGGCCTCGAACCAGGCCCGGATCTCATCGTCCATTCCCTCCGCACAGGAAACGCGGGCGATGAATTTGTCGTAGAAGAGCTTGGGGTCGTAGTAAAGAGGCAGGTAGGTGTCGAACCAGTTCTGCAGGTTATAGTCACGGCCGCGGTGGTGGTTCCAGTCGGCGTCCGAGAACGGATACAGCGAGCCGTCCATCGTCACGAGGCCGTTGAGCTTGTACTGCTCAAATTCGGCTGCATAGCTGACAACGATGGAGGAGGCCAGCGACCAGCCCAACAGGACGACGTGCTCCAGACCGAGATGGTCGATGAGCTCCTTGATGTCCTGCGCATTGCGGCGGATGGTGTTGCCCTGGCAGGTCTTGGAGGAGTTGCCCTGTCCGCGGGGGTCCATCGTGATGACGCGGAACTCTTTGGAGAGGACCTCAGCGTTTTTTTCGAAAAATTTGGTGGTGCATAAAAATCCGGGGACCATCACGATAGGAAGCCCGGAACCTCGGTCTTCGAAATAAATGTGGATGCCGTCCGAGGTGGTGAAAAAATTATCTGCGGTGATTTTCACTGAAATTGCCTCCTTTCTGTTGACAATTTCATTATAACTTGCCACGGTATAAAGTCAAATTTATGATTTTTATGTCAGATATTAGCGCAGAGTAATAGGAGGGCGCAGGGCATAAAACACAGCGCAGGCCCCGGAAACAGGAGAGTCTCCCTGTTGCAATCTCTTCGCGTTGACGGCCCCGGATTTGAAATATTATCTACCCTCAAAGAGAGCCGGGCTTGTTGTTTCCTTGTCCGGGTTATGGTATACTTACTAAGTATCATCACTGTAAGAACTGAAATTTTACCCAAAGGATGTGGAAAGATGGACACACTGGAACAAGCCCGCGCCGAGATCGACGCGGTGGACGCGCAGCTAGCCGCCCTGTTTGAGCGGCGGATGGCCGCTGTGCTCAGCGTCGCCCAATACAAACAGGCCCACGGCCTGCCGATTTTTGACGCCGCGCGGGAGGCGGTGGTGCTGGAAAAGGCTGCGGCCCGCATCCGGAACGCTGCCCTCCGGCCTTACTATAAAGACCATGTCCAGAACATGATGGATGTCGCCAAGCAGTACGAAGCCGAGGTGCTGGGCCGGAACCGCGCCGCCTATCAGGGTGTGGAAGGTGCTTTCGCCCACATCGCGCTGCGGGCGCTCTTCCCCCACGCGGAGGCCGTCAGCTATCCGACGTGGGACGAGGTGTTCGATGCCGTCAGCCGGGGCGACACCGCCCACGGCGTTGTGCCGTTTGAAAACAGCCACGCAGGCGATGTCTCCGCCGTCCTCGACTTGTGCTACAACCACCCCGAGCTGTGGGTGGTGGACGTCTACGACCTGCCCATCTCCCAGAACCTGCTCGTCCTGCCCGGCACCCAGCTGGCCCAGCTCAAGCACGTCTACAGCCATCAGCAGGCCATCGCCCAGAGTGAGACGTTCTTAAAGCAGTTCCGTCTGCCCGCCACGGCCATGCCCAACACGGCCATGGCCGCAAAGTTCGTGGCCGAGTCGGGCGACCCGTCCAAAGCCGCCATCGCCAGCGCCGAGACAGCCGCCCTCTACGGGCTGGAAGTCCTCGTCCCCAGCATCAACACCGACGGCGACAACACCACCCGCTTCATCGTCCTCAGCCGCGAAAAGCCCACCGTGGGCAACCGCTTCTCGCTGCTGTTCACACTGGATAACAAACCCGGCAAGCTGGCTGAGGTCATCCAGGTCATTGGCCGCTTTGGCTACGACATGGAGTCCATCAAGAGCCGTCCGCTGCCCCATGTCCCCTTTGATTATTATTTTTACGTCGAGCTGGTGGGCGACCCCTCCGCCGACGAGACCGCCGCGCTGCTGCGTGAGCTGGACCATACCTGCCGCACGGTGCGGCTGTTAGGAGTGTATACAAAATGAGTGGATTTATCGGCACCAAGCTCACCATGAATCTGGGTGAGCGCAGCTATGACATCATCCTGAAAAACGGCGCACTGGAAAATCTGTACCAGTTTGCCCGCCTCGACCGCCGGGTGGCGGTGGTGACGGACGCAGGCGTTCCCGCCGAGTACGCACAGCGTGTGGCCGACCAGTGCCGCGACGCAAAAATTATTACTGTCCCGCAGGGCGAGGCCAGCAAGAGCATGAAGATCCTCGAAAGCGTCCTGCACCAGATGCTCGAGTTCAACATGGGCCGCGGCGACCTCGTCATCGCCGTGGGCGGCGGCGTCGTGGGCGACCTGGCGGGTTTTGCCGCTTCCATCTATATGCGCGGCATCGACTTCATCAACTGCCCCACCACCACCCTCTCGATGATAGATTCCTCCATCGGCGGCAAGACCGCTGTGGATCTGGGGGAGACAAAGAACATCGTCGGCTCCTTCTGGCAGCCCAGGCTGGTCATCGTAGACCCCAGCACCCTCGCCACCCTGCCCCGCCGCCAGTACATCAACGGTCTGGCCGAGTCGGTGAAGGCCAGTCTGCTGGCCGACCCGGAACTGTTCGCCATCTTTGAAAAGGGTGACATCGACGAGCAGATCGGCGAAATTATTTACCGCAGCCTCCGTTTCAAAAAGAGCATCGTTGAGCAGGACGAGACGGAGCATGGGGTGCGCAAGGCCCTCAATTTCGGCCACACCATCGGCCACGGCATCGAGGCCGTCAAGGGCGTCAAGGGACGCCGCACCGTGGGCCTCTACCACGGCGAGTGCGTGGCTCTGGGGATGCTGCCGATGATCGAGTCCAAGGCACTGCAGAAGCGCGTCCGTGCGGTCTACCGCCGTCTGGGCCTGCCCCTGCGTACCGCCTGCAACAAGGACAAGGTCTACGCCGAGATGCTCCACGACAAAAAGGCACAGGGCGGCCAGATCACCGTCATCAAGGTGCCGGGCCTTGGCTGCTGGCGCGCGGAGACCATCCCGGTGGAGGGTCTGCGCCCCCTGCTGGGCATGGAGGACTGAAGCCATGAAAAACACCTTTGGCGGCGCATTGGCGCTGACCATCTTCGGCGAGAGCCACGGCAGGGCCATCGGCGGTGTGCTGGACGGCATGGCCGCTGGTGTGCCGGTGGATGAGGAATTCATTGCCGCCTGCATGGATAAGCGCCGCGCCCGGGGCGACGGGCTTTCGACGCCCCGTGTGGAGGCCGATAACGTACAGCTGCTCTCCGGCGTCGTGAACGGTCACACCACCGGCACGGCCATCGCCCTGATGATCGAGAACCAGAACACCCGCAGCGGCGACTACGCCAGGACGGCTGACCTTCTCCGCCCCGGCCACGCGGACTATACCGCCTACGCCAAATACCACGGCTTTCAGGACGCCCGGGGCGGTGGACACTTTTCGGGCCGCATCACTGCCGCGCTGGTGGCAGGCGGGGCCATCGTGCTGGGTGCGCTGAACCGCGCCGGCATCGACATCACCACCCACATCGCCCGCTGTGCCGGCATTTCCGATACGCCCTTTGCGCTGGACGATGCCGCCGCACTGGCCGCTCAGGTGAGCGTGCTGGAAAGCAGGGACGAGGGCTTCGCCCTGCTGGATGCTTCTGTCGAAGAGCCGATGAAAACAGCCATCCGTGCCGCCGGTTCGGAGGGCGACAGCGTGGGAGGCATCCTTGAAACAGCCATTCTCGGCCTGCCCGCCGGTGTGGGCGAGCCGTATTTTGACAGCGTGGAGAGCCTTATTTCCCACATGGCGTTTTCAGTGCCTGCCGTGAAGGGCATTGAGTTCGGCACCGGCTTCGGCTTCGCCGACCTGAAAGGCTCTGAGGCCAACGATGCCTTCCGCATGAAGGGCGATTCGGTGGTCACGGCCACCAACCACAACGCGGGCATCAACGGCGGCATCACCAACGGAATGCCTGTCGTCTTCCGCACCGCTGTCAAGCCGACGCCCAGCATCTACAAAGAGCAGGAGACGGTGGATTACATTGCAAAGCAGGATGCGCCCCTCTCCATTCAGGGCCGTCATGACCCCTGCATCGTGCCTCGCGCCGCCATCGTCCAGACCTGCGCCGCCGCGCTGGCTGTGGGCGATTTGATGACCGCCCGCTACGGCACCGCATGGATGGAGCGGCCCACCAGCTACCGCAGGGAGGGACTGTGATGGAATACGGACTCATCGGCTCGAAACTGGGCCATTCCTACTCGAAGATCATCCATGAGATGCTCTGCGGCTACCGCTACGACCTCTGCCCGCTTCCCACCGAAGAGGAAGCCCGGGCTTTCCTGACCAGGCGGCAGTTCAAGGCCATCAATGTCACCATCCCCTATAAGCGGCTGGTGATGGAATACTGCACCTACATCGACCCCCGTGCCAAGGCCATCGGCGCGGTGAACACTGTGGTCAACAAGAACGGCCTGCTCTACGGCTACAACACCGATTATCTCGGCTTTGCCCACCTGTGCGACGCCCACGGCGTCGATTTTGCGGGCAAAACCGTCCTCATCCTCGGCACCGGCGGCACCCACAACACCACCAGCGCCGTCGCCCGCGACAAGGGTGCGGCCAGAGTGCTCACCGTCAGCCGGACGCCGGACGCCGCCAAGGGCCAGCTCTCCTATGAAGAGGCTGTGTTCAGCGGCGCACAGATCGTCATCAACACCACCCCCGCCGGAATGTACCCCAACGTGGGCGTGTGCAGTCTGGACGTGGCAAAAATGCCCGGGCTGGAAGCTGTGCTGGATGTGGTGTACAACCCCGATAAGACGGAACTCATCCTCCGGGCTGAAGAGGCCGGAGTCCCGGTGGCTGTGGGCGGCCTCGAGATGCTGGTGGCGCAGGCCGTGTACGCCGCCGAATACTTCCTCAGCCGGAAGTTCGACGACGCAGCAGGGGAGATCGGCCGCATCACTGCCGCACTCCGCCGCGATATGCTCAACGTGGCCCTCATCGGAATGCCCTCCAGCGGAAAATCCACCGTGGGCCGTGCATTGGCCGAGAGGCTGGGCAAAAAGTTCATCGACCTCGACGAGGAGATCGTCAAGGCCGACGGCCGCAGCATCCCCGACATCTTCGCCGCCGAGGGCGAGGACGGCTTCCGCGCGAAGGAATCCGCCCAGACCGCCCGCTTTGCCAAAGAGGGCCGACAGCTGCTCTCCTGCGGCGGCGGCATCATCAAGCGGGGCGAGAATCTGCGGGCGCTGCATCAGAACGGCGTCGTGCTCTTCCTCGACCGGCCCCTGGATGCGCTGACGGTGGGCGGCGGACGTCCGCTCTCGTCCAGCACCGAGGCGCTGAAAAAGATGGAGGCGGAGCGCCGCCCCCTGTATCTCGCGGCGGCAGACGCCGTTATCCCGAACAGCGGCACGGTGGAAGACGCCGTGACCGCCGCAATGGAGGCACTGGATGAAATTTTTAGTCATTAACGGCCCCAACCTCAACATGATGCACTTCACCGAGCCGGGCGTGGCCGGTCAGCTGGATTACAACGGCCTGCTGGATTACCTCGAGCTGTGCTGCACCCAGATGGGCATGGAAGTGGAATTTTTCCAGTCCAACCACGAGGGCGACCTCATCGACGAGATCCAGTCTGCCGCAGGCCGGGCCGACGGCATCATCCTGAACCCCGGCGGCTACGCCCACTACAGCGTCGCCATCCTCGACGCGCTGCGCCTCTGCGGTGTGCCTGCCGTGGAAGTGCTGCTCAGCGAGCCCGACGAGCATGAGCCCTTCCGCAAGACGGACATCGTCTCGTTCGGCTGTCAGGGCCACTTCATCGGCGAGGGCATCAGCGGCTATCTCCACGCTGCCGCCTATCTGGCCCAGCTGCTGCGGCTGGACGGCAGTGCGCACACCCATTTAGTGATGTAAGAGATCGACTCTCTTCCGCTGGAAAGCGGAGCAAAGAGGACGCGGAAAAGAAGGATAGAAAGGAAAAATTTTATGATCATCTCCACCAAAAAGGGTACCCCGAAGGAAGAACTCGAGAAAATCGTTGACCGCTTCGAAAAGCAGGGCCTCGACGTCACCCTCATCACCGGCAAGGACTACAATGTCTTCGGCCTCGTGGGCGATACCACCAAGATCGACGAGCGCGACGTCCTCGCCAACCCCTGGATCGACAACGTGACCCGTGTTTCCGCTCCCTATAAGCGTGCCAACCGCCTCTTCCACCCGGCAGATTCCGTCATCGACTGCGGCGGCGTGAAGATCGGCGGCAAGGAGAAGATCGCTGTCATGGCCGGCCCCTGCAGCATCGAGAGCGAAGAGCAGGCCCTCCGCATCGCACAGGGCGTCAAGGCCGGCGGCGCGACCCTCTTCCGCGGCGGCGCTTACAAGCCCCGCACCTCTCCCTACTCCTTCCAGGGCCTCGAGACTGAGGGCATCCTCGACATGGTGAAGGCCCGGGAGGCCACCGGTATGCCCATCGTCTCCGAGCTGATGAGCGAGGAACGCATCCCCGAGTTCGAGGAGTATGTGGACGTGGTGCAGATCGGCGCCCGCAATATGCAGAACTTCCAGCTGCTCAAGGCTGTGGGCAAGATGCACAAGCCCGTTCTGCTCAAGCGCGGCCTCTGCAACACCATCGAAGAGTGGATCATGAGCGCCGAGTACATCATGGCCGGCGGCAACGAGCAGGTCATCCTCTGTGAGCGCGGCATCCGCACCTTCGAGAAGTACACCCGCAACACCCTCGACCTCTCCGCTGTGCCGATCATCCACGAGAAGACCCATCTGCCCGTCATCGTGGACCCCAGCCACGCCACCGGCAAGGCAAACCTCGTGGAGCCCATGATGATCGCCGCTGTCGCCGCCGGTGCCGACGGCCTTGAGGTGGAAGTCCACTACGACCCCCGCCACGCATGGAGCGACGGCGCGCAGTGCCTGACCCCCGACGCCTTTGCGCAGGCTATGGCAAAGTGCCGTCAGGTCGCATGGGCTATTGGCCGGGATATGTGATATGAATGCTACGATAAAACGCGCCCCCGGCGGCATCGGCGGCACCATCACCGCGCCGCCCAGCAAGAGCATGGCGCACCGTGCGGTGCTCTGCTCGGCACTGGCCGAGGGTGCTTCCCACATCAAAAACCTTGAATTCAGCAAGGATATTTCTGCCACCCTCTCCGCCGCCGGGCAGCTCTGCGCCAAAGTGCGCACCGGTGCGGATCGTGCCGTCGTGGAGGGTCTGGGGAGCTTTCTGCCCGTCAGCGCTCCGGTGGACTGCTGTGAGAGCGGAAGCACCCTGCGCTTTCTCATCCCCATTGCCAGCCTCACCGGGCAGAAAGTGACCTTTGTTGGCCGCGGACGGCTGATGGAGCGCCCTCAGACAGTATACGAGAAGTTGTATCAGAAGCAGTCTCTCCGATTTGAACAGTCCCCGGCGGGCCTGACCGTCGAAGGAACTCTGAAAAGCGGCGAGTATGAGCTGGCGGGCGACGTGTCCAGCCAGTTCATCAGCGGATTGCTGTTTGCCCTGCCGCTGCTGGCAGGCGACAGCACCCTCCACCTTATTCCGCCGGTAGAGAGCCGCAGTTATATCGAGATGACCCGGGCGGCCCAGCGCCGTTTCGGCGTCGAGAGCCGCTGGCAGGACGAAAACACCCTCTTCATCCCGGGCGGGCAGAAATACCGGCCTTGCGATTACACGGTGGAGGGCGATTACAGTCAGGCGGCCTTCCCGGCGGTGCTGGGAGCGGTGCAGGGCGGCGTGACCCTCAAAGGATTATCCGCCGACACCCTGCAGGGCGATGCCGCGATCCTCGACATTCTGCGCCGCTGTGGTGCAAGCTTCCGCACCACCGATGCAGGGATCGTGTTCGAGAAAGCACCTCTCCACGGTGTGGACATTGACCTTGCCGACTGCCCCGACCTCGGCCCCGTGCTGATGGTCCTGGGTCTGCTCTGCGAGGGGACCACCACCATCCGCAACGCGGAGCGTCTCCGGATCAAGGAGAGCGACCGCATTGCTGCCATGGAAGCCGAACTGCGGGCCTGCGGCGGCGTCCTCGAGAGCGAGGGCGGCATCATCACCATCCACGGCTGTGCAGACAGCCTCCACGCCCCCGCCGCACCGCTCCATGGCCACAACGACCACCGTGTGGTGATGAGCCTTACGGTGCTGGCGCTGGCCGCCGGACTGGAACTTTCCATCGACGACGCCGAGGCCGTGCAGAAGAGCTGGCCCCATTTCTTTGAAGCCATCAAGCCGTTAGGCGCGGAGGTAGAATATGCTGGATAAAACAAAGCGTTATCTGATCGTGGGCCTCGGACTGCTGGGCGGCAAATACGCCCTCGAGCTTTCCAAAGCCGGATTCCATGTGGACGGCATCAACCGCAGCGAGGGCCACTTACAGTACGCTCTCGACCACGGCTATATCGCCAGCGGCAAGACCCACGATTTCGAGGACCTCGTCTCGCAGGCCGACCACATCATCTTCGGCCTCTACCCCACGGCCCTCATCGACTGGTTCAAGACCTACGGCCATCTCATCAAGCCCGGCTGCATCTTTACCGATGTCTCCGGCGTCAAGACCGGCCTTGTGGAGCCGGTGCAGGTCATGTGTCCGGAGGGTGTGGAGTTCATCGCCAGCCACCCGATGGCAGGCCGTGAGACCTCCAGCGTCGAGCACGCCGCCGAGGTCAGCTTTGCCCCGGCCAACTTCATCATCACCCCCACCGAGAAGAACACCCCCGAGGCCGTCCAGTGGGCAAAAGAGCTGGCCGAGGTGCTGGGTTTCCGCCACATCTGCACCCTGACGGTGCAGGAGCACGACAAGATGATCGGCTACGTCAGCCAGCTCTGCCACGCCATCGCCGTCAGCCTCATGTGTGCAAACGACAACTCTTCTCTCTGCGAGTACACGGGCGACTCCTTCCGCGATCTGACCCGCATTGCCCGCATCAACGAGAAGATGTGGGCCGAGCTGTTCCTCTGGAACAAGGAGAACCTCATTGCCGAGATCGACCAGTTCGATTCCGCTCTGGACCAGCTGCGGGACGCCCTCGTGGCCGATGACCGGGACAAGCTGGAAGAGATGTTCCGTCTGTCCACCCAGCGCCGCGCCGCATTCGACAAAAAGGACTCGTGACCGGAAAGGAGGCCGCCCATGCCCAAGCAGGAGGGACAAAAATCCAAACTGTTGGCGCTGCTGCATATCTTTGAGCAGCAGACCGACGAGGAGCATCTGCTGAATGTGCCTCAGCTGGTGGAGCTGCTGGCCCGGCAGGGCATCCTCTGCGAGCGAAAGAGCGTCTACAGCGACATCGACGCGCTGAACGCCCTGGGCTATGACATCCGGCTGCGCCGGGGCCGCAGCGGCGGCTATTGGATGGCGACGCGGCCTTTCGAGCTGGCGGAGCTGAAGCTTCTGGTGGACGCTGTCCAGTCCAGCCGGGTCATCTCGAAAGCGTCCAGTGATAAGCTCATCCATAAGCTGGAAGGGCTGGCCTCCCAGTATGAGGGCAGTCAGCTCCAGCGTCAGGTCTATGTCGATGGCCGCCCCAAGAGCGCCAACAAAGACCTGCCCTACAGCGTGGATGCCCTCTTTACGGCCATCAACACCGGCAGGATGGTGCGCTTCCGCTACAAAAAGGCGGGACGCCCCGCGCCTTACACCATCAGCCCCTGGCAGATGGCGTGGGAGAACGGCTGCTACTACCTCATCGCCTATCAGGACGAGAAGGAGCCGGTGGGCATCCGCCATTACCGGGTGGATAAAATGGCCGGCGTCACGGTGCTGGACGAGCCCCGCCGCGGCAAAGAGCAGTTCGCGGATCTCGACCTGCCCGCCTACCTGAAAAAGCACTTCCAGATGTTCGGCGGGCCGGAGTATAGAGTCACCCTGCGGTGTACTTCCGACCTTGAATCAGCCATGCGGGAGCGCTTCGGCGCTTCGCCCATCTTCGTGCCGGAAGGGAAGGAGCATTTCCATTTCGACGTCCCCGTCTGTGTCAGCGACCAGTTCTACGGCTGGGTCTGCGGCTTCGGCGGCAAGATAGAAGTCGTCTCGCCCGCCGAGGTGCGGGACGGCCTGCGGGCGCTGAACGAGCGGCTGGTAAAAATGCATCAATAAAAATAAAGAGGCTGTTGTTCTAACCTCTCCGTCACGGCTGCGCCGTGCCACCTCCCCTATCGAGGGGAGGCTTTGGCCATGGCGGAAAGCCTTCTCTTTTCGCCAGAGGCTCCCCTACTAGGGGAGCTGTCGAGCGTATGCGAGACTGAGAGGTTGAGTCAACAGCCCCTTTTGCTGTATAAATATTATTTGAAATTACTTTGCGTTGAACACATACTTGTCCATCCGGTGGAACGCCTCTTCAATGCGGGCGCGGGGCGAGGCCAGATTGATGCGCAGATGGCAGGGGCCGTGGAACATCACGCCGTCCTGCACGGCAGCACCGACGGCCCAGCAGGCTTTCTCCACGTCCTGAATGGTCTTGCCGTGGGCGGCGCACCAGTCGGTGCAGTCCACAAAGAGCATATAGGTGCCTTCGGGCTTTGTCACATGGACACCCTCGAAGTGCTTTGCGATGTAGTCGCAGGCGAAATCCACATTGCCGGTCAGCGTCTCACAGAGCTCGTCGGCCCACTCATAGCCCTCGGGGCGGTAGGCACCGATGAGGGCGTGCATCGAGAGGACGTTCATGGAGTTATAGTGGCAGAGGGAGGATTCCTTCTTGATGCGGTCACGCCACCACGGGTTATAAACGATGTGATAGCTGCCGATGAGACCGGCGAGGTTGAAGGTCTTGGAGGGGGCGTAGAGGGCGGCAGTGCGCATCCGGGCGTCCTCACTGATGGACTGGGTGGGGATGTGCTTGTGGCCGGAGAGGATGATGTCCGACCAGATCTCGTCGGATACGACGTAGACATTATACTTTTTGTACAACTCCATGGCCTTTTCCAGCTCCCACCGCTCCCAGACGCGGCCGCAGGGGTTGTGGGGGCTGCACAGGATGGCGGCGTGGATGTGCTCTTCGGCGAGGTGCTTTTCCATGTCGGCATAGTCCATCCGCCAGATGCCATTTTCGTCCTGCACCAGCGGGGAGTGGACGATGTCATAGCCGTTGTCGGTCAGGCAGCGGGTGAAGCCGATGTAGGTGGGGCTGTGGACCAGCACCTTGTCGCCCCGGGAGCAGACGCAGTTCAGTGCGCTGATGACGCCGCCCAGCACACCGTTCTCGTAACCGATGGCCTCGGCGGTCAGACCCGTGACGTCGTTGCGGGTCTCCTGCCAGCGGATGATGGAGCTGTAGTATTCGGGCGTCGGGTCAAAATAGCCGAAAGCCGGGTGCTGGACCCGCTCGATGACGGCCTGCTGGATGGTGGGCAGGCAGACAAAGTTCATGTCCGCCACCCACATGGGGATGGCATCGAAGCCGGGCTGCGGTGCGTCGGGCGCAAAGCCTTTGCCCAGCCCGTCCACGGCGATGGAGTCCCGGCCATGGCGGTCGGGCAGGGTGGTGAAATCGTACTTCATGGAAGTTCCTCCTGTGGATGCAAAAAAGGCTTTCCCCAAAGGGAAAGCCATAGGTGCAGAAAATCAGCCCTCGATGAGCTCGACGGTCTTCATCTTGACGGGGGTCTTGGGCTTGTCGTTCCAGTCGGTGGGGACGGATGCGATCTTGTCCACGACGTCCATGCCGGCGACGACCTTGCCGAAAGCGGCGTACTGGCCGTCCAGATGGGGTGCGTCCTTATGCATGATGAAGAACTGGCTGCCGGCGCTGTTGGGGTTCATGCTGCGGGCCATGCTGATGACGCCGCGGACGTGCTTGATGGGGTTGTTGACGCCGTTGGCGGCAAACTCGCCCTTGATGTTCCAGCCGGGGCCGCCGGTGCCGTTGCCCAGCGGGCAGCCGCCCTGGATCATAAAGCCGGGGATCACGCGGTGGAAGGTCAGGCCGTTGTAAAAGCCTTCCTTGACCAGCTTTTTGAAATTCTCACAGGTGATGGGGGCAACTTCCTCGTTCAGCTCGATGTCGATGATGCCGCCGTCTTCCATAGTAATGCGAACCATAGTTTTAACAATGCTCCTTTTATCATAGCCCGTTTCGGGGTGGGTGCGGCAGATGCTCTGCCGAAGCTCCCCTTTAGTATACCATACCTTTTGCAGAGCGCAACGGCGCAGATGCAACCTTTTTGTAAAGAATCACCGCATTTCTGCCATATCCTGCCAGAAACGCTTGGGACAGTGGGTCATCCGGCCCTTTTCGTTGTGGCGGGCCTTGATCTCCAGCGTGTCGTAGAACTGCTTCCAGAGGGCCTGAAACTCCTGTTCCCGGGCGCTGGGCGGGGGCAGCTCCAGCGGCACAGCCAGCTCCAGAAGCTGAGCCTTATGCTCCTGATAAAGCAATACCGCCTGATGGACCGCGTCGTATATCATGAAGTTCTCTTCCGGAAAGCGGGAGCAGAAATGCCCCCGCAGCAGAGGCAGGATATAGTTTTTGGGGTGGATGACCGCACCCAGCATCCCGTCGTGCTCCTCGAAGCGGACGAAGCCCTGAAACTTGTCCACCTCCCAGTCGAGACTCTTTTTCATCTCGTAGAGCGGGGCCACATCCGGGTGGCCCATCCGCTTGACCGTGCCGGGGCCGAGGGCGAAGGCCAGATGCAGGAAGCGGATGAGCAGCAATTCCTTATCTTCCTGCCCGGAGAGGAAATCCCGGCTGACGAGATATTCCGTCTCCCGGCCCAGTTTCCGGCCAAGGGCCGAAAAGACCCGCTGCGCTCTGGCAGAGTCCGTCCCGATGTCCCGGACGGGGTAGAGGGTGGCCGTCTCCCGCTGAGGCGTCCAGACGGCGAAGGGGATCTCATGCTGGGCGAAACTCTCGAATACACAGCACAGAAAGCCCTCAAAGCTGCCATCGTAGAGGTAGACCACATCGGCGTCGTGGAGCTTCCGGGGCGGCATCACAGTGCTCTCGCCAGACATTGCACCGCCTCCTCCCGCACCATCCGCTGGGCCGCCCGGGGCGGCACGCCCTGCTCCACCAGCCGGTCAACGGCGGGCGGTGCGAACATACTCAGCTGCTCGGCCCCGGCACTGAAGACGTTGGGGTCGATGAGCGCCCGGGTGATGCGCTCCCGTCCGGCGCTGCCCCGGCCCGGATGCGCCCCGGAAAAGCCCCGGCAGGTGATGAAATACTGCGCCCGCTTGAGCACGACGCCCATCCGCTTCAGCTCGTCGAGGCCGAGGGCCGACAGCCGCCGGGCGTCCCGGATGCGGCGGGCGCTCTTGGGGCCGATGCCCGGCACCCGCAGCAGCATCTCGAAGGGGGCGCGGTTCACGTCCACCGGGAACAGCCCGTAGTGCTGGACGGCCCAGTTGCATTTCGGGTCGAGATAGGGGTTGAAGCTCTGGTTGTCCTTATCCAGTATCTCGTCGGCCTTGAACTGGTAGAACCGCAGCAGCCAGTCGGCCTGATAGAGCCGGTGTTCCCGCAGGAGCGGCGGCTTCGTGTCCAGCGCGGGCAGGCGGGTATCATCCGATACCGGGATATAAGCCGAGTAGAATACCCGCTTGAGGCCGTATTTCTGGTACATCCCCTCGGACAGCTGCAAAATGTGGTAGTCCGTCTCGGGCGACGCACCGACGATCATCTGGGTGCTCTGGCCGGCGGGAGCGAACTTGGGCGCGTGGCGGTAGAGGGTCAGCTCCTGCCTGCTCTCTTCACCTGCCACCGAGATCTGCTTCATGGGCCGGAAGATGGAGTGACGGCCCTTGTCGGGGGCGAGAAGATGGAGGCTCTGCTCGCTGGGCAGCTCGACATTGACGCTGAGGCGGTCGGCGAGATAGCCCATCTGCTGGATGAGCTCGGGGCTGGTGCCGGGGATGGTCTTGGCGTGGATGTAGCCGCCGAAGTGATATTCGTTCCGCAGCAGCCGCAGAACGGTGAGCATCCGCTCGGTGGTGTAGTCGGGGGTCCCCAGCACGGCGCTGGACAGGAAAAGTCCCTCGATGTAGTTGCGGCGGTAGAACTCGATGGTCAGTTCTGCCAGCTCCCGGGGCGAAAAAGTGGCCCGGGGAACGTCGTTGGACTTCCGATTGACGCAGTAGCTGCAGTCGAAGGCGCAGCAGTTGCTCATCAGGACTTTCAGCAGGCTGACGCAGCGGCCATCAGCGGTAAAGGCGTGGCAGCAGCCCGGCGCATAGCAGCTGCCGATGGTGCCGCGCTTCGCCGGATGGGACACGCCGCTGGACGTACAGGCCACGTCATATTTTGCGCTGTCGGCCAAGATGGTGAGCTTGTCCATCAGGGACTGTTCCATAGAAAGATACCTCCCAGAAGGGGATATCTCCCCCTTACCCCCACAGCTGCTGATCGGAAGCGCCGTGGGGCAGGGGAGAGACTCACCACTTGGCCTTCGTCTCGACCACGCGGCCCGCGATGTGCAGGCGGTTCAGGTCCTCACCCTTGATGACCAGCTCGTTGTAAGCGGGGTTGAAGGGCTGCAGAACGACGCAGTTGCCCCGCTGGAGATACCGCTTGAGGGTGCCTTCGCCCTCGTCGCCGTAGACCAGCACGCCCAGGTCGCCGTTTTCCAGCGTGTCCTGCTTGTGGACAAGGGCGAGGTCGCCGTCCTGGATGCGGGGCTCCATGCTGTCGCCGCGCACGACGAGGTAGAAGTAGTTGGAGGGGTCCTTGACGCGGGCATACTCCTGCCCATAATCCTCCTCAAAGGCCAGTGCGCCGTACCCGGCCTTCACGGTGCCGATGACCGGGATGAGGCTCTCGGCGTAGTTGCCGAAAAAGCGCTCCTCGGGGGTGGTCACGTTGGACACCGGACGGTAGAGCCCCAGCAGGAAATCGGCTGTGGTGCTCAAAATCTCAGCGATGCGGGCCACCGTGGCGGGGTCGGGGGAGGATTTGCCGCTTTCCCACTTGCCGACGGCCTGCTGGGTCACCCCCAGTTTGGATGCCAGCTCAGCCTGACTGATCCCCTTCTGCTTGCGGCACTGCTTCAAAAGCTCTGAAAACGACATGGTCGTACACTCCTTTACTCCGAGGTCAATATTTTATGCTTTTATTGTACAACAAAAAGATGTTTTTGTAAAGAGAAAAGTGAGCGGCCAGCCAAAAAAAGGTTGTCGCGTGAGAAGGATTTGCAGGGCTGGACGAAAAAGTTTCAATTTGGGCTTGACAGAAGGCCGGAAATCTGGTAAATTAAATAGGCATTCGGTACGGCGTGTGCGAGTGCCCACGAGGAGAGATGTCCGAGTGGTTTAAGGAAGCAGTCTTGAAAACTGCCGTACGGCAACGTACCGTGGGTTCGAATCCCACTCTCTCCGCCATTTTTTATTGAATAAGTGTAACACACTTTGCTCTGGAGTAGTACTCAAGAGGCCGAAGAGGCGCCCCTGCTAAGGGCGTAGGTCGTCTAAACAACGGCGCGAGGGTTCAAATCCCTCCTACTCCGCCAAGAAAAAGCTCGATGGTTCGTTGAAACCACCGGGCTTTTTCCATTGTTGCACACTTTTGTGGATTTTCGGGGCGGATGATTTACTTTTGCACCCGGATTTCTTATAATGGTATAAAACGGAAATGCCGGAACAGGAGGAAACGAGCAATGGCACTCAAAAAATTTGCCCGCAGGGACGTCATCCTGCCCGCAGTGGTCTTCCTGCTCACATTTGTGGTGGCGCTGTTTTCGCTCCGGCTGCTCTCACTCGATCAGGAAAAAGACGAGCGGCTGCGGGCTGTCTATGCGGCCGAGTCCACCATCAGCCGTGTGTCTTCCCAGCTGAACCGCTATCTGGCAGAATCGGACTTCTTCAAAAAATATATCGAGTCGGGCCATGTGCTCCGTGAAGAGGAGTTTGCAGTTATATCCAGCAATATGCAGGATGGCAGCAGCGTCATCAAGACCCACGAGCTGGCGAAAGACGGCGTCGTCTCCCAGGTGTATCCGGTAGCGGGCAACGAGGCGGCCATCGGGCTCGATGTGCTGCATAACCCCGCCCGCAAAAAGGAAGCAAACCTTGCCAAGAACAGCGGGATGTACACCATCGCTGGTCCCTTCGAGCTGGTGCAGGGCGGAACGGGCGCGCTGCTGTTTGACCCCATCTATACCTATAGTAAAAAGGGGGAGCGCTCGTTCTGGGGCTTCTCCATCCTTGTTTTACAGTGGGACAACTTCATTGAGGAGGTCGAGCTGGACAAGATGGAGGAGGCGGGCTACCGGTATCAAATCTGGAAAAAAGACCCCTATACCGGCGAAAAGATCGTCATCGCGGAGAGCGAAGAGGATTTCTCCGGCAATGCGCTGGAAGTTGCGTGCAGCGTCCCCAACGATACCTGGTATTTTGAGATCATCCCGAAGGCCGGGTGGTTCTCGGACCAGCAGCTCTTGCTGGGCATCGTCATCGCCACCATCATTGGCATGATGGCAGCCTATGCCTGCTGGGAGCTCATGAACCGGCACCAGAAGGACCTGCAGCACGAAGCGGCCCTTGAAAAGTCTGTACAGGAGGCCCGGGCAGCCAACGAGGCAAAGACCCGCTTCCTGTTCAATATGAGCCATGACATCCGCACCCCGATGAACGCCATCATCGGCTTTTCGGAGCTTCTGGAAAAGCACATCGACGAGAAGGACAAGGTGCTGGATTACACCGAGAAGATACGCTCGTCCAGCGCATTTCTGCTCTCGCTCATCAACTATGTGCTAGAAATGGCCCGCATCGAGAGCGGCAAGGCTGTGCTGAAAGAAGAACCCGGCGACCTGTGCGCGCTGATGCAGACGCTCTCAGACGTATTTGAGCCCTCTGTCCAGCAGAAAAAGCTGACCTGCACCTACCATACTGATGTCGAACATCCCTATATTGTGAGCGACCGCACCAAAGTGCGGGAGATATTGCTGAATGTCATCAGCAACGCCATCAAGTATACGCCCGAGGGCGGACATATTGCGGTGTCGGTGAAAGAACTGCCGGCTGAGAAGCCGAAGACGGGCCGCTATACCTTTACTGTTCAGGACGACGGCATCGGCATGAGCGAGGAGTATCTGCCCCATATCTTCGAGGAGTTCACCCGTGAGCATACCAGCACCGAGAGCAAAGTCATCGGCACCGGCCTGGGCCTGCCCATCGTGAAGGCTCTCGTGGAGTGGATGCACGGCAGCATCGACGTGCAGAGCAAGCTGGGCGCAGGAACCACTGTGACCATCACCCTCGGGTTCCCACTGGCGGATGAGGTCCAGAAGAGCGTAGAAGAGCAGGATGCAGAGGGCGACGCGGCCCAGCTCAGGGGCTGCCGCATCCTGCTGGCCGAGGACAACGACCTCAACGCAGAGATCGTCGTGACCATTCTGGAAGAGAGCGGCCTTACCGTGGAGCGCACTGCCGACGGTGAACTCTGCATCGAGGCACTCAAAGCCCACCCGGCGGGCTATTATGATGCCATCCTCATGGACATCCAGATGCCCAACATGGACGGCTATCAGGCGACGAAGCTCATCCGCAATTTGTCGGATGGCCGCCGCACTATCCCCATCATCGCCATGACGGCCAACGCCTTCGACGAAGACCGCCAGAAAGCCCTCTCCGTCGGCATGGACGCCCATCTGGCAAAGCCTGTTGATGTGGAGCGGCTGTTTGGGACGCTGCGGAAAGTGATAAGATAAGCATATCATTTCATCAATAACAAAAAGAACCCCAGCCTAAGCCGGGGTTCTTTTTGTTATGGGCCAGGCAGGACTTGAACCCGCGACCAAGCGGTTATGAGCCGCCAGCTCTGACCAACTGAGCTACTGGCCCACGAAGACGGCGGTCTGCCGCACATGGACTAACTATAAGTATACCAAAAAATCAGAAAAAAGCAAATCCTTTTGCCGGAATTATTTTGTGCGGCGGGCGTCGAACTTGCGCAGCATGAACTCGTCCAGCATCGCGGGCTGGAACAGCGGCTCTTTGTAGCCAAAAGCTTCCCGGATGAAGATGAGGGTCACGATGGTCTGGCGGCCCGGGTCGAACCGGAGGGTGTAGAGGGTGTCCAGCGGCTGCTGGGTGGGCTGATGGAGCGTCAGGTGGAGGGTGAAGCCGCCGTCGTTCTCCCGGCGGCACTCGTAGGCGAAGACATCGTCCGGGCTGTGCTGGTCCAGCCGGTCGAAGCAGTCGTCCAGCGGCAGGTCAGTGCGGAACTCGGATAGGCCGCTGGGGCCGTACTGGCTGCGGCGGTTCTGGTCTTTCTTAGACAGCAGAAATACGATAAAGCCCAGAATGGCCGCGAGAAGAAGGATGGAAAAAACAGCGTTCATGTGCGCCTCCCGATGGAATTTGTGTCGAGTTTTCCTTATTGTAACACAACACGCCCCGAAATGTGTTATAATATTTGAAAAATTCCAAAAACTGATGGGGAGCCTGCGCCCTTTCTGCGGGCGGGAGGGACGATATGAAACTCAAATTCACGCGAAAGACCTGGTATTTCCTGCTGCTGGCTTCCGCAGCGGCCTCCATGCTCAACGGCTTTGCCGTCCTGAGCGGCACCAGCTTCAGCCTCATCGAGCAGATCGCATTCGCCGCGGCGGGCATCGCGGCCCTCTTCCTCGCGGCGGAAAAAGGCTCGGCAAGCTGGGAAAAACGCAACTTCACCGGCGTGTTCGTGCTGCTGATGGTGAGCTACATGGTCAACGGCTGGGCGGGCTACCTCTGCTCTGCGCTGGCGTGGCCGCTGCTGCTCAGCACTGAGTATAAGCGCGGCATGGCCGTCCAGCGCCAGTTGCAGCTGGTGGGTGCCGCCGAAGCGCTCCACCTGTTCTTCCTGCTGATGGCGAAATACGGCGGCATGGCCGCGCTGGGCTTCTGGACGAACCTGCTCTGGGTGCTGCTGGCCTGCGCCCGGGGCTGGGCAGCGCTGAGCCTCTATAAGATGCAGGAGGAGGCATGACCCAGCGGGGGAGAAGACGCCGCGCCCGGTGGGGCCGGTTCGGGCGGCGGGCGTTCCTGGCCGGGGCCGGCTGCGCCGCGCTGGCCGGGGCAGCGGTGCTGCTGGGCCGTGGCCAGACGGCCTCGGCGTCGTCGGTGCCGCCGACGGACGAAGCAGAGCCCAACGCCGCCCTGCCCTCGGGTGAATGGCGGGCCGTCTGGGTGAGCTATCTGGAATGGGCCGGGATGGACTTTTCCTCCGAAGAAGCCTTCCGTGCCGGTGCGGTGGAGCTGATGGACAACTGTCTGTCCATCGGGCTGAACACCGTCATCGCGCAGGTGCGGCCTTTCGGGGATGCGCTCTACAGGAGCAACCTCTTCCCGTGGAGCCATCTCTGCACCGGCGTACAGGGGCAGGACCCCGGCTTCGACCCGCTGGACGTCCTCATCACCGAAGCACACAGCCGAGGCCTTTCGCTGGAAGCGTGGGTGAACCCCTACCGCCTCCGCTCCTCGGCGAAGATGCCGCCCGCACTGGCGGAAAATAACCTTGCCAATGTACATCCCGAGTGGGTCTGCGCCGTGGGCGAGGGGCTGTATCTGAACCCGGCCATCCCGGAAGCCGCAGACTATGTGGTGCAGGGCGTGGCCGAGCTGGTGCAGAACTACGCTGTGGACGGCATCCACTTCGACGACTATTTTTACCCCACGACAGACGCCGCGCTGGACGCGGCCCAGTTCGCCGCCAGCGGCACGGGGGATCTGGCCGCATGGCGGCGGCAGAACGTCACCGCGCTGGTAAAAGCGGCCCACGACGCCGTCAAAGCCGCCGACGCTACCCTCCGTTTCGGCGTCAGCCCGCAGGGCAACCCCGACAACGACCTCGGCCAGCAGTACAGCGACGTGAAGGCATGGCTGGCCGCCGAGGGCGAAAACGCCGTGGTGGACTACCTCTGCCCGCAGATATACTGGGGCTGCGGCTATACCCTCCAGTCGGGCAGCACCCGCTTCGCCTTCGAGAACATCGTGCCGGAGTGGTTGGCCATGCCCCGGGCGGCATCCACGGCCCTCTACTTCGGGCTGGGGGCTTATCGCATCGGCGAGGGGGACGGCGGTGCCAACGAGGACAGCCAGAGCCAGTGGTGTACGGGCAGCGCTCTTGCCCGACAGGTGGAACGTCTGCACAGCCTCGGTGCAGGCGGATGGGCGCTCTACCGGTACGATTCGCTGTTCCGGTCGGCCCAGCCGGAGCTTGCCGACGCCGAACGTGCGGCGCTGGCCGCTCTGACTACGGCCTGAACTCTTGTATGGGAGCATAAAATGCGGTATACTATTAAAAGCTATTTTCGTAAGCGTTGCACACCGCCTGAGCGGTCTTTTTGCCTGCATACTGCGTTGATTTTCCTCGCGATCCGCCTAGGATCGCTTCGAAAAACCGCCTTGTCTGCCGACAAAAATCCTCGTCATTCGGCGCACCCTGCTTGCGAAAATAACTTTTAAGAATCGTGTAAAACCTCGTGTTAAAACAAAATTTGAGGATAAAAGATCATGAAAAAGATAAAGCGAATCGCCCTGCTCGTCGTGGCGGTGCTGGTACTGCTTGTGGCTGCGTCCGGCGTCAAGACTGTGCTGGACATGAAGAACAGCGCGGACAATGAGGTGCAGGAAGAGGACAGCACCCGCTGGGCCGAACCGACCAGCGACCCGCTGAACATCGAGGGCATTGCTGACGCCTCGGCCAAGTATGCCTCGGCGGCGGTGAACGGGAGCCTGAACCTCGTGTTCAACGGCATCTGGAGCCGCCAGACCGATTACTTCACCGTCCCGGGCGGCAGCCTGACCATCACCGGCTACGGCACCGCCGAGGGTACCCAGCGGTACAAGGTGTCCGTCTGGCAGAAGGTGGCCGGCGGCGCACAGTACGTCAACGGAAGCACCTATTATATCAAGACCGATGGTCAGAACTACCGCTGCGTCATCTCCGGGCTGGACCCGGCGGCCAGCTACCGCCTGACCATCTCCTACGATTCCAGCCGCTACTACCTCTACGGTGGACTCAAGGTGGAGGGCATTGCAGGATGAAGACACAGACCAGACATTCGCTCATGCTGATGCTCTGCGCCTTTATCTGGGGCACGGCTTTCGTAGCCCAGAGCGCAGGCTCCGGCATGGGGGCCTATTCCTTCCTCGCAGGGCGCAGCTGGCTGGCTGTCCTCGTGCTGATCCCCACCGTGTTCGCTTTCGACACTGTGCGCAAAAAACAGGGCCAGCCCTACGGCTGGCCGAAGGAGAAGCCGGAGCGCAAGACTCTGCTGGCGGCGGGCCTCGTCTGCGGTACCTTCCTGTTCGCGGCCTCAGCGGCTCAGCAGATCGGCATCACCATCAACCCGTCCACGGCCAAGGCCGCGTTCCTGACGGCCATGTACGTTGTGATGGTGCCGGTGTTCGGCCTCTTTCTGGGCCGGAAGGGCAGCGCTCAGCTCTGGGTCAGCATGGTCATCGCCGTGGCGGGCCTGTATATGCTCTGCATGAAGAACGGCTTCGGCGGCATTGAGACCAGCGACTGGATACTTCTCAGCTGCGCCGTGCTGTTCAGCTTCCAGATCATGTCCATCGACCACTTTTCGCCGCTTGTGGACGGTGTGCGGCTGAGCCTCATCCAGTTCATTGTGGTGGCTGTGGAGAGCTCTGCGGCGGCGCTGATCTTCGAGACGCCCACGCTGGCAGAGTATGGCGCAAACTTTCTGCCCGTGGTCTACTGCGGCGTCATGTCCAGCGGCGCGGGCTATACGCTTCAGATCCTGGGCCAGAAAGAGCTGAACCCCGCCATCGCCAGCCTTATCATGTGTTTGGAAAGTGTATTCAGCGCGCTGGGCGGCTGGCTGCTGCTGGGCCAGAACCTTTCGATGCGGGAGAGCGCAGGCTGCGCCCTCATCTTCGCCGCCGTCGTGCTGTCTCAGCTGCCCTTTGCGGAGCTGCGCAGATGCAAAAAGGGCGCGTGATGCTGCGAGTGGCCGGGGGCATCCCCTATGAGCTGACGCGGGGGCGGGTCAAGCGGCTCAACCTCCACGTCCGGCGGGACGGCACCGTGGCCCTCAGCATCCCCCTGCGCACGACGCTGGAAGCGGCTGACGCCTACGTCATCGCCGAGGCGGAGTGGATACGGGCTGCGCAGGCCCGGCAGGCTGCCCGCGAAAAGCGGCAGGAGGAGCTGCCCGACAAGGCGATCGCCCTGGCCCACTTCACGGCCATGAGCGACAAGGTCTACCCGGCCTTTGCCGGGGTGCTGGGTGGGCAGAAGCCCACCATCAAAGTGCGCAGCATGACCAGCCGCTGGGGCGTCTGCCATATGGCAAAGCGCCAGATCACCTTTGCGCTCCAGCTCTACAATATGCCCGAGGCGGCACAGATCTATGTGGTAGTGCATGAGTACTGCCACTTTTTGCAGCCCAACCACAGCC
>ERZ772855.1275-NODE-1275-length-25107-cov-11.650407_pt1 | contig 25107 bp, 25 predicted proteins | sample MGYA00511900_ERZ772855 | MGnify/ENA primary metagenome ERZ772855 (study PRJEB29015, sample SAMEA2737701) | human gut metagenome | biome: human gut; feature: human-associated habitat; material: faeces | place: China | collected 2012 ... | reverse complement strand
AAGAGTGGGCGGAAAAGATCCGCTCACAGTCGCAGACGATTTATTCAGAGTTTCCTAAGAAAAAATCGCGGCAGCTTTCACTGCCGCGAAACAAGTTACTTCTTGCGGAAGGACATGCAGTCGGTACACTGATCCACGGTGGGGCAAGCCTCGTGAGTACCCACCAGAATGCGATCCAGAGAGCAGTAGTTCTCGCCCTCGCAGTGGTTGGCGCACTGCTGGACAGTACACTCGATGCTCTTGTTGGCATGACAGTTCATAGTAGCAGCCTCCTTTTCTTTGGATTCGGGAATAGTATGCGCCGCTGTCGGCAAAGCATACAGGAACTTTTTTCCAATGTTGCTTTCCCGTGGCTTTTGTGGTATCTTAGAGGAAAAGGATTTTTGCTGGAGGTCTTTCTATGCCTGTCATTGCTCCGTCTATTCTGTCCGCCGATTTTGCCAATCTGGAACGGGATATTCACAATATTGAAGCGAACGGCGCCGATTGGGTGCATGTAGATGTGATGGACGGAATTTTCGTCCCCAACATCTCCATCGGCATTCCGGTGGTGAAGGCGCTGCGGCCTGTCACTTCCCTGCCGTTGGACGTACATCTGATGATCGACCGTCCCATCCGCTACGCCGAGGAATTCATCAAAGCCGGCGCGGACTGGCTGACCATTCACTTAGAATCCGACCAGCCCCAGAACACGCTGGCCTGTCTCGACAAGATCCGGGCTATGGGCTGCAAAGCCGCCATTTCCCTGAAGCCGAAAACCCCGGCGGAGGCGGCAATCCCCTATCTTGCCAAATGCGACATGGTTCTCGTAATGACCGTGGAGCCGGGCTTCGGGGCGCAGAAATTCATGGCCGACATGATGCCCAAGGTGAAAAAAATCCGCCAGATGCTGGACGAGGTAAACCCCGCCTGCATCATCGAGGTGGACGGCGGCGTAGACGCTGTGACGTACAGAACCTGCCGGGAAAACGGTGCGGAAGCACTGGTCACCGGCTCGGCCTATTTCAAGGCCGCCGACCGGGCGGCGTTCGTCAAGACCCTTCGCGCGTAACCATTTTCCCGTAAGAAACGAACCCGGCTCCCATCTGGGAACCGGGTTCAGATTGTGTGTGCTCAGCAGTAGAAGTCCCGAATCTTCTTGGCGCGGCTGGGATGGCGCAGCTTGCGGATGGCCTTGTTCTCGATCTGGCGGATACGCTCCCGGGTGACGCCGAAAATCTGTCCGACCTCTTCCAGCGTGTGGGTGCGTCCGTCGTACATGCCGAAGCGCATCCGCAGAACGTCCGCTTCCCGCTCCGTCAGAGTGTCCAGAATCTCCTTCAGCGCCTCGGCAAGCAGGGCGTTGGAGGTGGCGTCGGCGGGGCCGGGGGTGCGCTCGTCCTCCACGAAGGAGCCGATGGAGGTATCTTCCTCGTCACCCACAGGGGTGTCCAGAGACAGCGTGTCGGCGGCGGTACGGTTGGCCTCGATGATCTTCTCAACAGGCAGGTTCAGCTCCGCGGCGATCTCCTCCACGGTAGGCTCGCGGCCAAGCTCCTGCACCAGCTTCCGGTTGCAGCGGGTTGCCTTGTTGATGACCTCCACCATATGCACCGGGACACGGATCGTCCGGGCCTGATCCGCGATGGCGCGGGTGATGGCCTGCCGAATCCACCAGGTGGCATATGTAGAGAATTTGTTTCCCTTTGTCCAGTCGAATTTATCGACCGCGCGGATAAGGCCGGTGTTGCCTTCCTGAATCAGGTCCAGAATGTGCAGGCCGCGGCCGGAATATTTCTTTGCGATGGAGACCACCAGACGCAGGTTCGCCTCGGTGAGCTTGTTCTTCGCCTCCTGATCCCCCTCGGAGACGCGCTTGGCCAGCTCCACCTCTTCCTCGGCGGAAAGGAGCTTGATCTGGCCGATCTCCTTGAGGTACATCCGCACCGGGTCGTCCAGGCTGTACTCGGCGGCCAGGTCAACGGGGTCGACCAGCTCCTCCTCGTCAAGGCCCGCCAGATTGATATCGTCGTCCGGCCCCAGGTCGAGATCGTCGTCCCCCAGATCCAGTTCCAGATCGGCGGTGACCACCTGAATATTCATGGCGTCCAGACGGTCGTAAATGTCCTCGATCTTCTCCGGCGTCAGCTGCATCTTCTCCAGCTGGGCGTTCAGGTCGGAGGCACGGATCATGCCATCCTTCTTTCCCTGGGCGATCAGCGCCTGCAATGCGGCATGAACATCGTCCATATTGGCTTTTGGAGCCTTCTTCGGCGTACTACTACTCATAGAGAATCTCCTTTTTTCTATGTAAAAATCCATAAAACTCTTGTGCCGTTAAACTATACCCCGTTTTTTTCGGTATGACAAGGGCATTTCCCAAAAATTTTTCTTTCATCGAGGACAGTTTTCCCCTGATTTCGGGAAAACATACGGTTTACTTTTTGGGAAAAATTCGTTATAATTGTGAGAATAAGGCAGTATGCCCATTTGGGGGCGCGCAAGCTCCTTCGATCCCACATTCATGAGGTAATCCATATGACCGAATTATCCAACATCCGCAACTTTTCCATCATCGCCCATATCGATCACGGCAAGTCCACCCTCGCCGACCGGCTGCTGGAGCAGTGCCACGCCATCGACCAGCGCATCCGCGCCGAGCAGATGCTGGACTCCATGGACTTGGAGCGGGAGCGGGGCATCACCATCAAATCCAGCGCCGTCACCCTGCACTATACCGCCGCCGACGGCGAAAAATACGTCCTGAACCTGATCGACACCCCGGGTCACGTGGACTTCAACTACGAGGTCTCCCGGAGCCTTGCCGCCTGCGAGGGCGCGATTCTGGTGGTGGACGCCTCCCAGGGCGTGGAAGCCCAGACCCTCGCCAATACCTATCTCGCCATCGACGCCGGGCTGGAAGTCCTGCCCGTCATCAATAAAATTGACCTTCCCTCCGCCCGTCCGGCTGAGGTGAAGTCGGAAATTGAGGACATCATCGGCATTCCCGCCGAGGACGCCCCCGAAATTTCCGCCAAAAACGGCATCAACATCCCCGCCGTTCTGGAGATGATCGTCCGGGACGTCCCCGCCCCCACCGGAGAGCGGGACGCGCCATTGCAGGCGCTGATCTTCGACAGCCAGTACGATTCCTACCGGGGCGTCATCGTCTACACCCGCATCAAGCAGGGAACGGTGAAGCCCGGCATGGACATCAAAATGATGGCCACCGGCGCGGTCTACAAGGTGGTGGAAGTGGGCACCATGATCCCCGGCGGGCTGAACCCCTCGGACGCGCTGGGCGCCGGGGAAGTGGGCTACATCACCGCTTCCATCAAAACCGTGGCGGACACCCGGGTGGGCGACACCGTCACCGGTGTGGAGAATCCCGCCGCCCAGCCCCTGCCCGGCTACCGCCCCGCCCAGCCCATGGTGTTCTCCGGCATCTATCCCGCCGACGGCGCCAAATATCAGGATTTACGGGACGCGCTGGAAAAACTGAAGCTCAACGACGCCTCCATGAGCTACGAGCCGGAAAGCTCCATCGCCCTGGGCTTCGGCTTCCGCTGCGGCTTCCTCGGTCTGCTGCATATGGAGATCATTCAGGAGCGTCTGGAGCGGGAATACAATCTCGACCTCATCACCACCGCTCCCAACGTCGTCTACCGGATAACGAAGACCAACGGCGAATCCATGTATGTCTACACGCCTCTGGACTACCCCGACCCGGCGGACATCCAGCTGGCCGAGGAGCCTTACGCCAAGGTCAGCCTGATCTCCCCACAGGAATACGTGGGCAACATCATGGAGCTGTGTCAGAACCGCCGGGGCGAATTCAAGGACATGGTGTATCTGGACGCCAGCCGCGTGGAGCTGCACTACGAAATGCCCCTGAACGAGATCATCTACGACTTTTTCGACGCCCTGAAGTCCCGCACCCGTGGCTACGGCAGTCTGGACTACGAGCTGATCGGCTACCGTCCCAGCCGTCTGGTGAAGCTGGACATCCTGCTCAACGGCGACGTTGTGGACGCCCTGAGCTTCATCCTCTTTGCGGACAACGCCTATCCCCGCGCCCGGAAGATCTGCGAAAAGCTGAAGGAGAACATCCCCCGCGCCCAGTTTGAAATCCCCGTTCAGGCCGCCATCGGCGGCAAGGTCATCGCCCGGGAGACCATCAAGGCGCTGCGCAAGGACGTTCTCGCCAAGTGCTACGGCGGCGACATCACCCGTAAGAAGAAGCTGCTGGAAAAGCAGAAGGAAGGCAAGAAGCGGATGCGTACCTTTGGCACCGTCGCGGTTCCTTCCGAGGCCTTCATGGCCGTCCTCAAGCTGGACGAAGATTGACAGTTTTCTCACATTCTCAACACCCGGAGGTATCCCATGCCTATTCTCAATAAACGTGCGAACAAAACGCCCCTCGGACTTTACGTCCATGTCCCCTTCTGCCGCAGCAAGTGCCAGTACTGCGACTTCTACTCCATGGCCACCAAGGACGACAAGCTGATGGACGGCTATCTGGACGCGGTATGCGACCATATCAAGGAAGCCGGTGAGCTGGCGCCCGGCTACAAGGTGGACTCCGTCTACTTTGGCGGCGGCACCCCCTCCTTCTTCGGTGCCGACGGTCTGGCCGTGATTCTCACCACCATCCGCCGGAACTTCGACGTGGTGCCGGACGCTGAAATTTCCGTGGAGTGCAACCCGGATTCCGTCTCCGACCGGCTGCTCCACCGGCTTTACGCCGAGGGCTTCAACCGGGTCAGTCTGGGCGTTCAGTCCGACGACGATGAAATTCTGAAAAAGCTCGGCCGTCCCCACACCTACGCCCAGGCCGCCACCGCCTACCAGCGCATCCGCAAGGCGGGTTTTCGCAACGTGTCCATCGACCTGATGTACGGCCTGCCCGGGCAGGACCTGCAGGACTGGCAGGAAACGCTGGACAACGTCCTGCGCCTGAACCCGGAGCACGTCAGCTGCTACGCCCTGAAAATCGAAGAAGGCACCCCCTTCTATGACTATAAGGAAATGCTGAACCTCCCTGACGACGAGACGCAGGCGGACATGTACCTCGCCGCCGTGGAAGCCCTCCGCAGCCGCGGCTTCCGGCAGTACGAAATTTCCAATTTTGCCCGGAAGGGTCTGTACTCCCGGCACAACATGAAATACTGGACGGGCGGCGAATATCTGGGCTTCGGCCCCAGCGCCAGCTCGGACTTTGCCGGAAAGCGCTTCACCCTGAAACGGGATTTGCAGGAATACATCGCCGGCATCCGGGACGGCGGCGACATTATGGAGGATTTACAGGAGATCCCCATGCGGGAGCGGGCGGGCGAGTATCTGATGCTTCGTCTGCGCACCAGTCAGGGCATCAGCGCCGCGGAATACGAAAAGCTGTTCCTGCTGCCCTTCGCCCCGCTGGAAGATGTACTGGAAAAGCGCCGCCGCTACTATCAGGCGACCCAGAACGACTCCGGCCGCTGGGTGCTGACCCCTCAGGGGTATCTGGTCAGCAACGACATCATCACGGACCTTTTGATCGCGCAGGACAGCTCCCACCCGCTCAAGCGGATATAACGTCGTATCCGCCCGAAATTTACAACGATTTTGCCGCCGGGGAATTGACATTTTTCCCGGCGGCATGTATAATATATGCGCTAAGTTCCGGTTTCCCGGAAAAGTAAACCCAAAGACGGAAACGTCTTTTGAAAGAAAGGAAATTTGCCATGATTTACAGTGCAGAAGTACAGAATATGTGCTCCGTGGCTAAGGGTGCCTACCATGGCCCCGCTCCCATTCCCGAAGAGGGCAAGTGGGTTCAGGCCAAGGAGATCAAGGACATCAGCGGCTTTACCCATGGTATCGGCTGGTGTGCTCCCCAGCAGGGTGCCTGCAAGCTGACCCTGAACATCAAGGAGGGCGTCATTGAGGAAGCTCTGGTGGAGACCATCGGCTGCTCCGGCATGACCCATTCCGCCGCTATGGCCGCCGAAATTCTCATCGGCAAGACCATCCTCGAGGCTCTGAACACCGATCTGGTGTGCGACGCCATCAACACCGCCATGCGGGAGCTGTTCCTGCAGATCGTTTACGGCCGCAGCCAGTCTGCGTTCTCCGAGGGCGGTCTGGTGGTCGGCGCTTCTCTGGAAGATCTGGGCAAGGGCCTGCGCAGTCAGGTGGGCACCATGTTCGCCACCAAGTCCAAGGGTCCCCGTTATCTGGAAATGGCCGAGGGCTATGTCACCCGCGTTGCTCTGGACGACGATAACCTGATCATCGGCTATGAGTTTGTAAACCTGGGCAAGATGATGGACTTCATGAAGAAGGGCGACGACGCCAACACCGCCTACAAGAAGGCTATGGGTCACTACGGCCGCTTCGACAACGCGCCCAAGTACATCGACCCCCGTCAGGAATAAGAGGAGGACGAAACAATGGCTTTGTTTGAAAGTTACGAAAGAAGAATTGACAAGATCAACGGCGTCCTCGCTCAGTACGGCATCTCCTCCGTGGAAGAGTGCCGGGATATCTGCAAGGCGAAGGGCTTCGACCCCTACGAGATCGTCAAGGGCATTCAGCCCATCTGCTTTGAGAACGCCTGCTGGGCTTACACCGTGGGCGCTGCCATCGCTCTGAAGAAGAACGTCAAGACCGCCGCTGAGGCCGCCGAGGCCATCGGTATCGGCCTGCAGGCTTTCTGCATCGACGGTTCCGTCGCCGAGGACCGCAAGGTCGGTCTGGGCCACGGCAATCTGGGCGCCATGCTGCTGCGGGACGAGACCAAGTGCTTCGCTTTCCTTGCCGGTCATGAGTCTTTCGCCGCTGCCGAAGGCGCTATCGGCATTGCCCGCTCCGCCAACAAGGCTCGTAAGGAACCCCTGCGGGTCATCCTGAACGGTCTGGGCAAGGACGCCGCTCAGATCATCTCCCGGATCAACGGCTTTACCTATGTGCAGACCAAGTTCGACTACTACACCGGCGAGTTGAAGATCGTCAAGGAGTACAAGTACTCCGACGGCGAGCGCGCGGCTGTCCGCTGCTTCGGCGCTGACGACGTCCGCGAGGGCGTGGCCATCATGCACCACGAGGGCGTGGACGTTTCCATCACCGGCAACTCCACCAACCCCACCCGTTTCCAGCATCCCGTTGCCGGCACCTACAAGAAAGAGTGCATCGAGCAGGGCAAGAAGTACTTCTCCGTGGCCTCCGGCGGCGGCACGGGCCGTACCCTGCATCCCGACAACATGGCGGCCGGCCCCGCTTCCTACGGCATGACCGATACCATGGGTCGTATGCATTCCGACGCCCAGTTCGCCGGTTCCTCCTCCGTGCCTGCCCACGTGGAAATGATGGGCTTCCTGGGCATGGGCAACAACCCCATGGTCGGCGCTACCGTTTCCGTGGCTGTTGCCGTGGAAGAGGCTCTGAAGTAAGAGGCTAAAACCCTTACTTTTGAACCTAAAAAGTCCAAACCCCACTTTTCGCAATAGGAAAGCAAGGAAGCACATCCTACTCCCCAAAAGAGTAATGATGTGCTTCCTGTTTTTGCGTTTTGGAGGGTGCTTTTGATGAAGAAAATTTGAAACCCTATGCTGTCATTTAATTGTTTTCCAAAAGAAGAAAGTGAAAATGAATGGGAATACCCTTACAGATGCTTGTCTATGGAGCGTTTCGTAGCCTTTACCACATCGGCTATGACCTTTGCTTCCTGTGCGGAACAGCGTTCCAGAACGGTGGCAATTTCATCAAGGGAGGTGCTGGTGGTTGCGGTGGCTGGATTCTCTAACAGGTCATCAGTTCGCACTTCCAAGGCACCCGCGATATCCACGAACACGGGCAGGCTCAATTTGGTGTTCCCGGTTTCAATGTGGCTCATGTGGGTGGTGGAGATGCCCACCTTCTCTGCCAATTCCTCTTGGGAAAGTCCGTGTGCCTTGCGGATTTTGCGTATCTTTTGCCCTATCTTGTAATAATCCATAGAAATAACCGCCCATGTAGTAAAATTATACTTGAATTATATAGGCGGATTTGATAGAATGACATAAACGCTATAGGCTATTATATGTGCCTATAGTTTATAATTGCAGAAAGAAGGATGAAAACATTATGAAGTGTGCGAAATGCGGACATACACTTTCACAAGATGAAGTAAATGCGAATATGTGTTGGGAGTGTGGTGCGATAATCAATCTTGAATTAGTCTCTGATGATAAAGTAGAGGCCGAAGAATTGATTGCCAATATGGAACAGGCCCAAAAGGAACAAGATAAGAGGCAAAGAATTGAGGAGAAGCAAGAACAAGAAGCCGGGGCAGAGTATGGAGTTATTTCCGCAATACATACTTTTTTCTCTATTATTTCAATACTGGCGGTTATAGGGGGTATTTTTGCGGGTATCACCTGTGAAAGTATTTGGGTTGCTCTTTTGGTTATTCTGTCAGTCAGTATTACCTATTGCGTTGTCAGATTACTCATTGCTATCGCCTATTTGCTGTGTGATATAAAGGATAACACATCTTCAAATCCAAAAAAGAAAGTTAAAAAAGCCAAATAATCGAACAGGGAGCCAGCCACGGCTCCCTGTTTCCTTATGCTTCCAAAAGAAAAATGTACTTGTAAACCGTTGTCCTGCTTAAATCGCAAACCCTTGCCAATTCCGAAACATTCAGCGTTCCGTTGTTGTGTCCGTATCAGGATTGTTCGGCTGCCTTGACAAGCACCAAAAGGGAGCATTTTGGGCTGTGCTGGGCATAATAATCGGAGGTATGGGTGTCTTATATGCTTTTGAGCTTCTCTGATGCCGCATGTCAGTCAGTTCGCTTTTTCCCATTTCTACATAATAAACCGCAGGTTCAAGCCATCGCCTGAACCTGCGGTTCTTTCCGTTCTTCCTCAATCCTCGTCCCAGTTGTGCCAGACGTTTTGGACGTCGTCGTCGTCGTCCATGATGTCCAGCAGCTTCTCCATCAGGGAGATCTGCTCCGGGTCGGTGAGCTTCTGGTAGTTCTGGGGTACCATTTCGATCTGAGCAGATACGAAACTGTAGCCCTTCTGCGTCATGGCGTCGGCCACGGCGTTGAAATCGTCGGGGTCGGTGTACACGGTGAACACGTCGTCCTCGGCCTCGAAATCATCCGCGCCGCAGTCCATGGCGTCCATCATGACCTGGTCTTCCTCGTAGTCGCCGTCCTCGTTGTCGATCACCAGCACGCCCTTCTTGTCGAAGGACCAGCTGACGCAGCCCGTCGCGCCCAGATTGCCGCCGAATTTGTCGAAGTGGTGGCGCATGGAACCGGCGGTACGGTTGCGGTTGTCGGTCATGGTCTCCACGATCACCGCCACGCCGCCGGGGCCGTAGCCTTCGTAGGTAATGGTCTCGTAGTTGTCGCCGCCCGCGCCTGCCGCCTTTTCCAGGCAGCGCTTGATGTTGTCGTTGGGCATGTTGGCGGCCTTGGCCTTGGTGATGACAGTGGCCAGACGGGAGTTATAGGCGGGATCTGCACTGCCGCCCTCCTTCACCGCGACGATCAGCTCTTTGGCGATCTTGGTGAAGGCTGCCGCGCGCTTGGCGTCCTGCGCGCCCTTGGTTTTCTGGATGTTATGCCATTTGGAATGTCCGGACATAGGTATATCTTCCCTTCAGCGAGTATATTCAAAAATCTTATCTATTTTATCAGAATCCGTGACAAAAATCAACACTTTCTCAATAGAATTTCATGCAGTCCCGGTGGGTTTCGGAAATTTTCACCTGAATGCCCGGGAACGCGGCGGCGATTTTCTCCGCCAGCACGGCCACGACGGGGTTCTCCGTGGCAAAATGTCCCGCGTCGATCAGATTCATCCCCAGCGCCTGCGCGTCCCAGAACTCATTGTACTTGATGTCCGCGGTGACGAAGGTGTCGCACCCGGCCTCGAAGGCGCTCATCAGCTCGTCGGAGCAATGCCCGCCGCCCACCGTCACCACGCGAACCGGCTTGCCGCCGTCCACGTAGCGCAGTCCCTCGGCGTTCAGGCTGCTCCTGACGGTTTCCAGAAATTGGGAAAGGGGCTGCTCCTCTACCCTGCCCCGGCGCAGAAGACCCCACTGCCGCCCCTGATCGTCCCGGAAAAAGGGTGGAATAGTCTCTACGTCTTTCAGTCCCAGGATGGCCGCCAGCACGTCGTTGACGCCCCCCGGGGCGCAGTCCAGATTGGTGTGGGCATTGACGGCGCTGATGCCGTGGCGGCAAAGGGTCATGATGCTCCGGCCGACGGTCGTTTCCTCCGTCACGGACTTGAGCGGGTCGAAAATGATCGGGTGGTGGGTGACGATCAGCTCCGCGCCCCACTCCGCCGCCTCCCGGCACACCCCCTCGAAGGGGTCGAGCGCCACGAGAACCTTGGTAACGGGGGTCTCCCGGCTACCGCAGAGCAGCCCCACATTGTCCCAGTCCATTTTCATGTAGGGCGGGGCAAGGGTTTCTACGTACTTGAGAATGTCAGCTACAGTCGTCATCGGTCAGTTCCTCCAAAATCGCTTTGTAGTGCCTGTATTTTTCCTCGTCCCCGCCGGACAGCCCCGCAACGGTCTTGCGAAGGCCGGAAAGCACACTCTCCCGGAAAGCCAGAAGCAGTTCGCTACCGCTGCGGCGCAGTGCCGGGGTGATGTAATACTCGCCGTCGGTCAGCGTCTCCCCGGGGGCGTAGACCACTTCCATGACGGGGTAGATGAATTTTCCGTCCTTCGCCAGCGTCTCCTGACGAATGGCGTAGCCCTGACCGTACAGATACCGGCGCAGCTCCGGCCGCTTGCTCTGGCACTGGAGGATCAGCCGGTAGCGTTCGCTTTTCAGCCATGGTGCGGCGTCCAGAATGGATATCATGGTGTCCGCCCCCATCCCCGCGCAGACCATACAGTCGAATTCCCGGGGGACATCTCGGATGCCGTCGGACAGGTAGAAGGACATCCTCTCCTTCACGCCGAATTTTTCCGCGTTGCGGACGGCGCTTTGCAGGGGCATTTCCCGGACGTCGGAGGCAATAACGGCGCTGGCAATGCCGTTTTTCAGAAGGTAAATACCGAGATATCCGTGGTCACAGCCCACGTCCGCCACCCGGTCGCCGGGATTGACATAGCCGCAGCAGGCCAACAAGCGGTTGGAAAGGGGTATTTTCACGGGCGTCCCTCCTTCTATACGAAAAAAGCCATCCCGGCAATTGTCCGGGATGGCGCTGCCGGTATTTTATCCGTTCTGCTTCGCGGCTTCGTTGGCCTCGTAGGCTTCCAGGAAATTGTTCAGCTGGGCGAGGAAAGGCTCGCAGTCCACACCGTGGACCATGCAGGCTTCCTCAACGGTCTCGCCCCGGGAAGAGGGGCAGCCCAGGCAGTGCATACCGATGGCGAAGAACAGGGGCGCGGACTGGGGCGCGACGTCCAGAATGTCCCCGATGATGGTATCCTTTTCAATTTTTACAGCCATGAAAATGACCTCCTTGTTTTTGTCTGCGATTATTATAACCGCACATGTGGAAAAAAACAAGAGGAAAGTCGCAAAAGATACGCACCCGCCCCGCAGATTTTTTGTGGCGGGGTGGTCGATGATCAGAGCATCCGTCCTCGCCCATCCAGACAACACCCGCGAAATCCGCTTCTTTCCCCATAGAATTGGCCGGGCAGCGCTGCATCCCCTTTGCCATGCCGTTTTCCTGTTCAGCCCCGACGTACCATGTGGTAAAACGCACCTTCTCCAATGGATGTTGTCTGTTGAATCGGCTCGCCGACAATGCGGAATCCCGCCTTTTCATAGCACCGGATCGCCCGCTGATTCCATGTTCTGACTTCCAGGTACATAGGTTTCCCGGGAAACAGCGTCTGCGAAATTTCCCATGCCATTCGGGTCATCTGCTGCCCGTAGCCCTTGCCGCAGCAATCGGGATTCGCCCCGATTCCGAAGAACACCTCCGGGTCTTCCCCGTTCAGATTGATAAAGCCGACAAGTTCCTTCCCATCATAGAAGGAATACAGGTGGTTCTCGGGGTTTGCAAACCCAAACCCCCGCTTTTTCTGTTCCTCATAGGAAAGGCTGTTGTAAATCGCGTATTCCCCGGGGTATTTCCACCGGGCGATGCAGTATTTTTCTTCTTCGGTCATTTTGTGATACTCAAGCATGTTCTTCCTCCTGAAAATAGTTTGATGCTCGGTTTACCCGCTACATTATAGCAAGGAAACGGGAAAAATCAACCTGCCCGTATCGACCGTGTCCTTCCGATTTCATCAAAACAGTTCGCCCTCCAGTCTGAGAAGTCTTAGGCCGGAGGGCGTCGGTTCTGTTTTGCTTATTTCGTCTCGTCGGTGCCGTAGTAGGCGTTGAGATACATCTGCTTGATCTCGCTCATGAGAGGATACCGGGGGTTCGCGCCGGTGCACTGGTCGTCGAAGGCCTGCTCCACCATGCTGTCCAGCCGGGTCAGGAAGTCGGTTTCGTCAATACCGTAGTCCCGGATGGTCTTTTTGATGCCGATCTTGGCCTTCAGCTCGTCAACGGCCGCAATCAGGTTTTCCAGCTTCTCCTCGTCCGTGGTGCCGCCCAGCTTCAGATAGTCGGCAACCTCGGCATACCGTGCCAGGGTGTGGGGATGGTCGTACTGGGAGAAGGTACCCATCTTCGCGGGAACCTCGGCGGCATTGAACCGCAGAACCTCGTCGATCATCAGGGCATTGGCAACGCCGTGGGGCAGATGGTGGAACGCGCCCAGCTTGTGCGCCATGGAGTGGCACACGCCCAAAAATGCGTTAGCAAAGGCCATACCGGCCATGCAGGCGGCGTTTGCCATGTTCTCGCGGGCTTTGGGGTCCTTCGCGCCGTTTTCGTAGGCGGAGGGCAGGTTCTCGAAAATCAGCTTCAGGCTCCGCAGCGCCAGACCGTCGGTGTAGTCCGTGGCCATCATAGAAGCGTAGGCTTCCAGCGCATGGGTCACGGCGTCGATGCCGGAGGCCGCAGTCAGGCCCTTGGGGGCGTTCATCATCATGTCGGCGTCCACGATGGACATTTTCGGCAGCAGCTCGTAGTCCGCCAGCGGGTACTTGACGCCGGTGGTTTCATCGGTGATGACGGCGAAGGGAGTCACCTCGGAGCCGGTACCGGCGGTGGTGGGGATGGCGACGAAATAGGCCTTTTCGCCCATCTTGGGGAAGGTGTAGACACGCTTGCGGATATCCACAAAGCGCATGGCCATGTCCTGGAAATCCGCCTCAGGATGCTCATACAGCACCCACATGATCTTGCCCGCGTCCATGGCGGAGCCGCCGCCGATGGCGAGGATCAGGTCGGGCTTGAAGGCTGCCATCTGCGCCGCGCCCTCTCTGGCACAGGCGAGGGTGGGATCGGGGGCCACGTTGTAGAAGGTGGTGTGGGTGATCCCCATAGCGTCCAGCTTCTCCTCCACCGGCTTCGTGTAGCCGTTCTGGTACAGGAACGCGTCGGTGACGATGAATGCCTTCTTGTAATTTTTCAGCTCGGCCAAAGCTACCGGCAGGCAGCCCTTCTTGAAATAAACCTTTTCAGGCGCACGGAACCAGAGCATGTTCTCCCTCCTAATTGCCACAGTCTTGATGTTCAGCAGGTGCTTGATGCCCACGTTCTCGGAAACGGAGTTGCCGCCCCAGGATCCGCAGCCCAGCGTCAGGGAGGGAGCCAGCTTGAAGTTGTACAGGTCGCCGATGCCGCCGTGGGAGGACGGAGTATTCACCAGAATGCGGCAGGCTTTCATTTTCTCCGCAAAGGCGTCCAGCTTCTCCTTCCCGCTCACCGTGTCCAGATAGACGGAAGCGGTGTGACCGTAGCCGCCGTCCTTGACGAGGGTGTCCGCTTTGTTCATGGCGTCGGCAAAATCGGACGCCCGGTACATGGCAAGCACGGGGGACAGCTTCTCATGGGCAAAGGCTTCGGAGAGATCGGTGGAGGTCACTTCGCCGATGAGGATTTTGGCGGTCTCGGGGACATCGACGCCCGCCAGCGCCGCGATGGTATGGGCGGACTGCCCCACGATCTTGGCGTTCAATGCGCCGTTAATCAGGATGGTTTCGCGAACCTTGTCGATTTCTTCCGCATTCAGGACGTAGCAGCCGCGCTTGATGAATTCCGCCTTGACCCGGTCGTAGACGCTGTCCAGCACCACCACGCTCTGCTCGGAAGCGCAGATCATGCCGTTGTCAAAGGTCTTGGAATGGATGACGGAAGAAACCGCCAGCAGAATGTCGGCGCTGTCGTCAATGACGGCGGGGGTGTTGCCGGGGCCGACGCCCAGAGCGGGCTTGCCGGAGGAGTAGGCAGCCTTCACCATGCCGGGGCCGCCGGTGGCGAGGATCAGATCGGCCTCCCGCATCACCTGATTGGTCAGCTCCAGAGAGGGCTTGTCTATCCACGCGATGATGCCTTCCGGCGCACCGGCGGCGACCGCCGCCTCCAGCACCACCCGTGCGGCGGCGATGGTGCAGCCCTTCGCTCTCGGGTGGGGGCTGATGATGATGCCGTTACGGGTCTTCAGGGAAATCAGGGTCTTGAAAATGGCGGTAGAAGTGGGGTTCGTGGTGGGAATGACCGCCGCGATGACGCCGATAGGCTCGGCAATGCGCTGAATGCCGTAGGCCGTGTCTTCCTCAATGACACCGCAGGTCTTGGAATCCTTGTAGGCGTTGTAAATATATTCAGCGGCATAGTGGTTCTTGATGACCTTATCCTCCACTACGCCCATACCGGTTTCGGCTACGGCCTGCTTGGCCAGAGGAATGCGCATCTGATTGGCTGCGGTAGCGGCGGCAAGAAAAATTTTATCCACCTGCTCCTGCGTATAAGTGGCAAATTTCTCCTGTGCCGCGCGGCACTTTGCCAATGCTTCGGTCAGTTCCTGGGCAGTGGTTACGGGTGCATATGTTTTATCCATGAAAATCGACCTTTCCGAACATTAATTATCAGTATTTTGTTACCGATATATTACTATCGATATAATAGCACATATCTCTGAAAAGTCAATCCCCATTATGAAATTTATTCGTAGGCAGAAATAGCCGGGCCTTCGGAGCGTATCGCTCTGAAAGCCCGGCTGCATTCTTCACTTATCACGTGCCAAGATAGGCCGCCTTCACCGCTTCATTTGCCAGCAGCTCCTCGCCGCTGCCGTGGAGGGTGATCCGGCCGGTCTCCATGACGTAGCCGAGATTGGCGGTTTTCAGCGCCATGTTGGCGTTCTGCTCAATGAGCAGAACCGTCACGCCCTGCTTGTTGATCTCCTTGATGATCTCAAATATGCCCTTGACGATGATGGGCGCAAGTCCCAGAGACGGCTCGTCCATCATGATGACCTTGGGGCGGCTCATCAGCGCACGGCCAACTGCCAGCATCTGCTGCTCGCCGCCGGACAGCGTGCCGCCCGCCTGCCATGAACGCTCTTTCAGCCGAGGAAACAGGTCAAACACCCAGTTTAAGTCCTCCGTCAGATCGTCCTTGCGCAGGTAAGCGCCGATTTTCAGGTTTTCCAGCACCGTCATGTCCGGGAAGATACGTCGTCCCTCGGGTACCAGCGTGATGCCCTTGGACACGATCATGCTGGAATCCATGCCGGTGATGTCCTCGTCCAGAAAGGAGATTTTTCCCGCGGAGGGCTTCACCAGCCCCGCGATGGCGCGGAGGGTGGAGCTTTTGCCAGCGCCGTTGGCGCCGATCAGGGTCACGATCTCCCCTTCCGGCACGTCCAGACTGATGCCCCTCACCGCTTCGATTCCGCCGTAATGCACCTGCAAGTCCCGGATTTCCAGAATGTTACGCATCTTCCGTCACCCCCAAATACGCCTCGATCACGCGCTTGTTCTGCTGCACTTCCTTCGGCACGCCCCGGGCGATCTCACTGCCGAAGTCAATGACATAAATGTAGTCCGAAATCTTCATGACCAGATCCATATGATGCTCAATAAGGAAGACCGTCAGATGGTGTCTGTCCCGAATCTCTTTGATGTACTCCGCCAGTTCCTGCGTCTCCTGCGGGTTCATGCCCGCCGCCGGTTCGTCCAGCAGCAGCAGCTTGGGGTCCGTCGCCAGAGCGCGGGCGATTTCCAGACGGCGCTGCAGGCCGTAGGGCAGGCTGGTAGCGATCTCGTCCTTGTACTGCTCCAGTCCCTGCTCTTTCAGCAGCTCCATGGTTTCTTCCCGCATTCTCGCTTCTTCCTTGGCGTTCGCCCGGAAAATGGCGGAAAATACGTTCTGCTTGGCACGCATATGCTTGGCGACCAGCACGTTTTCAAACACAGTCATGCTCTTCCACAGGCGGATGTTCTGGAAGGTACGGGCAATGCCCAGAGAGACCACATGATCCGGAGTGGGGTCAATGTTGCGCTCGTTCGCATACTTTTCCCCGTTGGTTCCCAGATAGTTCTTTTTCATTTTGCCGGTGGGGTGGTTGCGGATCATGGTCTTACCCATGAATTCCACCCGGCCGTTGGTCGGCTGATACACACCGGTGATGCAGTTAAAGGCCGTGGTCTTGCCCGCGCCGTTGGGGCCGATCAGGGCGACGATCTGACCCTCCGGCACGTCCAGAGACAGGTCATTCACAGCAACTACGCCGCCAAACTGCATGGTGACGTTTTCCATACGAAGAACGTTTGTTTCGCTCATGCCGCTTCAGTCCTCCTTTTCCGCCGCCGGGGCAGCCTTTTTCCGCTTTTTCAGCAGTCCGCCGATGCCCTTCCAGCTCAGCTCCTTCTCTCCCATGATGCCCTTGGAGAAGAACAGAACAATAATCATGATGACCACGGAGAATACGACCATCCGGAAACCGCTGCGCAGCAGGGGCACCTTGAACGAGCCGATATAGGTCTCCCGATCCAGAAACCGCAGCCACCACTCAGAGCAGGCCACGTACAGGAACGTGCCGATGACGGAGCCGGAAACGGAGCCGATGCCGCCGATGACCACGATCAGCAGAATCTCATAGGTCATGGTGGAGGTGAACACCTTCGCCTGCGCGTTGGCAACATACATGGCGAACAGTGCGCCGCCCACACCGGAGAAGAAGCTGGAAATCACAAAGGAGAGCATCTTGTGCTTGAACAGGCTGATGCCCATGGCCTCCGCCGCCACCTCGTCGTCCCGGATGGCCTTAAAGGCGCGGCCGTAGGAGGAGTTTATCAGCAGAACGATCAGGGCAATGCAGACGATCGCCACAAGGAAGGGAACGAATGTACTCAGCCGCAGAATCACCTGCCCCGCGCCGTTTTTGATATTGAAATCGGAGAAGGTGGGGAAGCCTTTGATCATATTCGCGCCGTTGGTAACGGGTCCAAGGGTCTGCCACTGGAAAATGGCCCGCAGGATTTCGGCGAAGCCCAGTGTGGCAATGGCGAGATAGTCGCTTTTCAGCCGCAGAACCGGCAGACCGATGAGCGCCGCGAACAGTGCGGCCACCAGTCCCGCGAGAATCAGTCCCACGAGAACGGCCAGAACCAACGCCAGCCCGCCGCCGAAACCGGCGCTGCCCAGAAAGCTCTGGAACATATCCACCAGAGAAAACTTCACGGCCGAGCCGCCGTAGAGGTAGTAGACCTGATCCTTGGCAGCCATGGGAACGGTCAGAATGGCATAGGTATACGCGCCCAGCAGCATGAAGCCCGCCTGTCCCAGAGAGAACAGGCCGGTGAAGCCGTTGAGCAGGTTCATGGAAACGGCCACCAGAGAATACACCGCGCCCTTTTTCAGCACGGTAAACAGCTGGCTGGTGGGAAGGAATACCGCAGGCAGTCCGGGAATGCGGTCGCTGAGGTTTTCCAGCAGGATAATCAGCAAAAGCAGCACCGAAATGGAGATCAGCGCGGCGAAGCTGCCGTTTTTGTTTGTTTTCTGTTTCAGCATATCCGGCACCTCCTTAAACCTTATCCGTGGCCTTTTCGCCAAAGAGTCCGGTGGGCTTGCAGGTCAGGATGATGATGAGCAGCGCGAAGGTGAAAGCATCAGAGAACACGGAAACATTCCATGCCGAGGGCAGGCCCTTGATGATGGTCTCGCAGATGCCGATCAGGAACGCGCCGATCACCGCGCCGGGGATGGAGCCGATGCCGCCGAACACCGCCGCCACGAAGGCTTTCAGCCCCGGCATAGCGCCCGCCGTGGGAGTGATGGCAGGATAGGTGGTAAAATACAGAATGGAGCCAACCACCGCCAGCGCGGAACCGATGACAAAGGTCATGGAAATGACATTGTTGATCTTGATACCCATCAGCCGCGCGGTCTCGAAGTCCTTGGAAACGGCACGCATGGCCATGCCGATTTTGGTGTGGTTGATCAGCTGGGTCAGCAGCACGATCAGCACCAGCACCAGAACTGGGGTGATGATGACCACCAGCTTCGTGGAGGTGCCGACAATGTTGATGGTTTGGTTCAGAATTCCGATGCTGGGGTAAGTCATGGGCTGGCCGCCGGTGACGTAGGTCGCAGTATTCTGCAGCAGATAGCTGACGCCGATGGCGGAGATCATGACGGACATTCTCGGGGCATTGCGCAGGGGCTTATAGGCCGCCCGCTCAATGAAAAAGCCCAGCGCCACCGTCAGGATGATGACAACAGGAATTGCCGCGTAGATCGGCAGCGCGGCGGAAATATAGATACCCAGCAGACCCGCGACCATAAACACGTCGCCGTGGGCAAAGTTGATCAGGCGCAGAATGCCGTAGACCATGGTGTAGCCAATGGCGATCAGCGCCAGCTGCCCGCCCAGAGAAATGCCGCTGAGCAGAATGGATACCATGTATTCCAGAGAAAACAGTTGTTCCACAGGGGTTCCTCCCTTTCTTTACGGAATCCCCGAAGAAGCCGTCAGCAGCCGCGCTCCGGACGGTTTTTTCAGAGATTCCCTGTCTTAAAAATACGACTGTTGGCGGGGGGATTCGCCCCCCGCCAAACAATTCGATTGAAGCTGAAAATCAGCTGCCGGAGCCGGTCTGGACGGTTTCCAGAACCCACGCGCCGCTGGCGGTGTCCGCCGCCTTGATGTAAGCGGTGTCGCGGATGGCGTCGCCCTGAGCGTCAAAGGCGATGGAGCCGGAAACGCCGGTGTAGGTGACGGAGGGCAGAGCGGCCATGATGGCGGCCTTGTCGCCGCTGTCGGCCTTCTTCATGGCCTCCAGAGCTACAAAGTAAGCGTCGTAACCCATGGCGGTGACGGCGGAGATGGTGTCGTTGCCGCCGTTGGCAGCCAGCGCCTCGGAGCTGGCGTTGATGTACTCCTTGACGCCCGTATCAAACTCGGGAGCGCCGCCTTCCTGATAGAAGGTGGAGACGTACAGCTGCAGGTCGGTGCCCTTGATGGCTTCCAGAACCATGTTGTCGTCCAGCGTGTCGGAGCCGAGGAAGGGAGCCTCAATGCCCAGAGACGCGGCCTGGGTGATGATCTGCACGGCGTAGGCGATGGAGACAGGGGTGAAGATAACGTCCGCGCCCTCGCTCTTGGCCTTGTTCAGGTAGGAGCCGAAATCGGAGTTGCCGGTGGGGAAGGAGTCGGTGATGACCTTGCCGCCCGCAGCCTCAAAGACCTTGGTGAAGAAGGCGATCAGACCCTGGTCATACTCGTTGCCGCTCTCGCCCAGGCAGTAGGCGGTCTTGGCGCTGAACTTGCTCATGGCGAAGTTGGCCAGAACGTCGGCCTGGAAGTTATCCAGGAAGCAGATGCGGAAGTAGTAGCTATTGCCCGCGGTGACGTTGGGGTTGGTGCAGGTGATGCCGATGGCGGGGATGCCGGCCTCTTCAAACTTGGGGCCGCCGACCATGGAAACGCCGGAACCGTAGGAGCCCAGAACCACGGACACGCCCGCGCTGACCAGAGAGGAAGCAGCGGAGGGAGCCTTGTCGGTGGAGGAGCCGTTGTCGCCGTAGACCAGCTCAACCTTGTAGGTCTCGCCGCCCAGAGTGACCGTGGGCTCCTGGCTGTTGGCATACTGCATACCCAGGATTTCCTTCTTGCCGCCGGACGCAGAGTCGCCGGAAGAAGGCTCAAACACGCCGATCTTGATGACCTTCTCGCCGGAAGCGGAGCCGCTGCCGGAAGAGGAGCAGGCGCACAGGGACAGAGCCATGCACAGTACTAAGATAACAGCAATTACTCTTTTCATTTTCTTTAACCTCCATTCAAAAGCAGCATCCATAGTCGGTGGACATCTGTTTTTGTGATATGGAAAATTATATATGAATTTCTGCAAAATTGCAACTGTAAATTACGATAGAAATTGGTGGCCGATCATTCATTTTTTGTTCAAATTTTACAAGCCTGTTTTCGGTTTATTGACAAGATGACCTGCGCCTGTTATAATACCTAACAATGTTAGCAAATTTCATTTTTCGCCCAGCCCCGAATGGTTTCCCCGTTTTGTCACTCCGGTGTCTTTCTTCCCGGTGTCCGCACCATCGCCCGTGAAAGGCTTCTGCGAATTATGAGCGCCTCCCCGGAGGGCCGGCACCCGCTATGCAATGTCGCTCTCAGAAACTTGCAATACCCCGGCAATTTTACGCCGGAAACGCACTTAAGAAAAGGACGATGCCAATGAAAAATCAACACGAAGTGGAAAAACTGGCCTATGCGATGACCCGTCAGCGCTACTTGCTGAACCGGGACATCGTGCACGACCTGTTCACGGAGCTGTCCCTTTCCGACTACATTGCCCTCCACAGCATTGCGGAAGCTGCCGGTCAGGGTGGGTCAGCGGAGCAAACCTACCTGCGGGATTTGGCCGAGCGGCTGGAAATGCCCATACCCAAGACTTCCAAAATGATCCGTAAGCTTCACGAGCGGGGGCTGGTATTCTGGTCCCACAGCGGCGACGGGCGCGACGGCACCTACGTCGTCATCACCGATTCCGGCGTCCGAGCCATGGAGCGGCAGGCAAATATCCTGAACGCCTACTACAGCCGGGTGATCGAAGCCTTCGGATACGAAAATCTGAAGAACCTTCTGGAACAGATCTCCCATCTGGAGAGCGTCATGAACGAAGTATTTGCGAAAGGAGCGGCCAGCCATGGACTTGACCCAGTTAAATGACTACACGACCCGCAGCGAGGCGGTGTGCCGCCGGAACGACACCATCTCCCCCCGGCTGTACGAGGAATACGGTGTCAAAAAGGGGCTTCGGGACGAAAACGGCAACGGCGTTCTCGCCGGGCTGACGAACATTTCCAAAATCACGTCCTCCAAAATTGTGGACGGCAAAAAGATTCCCTGCGACGGCCAACTCTGGTACCGGGGCTACCGGGTGGAAGACCTGATCGGCAGCCTTGGGGAAACGGAGCTTGGCTACGAAAAGATCGCCTATCTTCTGCTCATGGGACAGATGCCGGACAGCGCCGCCGCGGAGGAATTCCGGAGGCTGCTGGGCGAGTGCAGGACGCTCCCCACCAACTTCACCCGGGACGTCATCATGAAAGCCCCCGGCAAGGACATCATGAACTCCATGACCCGGGGCATTCTGACGCTGGCGTCCTACGACGAGCGCGCCATCGACACCAGCGTCAGCAATTCCCTCCGGCAGTGCATCCAGCTGATCGCCGAGTTCCCGCTGCTGGCCGTTTACGGATACCATGCCTATAATTACTACGAAAATATGGACAGCATGGTCATTCACCGGCCTGACCCTGCCCTTTCCACGGCGGAAAATCTTCTCATGATGCTTCGCCCGAATAAAAAGTACACCGCCACGGAAGCGAAGGTGCTGGACACGGCGCTGATTCTCCACATGGAGCACGGCGGCGGCAACAATTCCACCTTCACCACCCGTGTCATCACCTCCTCCGGTTCCGACACCTATTCCACCATCGCGGCGGCTATGTCCTCCCTGAAAGGCCCCAAGCACGGCGGCGCCAACATCAAGGTCATGGAAATGATGGAGGACATCCGCCTGCACGTCCCCGACTGCTCGGACAAGGAGGCTCTGGAGGATTATCTCGCGAAGATCATCAATAAGGAAGCCTTTGACCGGAAGGGGCTTGTATACGGCATGGGTCACGCCGTCTATTCCCTGTCCGACCCCAGAGAGCGGATTTTCAAGGGCTATGTGGAAAAACTCGCCGCCGAAAAGGGGCGCGGGGACGACCTGACGCTGTACCGCAACGTGGAGGAGCTTGCCCCTCAGCTGATCGCGAAACACCGGCGGATCTACAAGGGCGTCAGCCCCAACGTGGACTTCTACAGCGGCTTTGTCTACGACATGCTGGGAATTCCTCAGGAGCTGTACACAGCCATGTTCGCCGTGGCGAGGATCGTGGGTTGGAGCGCCCACCGGATCGAGGAGCTGATCTGCATGGATAAGATCATCCGCCCGGCGTACATGAGCGTCATGGAAGAACGGGAGTGATTTTGGCAGCATGGACTATTCGTTACTTGCCGGGCAGCTTCTCAATGTGCAGGCGAATCTCCTGCAGGTCCCGGCCTATCAGCAGCTTTCCAAGATGGTGCGTGGAGAGCTGTTCGTTCTGAACTATCTCGCCACCCACGAGACGGCGATCCATCCCAAGGAACTCAGCAAAAAGATGGCCGTCAGCACCGCCCGTGTCACCTTTCTTCTGCATCACATGGAGGAAAAGGGACTGATCGCCCGCTCCTCCGATTTAAGCGACAACCGGCAGATTTTTGTCCGGCTGACGGAAAACGGGGTAAATGCGATACAGAAAGCCCGGGCGGAGGTCATCTCCCGGGTATCGTCCCTGCTGGAAGCACTCGGCCCCGAGGACGCCAGGGAATATATCCGCATTCAGGAAAAGATTCTGGACAATTTTCTGGGAAATTCTTAAAAACCACTTTATACACGCGGGTTCCGCGGGGAGCACACTTTCCCCCGCAGAACCCACTTCTTTTTTGGAACGATGCCCCACATTTTCCTCTGTACTTTTTTGGATTTCCGTGTTATACTAACGTTGCAATAATCGAAATTATGTTTGTAATAATACTATTTCTTAACAAAATGATTTCATCATTTTATTTAAGCCGTTTCACGGCAGACCGCCTGGGGGCGGTAAGGAATGTATTGACTTCGTTTTTTAGCGGCAGTGGCCGCCGGCCGCAATCCTGCGGCCTAATAAAACGCTTTTCAGCGTTTTATTAAAAACTCGTATAAAAGGAGGCCGCGCCGGAATGAAAGCCCGAAGCTATATTGCCATCGACTTGAAATCCTTCTACGCCTCCGTGGAGTGCATCCAGCGGGGGTTAGACCCCATGATCACCAATCTGGTGGTGGCCGACCCCAGCCGCACCGACAAAACCATCTGCCTTGCGGTCTCCCCTTCTCTGAAATCCTTCGGCATTCCCGGCAGGCCGCGGCTGTTTGAGATCGTACAGAAAATCGGACAGGTCAACGCGCTGCGCCGGAATTCCGCCCCGGGACGCACTTTTACCGGCAAATCCCACGACTACACCGAACTGCGCGGTCACCCGGAGCTGGAGGTGGACTACATCGTCGCGCCCCCGCAGATGGCATTTTATATGGAGACCAGCGCGGCCATTTACAATATTTATCTCAAATACGTCGCCCCGGAGGACATCCACCCCTACTCCATCGACGAAGTGTTCATCGACGCCACAAATTACCTGAATCTCTACCGTCTGACTCCGGAAAAGCTTGCCATGAAGATTATTCTGGACATTCTGGAAAATACCGGCATTACGGCCACCGCCGGAATCGGGACGAATCTGTATCTTGCCAAAGTAGCCATGGACATTGTGGCGAAGCACATTCCCGCAGACAAAAACGGCGTGCGCATCGCCCAGCTGGACGAGCTGCGCTACCGGCAGGAGCTGTGGTCTCACCGTCCCCTGACGGATTTCTGGCGGGTCGGCCCCGGCTACGCGAAAAAGCTGGAAAAGGTGGGACTGCGCACCATGGGCGACGTTGCCCGGTGTTCCGTGGGCAAGCCTACGGAATTTTACAACGAAGACCTGCTGTATAAGCTGTTCGGCGTCAACGCCCAGCTGCTGATCGACCACGCCTGGGGGTGGGAGCCATGCACCATCGCGGACATCAAGGCCTACAAGCCGGAATCCAGCAGCCTCAGCCCGGGGCAGGTGCTGCAATGTCCCTACACCGCGGAAAAAGCCCGGCTGGTCGTCAGGGAAATGGCGGATGATCTTTCCTTGGACTTAGTGGACAAAGGACTTGTCACCGACCAGATCGTCCTGACGGTGGGCTACGACATTGAAAATCTCACCGACCCGGAACGAAGCCGCGCCTATCAGGGCCCCGTCACCGTTGACCGCTACGGCCGCAGAATTCCCAAGCACGCCCACGGCACCGTGAATCTGGGCGGGCATACCGCTTCCTCCAAGGCCATCGTCAGTGCTGTCGCGGAACTTTACGACCGCATCGTGAACTCCGCTCTTCTGGTCAGGCGGCTGTATCTGTCCGCCAACCACATCGTCCCGGAGAACTCCCTGCCCCGCCATGAAAGCACTGAGCAGCTGGACTTTTTCTCCGATTTCGCTTCTCAGGAGAAGCGCCGCGCCGAAGAAGCAGCCGCTCGTGAGCGGGAAAAGCGCCGCCAGCAGGCTGTGCTGGCCATCAAAAAGAAGTACGGAAAAAACGCCATTCTGAAAGGCATGGACTTAGAGGAAGGCGCAACCGCCAGAGACCGGAACGGTCAGATAGGAGGACACAAAGCATAATGGGCGAATATGACGATCTGCTTTATCTGCCCCACCCCGTTTCCCGGAAGCATCCCCCCATGTCCGCCATGGACAGAGCCGCGCAGTTTTCCCCCTTCTCCGCCCTCACCGGCTACGAGGCCGTTCTTCAGGAGGCAGGCCGTCTGACAGATAGCCGGGCGGAATTGACGGAATACAGCCGGGACATTCTGGATCAAAAGCAGCAAATCCTTCTGGACGCCGCCCCGGCGCACCCGGAGATCACCGTGACCTGTTTCATCCCTGACCGCCGCAAGCAGGGCGGCGCATACGGGACGCTCAAGGGAAATCTGAAAAAAATCGACCTCAGCCGCCGTACAATGGTCATGCTGGACGGGACGGAGATTTCGCTGGACGACGTTGTGGATATCCAGTGCGACCTGTTTACCGGATAAGGTACAATAAGTTGCGCAAATTGAATAGGGCAAAAAAGTAGACACGGCTT
>ERZ772855.1272-NODE-1272-length-25151-cov-10.891258_pt1 | contig 25151 bp, 16 predicted proteins | sample MGYA00511900_ERZ772855 | MGnify/ENA primary metagenome ERZ772855 (study PRJEB29015, sample SAMEA2737701) | human gut metagenome | biome: human gut; feature: human-associated habitat; material: faeces | place: China | collected 2012 ... | reverse complement strand
TGAAGTCGTTGCAGCTCCACATGAACTGGAACAGTGCGCAGGACACCAGAGCGGGCATCAGCATCGGGACGATGACCTTGTACAGGGTCTGGAAGGAGGAGCAGCCGTCGATGGCGGCAGCCTCGTCCAGGTCGCGGGGGACGTTGCGCATGAACTGCACCAGCTGGTAGACGAAGTAGGTCTCAGTTGCGAATGCGCAGTGGACCCAGATGGCCAGATAGAACGGGCTGTTGACCCAGCCGAACTTGGTGTACAGCAGGAACTGAGGCACGTTCAGGACGACCTGAGGCAGGAACAGGGTGGCCAGCATGATGCTGAACAGGATCTTCCGGCCCGGGAAGTCGAAGCGGCCAAAGCCGTAAGCTGCAATGCAGGAGGAGACCACGGTGCAGATGACCTTGGGCAGGACGTAGCTGTAAGTGTTCAGCATGGCCTGCAGGATGTTGATGGAACCGCCGAAGTTGTTCAGCGCGTTCTTGTAGCCCTCCAGAGTGGGGTTCTTGATCCACAGGCCGATGCCTGCAAAGATCTCGCTGTTGTCCTTAAAGGTGGCGCTGATCATCCACAGCAGGGGATAGATCATGATGAGGCCCACCAGGATCAGGACGAAGTACTTGAAAAACGTCGCGATGGCGTTAGAAGCTTTCATTCCCATACTGTCACACCTTACCTTTCATCCGAGTAGTAGACCCACTTCTTCTGGCTGGTGAAGGCGATGATCGTCAGGATGCAGACGATGACGAACATGATCCATGCCAGTGCGGAAGCCATGCCCATCTGGTTGGACTTGAATGCGTAGTTGTAGACCAGAATGGAGATGAGGGTGGTGGAACCGCGGGGACCGCCGTTGGTGATGATGAACGGGCCATTGAACTCCTGGAAAGCCTGGCAGATCTGAGTGACCAGGTTGTAGAAGATGATGGGGGTGATCATCGGGACGGTGATGGAGAAGAACTGACGCCACTTGCCTGCGCCGTCGATGGTGGCGGCCTCGTACAGGTCGGCCGGCACGCCCTTCAGAGCGGCGAGGAACAGCACCATGGCGGAGCCGAACTGCCAGATACGCAGGAAGCAGATGATCCACAGTGCGTAGCTGGGGTCGCTCAGCCAGGAGGGACCCTGGAAGTGGCCGAAGGTCAGCATACGGATGAGGGTGTTGACCAGACCGTCATCACGGAACACGGCCTTCCACAGCACGGCGATCGCAACAGAGCCGCCGAGGATGGAGGGGATGTAGTAGACGGTGCGGAACACGTTCACGCAGGCGATCTTGAAGTTCAGGATGTAGGCGATGAACAGTGCGAAGACCAGCTTCAGAGGCACAGTGATGAAGCTGTACTTGAAGGTGGTGATGAGCGCCTTGGTGATCTTGGGAGTGGAGAAGGCGTCCACATAGTTCATGATGCCATACTGATGGATGCCGTTGAAGAAGTCCATATCCGTAAAGCTGTAGTACAGAGACTGGCCGAACGGAATGGCCTTGAAGACGACGAAGCCGATGATCCAGGGGATCAGGTAGAACAGGCCCTGCCATTTGTCAAAAAACTTCTGGGCCGGGGTACGCCCGAGAGAGGGCGCTTTGCTTTCTTTCATCCGGGAATCCTCCTTTTATAAGGATATGTCTCGTACGCCGCACAATAGTTTGGACACATTTTTGTCAAAAAAATGTCATCACCGTCTTGCAAAAAAGGGGCATCCGTCCGTAGGTGGAAGGGATGCCCCCTTGCAAGACTCCTTTATGCGGGGCGGCCCGTGTCAACACCGCGCGTGTGCGGGCCGCAAAAAGTCCGTGAGGCGGAAATCAGACGGTGTAGCCGACAGACTCCATGCCATCCAGCAGGGTATCGACCAGGTCAGCGCCGGAAACATTGTCGTAATCCAGAGTGTCGAACACTTCCTGATAGACGCCGGTGCCGGTAGCCTTCAGGTCGTTGGACTCGAACAGGGGGTCGAGCTGGTTGGAAACGAAGGCCATGACCTTGCCGTTTGCCTCAGCCACCAGCTCCTTGATCTTGCCGGCGCCCTGAGCAGCAGCCAGACCAGCCTTGGAGGCGGGGATACCGCACTCGGAGCCCATGATCTCGGCACCTGCGGTCTCGTTCAGCAGGAAGTTGATGAGGGTAGCTGCCTCTGCGGGATGCTCGCAGGTCTTGGTGATGGCCAGACCCATGGAGACCTTGGAGAAGCCGCCGTTGTAATCGCCGAACTTGATCTCCTCGCCCACGGTGAAGCCGGCCTTGTTCTCCTCGTCCAGAGCGTCAGCGTACTTGGTAGCGGAGGAGTCCCACTCGAAGCAGCCGGCCAGCTTGCCGGTGATCCACTCGGTGGACTGGTGAGCGGCGTTGTCGCCGTTGGAGCCGTAGTAGGTGGGCAGGCTCATGATGACGTGGCCATCCACCAGGCTCTTGATGAAGTCGATGCCCTCAGCGATCTGGTCGGCATCGTAGTTCAGGGTGGAGGTGGTGGGGTCGGCCCAGTCCTTGCCGTACTTGCTCTCGAGGTAGAACACCATCAGGATCATACGGTCGTATGCGCCCAGGTGCAGGGGATAGTAGTCATCGCCCAGCTTCTCCTGGAAGGTCTTGCCGGCAGCCATCAGCTCGTCCAGAGTGGTGGGGAAGGAGATGCCGGCCTTGTCGAAGGTGGTCTTGTTCCAGTAGAAGATACGGCCGGTCATGGAGACGGGTACGCACTGCTGAGCGTTGGCCACGTTGCAGGCAGCCAGCTTGGCCTCATCCCACTGAGTCAGGTCCAGGTACTCGGAGACGCTGTTCAGGTCGATGAAGGTCTGGCCGTTCTTGGAGTAGTTGTACAGCCAGTTCCAGTTGATCTGGCAGACATCCTCAGCGACACCGCCTGCGAACTTGGTGGACATGGTGTCCTCCCAGCCGGACCATGCAGCGAAGGTGGGGTTGACGGTGATGGTGCTGTGCTCAGCAGAGAAAGCCTTGATGGCCTCCTGGTAAGCGTTGTGACGGGACTCGCCGCCCCACCAGCTCATGGTCAGGGTGACGGGGTCGGAAGACAGACCGGCCACGGAAGCTGCGGCGGAAGAAGCAGCGGTGGAAGTGGCGGTAGAACCAGCGTTGCTGGAGCCGCCGCAGGCGGCCAGCAGGCCGGCAGCACCCACAGCGCCAGAGACCTTCAGAAAGTCACGACGAGAAATTGCCTTGCTCATTTTCGTTCTCCTCCTATGTAGAAAACATCTTCTTGCACGGACGCCTCTGCAAAGCATCCGTTGTATACAAATATAATACCAAAGGCAAGAAAAAAAAGAAAGATGCAAATTGTAGTGATAGCGGCAGAAAACGTACAAATATTGCGCTTATTTTTTGCCCGCTTTTGACGTCATTGCCATAATGAATAAACTTGGACCGAAAAACTGTGCAACTTGTATACTTCAACGATTTGCATAGAAAACTGGGATGCAACAGGAGAAGATTGGCCTGAATTGCAAGAATTTTGTAGCCGAGGCAAAATTTGTTGAAAGAGCGTTGTATACATCAAAAGCGACGATAACAGAAAGTTCCGGCCCCGAGCTGATATATCAATAGCGCAAAAAACGCGCGAATCAGGCCCCGACTGATATATCACGGATGCAGAAAAGATACAAAAATGCCGTCCGGCGTGCGGACGGCATAAAATCAGGGAAAAGAGTCACCGACGGGCAGCGTAGAAAGCGCTGCGCTCCCGGAAATAGCACTGGGGACACATGCTGACGTACTGGACGTCGTTCTCAAGGTCGATGGCTACCTGTTCGCCCTCAAAGACGAAGCGGCCGTTGACCTTGCGGCAGTTGCAGGTGGCCTTGCGGCCGCAGGTGCAGATGGTCTTCATCTCCTCGATGGTGTGAGCCAGCTCCAGAAGCCGGGTGGAGCCGGGGAAGCCCTTGAGGGAGAAGTCGGAGCGCAGGCCGTAGCAGATGACGGGGATGTTCAGCTCTACCGTCACCATGAACAGCTGTTCGGCCTGCTCTGCGGTGAGGAACTGGCTCTCGTCACAGAGCACACAGGCCAGAGGCCGGCCCTCGCTGCTGGCGGCCCGGACGGCTTCCACCAGGTCCATGTCCGGCGGCACCAGCAGGTCGGCAGGGCGGCGGACGCCCAGACGGCTCACGAGGTCGCCGCTGCCCTTGGTGTCCACCTTCGGCTTGAGGATGAGCACCCGCATCCCCTGCTCCTCGTAGTTGTGGGCCACCTGCATCAGCGCGGTGCTCTTGCCGCTGTTCATTGCGCCGTAACGGAAATAAAGCTTTGCCATGTCGAAAAAGTCTCCTCATGAAAGGACTCTCTCAGCCAAAGCCTGACGGAGAGGGCCTGTATTATCGATAGTATCTGCTCAGTCCTGATTGCGCAGCCGGTAGCCCAGGCTCATCAGGCTGTCGCCGAGGTGGACGTTCTCCACCACCACGTCGGGGTAGGAGACAGACAGATCGTAGTGGGAGAAGTTCCAGAAGCCCTGGATGCCCAGAGCCACCAGACGGCCGCTGATCTCCTCTGCGCCGCTGCGGGGCAGACAGAGTACAGCCACCTCGGGGTGGTGCTCGGCGCAGAAAGCTTCCAGCTCATCAATGTGTAAAATCTGGATGCCGTTGATCTCTTTGCCCACCTCGTCGGGGGCGTTGTCGAAGGCGGCGATGAGCTTGTAGCCGTTGGTGTCGGTGGTGATGAAGCGGCTCACAGCCTTGCCCAGACGGCCGCAGCCGATGAGGATGGTGGGCAGGAGGTCGCCGTTGCCAAAGAGCAGATGCTCAAGGATGCTCAGCAGGTTCTCCACCGAGTAGCCGATGCCCTGACGGCCATTCACGTCGCCGATGCAGTTGAAGTCCTGCCGCACCTGAGAGGCAGTGGTACCCATCTGGGCGGCCAGCTCACGGGACGAGATGCTGGTGATGCCGTCGTTCTTCAGGGTGCGCAGGTAGCGATAGTATTTGGGCAGGCGCTTGATGACGGGCAGAGAAGCTTTGCCGGGAGTGTTCATAGGGGGTCTCCTTTCTTTTTATCCGCAGCATTGCCGGGGAGAAGTGCGCAGCGGCAGGGTGCTCCGGCAAAAGATTTGTACTTTCTTGTACAATAATGATACATATTTGACAATCTTATCTCTAGTATAAAGTATACAGCGCGAAGAGAGAATGTCAAACCATTTGGCACATTTTTTTGAGAAAGAAAAGAAATCTTTGCCGAAGTATAACCGGCAGGAATGCCGGACAAGCTGAAATGAAGCAAAAAGGAGGATGCGCAGAATGTCACAGGAAGAGAAGAACGTCCCCGTGGAGCAGCAGCGGCTGGAAAAAGAGCAGATCGAGGATATGGGCAGCGTTTACCGCACCCGGGGAGCTCACGCCATCCACTGCCTGACGGTCATCGGCCAGGTGGAGGGCCATGTGGAAGCGCCCCAGGGCCAGAAGACCACCAAGTATGAGCACGTCATCCCCCAGCTGGTGGCCGTGCAGGAGGACCCCGCCATCGAGGGCCTGCTGGTCCTGCTCAACACCGTGGGCGGGGATGTGGAGGCGGGGCTTGCGCTGGCGGAGCTCATCGCCAGTATCTCCAAGCCCAGTGCGGCGGTGGTGCTGGGCGGCGGCCACTCCATCGGCATCCCGCTGGCCGTCAGCGCCCAGCGGAGCTTCATCGTGCCTACCGCCACCATGACGGTCCACCCCGTCCGCCATTCCGGCATGATATTGGGCGTACCCCAGACCATGCGCTGGTTCGAGCAGATGCAGGAGCGGATCACCGGCTTCGTGGCGTCCCACAGCGGCATCTCGGAGAAGCGGTACACCGAGCTGATGATGCGCACGGGCGAGCTGGTCATGGACGTCGGCACCGTGCTGGATGGCCGAAAAGCCGTGCGGGAAAAGCTCATCGACGAGCTGGGCGGGCTGTCGGATGCGCTGGCATGGCTCTACCGAGAAATCGAGGGGAAATAAATTGCCATTTGACTTTTCCCGTGGTACAATGAAAGAATCGAGTCGTATCGAAATTCTTCCATCGTCACCGACAGAGCCGCCCTGAGCGCGCCCTGCTTCATGATATAAAATAAGGAACGGGTTTTAGGAAACATGGCAAAGAGAAAACGCAAGACCTCCGGGCGCAGCACAGCCTCGCGCCGCAAGAACCGGACACAGGACCGGATGCCCGCGGGGCTCATCACCCTGTTTGCGGGGCTGGTGCTCATGGCGCTGGCTTTCGTGCCGGGCAGTTCGGCCTGGCGCACGATGCACGATGTCCTGTTCGGCGTGTTCGGCTGCGGAAGCTTCGTGCTGGGCGCAGCGCTGTGCTATCTGGCCATCCTCTACACCCGGGGCGAAGACCTGCTGCCCCATATCGCCAAGCTTGCGCTGGGGCTCATCTTCGCCAGCGGCACGGTCATCGTCTTTTCTGACATCCCCACCGACCAGACCACCGCGCAGATGACCGCTGCCTGTTATCAGAATGGGATGAGCGCATGGCTCTCGGGCGGTGCGCTGGGCGCTGTGCTGGGCGGGACGCTCCTGCTGCTCTGCGGCAGACCCGCCGCCAATCTGGTCATGGCGGCGCTGGCGGCCTGCGCCAGCCTGTACATTTTTGACGTTACGCCCGCCGAGTGCTGGCAGTGGCTCTGCAACGTGGGCGGCAGCGTCCACGAAAAGGGCCTTGCCGTCCACGAGCAGAATGCCGCCCGCCGGGCCGAGCGTCTGGCAGAACGCGCCGCCGAGGAGGCCGCGGCAGAGGAATATGAGGACTATGACGACGACCTGCCGGAAGACGAAGTGGGCGAAGGCGGGGACTGCTGCGGCGGCGAAGAGTCTGCCGCGCCCGCCTTCCATATCCAGCCTCCCGGCTGGCTGGCTGGCGTCTTCCACTGGGGCCATCAGGTGATGCAGGGCGGCGAACAGGCAGAGCCTGCCCCTGTACCCGCACCGGAAGTGCGGACCCCGCCTCAGCCCGAGCCTGCCCCCGTACAGGTGGAAAAATCCCGGCCTCGTGCGCCCTTTGATATTGATTTAGGCCCTGACCATACCACCGTCACCGAGGGCGGCAGTGAGCCTATCGAGCCCATCATCCTCGGCCCCGGCGGCACCTTCGGCATGGATCCGCTCCGCCGTGCGCCCATCCGCGCCACCGTGACGCCCATCGTCCCGGACGCTGTGGATACTGCCGCCGAGGACTTCTTCACGGCCCAGCCCGAGCCGACGGTGACGCCCACCGTTACGCCCGCCGCCCCGGCAGAAGAGCCGGAACAGCAGCCCGCGCCTGAGCCGCCGCTCTCCTTCGGCATCCCGCTCTATGATCTGACCCCGACTCCGGAACCGGCCCCGCAGCCGGTCAGCGCCGAGAATGCTGCGGCGTTCCGCTCCGAGCCGGATGAGGACGGCTGGATCAGCATCACCAGCGACCCGGTGGAGGAAAAAGACCTCAACACGCTGGTGGCAGCCGCCATGGAAAAGCCTGCTGTCTCCGAGGAGCAGGCCGCGAACGCCCCCGCCGAAGAGGCGGAGACGGAGGAGAGCTTCCAGTATCAGTACCCGTCCATCGAGCTGTTCGAGCGCGCCCCGGAGGAAAGCGACGCCGGCGCGGAAGACGAGCTGAAAGCCAACGCCCAGAAGCTGGTGGACACGCTGGAAAGTTTCGGCGTCCGCACCCGTGTGCTGGATATTTCCCGCGGCCCGTCGGTCACCCGGTATGAAGTCCAGCCCATGGCGGGCGTCAAGATAAGCCGCATCACTTCGCTGGCGGACGACATCGCCCTGAACCTGGCGGTGGCCGATGTCCGCATGGAGGCACCCATCCCCGGCAAGCCTGCCGTGGGCATCGAGGTGCCGAACCATAAGAAAACGCCGGTCTACATCCGCAGCGTCTTCGAGAGCCAGAGCTTTTTGCGGATGACCTCGCCGATGGGCATTGCGCTGGGCAAGGACATCGCCGGCGTGGCCCAGGTGGCCGACCTGTGCAAGATGCCCCATCTGCTCATCGCGGGCAGCACCGGCAGCGGTAAATCGGTCTGTGTCAACAGCATCATCATGAGCCTGCTGTTCCGCTCCAGCCCCGAGGACGTCAAGCTCCTGCTCATCGACCCCAAGGTCGTCGAGCTGGCTGAGTACAACGGCATCCCCCACCTGCTGATGCCCGTCGTCACCGAGCCCCGCAAGGCGGCCGGCGCACTGGGCGGCGCAGTGCAGGAGATGGAGCGCCGCTACCACCTCTTCGCGGAGAACAATGTCCGCGACATCAAGTCCTTCAATAAGCTGGCTGCAACGGACCCGAACCTCGAGAAGATGCCCTATATCGCCATCATCATCGACGAGCTGGCCGATCTGATGATGGTCGTCGGCAAGGATGTCGAGGACTCCATCTGCCGCATCGCCCAGAAGGCCCGCGCCGCCGGTATGCACCTCATCGTGGCGACCCAGCGCCCCAGCGTGGACGTCATCACCGGCCTCATCAAGGCCAACATCCCCAGCCGCATCGCCTTCGCCGTGTCCAGTCAGGTGGACAGCCGCACCATCCTCGACGGTGCCGGTGCCGAAAAGCTGCTGGGCATGGGCGATATGCTCTTCATGCCCGTGGGCGCACCCAAGCCCACCCGTATCCAGGGTACCTTTGTGCGGGATGAGGAGATCAGCCGTGTGCTGGACTTCATCAAGAAGAGCGCCACCGTCCAGTACGACGAGGCCATGATAGAGGCCATGGAAAAACACGCCATCCAGGACGGCAAGAAGGGCAGCAGTTCCGCCGACTCCGACGAGGAGGGCGGCAGTGACCCGATGCTCAAGCAGGCCGTGGAGGTGGTCATCGACGCCGGCCAGGCGTCCACCAGCCTGCTGCAGCGCCGCTGCAAGCTGGGTTATGCCCGCGCCGCCCGCATCATGGACGAGATGGAAGAAAAGGGCATCATCGGCCCCTACGAGGGCGCAAAGCCCCGCGCTGTCCTCATCAGCCGCCAGCAGTGGCTGGAAATGCAGATGAATCAGCCGGATGAATAACCTCTCAGTCAAAGCCGGACGGCTTTGCCATCTCCCCTACTAGGGAAGCCACTGGCGTACCGGACAGGCTCACGCTGGATGAATAGAATTCTTGATTTCGGAAGCAATAGAGCCCTGCTGTATAGGGCAGGCATAATGAAAGAAAAAGGATAACTATGGAACATTACACCGAATTTCTCCCCATCAGCCGGGCCGACATGGAGGCCCGGGGGTGGGACCAGCTGGACTTCGTGGTGGTGGGCGGCGACGCCTATGTGGACCACCCCAGCTTTGGCACCGCCATCATCAGCCGCCTGCTGGAAGCCGAGGGCTACAAGGTGGGCGTGCTGGCCCAGCCCCGCTACACCGACTGCGAGGACTTCAAGCGGTTCGGAAAGCCGAAGTACGGCTTCTTCATCGGCGGCGGCAACGTGGACAGCATGGTGAGTCACTATTCCGTCGCAAAGATCCCCCGCGCGGAGGACGAGTATTCCCCCGGCGGCAAGGGCGGCGCACGGCCCGACCGCAGCGCCACCGTCTACACCAGACTTGCCAAGCAGGCATACCCTGACCTGCCCGTCATTCTGGGCGGTCTGGAAGCATCGCTCCGCCGCTTTGCCCACTACGACTACTGGCTGGACACCGTCCTGCCCAGCATCGCCGAGGACTCCGGTGCGGACATCATCAGCTTCGGCATGGGGGAACACCAGACCGTGGAGATCGCCCGCCGTCTGGCGGCAGGGGAGCCGGTGGAGAGCATCACCGATGTGGACGGCACCTGCTACCTGACCGACTTCGACCACCTGCCCGAGCGGTATGTGGAGTGCGCGGGCTTCAGGAAGGTCGCCTCCGATAAGGTGGCTTATGCGAAAGCCTGCCGCATCCAGATGGACAATCAGGACGTCGTCAGCGGCAATATCATCGTCCAGAAGCAGAGCGAGAAATACCTCGTGCAGAACATCCCCGCAAAGCCCCTCGTCCGCTGGGAGCTGGATAAGGTCTACGCCCTGCCTTACACCCGCCGCTACCACCCCATCTACGAGGCCATGGGCGGTGTGCCTGCCATCCGCGAGGTGCAGTTCTCCATCATCCAGAACCGCGGCTGCTTCGGCGGCTGCAATTTCTGCGCCATCCAGCTGCATCAGGGCCGACGCGTCACCAGCCGCAGCGCCGACAGCATCGTGGCCGAAGCAGAGCGGATGACCCACGAGCCGGATTTCAAGGGCTACATCCACGACATCGGCGGCCCCACCGCCAACTTCCGTTTCCCATCCTGCCGCGAGCAGATGCTGCGGGGTATGTGCAACGGCGGCAAGCACTGCCTCGCCCCCACCACCTGTTCCCACATGATCGTGGACCACAGCGATTACCTGAAAATTCTCCGCCGCGTCCGGGAGCTGCCCGGCGTCAAGAAGGTGTTCATCCGCAGCGGCATCCGCTTCGATTACCTGATGGCCGACCCCGATGACACTTTCTTTAAGGAGCTGGTGGAGTACCACGTTTCCGGCCAGCTGAAAGTCGCGCCGGAGCACTGCGCCCCCAACACCCTCGCCTACATGGGCAAGCCGCCGATCGAGACCTTCAACAAGTTCAAGGATAAGTTCTACGAGCTGAGCAGGAAGGCAGGCAAAAAGCAGTACCTCGTGCCGTACCTCATGTCCAGCCACCCGGGCAGCACCCTCAAGGATGCCGTCTATCTGGCCGAATACCTCTACAAGAACCATATGCGCCCCGAGCAGGTGCAGGATTTTTATCCCACGCCCGGCACCGTGAGCACCTGTATGTTCTACACCGGCCTCGACCCCTACACTTTGAAGCCGGTGTTTGTGGAAAAGACTGCAGAGGGCAAGGCGCTTCAGCGCGCCCTGCTCCAGTATTATGAGCCCCGCAACGCCGAAAAGGTCATCAAGGCGCTGAAAATGACCCACCGCGAAGACCTCATCCCCCTGCTGGTTCCCGCTGAGGGCCGCATTGCGGTCCAGCGTTCGGCCCGCAGAGCCGAGGCCGCCGATGTGACCATCCACGGCGACGGCACCTACACCGTCCGGCCCAGAGGCAAGGGCGGCAAGCCGCAGAGCCGCTCCACCGCCCCGGCGGGCCGCAGCCCGGCGGGCCGTCAGCCCAGCCCCGGCGCACGTTTTGCGCCCCATTCGGCTCCTGCGCATAAACCGAAAAACAATCAACAGAAAGAGAATACATCGTGGAAAACTTCAAAAAAGAAAAAGTGACCGCTCAAACGCTCATGAGCCGCCTCGCTGCGCTGGCACTGACCGCAGCCCTTGCGCTGGGCCTCGTGGGCTGTGACACCTCTTCCATCGTCCCGGGAGGCAGCGGCGACGTCATGCCGAACCCGGCAGCTTCTCAGACCGGAACGACGCCTTCCGACGGGCAGGACGCCGCCTTCCAGATGCACTTCATCGACGTGGGGCAGGCGCTGAGCGTGCTGGTGGAGTGCGACGGACAGTTCATGCTCTACGACGGCGGCAATGTGGACGACGGCAGTCTGGTGGTCTCCTACCTGCAGAGTCAGGGGGTCGAGCAGCTGGAATACGTCTTCTGCTCCCATGCTCACGAAGACCATGTGGGCGGTCTGGCCGCTGCGCTGGCCTATTTCCCGGCCTGCCACGTTTACAGCCCCGTGACGGAAGCCTCCACCAAGTGCTTCAAGGATTTCGTCAAGTACACCCAGCAGCAGAACTTACAGGTCGAAGTACCTGCCGTAGGCACCCAGTGGGCGCTGGGCAGCGCCACTGTGACCATGCTTGGCCCTGTGGCGCAGTACGATGACACCAACGATACCTCCATCGTCCTGCGCATCGACTACGGCGCGACGAGTTTCCTGCTCACCGGTGATATGGAGGCCGACGCCGAGCGCGACCTTGTGAACAGCGGCGCGAACCTCAAGGTGGATGTCTTACAGGTGGGCCACCACGGCTCCAGCACCTCCACCAGCTACGTCTTCCTGAACGCTGTCCTGCCCGAAATGGGCATCATCTCCTGCGGGGTCAACAATAAGTACGGCCACCCCCACGAGGAGACCCTGAGCATCCTGCGGGACGCCGGTGTGGCCGTCTACCGCACCGATCTGCTGGGGACGATCACCGTTTCCAGTGACGGCCAGAACTACACGGTGGCAACGGAACACTTCGCCACCGACGCTGAGCTGAACCCCACCGACCCGGCGGCGTCCAGCACGGCCCAGCAGGCGTACATCGGCAACGTGAACAGCAAAAAGTTCCATCTGCCCAGCTGCGCCAACCTCCCGGCAGAGAAGAACCAGATCCTCTTCTCCAGCTATGATGAGGCTGTGGCCGCAGGCTACAGCCCCTGCTCGAGCTGCATCAAATAAAATGACCGCTCAGTCTCACTGTCGCCTGACAAGGCCAGACGGAGAGGTCAAAGCAAAAAGCACCATGTTTCGAATCGAAGCATGGTGCTTTTTGTGCGTCGTTTCAGCAGTGATACAAAACTCCCCGCCGGGAGCATGCAGAATGCTTCCGGCGGGGAGGAGTTAGGAGGAGGCTGAAAAAATTATTTGTTGGAGAAGTCGGAGATGCGCTCCACGATGCGGATCAGATCTTCCAGAGTGGTCTTTTCCTTGGGCAGGTAGCTGTTGCCGGTCTTGGCGGTGATAAAGCCGAAGTAGGCGCTGGCACCCACGTTGGACTTGTACACGGACTCGATCTGGCTGGCGTCGTCGAACTTCGGCTGAGTGCCCAGAGTCTCGTTATAAGGCACGCCGCAGGACAGCAGAGCGATGTGGCCCATCTCGTCGCGGTCGATGGTGGCATCGGGCAGGAAAGCAGTGCGCTTGGAGCTTTCAGAGCTGGTGACACCGGCGTTGTACAGAGTGCCCTGTGCGATGGCGCTGGTGGGGTCTTTCAGCTCGATCATGCCGGCTTCGACCACAGCGGCGATGACGCCGTAATCCGGGTCGCTTGCGGGGACGTCGGAGATCGTGACCGGTGCAGACGGAGCGGTCAGATTCCACAGCTTGCCCAGCATCTTGGCGCACTCGCGCTTGGTGATGGGACGGTTCAGGTCGAGTGCGTCGTTCTCGTCGATGTAACCCTTGGAGGCGGCACGCAGCAGCTCGGCATCATTGGTGGTACCGGCGATCTCGGCGCTCCGCAGCACCTTGTAGGGGATGCTGGTGTCCTGATTGCCGCTCCGGTCGGTGGAGACGAACTTGATGTACTTTCCGGCCAGATAAGAGGGAACAGCATAGCTGCGGCGGATGCGGAAGAAATGGTAATCGCCGTCGGCGCTGTCCGAGATCAGCCACTTGCTGCTCAGGTCGGTATCTTCGCCGCCCAGCAGGGTGGAGCTGCCCTCAATGCGCTGGCCCGGGACAGGAACGCCGAGGATCTTGGTTTCCACGGGGCGGGGGTAGGTCTTGCCGTTGATGGTCACGTTCTCCATGACGGGGGCTTCCCAGTTCAGAGCGCGGATGTCGGTGCCGACGTTGGAGATGTTCACATTGCGGAACACCAGACCGGTGATGGGAACTTCCTCAAAGGCCTCCATGAAGATGCCGTACTCGCCGCCGCTGCTGGTCAGGTTCTCGATGGTGATGTTTTTGAACTGAGGCAGATAGGAACCGTCACGGCCCACATCGTACAGCATGGTGGCATGGACGACGGCGTTGCCGACAGATTTGACCTTGGAGTTGCGCAGATAGATGTTCTCCACAGCGCCGCCGCGCTCTGCATTGGTCTTGAAGCGCAGGGCGTAGTTCAGAGTGGGGCTGTCGAAGGTGTTGTTGTCTGCGAACAGGTTCTTGATGCCGCCGCTCATCTCACTGCCGCAGGCGATGCCGCCGTGGCCGTCTGCGAAGGTGTTGTTGCGGATGATGAGGTTCTGGGTGGGATAACCAGCTTCGCCCAGCTCACGGCCATCGCGGTTGCGGCCGGCCTTGACGGCGATGCAGTCGTCGCCGGTGTTGAAGAAGCAGTTCTCGATCAGGACGTAGTTGCAGTTTTCGGGGTCACAGCCGTCGTTGTTGTAGCCGTGGGTGTCGATGGTGACGCCGCGGGCGGTGAAGTTGGTGCAGAGGACGGGATTCAGCTCCCACATGGGAGAGTTGGCGATGGTGACGCCCTCGACCAGGACATTGGTACATTCGATGGGCTGGTAGAAGTTGGGGCGCAGATAGTGGCCTTCGCCGAAGATACGCTCCTCTGCGGGGGTGCCGTTGTCGGTCATCTTGCGCAGCAGCTTGGCATCGGCGCTGCTGGGCTTGGTGACGCTGCCATCCGGGTTGACGGTGCGGGACCAGTTCCACCAGTTGTTCTTATCGGCCTGACCATCGAGGGTGCCCTTTCCGGTCAGAGCGATGTTCTCCTGCTGATAAGCGTAGATCAGCGGACTCCAGTTGTACAGCTTGGAGCCTTCGTAGTGGGCGAACACCAGCGGGTAGTTGGCCGGGGTGATGTCCCGGGTGAAGCGCAGGACGGTGTCCTTGCTTTCCAGATGCAGGTTGACGTTGCTTTTGAGGGTGATGGCACCGACGTCATACACACCGGAAGGGATGACGACCGTGCCGCCGCCGTGGGCACTGGTCTCGTCGATGGCGCGCTGGATGGCTGCGGTGTCCAGTTTGCCGTCGTTGGGGACGGCGCCGTAGTCCAGAACATTGACCGTGTAGGCAGGGAATACGGGGTCAGAAATGTGGGTCAGGATCTCCTCGGCCATATCCCAGGACAGGTCGTTGGAGTTGGTGGCAGCAGGAGTGACCTTGCGCAGGCAATTCTCGTCTGCGGCTGCTGCATGAGGCAGGCTGGAAAGGAGCAGTGCGGCAGAGGTCGCACCGGCAGAGGTGAGAAACTGACGACGAGTGATTTTTTTCATGATACGATACTCCTTACACTTCGTGCGGGTTGAAGGACGCATCCCTTCGCAGGCGGTGCGCTCCGTAAGATGGCTAAAGTATAGTAAAGATTTTACAAAATTTCAACAGAAAATAAAAAAAGTCCTAGTTTTTTTAAGAATGTATTGAAATATATAAGTTATTTTGCATAAAATCCCGAAGGGCATGGTTTCGTAGGGATGGAAGGGCGGAGAAGGAAAAGGCAAAAAATAACACCAGCGCGGCAGATATGATACGAGATCGCATCTGCCGCGCTGGTGGTTCGCTCTAAGGTCAAAAAATGTTCAGCGTCCGCGTCCGGCTCCACCGCCATGGCTGCTGCCGCCGCCCATGCCGCCGAAGCCGCCGGAGCGACCACCGCCGCCAAAGCTGCCGCCGCCGCGCCCGGCTCCGCCAAAACCGGAGCCGCCGCCCATACCGCCAAAGCCGCCGAAACCGCCTCCACGGGGAGGACGAGGCCCGCGGGGGCCTCTCGGGCCGCGAGGGCCGCCATAGAAACCACCGCCGGGGCCGAAGTCATCGTAAGGGCCGCGGGGAGGGCGCGGGCCTCTGTACCGACGCCGTGCGCCGAACCAGCCAAACGGCCCCCAGAACCAGCCGAAGGAGTGGCCGAGAGGGGTGATAAAGATAAAGAAAACTGCGATGAACAGGATGATATAAGCAAGCATGGAGAAAATGCCGCCGATAAAGCTTTCCCAGATGGAGTAGTGCTTCTGGGGCGGGACAGGCTCGACAGAGGGCCGGGTGGTCTGGGTGTCAGAGCCGTCGGAATAGATGGTCCCGCCGCTCAGAGTGACCCCGTACACCTCTGCGATGGTATTGGCCACATTGGTGGCGCAGGTGAGGACGGCGGCGTCGTACTTCTTGGCGGCGAAATCGTCCTCCATGGTCTGCACGAGGGAGCTTGCCTGGTCGGCCAGCATGGTGCTGCGGAAGCCGTCGCCGTAGGTCAGATAGTAGTCGCCGTCGGCGTACTGGTCCGACTGCATCACCAGCAGGATGAGCACGCCGTTGTTCTTGCTGGAACTGCCGATGCTCCAGGTGTTGAAGGCTTCAGCAGCGTAGTCCTCGGTGGTGGCGCTGCCGGTGTAGTCCACGGTCAGTACGCCGATCTGTGCGCCGTCGCAGCTGGAAGAGAGCTGTGCGTTGATGGTCTCGAGCTCCGAGGTGGTGCTGTCGCTCAGCACACCGGCGTCGTCCACCACGCATTGATCTTTCGGCAGGCTGGGCAGCTGGATGCTGGAAGCCGAAGCCGCCGGTGCAAGCGCCGTGATGCCGACAGTCACGACAAGAAGCAGTGCCGCAATGCGGCGGGAGAATGTTTTCATCGTCTTCATGCGAAAAGTTCCACCTCCTGTATGCCGAACAGCTTGCCCAGCACGCTGGCTGGGAAGCCGCCGACGTCTTTCTGGTAACTCTGGACTGCGTCGTTATAATGCAGGTTGCTGATGATGGTCTGCGCACCGTTGAACTGACTGTACTGCCCCTGCACTGCGCCCATCTTCATGGGGTCTGCGGCCTGCTCCTGCAATTTTGCGTAGAGCTGGCCGATGGCTGCGCCAAGCGTCTCGTTCGACTGGTAGAGCATATGCATCCTGCCGCCGGTGTAAACACTCAGAGAGTCCGGTGCGTGGATCTTGCCATCGGACTGCACCGCCCCGAGGCAGGCGGAAAAAGAGTCCAGCGCAGCCTGTGCCGTCTGCACTTCGGCGCTGTCGGCACCCAGTGTGTTGGACGCGGTGGTGATGATGTTGGCGGCCGTGTTGAGCCGTGTGGTCAACTCCTCATTCAGGGTATAGCCGCTGTCTGCGGCCACGCCAGTGGTGAACCCGTTCTTCACCGTGTCGTACTTTGCCCGGAGCTTCGCCCCGCCAAAGCCGACAAAGCACCCCAGCATCACCACGATGCAAAGCGCCACGGCCACGGCCTGCTTGCCCAGCGCGGCTGGCAGGGCCTTTTCGAGGCCTGCCAGCTTCTGCTGGAAGGGCGTCAGCCGCACTTCCTCCTCGGCGGGCGCTGCGGCGCGATAGCTGGAAGCGTCAAAGCCGCCGGTGGGTCGATTCTGTTGTCTGGAAAAATCTGCGTTTGCCATTTCAGCTCCGGATCTCCATCATCTTCTGTTTCAGCTCGTCTTCGATGCGGGTGAGCTCCTGCTCGGCAGCGGCACGCTTTGCGCGGCCCTCGCTCTGGATCTTGTTCAGCTCGTCCAGCGTCTCGATGAGGCTCTTGTTGGTCTGCTGCAGGGTCTCGATGTCCACGACACCGCGCTGAGACTCCCTGGCCGTCTCGATGGTACCCATTTTGAGGGCGTCGGCGTTCTTTTTCAGCAGCTCGTTGGTCATGTCGGTGACGGCGCGTTCGGCCTGCATGGCCTGCTGGCTGTGGGCCAGACCCAGTGCCAGCACCATCTGGTTCTTCCACAGGGGGATGGTGTTGACGATGGTGGACTGTATCTTCTCGGCCATCATGGAGTTATTGTTCTGCAAAAGCCGGATCTGGGGACCCATCTGCAGGCTGATGGTGCGGGTCAGCTCAAGGTCGTAGAGCTTTTTCTCAAAGCGCTCGCACTGGTCGGCCAGATCGCGTGCGGCCTGTGCGTCCTCAGGCAGGCCGGAAGCCTTTGCCTTGTCCATCGCCTGCTGCAGCTCGTGGGCGCGGAAGTCGGCCAGCTTCTTCTTGCCCGCGAGGATATACATGCTCAGCTCTTTGAAATAGGCCATGTTCAGCTCGTACATCTTGTCCAGCATCGCAATATCCTTGAGCAGCTGCACCTGATGCTTTTCGAGGGCGGACTGTATGGTCTCGACGTTCGTTTCCGCTTTGCTGTACTTGGTCTTCATGTTGTCGAGCTGGCTGCCCTTTTTCTTGAAGAAGCCGAGGATGCCCTTTTCCTCTTCGGCGGCGTCAAAGTTCTTCAGCTCCCCGATAAGGTCGGTGATCATGCCGCCCACCTCGCCAAGGTCTTTGGTGGACACTTTGGAAAGTGCCGCCTCGGAGAAGTCACCGATCTTCTTCTGGCAGGCGGAGCCGTACTGCAGCACCTGCTGGCTGTTGGTGATGTCGATCTTCTGAGCGAAGGCGTCCACCATCGCCTGCTCCTCGGGGCTGAGCTTGACCTGTTCGGCCTCGGGGGCCGCAGCGGGTTCGGGCTGCTTTTCCTCGGCGGCAGGTGCTTCCACCGGGTCGAGGGTCAGGGTGGGAACAGCGGGTGCGTCTAAGTCAAAATTGAACGTATTATCAGCCATGAGAGATTCCTTCCTTTCCAATAAAACGATGCATTTACAAACAAAGGCTCTGCTCTGTACAACCTCTCAGTCTGCTTCGCAGACAAGGCCGGGTTGCGGCTCCCAGCGTCTGCTGCGCTGTCGCTTGCATCCTGCTGGCCGCGGCCCCAACAGCTCCTCCCTGTTTCCGCCGCTGGCGCTCGGGTTGCCTTTGCTGCTTTTCTTCGGCCCCTTGGGCGGGGCCTTGAAAAGCAGAAGGCTGCCCCAGCCTCGCCTCCCTTCATCTGCCGCTGGCAGCGGTCGGCTCCGCTGCAGTCGTTGCCGTTGCCTCAAAAAGTTAGGGTATTGAGTGCAAAAGCGGGAGAAAATGGAATGCCTTTTGGCAAATTTGCCAAAGAAAGGTCGAATTGCTTGTAGAAAATCACGTCAAGTGGTATAATTTATGGAAAGAAACAAAAGCGCGAAGATAAAAAACAGCGCAGAGAAGAGTTCCGGGGAGATCCTGCCCCGGGATACGGAGGGAAATCTTATGAAATCTGTGGCACAGACTATCATTGAAGCAGACCGCTTCTACACCATCGCCGCCAAGACCGGCAGCGTCATTCAGGCTGTGGAGAGCGTCAAGGACGGCGGCAACATCCGTCTGGGCAAGTACGAGCGCAAGCCCGAGCAGGAGTGGGCTTTCGTCCGCGAGGGCGACGGCGTTTACCGTATCCGCAACCGCGCCTCCGGCAAGCTCATCGACCTGATGATGACCGGCACCGCAAACGGCACCTGGCTCCACCTGTGGGAGGACGTGGGCGGCACTTCCCAGATGTGGAAGATGGAGCCCACCCCGGCCGGCACCGTCCGCCTGCGCTCCATGTGGGCTGCCGGCAAGTGCATCGACACCGTGGGCATGGGTACTGCGGACGGCGCTGTGCTCCAGATCTGGCAGGAGACTGCCGGCGAGGACCAGCTGTGGACCATCTCCGAGGTGAAGGACCGCGCAAAGCACGCCCCCAAGGCGGAGGAAAAGCCCGCTGAGGTCAAGGCCGAGGCCGCTGCTCCCGCCGAGGAAAAGCCGGTTGAGGAAAAGGCTGCACCTGCTGTGAAGAAGACCACCAGAAAGCCTGCGGCAAAGAAGACCGCTGCCAAGACTGCTGCGAAGTCCGCTGGGGCGAAGGCCGAAGCCGCACCCGCCAAGGCCGAAGCCGCACCCGCCAAGGCCGAGGAAAAGCCCGCCGAGGCCGCTCCTGCTGCAAAGCCTGCCCGCAAGACCGCCACTCGTAAGAAGACCACGAAGGCCAGCAAGTAAGCACGGCTACATAGCATCATAGCAAAAAGAGCACCCGCTCTCCACAGTGATGTGGAAAGCGGGTGCTTTTGGGTTTAGGGTCAGGTTTGCCTTCGTACAACCTCTCAGTGCCCCATCTTGCCCTTCTTGAACTTCAGCGCCGCTGCGATGAAGCCCTTGAACAGGGGATGTGCGCGGTTGGGACGGCTCTTGAACTCGGGGTGGAACTGTGCGCCGAGGTGGAAGTCACGGCCCGGCAGCTCCACGGTCTCCACAAGGCGGCCATCGGGGCTGGTGCCGGAGATGACCAGACCGGCGTCCTGCATCTCCTGACGGTAGTCGTTGTTGAACTCGTAGCGGTGGCGGTGGCGCTCCCAGATCTCGCTCTGGCCGTAGCACTCGGCCATCTTGGTGCCGGGCAGGACGGCGCAGGGGTACTTGCCCAGGCGCATGGTGCCGCCCTTGGGGATGTTGCCCTGCTGGTCGGCCATCAGGTCGATGACGTTGTGATGACCCTCGGGGGTGAACTCGCTGGAGTTGGCGTCGGCGTAGCCCAGAACGTGGCGGGCGAACTCCATGACCATGATCTGCATACCGAGGCAGATGCCGAAGTAGGGGACATCGTTCTCGCGGGCGTACTGTGCGGCCTGTATCATGCCTTCGATGCCGCGGTCGCCGAAGCCGCCGGGGACGATGATGCCGTCCACATCCGCAAAGGCTTCCCTGCAGGCTGCCTGGTCGGGCAGGTCCTCGCTCTCGACCCACTTGATCTCCACCTGACTGTCGTTCTCGAAGCCGGCGTGGTAGAGGCTTTCCATGACGGACAGATAGGCGTCATGCAGCTTGACGTACTTGCCCACGAGGGCGATGGTGCAGGTCTTGCTGCGGGTGGCGATCCGGGCCAGCATCTCTTTCCACTCGGTGAGGTCGGCGGGGGGAACATCCAGATGCAGCTGCTTGACCACCACGTCGTCGAGGCCGCCGGTGTGGAGCATCAGCGGACACTGGTAGAGGCTGGGCATGGTCAGGTTCTCGATGACGCACTCCGGCTTGACGTTGCAGAAGGTGCTGATCTTCCGGCGGATGTCGCTGCCCACGCTGCCGTCGGCGCGCAGGATGATGATGTCGGGGCTGACGCCCATGCCCTGCAGCTCCTTGACGGAGTGCTGTGCGGGCTTGGACTTGTACTCATCGGAGCCGGAGATGTAAGGCACCAGCACCACATGGATGAAGCAGCAGTTCTCCTTGCCCTGCTCGAGACCCACCTGACGGATGGCCTCGAGGAAGGGCTGGCTCTCGATGTCGCCGGTGGTGCCGCCGATCTCGGTAATGACCACATCGGCCTCGGTGGAAGAGGCCAGATTGTAGATATAGCTCTTGATCTCGTTGGTGATGTGGGGGATGATCTGGACGGTCTGGCCGAGGTAAGCGCCCTGGCGCTCCTTGTTCAGCACGTTCCAGTAGACCTTGCCGGTGGTGAGGTTCGAATACTTGTTCAGGTTCTCGTCGATGAAGCGCTCGTAATGGCCCAGGTCCAGGTCGGTCTCGGTGCCATCGTCGGTGACGAAGACCTCGCCGTGCTGCAGGGGACTCATGGTACCCGGGTCCACGTTCACGTAGGGGTCCAGCTTCTGGCTGGCCACCTTGAGGCCGCGGCACTTCAGCAGTCGGCCCAGAGAGGCGGCGGTGATGCCTTTGCCCAGACCGGAGACGACGCCGCCGGTCACGAAAATAAACTTTGCCATAATGGTTCTCCTCTAATTTACAGATATTCTTTGCCGTGAATAGCACGATAAGCAAATACTTTCCCTCAGTGGGGGCGCAATACGGATTATTGCGCGGGGTCGTAGGAGTCCAGTATCTCCTGCGCGACCTCGGCGCGGTCGCGCCGGGTGTCCATCGCTTTTTTCTCGATGTAGCGGTGCGCCTCGGCCTCGGTCATGCGGCCCAGCTCGATGAGGCAGCACTTGGCGCGGCTCACCAGCCGCACCTGCGCCAGCTTTTCCTGCATCCGCTGATTCTCCTGCCGCAAAAGCAGGAGGCGGTGGTTGCTGGCAGCGGCCATGTGGATGGCCTGCAAAAAGAAGGTGTTGGAGAAGGGCTTTGTGACCAGCAGAACGCCTTCTTCGCTCAGCGGGGTCAGAAGCTGCTCGGCGGCTGCGGCCTTGGCCAGAAATATCACACCGGCATCCGTTTTCTCCACGGCGTCGGCGCACAGCTCGTGGCCGAACTCATCCGGAAGCGGCGAGTTGACCACGATGAGCTCAAAGTCGGATTCCAGCATCCTCCGCCGCGCCTCCGCCGCACTTGGTACGATGATGGGCCGCGCATAGCCCAGCTCCGTCAGGCGTGCGGAGATATATTCGTTGGAGCTGGCGCCCGCGCTTACGATCAGGGCACGTCCCATTCGGCTCACTCCTTTCCTATGTCATTCTGCATCAGATGGCATTGAAGTAGTGGACGCGCTCATATTCGGCGGGGTCGGAGGCGTTCTTGAGCGCCTTGCAGCGGCGCAGAGCCTCGGCATAGTAGCGGCGGCTCAGCTCGTCAGGCAGGAATTTGTGAAGGAACTCGCTGTTCCTGGCCACCTCGACGGCCTCTTCCAGCGAGGCGGGCAGGGTCTCGAGGCCGAGACCGGCGGCTTCGTCCGGGATGAAGAGGTTGCGGTTGACAGGGGCAGACAGCTCCATCCGGTGCTCGATGCCGTCGAGGCCCGCTGCCAGCACGAGGCCGATGGCGAGGTAGGGGTTGCAGGCGGGGTCGGGGCTGCGCAGCTCCATCCGGCAGTTGTCGCCCTTCACCTGCGGGATGCGGACCAGCTGGCTGCGGTTCTGGCGGCTCCAGCTCACGTAGCGGGGAGCCTCGTCGCAGCCGAAGCGGAGGTAGCTGTTGGGCAGGGGATTCGTGAAGGCCGTCAGCTCCCGGCTGTGGCGGAGGATGCCCGCCATGAAGCTGCCGGGGATGCTGTCGGGGGCGATGTCGCCCTCAAAGAGGTTCTTGCCGTCCATGGTCAGCGAGAGGTTGATGTGGAGGCCGCTGCCGGCCTGGTCGGGCAGCGGCTTCGGCAGGAAGCTGGAGTGGAAGCCGTTGCTGGCCGCCACGGCCCGGACGATCTGCTTGAACAGGAAGATGTTGTCGGCGGTCTTGAGGGGGCCGGCGTAGTGGAAATCGATCTCATTCTGGCCGTGGCCGTTCTCGTGGTGGCTGTGCTGGGGGGCGAGGCCCATCTGCTCCATGGTCAGGCAGATGTCCCGGCGGATGTTCTCGCCTGCGTCCAGCGGCGCTACGTCGAAATAGCCGCCTGCGTCGATGGGGATGCGGGTGGGACGGCCCCGGTCGTCGTTCTCGAAGAGATAGAACTCGCACTCGGTGCCGACGTTGCAGCGCAGGCCCAGCTGCTTGAACCGGCGGTTGATGTCCCGCAGAAAGCCGCGGCAGTTGCCGCCGAAGGGGGTGTTGTCCGGTTTTTCCACGTCGCAGAAGAACTGCATCACCCGGCCCTCAGCCGTGCGCCAGGGCAGGATGGTCATGGTGGACAGGTCGGGCCGGAGCACCAGGTCACTCTCCTCCACGTGCATGAAGCCTGCGATGGCGCTGCCGTCGAAGCAGACGCCATCTTCCAGCGCCTTGGGAAGGTCGCTTGCCAGCACGGCGATGTTCTTCTGGAAGCCGAAGATGTCACAGAACGCGAAGCGGACAAATTTTACGTTGTTGTCCTCGACGAAATCGAGGATGTCCTGCTGTGTCGTATAACTCATAGGTGTGTGTCCTCTGAAAAGTATGTCTTCTTAAAAAACGCCCAAAGGCCTGCCTCTGTACAGAGGCAGGTCTTCAGGCTGGTGTAAGAAATAGGAAAAGGAGAATGGCTCAGATAAGCGCCTCAGCCGGTGGTGCTTTATTCTACGCTGGTATGTGAAGATCAGACGTAGTAGAGCATCTTGCTGTAGCTGGGCAGAGGCCAGTAGTCCTCGCCGCAGATGGTCTCGGCGTCGTCAGCGGCGGCGCGGAGAGCGTCCATCTTGGGCAGAACGTCATCGTGGAAAGCGACGGCCTTTGCGCTCTCGTCGGAGAGAGCCTTTGCGGCATCGACGGCAGCCTGCAGCTCGTCCACAGCGTCGCTCATGGCGTCGGCGTCGGCGGACAGGCGGGTCAGTGCCTTCGTCTCGCTGCGGACGCTCAGGTTCTCGCTGACGGCCAGCTTGGAGGCGGCGGTGTTGGCGACCTCACTCATGTAGGCGTTGACGGCGGGCAGCAGCTGCTTGCGGGCCATCTCCAGCATGGTCAGGGCCTCGATGTTGATGATCTTGGAGTAGTGCTCCATCTCAACTTCGTAGCGGCTCTCCATCTCGACCTTGGTCAGGACGCCGAAGTCCTCCATCAGGGCGATGTTCTTCGGCTCGATGAGGGCGGGCAGAGCGGCGGGGGTGTTCTTCTTGTTGGGCAGGCCGCGCTTTGCTGCTTCCTCTTCCCACTCGGCAGTGTAGCCGTTGCCGTTGAAGATGACGCGGCGGTGGTCGCGGATGGTGCGCTTGACGAGGGCGATGGCGGCGCTGGTGAAGTCGTCGGCCTTCTCCAGCTCGTCAGCGTAGCCCTTCAGCTCCTTGGCGACGGCGGTGTTCAGGATGGTGTTGCAGTCGCTCAGGTTCTCGGCAGAGCCGGGCATACGGAACTCGAACTTGTTGCCGGTGAAGGCGAAAGGAGAAGTGCGGTTGCGGTCGGTGGTGTCCTTGCTGAACTTGGGCAGGACATCGACGCCGAGGTCCATCTTCATCTTGACAGGGCCGGCGTAGGGAGAATCGGAAGCGATGGCGTCGATGACGGCTTCCAGCTCTTCGCCCACGAAGATGGAGATGATGGCCGGAGGTGCCTCGTTGGCGCCCAGACGGTGGTCGTTGCCGGGGGTGGCGACGGAGGTGCGGAGCAGGTCGGCGTACTCATCGACAGCCTTGATGACGGCGGCCAGGAAGACCAGGAACTGCAGGTTCTCCATGGGGGTGTCGCCCGGGTCCAGCAGGTTCTCGTGGGTGGTGGACATGGACCAGTTGTTGTGCTTGCCGCTGCCGTTGACGCCCTCGAAAGGCTTCTCGTGCTGCAGGCAGACCAGACCGTACTTGGGGGCCAGCTTCTTCATCATCTCCATCGTCAGCAGGTTGTGGTCGATGGCGACGTTGGTGGTGTCGAAGATGGGGGCCAGCTCATGCTGGCAGGGAGCCACCTCATTGTGCTTGGTCTTGGCGGGGACGCCCAGCTTCCACAGCTCTTCGTCCAGCTCCTTCATGAAAGCGGAGACCTCGGGGCGGATGACGCCGAAGTAGTGCTCTTCCAGCTCCTGACCCTTGGCAGAAGGTGCGCCGAAGAGGGTGCGGCCGGTGAGGATGAGGTCCTGACGGGCCTCGTAGTCTTCCTTCTTAATAAGGAAGTACTCCTGCTCGGGGCCGACGGTGGTGGAGACGTAATCCACATCCTTGCCGAAGAGCTTCAGGACGCGGATGGCCTGATTGGACAGCGCGTTCATGGAGCGCAGCAGGGGAGTCTTCTTGTCCAGCGCCTCGCCGGTGTAGCTGACGAATGCAGTGGGGATGCAGAGAACGTCGTCCTTCACAAAAGCGAAGCTGGTGGGGTCCCATGCGGTGTAGCCGCGGGCCTCACAGGTGGCGCGCAGGCCGCCGGAGGGGAAGGAAGAGGCGTCGGGCTCGCCGCGCACCAGCTCCTTGCCGTTGAACTCCATGATGGCGGTGCCGTCGCCCACGGGGGAGACGAAGCCGTCATGCTTCTCGCTGGTAATGCCGGTCAGCGGCTGGAACCAGTGGGTGTAGTGGGTGGCACCCAGCTCCATGG
>ERZ772855.1268-NODE-1268-length-25263-cov-10.494407_pt1 | contig 25263 bp, 13 predicted proteins | sample MGYA00511900_ERZ772855 | MGnify/ENA primary metagenome ERZ772855 (study PRJEB29015, sample SAMEA2737701) | human gut metagenome | biome: human gut; feature: human-associated habitat; material: faeces | place: China | collected 2012 ... | reverse complement strand
GACGCCTGCGACGCAGACAGTAATCCTCGTAGGTGGAATAGGCGCGGTCTTTGCCGACGCGTTTGAGGAAGTCTGCGAGGTATTCGTCGAAGGTCTGTAACAGCAGGCGGCAGTCGTCACCCATACCTAGGAAGGCGTTGCGAACCTTTTCGGCCGTGACATACGAATCCCGGTCGCAGAGACGTTGGTATTGTTTGCCGATATTGGTCTTGATATTTTCCAACTTCTCGTTGATACGCCGGGCCTCTAAACTCTTGCCCACGGCCTTGTTGGCTTTAGTATCCCACAGGGAGATAGGTACGGAGAGTTTGCAGCTGAACTGCGACATCGTGCCGTTGATCGTAATGCGACCCATAACGGGAACCTGACCCGATTTCTCGGATTGCCTTTTCACATAGAAAAGGACTTTGAAAGTGCTGCGTTGCATGATAACTTAACTTTTTGAATTGGTTAAACGTTTAGTCAAGTTATTTGTTGCGGGGAAAAGCAGCGCAAGAAACTGAAAGCAAGCGCCTTAATGCAAAACAAAGCATTTCGGGCAGGTAACGGATAAGTAACACAACTCACCGTTCAACCTGCCCGATTTTGCTTTTTTATTGCTCGGAGCATATGCAGAAAATAGAATTAAACGCCTGTAAACAAGATATTTACCCTTTTCTACATATTCGTTTACCTACAAATCCCCGGCTCATCGGGCCGGGGCTGTTCCGTTCGGTCACTCTCCGATCTTCTTGCGCGGGTGGACCATGTTTTCGGGTTGCAGCACCTTGTGCAACTCCTCTTCGCTCATCAGCTTATGCTCGAGTACGAGGTCGTAGATGCCCTTGCCGGTTTTGAGGGCCTCCTTGGCCAGCATGCTCGACGTTTCGTAGCCCAGATAGGGGTTGAGCGCCGTCACCAGCCCGATGCTGTTAAAGACCATCCGGCGGCAGACCTCCTCGTTGGCCGTGATGCCGGCGATGCACTTCTCGCGCAGCGTGTTCATGGCGTTGATCAGCATTTCGATGCTCTCGAACAGGCAGTGGACGATGATCGGCTCCATGACGTTCAGTTCGAGCTGTCCGGCTTCCGATGCGATCGTCACGGTGAGGTCGTTGCCGATGACGCGGAACGCTACCTGGTTGACGACTTCGGGGATCACGGGGTTGACCTTGCCCGGCATGATCGACGATCCCGGCTGGCGCGGCGGGAGGTTGATCTCGTTCAGCCCGCAGCGGGGACCCGACGAGAGCAGCCGCAGGTCGTTGCAGATTTTCGAGAGTTTCACCGCAAGGCGTTTCTGGGCCGAGGAGTTCATAATGAAGGCGCCCGTGTCGCTCGTGGCCTCGATCATGTTCGACGCCTCGACGAGCGGCAGTCCGGTGATCTCGCGCAGGTAACGGGTGCAAAGCCCGGCGTAGTCGGGGTCGGCGTTGATGCCCGTTCCGATGGCCGTGGCCCCCATGTTGATCTCGAAGAAAAGTTTCATGTTGGCCGTCAGCCGCTCGGTCTCCTCGGTGAGGTTGGCGGCGTAGGCTTCGAACTCCTGTCCGAGGGTCATCGGCACGGCGTCCTGAAGCTGCGTGCGGCCCATCTTGATGATGCCGGAGAACTCCTCGCCCTTGGCGTGGAACGCCGCGATGAGTTCGCGCAGCGAGGCCACCAGTTTCTCGATGCTGCGCACCAGTGCGATCCTCACGGCCGTGGGGTAGGCGTCGTTGGTCGACTGCGAGAGGTTGACGTGGTTGTTGGGGTGGCAGAACTGATATTCGCCCTTTTCATGGCCGAGGAGTTCGAGCGCCCGGTTGGCGATCACCTCGTTGGCGTTCATGTTGGTCGACGTGCCGGCGCCGCCCTGCACCATGTCGACGACGAACTGCTCCTCGAGTTTCCCGGCGCGCAGCTCCTCGCAGGCCCGGATGATCGCGTCGGCGATCGCCGGGTCGAGCAGTCCCAGGTCGCGGTTGGCCATCGCGGCGCCCTGCTTGACGTCGGCCAGGGCGCGGATCAGCTCCGGGAAGAAGTTGAGCCGCACGCGGCTGATGTGGAAATTCTCCACCGCGCGCATGGTCTGCACGCCGAAATAATACTCCGCCGGGATTTCCATTTCGCCCAGCAGATCGTGTTCACGACGGGTTTTGCCCGAAAGTCTGATTTCCGTAAAGTCCATGATCGGTATGTTTTTATTAAAGGTACGCAAAAGCAGGGTGGAGTCCAAGCCGAATCGGGTGCGGTCCGGTAAGACGTTCCGACATCAAATATAATGCTTTTTCCGCCACTTTGTCAAAACAAAAAATCTTGTTAACTTTGTATTCGCTCCGCGGGGTCGCAGAATTCGGCGGCGGACGAACGCAGAACCGAAAAACAAATAAAGAATATGATTTTAGACTCTCTGAAAAACAGCGCGCTTTACTACGGCGTAAGCCCGCGCATGAAACAGGCTTTCGAACTGATCGCCTCGACCGACTGGACGACGATGGAACCGGGTATTCACGAACTCGACGGCAAGGACATCTACGTCAACGTCATGGAGCGCGAGCTGAAACAGAAGCCCGACGCCAAACTCGAAATCCACAACGAGTACATCGACATCCAGGTTCTCATCCGGGGCGAGGAGGAGTCCTTCGGCTGGAGCGAGCGCAGGGAGCTCAAGAAGCCGCTGGGCGAATTCAGCGTCGAGAATGACATCCAGCTCTTCGACGACGTGCCGCAGACCTATTACACGATGCGTCCGGGACAGTTTACGGTGCTTTTCCCCGAGGACGGGCACGCTCCGATGGTGGGCGAGGGCACGGTGCGCAAGATTATCGTCAAAGTGCGCAAATAAGCGCCGCAGGCGATACCGCTACGGGCCGGAGCATAGTCTCCGGCCTTTTTTCAGGCGGCGGCAAACGCTGTGTGCCGCGGGGCGATGCGCAGGCTGAGCCATGAGCAGAGGGCGCAGACGATGAAGACCGCACCTGTGGAGAGGAGCGTGTCGCCGATGCCGACCAGCGGCGACACGATGCCGCCGAACGAGAAGCAGATGGCGCCCAGCATGGCCGAGGCAGTTCCGGCGTATTCGCGGGCCGCTCCCATGGCCAGCGCCGTGGAGGAAGTGAAGGTGAGCCCCATGGCGAAGAGCAGGCCGAAAAGCAGTCCCTCGTAGACCCAGAACCCGCATCCGAGGCCTAGGGCCACGGCTTCGGCAGCGGCGAAGAGGAGCATGCCCATACATCCGGCTCGGGTGCTTCGTTCGGGGTTGCGGAAGCGGATCGAGAAAGCCGCGGCACTGCCGATGGCCACGGCGTTGACGGCGAAGCAGATGCTAAATTCGAACGCCGAAAATCCGTAGTGTCCCTGCATGATGAAGGGCGAGGAGGCGATGTAGGCGAACAGCACGCCCTGGGCGAAACCCATCTGCAGGACGTAGGCCACGTAGCGGCGGTTGCGGAGCACGGTGCCGAAACTGCGGAAAATGTCGCCCCAGGCTACGGCGCTGCGGCGTTCGGCCGGGAGCGACTCGCGGAGGCGGAAACAACCTGCGAGCAGGACGCATCCCAGCATCAGCAGGATGCAGAAGATGCCCTGCCAGCCGATAGAGTCGGTGAGGGTGCCGCCGATGATGGGGGCGACGACCGGAGCCACGCCGTTGACGGCGCCGATCAGCGCCAGCATCCGGGCCAGGTCGCGGCCTCCGAACCGGTCGGTGGCGACCGACCGCGAAATGACAATGCCGCCCGAACCGGCGATGCCCTGCAGGAAACGCGCAGTGACGAATTGGCGGATGTCCGAGGCGAAGATGCAGAGCAGGGTGGAGCCGATGAAGAGCCACATGGCCGTCAGCAGCGGCGTTCGGCGTCCGTATTTGTCGCTCAGGGGACCGAAGAGCAGCTGTCCGGCAGCCAGGCCGATCATGCTGGTGGTGAGTCCCATCTGCACCATCGACGAGGAGGTATGGAAGAAATCCGTCATGGCGGGCAGCGTCGGCAGGTACATATCCGTTACGAACGGACCGAATGCTGTCAGCAGGCCCAGCAGGACGAGCAGGTAAATTTTGCTGTTGTCTTTGTTCATAATACGCTGTTTTATCGTAGCAAAATTACTCTGAATTTTCGCCCTGCGAATCGCCTTTTGGGACGGGGTGTAGTTCAATTTCGGAACTGTCCGGACCGAAAAAATCCATGTATCAACCCACTTGGGAGAGGCTTTATTTGCCGATTCCGAAGTAGCGGAATCCGGCGGCTATGACTTCCGGTTTGTCGAAGATATTGCGGCCATCGACGATCGTCTCGCCGCGCATCGCCGTGTACAACTGGGCCCAGTCGGGCATGCGGAACTCTTTCCATTCGGTGATGAGTGCCACGGCGTCGGCTCCCTCCGCGGCCTCGTACATCGTCCGGGCATAGCGGATCGGCCGGCCGGCCATCCGCCGCTGCGATTCGGGCATGGCGACCGGGTCGTAAACACAGACCTTGGCGCCGGCATTCAGCAGGTGGTCGATCACCACCGCTGCCGGGGCTTCGCGCATGTCGTCGGTCTCGGGTTTGAAGGCCAGCCCCCAGATTGCGACGACCTTGCCCCGCAGGTCGCCCAACGCGGTCTGCAATTTCTCGAAAACAATCCCTTTCTGCTGCTCGTTGACCCGCTCGACGGCCTCGATGACCTGCATCGTGTAGCCGTGTTCCCGGGCCGTGTGGGCCAGCGCCTTCACGTCCTTCGGGAAGCATGAACCGCCGTAGCCGCAGCCGGGGTAGAGGAACTTGTTGCCGATGCGGGCGTCGGAGCCGATGCCCTTGCGGACCATCTCCACGTCGGCGCCCACGCGGTCGCACAGGTTGGCGATCTCGTTCATAAACGAAATGCGCGTCGCGAGCATGGCGTTGGCTGCGTATTTGGTCATCTCGGCCGAGGGAATGTCCATGAACAGCACGCGGAAATTGGTGATCAGGAACGGCCGGTAGAGCTTGGCCATCAGCTTGCGCGCCCGTTCGCTGTCGACGCCCACGACCACGCGGTCGGGCGACATGAAGTCCTTGATCGCCGCACCTTCCTTCAGGAATTCGGGGTTCGAGGCGACATCGAACGGGACCTTGCAGCCGCGCTTCTCGAGTTCCTCCTCGATCACGGCGCGCACCTTCTGCGCCGTGCCCACGGGGACGGTGCTCTTGGTGACCAGCACGGTGTATTTCCGGATGTGGCGACCGAAGGTGCGGGCCACGTCGAGAACGTATTTCAGGTCGGCCGAACCGTCCTCGTCGGGCGGGGTTCCGACGGCCGAGAAGACCACCTCGACATGGGGCAGGCACTCCGTGAGGTCGGTGGTGAAATGCAGGCGTCCCGCCTCCACGTTGCGCCGCACAAGCTCCTCAAGTCCCGGCTCGTAGATCGGGATAACGCCTGCGTTCAGACCCTCTATCTTTTCGGCGTCTATGTCCACGCAGGTGATGTCGAGTCCCATTTCGGCGAAGCAGGCCCCCGATACGAGTCCTACGTAACCCGTTCCCACGATTGCAATTTTCATCATAATTCCTGGAGTTTTTTCTTTCGGAATGTAAATATAGTCTTTTTTTCGAAATATCCCCGCCGCAGCACGAAAAAGGGCGGTCCGAAGACCGCCCCTGCGTCGTTCTATTTTCCGCACCTGCATTCGGCGACAGCCTCCGCCAGCGTTGCGCAGGGATCGCACATCTCGTGCGAGTAGCCCTGTTTCATCTCCACGGGATCGCACAGGGGTTCCCACTTCATCTTCTGGGCGAACTCCGCGAGCAGGCGCACCGAGGCTCCGGCCCAGCAGAACGAACCGAACCAGCCGAATCTGCGCCGGGGAATGCCGCGCGCGGCGATGCGGTCGAGCAGTTCGGCCACGGGCGGGAACAGGTTGCCGTTGTAGGTCGGGCCGCCGACGATCAGCGTGTCGAAACGGAAAACGTCGCGCAGGACCACCGACGGGTCGGCGTAGGAGAGGTTGTAGACCCGGATCGGGCCGACCTCCCGCGAGGCCAGTTCGCGCGCGATGCGCTCGGCCATTTGCTCCGTGTTGCCGTACATCGAGGCGTAGGCCACGACCACGCCCGGTTCGCCTTCGTAGCGGCTCAGACGGTCGTAAATATCCAGAACCTTTGCGATCTGCCGCTGCCATACGGGTCCGTGCGTCGAACAGATCGTCCCGACGGGCAGCGTGCGGACCTTCTGGAGCGCCTTCTGCACGGGACCGCCGTATTTGCCCACGATGCAGGCGTAGTAGCGGCGCATCTCGTCCCAGTAGCGGTCGGTCTCGACCTGCGAATCGGTGATGCCGCCGTCGAGCGCCCCGAACGTGCCGAAAGCGTCGCCGGAGAAGAGCGTCCGGTCGCCGGCGCACCACGTGACCATCGTCTCGGGCCAGTGCACCATCGGGATCATGTGGAACGACAGCGTCTTGCCGCCCAGATCGAGCGTGTCGCCCTCCTTGACCTCGACCGTGCCCCCGGCGATGCCGTAAAACCCTTCGATCATCTGGAGCGTCTTGGCATTGCCGACGATCTCGATGTCGGGATAGATGCGGCGCAGCGCTGCGATCGACGACGAGTGGTCGGGTTCCATGTGGTTGACGACCAGATAATCGATCTTCCTTTCGCCGATGGCCTCGCTGATGTTGGCTTCGAGGCGGCTGCCGAAGGACTCTTCGACGGTGTCGATCAGGGCGATCTTTTCGCCTGCGACCAGATAGGCGTTGTACGACACGCCCATCGGAAGCGACCAGAGGGCTTCGAAGCGCGTGGTGGTGCGGTCATTGACCCCGACGTAGTGGATGCCGGGAAGTATTTCGGTAATTGCCATAAACCTTTTTTGTTTTGTTTTGGCACAAATTTACAAAAAATATTTTTCCGGCGCTACTGCCGGCTTTTTTATTGCTCCGGCAAGTTGCATGCCGGGGTGCGGAAGAGTCCCGTGCGCGGCGCGGCCTTCGCCCGGAAACAAAACGCCGCAACCCGATGAAGGGTTGCGGCGCATGCCGGCAGGACGGCGGTTCAGAGGAACCGCGGCATATCTTCGGCCCTGCTTTGGGGTGTGGACTCCAGCGCGCCGGAGATGATCTCCGACGGGATTTCGGCCTTGACGAAGACCGAGACGTCGCTCGTGCTCGAAGTGCTGGTCAGCGTCATCCGTGTTCCGTCTGCGTTGAACGAAACCCGGTATGAGGCGCTTCCCCACGGGGTGTTGTCGCTGTACCGGCCGCTGAGCGTGGGTTTGTCGTAGGAATACGTGCCGTCCAGATGGACGTATTCGGGCTTGTAGAGCCGCTGGTAGATGTCGAACGAACCGGACTCGCTGAACGAGAGGTAGACGTCGGCGGACTGGAGCGAACTCCACGAAACCAGATGCCAGCTGCCGACGACGTTGCCGTCGCCCTCGGGTTCGGGCGTATCCTTGGACGAATCGCCGCACCCGGTCAGCGCGAACGCCGCGGCGAGGCCGATCAATAACAGTTTGATGTTTTTCATAATGTGTCCTTGTTTTATAACCAACCTCCGTTCTGGGAATGAACCTCACGTGCGATGAAGGCGAATTCCTTCGTGATCGGCATGCCGTTCATTCCGCTGTTGTTGCCGTTTCCGGCGAGCAGCTTGATCCGGACCACCGCCGAACCGGGTTTGGTGCACTTGAGGATGATCTGGTTGGCGAATATGGTCGGGTTCGCCGAAATGCCCAGCCGGTTCATGTCTTCGGCCGAAATGGAGATTTCCGTAATCTTCAGGTCCAGATTTCCGCCGCCGAGGTACGGTTGCAGGTTCAGCGTGTACTGGCTGCCGACGGGAATCGGGATGCAGGTGATGCCGCGGACGTTCATCAGCACCTGGTAGGCGTCGATGTAACCCGTGCCCATTCCCTTTTTGTACTGCGACAGGTCGAGCGTCGCCAGGCTGCCCTTGTCGGTGAAATACTGTTTCGTTCCGGTGCAGTATTGGTTGATGTCGTTTACCGATGTCAGCAGCAGCGTCGTGAATTCGTTCTGGGTGAAGGTCTTGCCGAGTTGCAGCGCATAGGAGAGCCCGAGCGCCGCCACGCCCGAAACGTGGGGGCAGGCCATCGACGTGCCCTGCATGTAGCCGTACTTTCCGCCGTTGACGGTCGATAACACCTCGGACGCTCCGGTATTTATGTTTTCCAGATACGACTGGTAGGCGTCGCCGCCGGGAGCCGCAATGTTGCAGCCGGGACCGTAGTTGGTGTAGTAGGCCGGGGTGTAGTCGCACGACATGGCCGTTACGGAGATGTAGTCGCGGTAAGCGCCGGGGTAGCTCGACATGCCGGTCATGTCGTTGCCGGCGGCGAATATGGCCAGTCCTCCCTCGATGGCCGCGCAGTTCTGTTTGGCGATGAAGTAGTCGATGGCCTGCTTCTCGGCGCTGGCGCCGCTGGAATAGGCCGCGTCGGAGGTTACCGAGCCGGCAGGGTAGCCGTAGCTGCACTGGATGATCGCCGCGCCGTTGTCGGCGGCGTATTTGATGGCCTTGGCCGCCATGGCCACGTCGCCGCCGTCTTTGTCGTGGAAAATCTGACAGGACATGATCTTCACGCCGTCGTTTTTGCCCGAGCCGCCTGCGATGCCTGCGACGCCCGTGCCGTTGTTGTTCACGGCTGCGACCGTTCCTGCCACGTGCGTGCCGTGGTCCGGTGCATCGCCTTTGGTGCTGATGGTCAGCGTCGTATTGTCGACGAAGTTGAACCCGTGTATGTCGTCGGCATAGCCGTTCGAGTCGTCGTCACGGCCTTCCGAGCCGTTCAGCTCGGCGGTGTTGGTCCACATGTTGGCGGCCAGGTCGGGATGGTCCCACTGCACGCAGTTGTCCACGACCGCGACGATAACGCGCGGGTCGCCCGTGCAGAGCTTCCAAGCCTCGTCGCAGTTGACATCGGCTCCCGCCTTGATCTTCGAATAGATCGACTTGTCGCCGGTGTTGATGTAGTGCCATTGTCTGCCCAGGTGGGGATCGTTGAACCCGACGGCCGCACGGGTCTGCGGCGCAGCGCCGGTTTCGGCCAGCGGGATGACCCGGCCTTCGTGCACGTGCATCAGCTGCTGGTTGAATTCCACCTTGCTCACTTCGGCGATCCGGGCCATGTCGAGGGCCGCCTTGTCGAGATCGGCGGCGGCGTCGAACTCCACAACGTACCAGCGGTGCAGACCGGCGGCGCGCGTGCGCTCCTCGTTCCGTTCGTCTACCGGGAACAGACGCTGTAACGCCTTTACCCCGATGCTGCCGAGCACGGCGTCGAAATCAGCGATGCCCGAACGGGTGGCGACGCCGCCCGAACGCGTAACCTGCATGACCGACGATTCGATGCCCGCTACGGCCTCTTCGCCGAAGCAGACCAGCAGTTCGCCCCTGACGGCGTTCTCCGACGAGAATACGAGTTTGGAGGCCGCTTTCGCTTCCGGTTCGGGACCCGTCGCCTGCTCCGTCGCATCCTTGGTGCACGACCCCAGGGCGAGCGCCGCAGACAGGAGCAGCAGGCTCCATAAAGTTGTTGTCCTTGTCATAATCTTATAATCCTAATATTAGTGCATGTCGTGACCGATGTTTCGTTTCATTGGACCACAGAACCCGACACGGTCGCTCGGACTGTGTCGGGTCGTGTGGAACAATATGCGTCGGTTATTTCAAAACCGGAAGGTTTTCGCGGATTTTGAAATCGGCGCGGCGGCCGATCTGTTTCGGCAGCGGCTCGCATTTCGCCGTCTTCACGCTTAACGTGCGGACGCCGTGGTTCGTGTTGTCGCTGTTCCTGACGAATGTGGCGTTCATCTGGAGACCGCGGCTGTCGAGCGACTTCCCGATATGGGCCGGAACACGGACGCTGCTGAACGGGATCTTCGTGCGGACGCCCTGAACTTTGGCTGCGGATGCTGCGGATGTCGTTCCGCTCTGCTTCGTGATGGTCGTTCCGTCGGTATAGTATGCTGCCAAGGCTCCGACGATCTTGTTGACGGTGAAATCAGCAACGGGAACCTCGACGTCGGTCGTCAGCGCTGAAACTTGTTTCGACGCCGGATCGATCGTCAATACGATCGGATCGCTGCCTTCGCTCTCTTCGGTTGCGAACGAGAAGATACCGTAACCGCGGGACTTGTCCGGGGTGAGCGCCTTCGTGAATTTGCCGAGCAGGTTGCCGTTGTCCTCCCGGCCGAGCTGCACGCCGCTCATCGTGAGCGTCGACTTGGCCGAGTCATAGGTTGCGTACCATTGGGTGCCGTCCTCTACGGCGAAATCCTTCACGAAAAATTCGGTGTTGCTTCCGACGGTAGGTATTACCTCGAATACATTTTCGAACGTGTCTTCAGCGCTGGCCGCGTAGGACATGCCGTATTTCCCGATGATCAACTCTCCGGTATAGGGCGGTATGTCCGTCACGAACGGTTCGCACACGATCAGTTTTTTCTTGCCGTAGTTGTTCGTTGCTTCGACAACCAGCGTATAGGATGCGCCCGGTGTCAGATTGATCATTATGTCCCAATGCTTTCCGGTCGTTGCAAGTTCTTCCATCGCATCGGCATTGAGTTCTTTACCGTATTTATCGACTACATCCTGCAGGGTCAGGCCTCCGGTTTGAATCTCGATATTGTCGATTATGGAAGTTTTGTTGAAGTAGGTTTTGATCTTCTTCATCTCCGTGCCGGTGATCTCGTACACGGCCGATGAGTAATCGGGATACTCCGATACATATGCTGCGGCATCGGGATAGGCGCTGACTTTATAGAGCGAGCCGGCGATGTCGTTGGGAACCGAGGTCCCTCCTATGCCCGGGAAGTAGAACGATGCTGCGGAAGCTTCGCCGGAAACCGGTTTTTGCGCTTTGTCAAGGGGCAGGGCGACTACGGTATAGGTTCCGGCTCCAGGCAGTACGGCTTCGGCGGAGACTTTCTCGCCGCCTACGGTGAAGTCCTGCAACTCGTTGATGTTTTCGGCTGATCCGTCGGCGATCGCTGCGACAAGTGTAGCGGTTTCGGCCTCGGTCAATTCATTTTCGACGAGAACATAGCGGATGTTCGTAACGTCGGCGCCGTAGGTGAAGTCGATGACGGCGCTCGCCGTCTCTCCGTCGGCGCTGACCTTCATGCCGTCGTATACGGCGGAGAGCGTATAGTCGACTATTTCGGCGCCCGGCAGCATGATGCGGAACGTACCTTGACTGTTAGCGGGAAATTCGCGATCCAATCCGACGAGTTTTGCGGTCAATCCGTCCTTCGGGAAGGTGATGACGCCGTTGACCAATGTGCCGGGTTCCGCCGAGGCGATCATAAAGTTTCCGTAACCGTTACTGTTTTCGGTAATACCCGACCATTGTTCTTCAATCGTCACTTGAGTCGCATTGCTGCAATCGATGACGATATTGGACGGAGTGTAGCTGAACTGCTCCGAAAGCTCTTCTTGCGTAGCTCCGAAGAATTCGGTCATATAAGGCCAGCCGAGCATCTCTTCAACCATGTAGATACCTTCTTTCGACTTATGGCTGTGTACCGTGACATCGATTTCGAACATATTGCCGGTGAATACATCGCTCAACCAGCCTTCGCGGAATTTGCCGGTTCCCATTTTCACCCACGGCCAGGGCATAACCGTAATATCGAGGCTGCGGTTGCCGTAGGGCGTCGTGTTGTCCTCGTCGTTGATCAGGAACGAAAGGGGGTATTCCTTGCCGTCTTCGAGTTTGGTGCGGTCGAAGGTGATCAGCAGTTCGGAAGTCTCCTTGCCGGCTGCGAACGATACCGACGACGGAATGGTGAACAGACCCGACTCGTCGCTGGCGAGAACCGCTACGGTCAGCGCCTCGTCCTTGGCGATGCGTTTTACCGGGATGGCGATGGAGGAGACGTCGTCGCTGATGCTATGCTGGGTGGTCACATTCTCGGGGAAGTAGACCTGTGCGCCGTCGACCTCGGGACCTGCTTTGAAGTCATCGTCGCTGCAGGCCGTGAACAGCCCCGCGACGATGGCGACAGTCGCCAGAAAGAATATTTTTATACTTTTCATAAATAGCGATGTTTTTTATTTAACAGACTTGACCGTTTGGGTCGGGTTGGGGTTGTTCTTGCCCGCAAGCGCCTTATTCTGCTGTACGGCGTTCAGCGGGAACACGCAGTTCCACCAGGGGGCGCGTCCGTCCGTGGAAAGCTGGGCCATCGGGGGAGCGTTCGTGCCGGTGTCGCCGTTGTGCATGCCGATGTTCAGACGCTTCAGGTCGTAGAAGATGACGCCCTCGCCCCAGAACTCGATCCGCTTCTGGAAAATGATCTCGTCGATCAGGTCGTTGGCCGCCGGAACCGTATAGGCCGGATCGCGGTTGGCCATGAACGACTGCAACAGCGACTTGCCGGTGGTGGCGTCGTAGTGCGCCGTAGCCTCGGCCTCGATCAGGTACATCTCCTCGACACGCATCATCGGGATGCTCGTCACGTTACCCGTGGAATAGTTTCGTTTTTCGCCGTTGGCCGCGTGGAACTTAAACGATGCGTAGGGGGCTATCGTTGCGAACTCCTCCTCGGTCAGGGTCGTATAGGGTGCGATGGCGTCGAACGAGCGGTCGGCTCCGACAAAGCTCTTTTTGCGGAAGTCGCCCGACGAAATGCGGTTGTAGCTGAATACCGAGATACCCGGCTGCGCTCCGTAGCCGTAACCCCAGATAGCCTCGGTCGCCATGTGGGCCGACCACGACAGCAGGTTGTTGAGCACGGTGTCGGTGGTCTGGATCATGGCCCACATCCACGACGAATTGACCGTGTTGAACCCGGTCTTCGGGTCGAGCCACTGGCTTTCGGTCATAATCGTGCAGCCCGAAGCGTCGATGGCCTTGCGGGCGTATTCGGCGGCCAGACGGTAAGCGGCGTCGCCGGTCGGAACTTCCGCATACGATTCGGTGAATCCGCCCAGCCAGAGGTAGGCGCGGGCCTTGAGTCCGTAGATCACGGCCAGCGAGGGCAGGTTTTTCGTTGCCGGCGTATAGTTGGCCAGCAGGGTCTCGGCGGTGTTGAGGTCCTCGAAGATGAACTTGAACATCTCCTCACGCGATACGCGCGGGTTGTTTTCCAGTTCCTCCATGCTCGTATCTTCCCGGACGATGGGAACGGTCAGCCCCTTGACGGCTTCCAGCTCGGTCTCGTAGGCGGGACGTTCGGGAGCCTTGGCCGGCAGCGCGTCGTAGAGACGGGCCAGGTCGAGGTAGCAGAGCGCGCGGAAAGTCTTGGCAATGCCCATCATCTCCTCTGCGCCTTCGCTCTGGTTTGCGATGTCGATGGCCTCATTGGCCGTGAAGATGAACTTGTAATAGTTGGTGTAGAAGAACGGGGACATCGTGCCGTTCGCTGCCAATCCGGTCGAGTTGCCCGGATAGAGCCATGCCTGCCAGCGGTCGTAGTACTGGTTGCCGCCCGGCAGGTTGCCGCTGACGGGGAACACCTCGCCGACCATGCGGTCGGTGGCGCCGAAGATGCCCGGGTAGCCGAAGTCGATGTGCTCGCCGAGGTCTATATAGTTGGTGATGAGCACCGTCGGCATCGCAGTGATAAGACCCTCCTTTGCGAACGGAGATTCGGCAGTCTGATCGCTGGTGGCGTATCCGCTTTCGGGGAAGGTCTCCTTGATACAGCCCGAAAGAAGCACGGATGAACCGAGAAGCAGCGCCGTTGTTTTCAGTATGTTGTTCATTTTCATAATATTCGTCGTTTAACAAATTAGAACGTTACGGTTACACCGCCCGAGAAGGTGCGAATCGGGGCGTAGTAGTACGGGTTCGTGATTCCGTTGATGGACTGACGCGGGTCGAGACCCTGACGCTTGGACCAGTACCATACATTGTCGCAGGCGAGGTAGATACGCAGATTCTCGACGAGGAACTTGCGCGTGATACGCTTGGGCAGCGTATATCCGAGCGTGATGTTCTGGATGTTCAGGTACGATGCGCTGGTGAGGAAACGGTCCGAGACGGCTGCCTGATTCGAGTCGTTGTAAGCAAAACGCGGAATGTTCGAACCGGAGTTCTCGGGAGTCCACGAATTGAGCAGGTCGTGGTGGTAGTTGTTTCCGGTCGACGTTCCTGCCGGGGAGTTCATGTAGAACCTGTAGCCCTGGTCGAGAACCTGTCCGCCGAGCTGGTAGGTGAAGCCGATCGAGAAATCGACGCCGTAGAAGCGCAGCGACGTGCCGAAACCGCCGTAAACGTCCGGCAGGGCGTCTCCGTGCATTTCGCGGCCCTCCTGCGAGGCCACCGAGTAATCGGAGGTCTTGATGCGCTCCTTGTTGCCGGCATCATCGGTCTTGTAGGTGTACCACAGCGATTTTCCGGTCTCGGGGTCTACTCCCGCGTAGGTCGGAACGTAGAACGAGAAGACGGATTCCCCTTCGGTGAGGAATTTGGTGCTCTGCCAGCGGCCCACGTGTTTGCCGTCGGCCGTCGTGTTGTTTTTGAACTGCTCCGGCAGGTGGGTCACCTTGTTCTTGTAGTGGGTCATGTTGAGCGAGAAGTCCCACACGAGGTTTTTGGTCCGGATCAGGTCTGCGTTCAGTTCGATTTCGAGACCGCGGTTGACCATGTCGCCGATGTTGGTGAAAATGGTCGTGTAACCCGACTCGATCGGAGTGGCCAGCTCGAACAGCATGTCGGTGGTCTTGCGGTTGAAGACATCGATGCTACCCGACAGACGGTTGTCCCAGAGGCCGAACTCTACGCCGACATTGAGGTTGGCGTTGGTCTCCCAGGTGATGTCGGGGTTGCCTTTCTGGTAGAGTACGCTCGTAACGCCGTCGCCGCTGCTCAGGATCTCGCGGTAGTCGGTATAGCGGTAGTAGGATTCCGCTTTCGATCCGAGGTTGTCGTTACCCTGCGAACCGTACGATGCTTTGACCTTCAGCATGTTGACCCACGAAGCGTTGAACCAGCTCTCGCGGTTGATGATCCAGGCTGCGCCGAGCGACCAGAAGTTGCCCCAGCGGTGGTCGGGGTGGAAGCGCGACGATGCGTCGCGGCGGTACGATCCCGAGAAATAGATGCGGTTGTCGTAGTCGTACTGTCCGCGGAAGAAGTAGCCCTCGTTGTTGTACTCCAGAACCGACGAACCCGACCGCGACGAGTCGACGACGGCGCCGCTGAGTTCGGTGTTGTCCGGCGAGAACATCATGGTCTTCGAGCCGTACAGACCGTAGGATTTGCGGTTGTACATTTCATGGCCGAAGAGCAGGTCGAGGTTGTGGACGTCGGCGAAGGTGTTGGTGTAGGTCAGGAACTGCTGCATGTTGTAGGCGATCTCCCGACTGTGGCTCTTGAAAACGGCGCCGCCCGATTCGGCGAACTGTCCGTAGTAGGGGTTCGACACCTGCGTACCGCGGGTTTCGTCGAGCGACACGCTTCCGTTGAGGGTCAGTTTCAGGCCCTTGTACAGGGAGAAATCGGCAAAACCGTTGGCCATGAAGGCATTGCCCTCGTTGATGTATTTGTTGAGCTGAATGTCCTGCAGGTCGTTGCTCTTCCCGCCGTTGGTGCGCAGTGCGCCGCCGTTGCGGCCGTCGCCGGTATCGTACATCTTGAATCCGTACTCGTCGATCATAATGTTGCCGTTGCCGTCGCGCATGTAGACCGGATAGATCGGCGCCATGCGGATCGCCGTGGCGAATGCGTTTCCGCCGTCGGCGTTGCCTTCGCCCTGACCGTCGCCGTCGTCGTTGGTTTGGTTGCCGTTGTTCCAGACGAAATGGGTGTAGGACATGTTACCGCCGACTTTCAGCCACTTTTTGGCCTGGTAGTCCGCGCGCAGACGGGCGGTGTAGCGCTCGTTGCTCGAACCGTCGACGATACCCGTGTTGTCCAGATAGCCGAGCGATGCGAAGAAATTGGCGCGGTCCGTTGCGCCGGAAACGCTGACGTTGTACTCCTGACGGAACGACGACGATTTGTAGATTTCGTCGAGCCAGTTGTCGGGTTGCAGGTAGAACTGCTGGCCCTTGGCGTCGGTTACCAGGCGGCCCTGCTTCGCACGCGGATTGAGACGGCCGTTTTCGCCGATGAGGTTCTGGCCGTCGGGCACGGTGAAGACGTTGTAACCCAGACCGCCGGGATCGTTCGACGTCAGCAGCTTGTTGGCGGCGATGTTGGCGGCCAGGGGAGTGTACTTCTGGTCGAGCGTGTAATAGTTGTACAGCGACTTGTAGTGCATCTCGTAGTATTCGCCCGCATCCTCCACGATGTCGTAGGTCTGCAATGCACGGGTGTTGATGCCCCACTTGCCGTCGAAAGTCACGGTGGCCTCGCCGGCCTTCGCACGCTTGGTCGTGACCATGATTACGCCGTTCGCGCCGCGGGAGCCGTACAGGGCGTTCGACGCGGCGTCCTTGAGGACGCTGATCGACTCGATGTCGGCAGCGTTGATGTTGTTGATGTCGCCTTCGTAGGGCACGCCGTCTACAACCCAGAGCGGGTCGTTTTTGGCATTCATCGAACCGTAGCCGCGCACGTAAATCTTCTGACCGGAACCCGGACGGCCCGAGGCGGAGGAGAACTGCACGCCGGCGATTTTGCCGACGAGGGCGTCCCCGACGTTCGAAGACTGCGTTTTTATCAGATCGTCGGATTTGATCACCTTCGCCGCTCCGGTGAAGGCGTCTTTCTTGGCTGTACCGAAGGCCACTACGATCACGTCGTCGATGGCCTGTGCGTCTTCTTTGAGCGAGATGTTGATTCGGGTCTTGCCTCCGATGGCCACCTTCTGGGTTTCATAGCCGATGAAGGATACGACCAGCGATCCGTTTCCGGGAGCCGTGATGGTGAAGCTACCGTCTCCGTTTGAGGTCGTGCCGACATGCGAGCCGTCGACCATAACCGTTGCTCCGGCGACCGGTTTCCCGTCGGGACCGGTGACTGTTCCGGAAATTTGCTTACTCTGGGCCAGCGAGAGTAATATTCCCCCCCCCAATAAAGCAATTAACGATAGTAGAATTTTTCTTACCATAAGCGTTAATCTAATAGTTTTTTTTTAAATAAAAAGTTCACAAGCAAAGGTATGAAATTGCTAACTCGTTTACAAATAAATTATTAAAATAATTTACCAGTATAACATATGTGTAGAAGATTGGTTGATAACGGTTACGATTTTGAAAATATCATCTCAAGGGGATTACAAATTGCAATCCCCTTTTCGGGTGTTTTCGGGTGTTTTGAGCGAATGTGTTAGCTGCGTGAACTTCTGCGTATATGTGAATCGGTCCTCAAAGGCGCTCCCGGACTTTTTCCAGGTCGGTATCGCGGTACAGCGTATCGAGGCGTTTCGAGAGCCGCTCCATGTCACCGTCGAGTTTCGAGTGGGTGATGGTCGCATAAATCTGCGTAGTCCGTATATTCTTATGCCCCAGCAGCTTGCTGATCGTTTCGATCGCCATTCCCTGCGAAAGCGTGATCGTCGTGGCGAAGGTGTGCCGGGCCGAATGGAACGTGATGTGCCGGGGAATGCCCGCCAGAGACATAATGCGTTCGAGGCAGATGTTGCACCAGCCGTTGCTCGGCAGGCGGAATATCCGCGCATTCCGCTGCATCGGTTTGTATTTCAGCAGAATGGTGTACGGTATCGCGAAGATGCGCACGTTGACCGCAGATCCTGTTTTGCGGCGGGTGGTGCTGATCCACAGCTGTTTGCCGTCCTGCTGGATATGCTGCGGGGTCAGCGTGCAGAGGTCGATGTAGGAGAGTCCCGTGAAGCAACTGAACAAAAATGCATCGCGTACCAACTGTAAGGTCATGTCGTCGAGGTCCAGACGGATCAGCTTGCGGATTTCGGTCATGGACAGGTAGTTTCGCGCGACGAATTCGCTGCGCAGTTTGTAATTCGCGAAGAGGTCCTTGGCCATGTGGCCCCGGCTGCGGGCCAGCATGAGGATGTGCTTGAACGCGATCATGTAGATCCACGTCGTGTTTTTCTTGTGTCCGCACTCCTGTGCGATGTAGTGGTGGAACCCCGTCAGGAACTCTTTGTCGAGTTCTTTGAACAGCAAATCCTTGCGGTTGAATTTGTCGTTGACGTAGTTTTCGAGATGCTTGTAAACACACCTATATTTATAGTAGGTCGTTTTGCTGCGGCTGATGCCCACCATCCGGCTGAACTCCTCGTTGTGATGCCTGAAGAAGGCCAGCAGCGTTTCGTTGCGCTGGTCGTTGCCGAAATACATCTCCTTGACCATTTTCGGAGTGACCAGGGCATGCTCGTAAAACAGCGTGTTGTAACATCTTTCGATGCGGAAACGAATCTGCGAGAGTTGTTCGTTGACATGTGAGGCAACCGCGCTGCGCCCTGCCGCCCGTCCCATACTCACATCCCAGAGATTCGGATTCACGGATAGTTGCGTGGACAGCTGCGTTCGCTGTCCGTTGATCGTAATGCGTCCCATGATCGGCGTGTTTCCATTGCGTAAAGGCGCATTCTTCTTGATGTAAAACAGTACTTTGAACGTGTTTCTCATTCCCTTCCTAACCTTTTTTAAACAATAAACAAACCGCGATAAAGGTAATGATAAAGTTACTGCCAAACGGTATATCAATTGGACCAAATAGCTTATACTGCACGGTTTAACCCTTCTTGTCCGGTAACTCTCTGGTAACACAACCCGGACGCACGGAGGTGTCGTCCGTATATCTTACACGCTTAATACCAAACTATTAGGCATTTCTCGGAAAATGCGTTCCGGAACGCTGTAATTATCCTATATCCAGCAGCTTATTATCCGGAATCCGGGGCGATCGTTTTTTATTTAAAAATTTTATTAAAATTAACGCTTATGGTAAGAAAAATTCTACTATCGTTAATTGCCGTTTTGGGGCTTTGCGTATATGGATTCGCCCAAAACCGGCAGGTTTCCGGTAAAGTTGCCGATGCGGAGGGCAAGCCTGTCGCGGGCGCAACCGTTATGGTCGACGGCACGTCGACCGGTACGACCACGGGCACGGACGGTAAATTCACCATCGCCGCACCCGCCGACGCTACGCTGGCGGTTTCGTTCATCGGTTACGAGACCCGGAAAGTGGCTGTTGCCGGAAAGACGCATGTCGAAGTCGTGATGCACGAAGATGCGCAGGCCATCGAGAATGTCGTGGTGACCGCTTTCGGCACGACGACGAAAAAAGACCTTACGGGATCAATCGCCACCATCCGCGGCGAGGAGCTTGCGAAGCGTCAGGTTTCGACCGTTTCGAAAATGCTCGAAGGAGCGGTTCCCGGCGTGCAGCTGACTACGGCCACCAACCAGCCCGGTACGGACGCTGCGATCTACGTCCGCGGCGTCGGTTCGCTCAATGCGGGCACCGGCGCGCTGATCGTGCTCGACGGCTCGCCCTATCAGGGCAGCCTGTCCGACATCAATCCGGCCGACATCGAGTCGATCTCCGTGTCGAAGGACGCCACGGCCAACTCGCTCTACGGTTCGCGCGCCGCAAATGGCGTGGTTTTCATCACGACCAAGCGCGGCAGCCTGGACAATCCCACGATCAGCGTCGACACGCGATTCGGTATCAACACCCGCGCTGTCCCCGAGTATGACATCATCACCGATCCGGGCGAATACCTCGAGGCGCAGTGGCGCACGATGCGCGACACGAAGTGGGCGTCAAGCCCCGAAGAGGGAGGCGGCGATCTGGCTGCCGCGGCGCTCTATGCCTCGCAGGAGGTGCTGGGTGCACACGGAAATTACAACCCCTACAAATATTCGTCGACCTACCTGATCGACCCTGCGACCGGCAAACTCGACCCGTCGGCCCGGCGCATGTACAGCGAGCGCCTGCAGGACGAACTCTTCAAGACCGGATTCCGCAACGAAACGAACGTTTCGGTCAGCGGCGGGAACGAGAAGTCCGACTATTTCATCTCGCTGGGTTACCTCAAGGACGAATCCTATGTGATCGAATCGGATTTCGAGCGTTACAGCGCCCGTGTGAACGTCAACACCAAGCTCCGCAAGTGGATCAAGGTGGGCGCCAACCTCTCCTATGCCCACACGGTGCAGAACAACATTCTGGAGGGCAGCAGCCTCGCTTCGTCGGCGTTCGCCACGGCGCGTTCGTGGGAGCCGGTTTTTCCGGTCTACGCCCGCGATGCCGAGGGGAAAATCAAGTATGACGAAAACGGCGACAAGGTCTACGACCTGGGTACGGGGCAGACCGACGGCACGACGACCCGTCCCGGAACCTCGGGCCAGAACATCATCGCCACGCTGAAGATGGACACGCGCGACATCAAACGCAACAACTTGCAGGGCCGCGCTTACGGGGAGATCTATTTCCTGCGCGACTTCACCTTCACCTCGAGCATGTCGCTGGGCTATCGCGCCTCCGACGAACTGCTGTTCTATAACCCCACGATCGGCGACGGACGCGGTTCCAAGGGCCGGATCAACAAAAAGTCTACGGACGTTTACGATCTGAACCTGATCCAGATGCTCAATTACAAAAAATCCGTCGGACGCCACAATATCAATGCGCTGATCGGGCATGAGTACAACAGCTGGGTGCGCGATTACGCCGAGGTCGAGAAGACGAACATTTACGATCCCAAGAATCCGCAGCTGAACAACGCCGGCGAGATGGGGTCGATCAACGGCTATCAGGACGTGCTGCGCATTCAGGGTTTCTTCGGCAAACTGGAGTACAACTACGACAACCGTTATTATTTCTCGGGCGGTATCCGCCGCGACGGAACCTCGCGTTTCAAATACAATCCCTGGGGCACGTTCTGGTCCGTCGGCGCTTCGTGGCGCATCGGAGCCGAGAAGTTCATGGAGAGTACGCACAGCTGGCTTTCGGAGCTGAAACTCCGCGCCACGTACGGTACGCAGGGTAACGAGGACCTGGCCAACTACTATCCCTATACCGACCAGTATACGGTTACCATTTCCGAAGGCAAGCTGGGTACGGAGATCTATTACTACGGCAATCCCGATCTGACGTGGGAGAAGCAGAAGACGTTCGATCTGGGTCTGGACGTGGGTCTGCTGAACGACCGCATCAACCTGACGATGGACTACTTCATCCGCGTGTCGGACGGTCTGCTCTTCAAGCGTACGAAGGATATTTCGACGGGCCGCGCCTACGACTGGTACAACGTCGGCAAACTGCGCAATTCGGGCTTCGAATTCGACTTGAACGTCAAGCTCATCCAGAAAAAGGACTGGTACTGGGACATGTCGGTCAACGGTTACACCTATGCCAACAAGATGCTCAACCTGCCCGACGAGTACAAAGTCTCGGGCATGCCCAACGGCAACCAGCGCATTTACGAAGGCAAGGACATCTACCGCTGGGAGATGCGGCAGTTCGCAGGTCTGGATGAGAAGGGCAACTCGCTCTGGTATATGGACCGGGATCTCACGGACGGTGAGGGCAACGTTGTGGGCGTGGAGAAAGTCACGACCGGCGATGCTACCGAGGCCACGCAGTACCTGCTGGAGAAGAGCGCGCTTCCCGATTTCACGGGCGGCCTGAACACCACGCTGCGTTGGAAGAGCCTCGACCTGACGATTATGACCAACTTCCAGTTCGGCGGCTACGGCTACGATTACGACTTCTCGGCGTTCAGCAGTGCGAATTTCCCGATGAACCGTCTGAAGAACTATGCCGACGCCTGGAATCCGGAGACCGGGAAAGGTTCGGCGCCGATCTGGAACACGAACGACTCGAACATCAACGCTTCGTCGGATCGTTTCCTGATCAGCAAAACCTACTTCAACTTGCGCAACATCACGCTGGGCTACACCTTCCCGGCGAACTGGATGAGCAAGATCGGCATCAAGAGCGTTCGCGTGTACTTCGCCTGCGACAACGTCTTCTTCGCATCGAAGCGCAAGGGCTACGATCCCCGTACGAGCATGGGCGGTCAGGGCGCGACGGTCGCTTTGAACAGCGTGGACGGTACGTATTATTCGCCGATCCGCACCACTTCGGTAGGTCTCAATATTAACTTCTAAGCAGCGACATTGATATGAAAAAAATACTGATATTTTTAATGAGCGCGGCAGTTGCGGTATCCTGCAGCGACGATATCTTCGACGTGGACCCTTCGGGAAAAGTCTCTTCGGAGACCCGTGACGAGGTGGCCAAGGAGGACCCGGACAAGGTGCTTCAGGGTATCGAGGCGTCCATTTACACCCACTATGCCACCTATTACAAGAACGATCTTCAGTGGCTGACCGGTTTCAAAGGGTTCGAACTTGCGTTCGGCATGGCCGGGCAGGACATGACCCTGCTGCTGCAACACAGCATGAACCTTTACATGTACATCAACGACTACTGGCAGGAGGAGTATACGCCGACTTTCAACGTGTGGAACATGTTCTACATTCCGATCGCCACGGCCAATGAGATTCTCGCGACGGCTACCCTCGACGCTTCCGCCGAGTCGGAGACGATGAAGGCCTACCGCGCCCGTGCGCTGACCTCCCGCGCGTTCGGCTACTACCACCTGATCAACGTGTACCAGTATCCCTACTCGGCGGCGAACAAGGACCTTCCGGGCGTGCCTCTGGCCACCGAGGAGACCCTCGGCCAGAATCTGCCGCGCGCCACGATGGAGCAGGTCTACAAACGCATTACCGACGACCTGGACGAAGCGCTGCGTATTTTCGAGGAGATCGGATACGACGACACCGGTTCCCGGACCGATTTCGACGCCAGCGTGGCCGCCATTCTGCGCGCCCGTGTCGCATTGGTCATGGAGGACTGGGGGAAAGCCGTCTCGCTGGCCGACGATATTCTGGCCAAATACACGCTCGTCTCCAAGGAGAACTACAACAGCGGCTTCAACCGTATCGAGAACGTTCCGAGTCTGATCTTCGGCTTCAAGATGACGGCCGACAACTGCCAGACATGGGCTACCTGGTGTTCGCAGATGGACCCCTACATGAGCGGTTATGCGGGTATGTGGGCCGAGCGTCCGATCCACTCCTACCTCTATGCGCGTCTGAATCCGACCGACGTGCGTCGCGGCTGGTGGCTCAACAAGACGGACAATCCGGACCCGGACGCTGCGACGAGCGGTTATGCCTGCCTCCTGCCTTCCAACCTGCCCAATACGCTTGCTTCGGGCGTGAAAGCGCGTTCGGAGTACGTCTCGGTCAAGTTCCGCAGTTACAACGGCGACTGGAACAATACCGATCTGATCTATATGCGCGCCGAAGAGGCCGTCTTCATCAAGGCCGAAGCCGAGGCGCACAGCAACATCGCCGCGGCCAAGAAGACGCTCAAGGATTACGTGACGACCTACCGCGATCCGGGTTACGACATCACGGCCGCTTCGCTCGACGATGTCGTCGAGGAGATCATTCTTCAGAAACGTATCGAGATGTGGATGGAGGGCGCTCTGGAGTGGCTCGACCGCCGGCGTTTGAATATGCCGATTGATCGCCGGGACGATGCCGCGATGACGGCGGCAGGCGTTGCGAACAACCACATTTACAAAGCCATGTGGGAGCAGAACGAATCCGGTATGCGGTTCCAGCTGCCGCGTTCCGTCGTGATTGCCAACCCGGAAATCGGCGAGGCGAACCAGAATAAAACGAATTAAGCGTCTCTGTATCATGCCTGTCAAGTCCGCTGTCCGTTTGGGTAGCGGACTTTTTTCTGATTTCCGGGTCGGTCGTTTTTTGCCGGGCCGGGAAAAATTTACCGACAAAATTGCATGAGGCATTTGCAGTATTAAATTTTTTGCTTATCTTTGCACCACGATAACAGGGAATACCCCGTTTTTCGCGGATGGTGCCATAGCTCAGTTGGTAGAGCAAAGGACTGAAAATCCTTGTGTCGCTGGTTCGATTCCCGCTGGTACCACAAAGAAAATCAACCACTTACAGCAATGTAGGTGGTTTTCTTTTTGTCTTTTCCGTAGCGGTTTTACGGTGGTTTAAGGCTTTGAGTTAAACCGAGAGTTAAACCAAAAATCACTATGGATGCAGGTGTTAACATTCTCTGTTACAAATCAAAAACTCTTGCCAACGGCGCACATCCGTTGATGATTCGTGTCTGTAAAGACGGAAAGAAGAAATACGTTAGTCTTGGCGTGTCTGTTTTACCTCAATTTTGGGATTTTACGAAGAACCAGCCGAAAAAGAATTGTCCCAATAAGGCATATATCGAAAAGATTATTGCGGACAAGAGTAGCGAGTTTGCCGAGCGCATCATCGAACTGAAAGCCGAGAAGAAAGAATTTACGGCTACAACGCTGACTGAACGGCTGACAGAGAGCACACGAGCAAGACGCACGGTAGGCGAGGTGTTCCAATCTCAAATCGAAAATTTGAAGCAAACGGGGCGAACGGGCTATGCGTTATCGCACAGAGAGGTCTACAATTCGCTACTGAAATTCAACGGGCATCTGAATATCTACTTTTCAGAAATTGATACTGTTTGGTTGAAACGCTATGAAACTTGGTTGCGGGGACAAGGTTTTTCAGAAAATACAATAGGCCGCCGATTCCGCACCCTGCGGGCTGTTTATAATGTAGCCATTGAGGAAAAGTGTGTGAAAGTCGATTATTACCCGTTCAAATCCTACAAGGTTTCCAAACTGCACCAAGCGACGGCAAAGCGAGCAATAAGCAAGGCTGAGACATCATGCGGATTATCGAATATCGCAGTAATGATTTCTACAAGCAATTTGCAGTCGATTTGTTTGCGTTCGGTTACTTTATGGGCGGGATTAATTTCGTGGACATCGCCTACCTTAAAACGGATAATATCGTGGATGGACGGCTAATCTACACCCGACGCAAAACACATAAGTTGATTAGGCTACCTTTACAGCCCAAAGCGCAGGAGATTATAGAGCGTTACCGACAAGATGGTGCGCTCTTTTTGTTTCCTATACTTTCTGCATTTCATAAAACCGAGCAACAACAACGCAATCGAGTTCACAAAGTCATTTCCAAAGTGAACGAGCGACTGAAAGAGGTAGGGAAAGAGTTGGAAATACCTATCGACTTAACGACCTATGTTTCGCGGCATAGTTTCGCCACAGTCTTAAAACGAGAGGGTGTAAGCACGTCGATAATTTGTGAATCATTAGGCCATAGTTCGGAAAAGGTTACCCAAATCTATTTGGATAGTTTTGAGAACAGCCAAATCGACGCGGCGATGCAGAATTTGTTGTGAACGAAAAAGGGCACTCCGACGAATATACGGAGTGTCCTTTTTTTTCAACGACAGCAGGCTGAAATTAGGCGACCGTCGCATGTTCGGGAAGACGTTTTATATCTTCCGACAGAAATCTGTCCGCATCTTCGGGCGAGAAGCGTTTCCCGT
>ERZ772855.1264-NODE-1264-length-25321-cov-3.860920_pt1 | contig 25321 bp, 20 predicted proteins | sample MGYA00511900_ERZ772855 | MGnify/ENA primary metagenome ERZ772855 (study PRJEB29015, sample SAMEA2737701) | human gut metagenome | biome: human gut; feature: human-associated habitat; material: faeces | place: China | collected 2012 ... | reverse complement strand
CGGCAAAAGAAAAGTAACTTGTTGCCGCCTCTTTTTTTATGTTGTATTGTTTTCCCGGAAATGGCAAAAACACCTTGAATTTTGCAGAGAATGCGGTTATTATTACACTAGGCAGAAATTCGATTTTCGTCAAATTTTAATAATGGAGGACAGCAAAATGACTAAATCAGCACAAACGTCAGCAATGAGAAGAATCAATGAATTGCTTGATGACAACAGCTTTGTTGAAGTCGGCGCCTATATGACTGCCAGAAGCACTGACTTTAACATGCAGGCTCAGGAAACTCCGGCCGACGGCGTGGTTACCGGCTACGGTACCGTTGAGGGAGCCCTTGTGTATGTGTACAGCCAGGATGCAGCCGTTATGGGCGGCTCCGTGGGTGAGATGCATGCAAAAAAGATCGAGAATCTCTATGGCATGGCCATGAAGATGGGCGCTCCGGTGGTAGGCCTGATCGATTGTGCAGGCTTAAGGCTTCAGGAAGGTCTGGACGCATTAAACGGGTTCGGAAGACTGTACGGATGCCAGACCCTGGCTTCCGGCGTGATCCCGCAGATCCAGGCAGTGTTCGGAAACTGCGGCGGCGGTATGGCAGTGGCTTCTGCAATGGCTGACTTCACCTTCATGGAAGATAAGGCAAAGTTATTTGTCAACGCTCCCAATGCCATCGCTGAGAACGATACAGATACATCCAGCGCAAAGTTCCAGAGCGAGGAAGCCGGCAACGTGTGCATGACAGGGACCGAGGAGGACATCCTGGCACAGATCCATACGCTGATCTCCGTACTTCCGGCCAACAACGAAGACGATATGTCCTATGATGAGTGCGCCGACGACCTGAACCGGATGTGTGAGGGCCTGGAGAACTGTGTGGGAGATACAGCCCTTGCCCTGGCCATGATCTCTGATGACAGCTTCTATATGGAACTTAAGAAGGAATATGCTCCCAGCATGGTGACTGCGTTCATCCGCTTAAACGGCACCACCGTGGGCTGTGTGGCCAACCGCACAGAGAGTTATGAGGAGGGAGAAAAAACAGCAGAGTACGAGACAGGCCTGACAGCCAGAGGCTGTGAAAAAGCCGCAGATTTCGTGAATTTCTGCGATGCCTTCAATATCCCGGTACTTACAATGGTGAACGTAAACGGATATAACAGCTGCAAATGCACAGAAAAGAAGATCGCCAAGGCGGCTGCCCGTCTGGCCCATGCCTTTGCAAACGCAGATGTGCCCAAGGTGACAGTGATCGCCGGACAGGCATTCGGTACTGCCGGACTTGTTATGAACAGTAAATCCATTGGCTCCGATATCGTTTACGCATGGAAGAATGCTTCCATTGGCATGATGGAGGCCGTTCCGGCTGTGAAGATCATGTATGCAGAGGAGATCTCCGGATCTGACAATGCGGCTGCCTTGATCAGCGAAAAGGCTGCCCAGTACAGCGAGCTGCAGGCCAGCGCCATGGCTGCGGCCAGAAGAGGCTATGTGGATGACATCATCGATGCGGCTGATACAAGAAAACGCGTGATCGCAGCAATGGAAATGCTGTTCACAAAGAGAGAGGATCGTCCGGCCAAAAAGCACGGTACGGTCTAAGGCGAGGTGGCAGATATATGAAACAGAATATTAAAAGAATCTGGCTTGCCCTCTGTATGGCAGTATGCCTGTTCGCCCTTTCTGCCTGCTCCAGCGCAGAAGCGGATACGGCAGAGGAGATGGACCCGTCTCTGGTGATGACGCTCCAGCAGGGCACCCAGCAGTATCTGGATCTGTTTGCCGCAATGGGAGACGAGGATCTGGATAATGCTCTGGCTGCCAGTGAAAAGAACAAGGATACAGTAATGCAGAGCGCCCTGAATTCCTGGAAGTCCGTAAAGGGCGACCTGGGAGCGCTGGTTTCCAGCGAGGCGGCAGAGGTTGAAATTGTGGACGACGGCTATGTGGCCAGGATCCCGGCGGTATTTGAAAAAAGAAACGCAGACTTTTCTGTAATCGTGGATGAGGATCTTGCAAATATCACTTCCATTACGATCTCTCCGGAATATACCACTGGAGAAAAGCTTTCCAAGGCTGGTATGAATACCCTTATGGGCATGGGAGTCGTATTCCTGGTTCTGATCTTCATCAGCTGGCTCATCAGCATGTTCAAGTACATCAGCGTATTTGAAGCAAAGATGAAGCAGAAGAAGGCTCCGGCCCCGTCAGCAGCTCCGGCAGCGGTTCCCGCCCCGGCTCCGGCAGCAGTTCCCGCTCCGGCTCCGGCAGCAGCCCCGGCTGAGGAGGCCTGTGACGATACGGAGCTGGTATCCGTGATCGCTGCAGCCATCGCGGCTTCCGAAGGCAGAGAGTCTGCCGACGGCCTTATTGTTCGTTCCATTAAGCGTGTTCCCAACAGGAACTGGAAATAACCCATCATCAGGAGGAAATGAAAATGAAAAATTATACCATCACAGTTAATGGCAATGTATATGAAGTAACCGTAGAAGAAGGCTTCACAGGAAAGGCAGCAGCTCCGAAAGCAGCGGCTCCCGTACAGGCACCCAAGGCCGCTCCGGCTCCGGCAGCAGCCCCGGCTCCTGCGGCAGCTCCCGCTGGTGCAGCAGGAAGCGTTGCAGTGACAGCTCCCATGCCCGGAAAGATCCTTGGCGTGAAGGCGTCCGCAGGCCAGGCAGTGAAAAAAGGCCAGGTGATCGTGATCCTCGAGGCCATGAAGATGGAAAACGAGATTGTAGCACCCCAGGACGGCACCGTAGCTACCATCAATGTGGCTGTTGGTGATTCTGTTGAGCCGGGCGCAACTCTGGCTACATTAAACTAATCGTCTGCTGACTGCAGATTCCATATGGAGGGATTAAAATGGAATATATTCAAAGTACACTTTTGAATCTTGTCCAGCAGACAGCATTCTTAAATCTGACATTCGGCAACATGATCATGATCTTTGTGGCATTTATCTTCCTTTACCTTGCCATTAAAAAAGGTTTTGAGCCTCTGCTGCTTGTCCCGATTTCCTTTGGTATGCTGCTCGTGAATATCTATCCGGATATCATGCTGAGCATTGAGGATTCATCCAATGGCGTTGGAGGACTTCTCCATTACTTCTATTTGCTGGATGAGTGGAGCATCCTCCCGTCCCTGATCTTCATGGGCGTAGGCGCTATGACTGACTTCGGACCACTGATCGCGAACCCCAAGAGCTTCCTTCTGGGCGCGGCCGCACAGTTCGGTATTTATGCTGCTTACTTCCTTGCGATCTTCATGGGCTTCAACGACAAGGCAGCTGCTGCCATCTCCATCATCGGCGGCGCTGACGGTCCTACCTCTATCTTCCTGGCCGGCAAGCTGGGACAGACGGAATTCATGGGCCCTATTGCCGTTGCCGCTTACTCCTACATGGCCCTGGTACCCATCATCCAGCCGCCGATCATGAAGCTTCTGACCACAGAAGAGGAGAGAAAGATCAAGATGGAGCAGCTCCGTCCGGTGTCCAAACTGGAGAAGATCCTGTTCCCCATCATCGTTACTGTTGTTGTGTGTCTGATCTTACCGACGACCGCACCGTTGGTTGGTATGCTGATGGTCGGCAACCTGTTCCGTGAGTCTGGCGTTGTAAAGCAGCTTCAGGAGACTGCCTCCAACGCCCTCATGTATATCGTAGTTATCGTTCTGGGTCTTTCCGTGGGAGCAACTACCAGCGCTGAGGCGTTCTTAAAGATGACCACGATTAAGATCGTTATCCTGGGTCTGGTAGCCTTCGCCTTTGGTACGGCTGCAGGCGTGATCTTCGGTAAGATCATGTGTAAGGTGACCGGAGGAAAGGTAAATCCGCTGATCGGTTCTGCCGGTGTATCCGCAGTTCCCATGGCAGCCCGTGTATCCCAGAAGGTTGGTTCTGAGGCAGATCCCACCAACTTCCTTCTGATGCACGCCATGGGCCCCAACGTGGCAGGCGTGATCGGTACCGCCGTAGCCGCCGGCACATTCATGGCTATTTTCGGAATACAGTAAAGGGCGGCGTAAGCCGCCCGCTACGCAAACGTAGCGAAGCGGAGTTCGCGTTTTCCCGTTCGGCGGCGTAAGCCGCTTATGGAAGGTTTTCACTTGATAATTTTCAGGAGGTAAAAATAAAATGGCAGAAGTTCAGAAAAAGCCGGTAAAGATCGTTGAGACTGTTCTTCGTGACGCTCACCAGTCCTTACTTGCCACAAGAATGTCCACAGACCAGATGCTTCCCATCGTTGATAAGATGGATAAGGTCGGCTACTATGCAGTGGAATGCTGGGGCGGCGCCACCTTTGACGCAAGCCTTCGTTTCTTAAAAGAAGATCCCTGGGAGAGACTGAGAAAGTTAAGGGACGGCTTTAAGAATACAAAGCTCCAGATGCTGTTCCGCGGACAGAATATTTTAGGTTATAACCATTATGCAGATGATGTGGTAGAGTATTTCGTACAGAAATCCATTGCCAACGGTATCGATATCATCCGTATCTTCGACTGCTTAAACGATATCAGAAACCTGGAAACAGCTGTAAAGGCTACCAACAAGGAAAAGGGCCATGCCCAGATCGCTTTAAGCTATACCCTTGGCGACGCCTATACTCTGGATTACTGGAAGAACATTGCCCGCGAGATCGAGGAAATGGGTGCAGATTCCTTGTGTATCAAGGATATGGCCGGACTTCTGACTCCGTATAAGGCAGCAGAGCTGGTACAGGCCTTAAAGGAAGGAACAAAGCTTCCCATCGACCTGCATACCCACTACACCTCCGGCGTTGCTTCCATGACTTACTTAAAGGCTGTGGAAGCAGGCTGCGATATCATCGACTGTGCAATGTCCCCGCTGGCTCTTGGTACTTCCCAGCCTGCTACGGAGGTTATGGTTGAGACCTTCCGCGGCACTCCCTATGATACCGGATATGACCAGAACCTTTTAGCTGAGATCGCCGACTACTTTACACCGATCCGTGAAGAGGCTTTAAAGAGCGGCCTTTTAAACCCGAAGGTACTGGGCGTAAACATCAAGACTCTTCAGTACCAGGTACCGGGCGGAATGCTTTCCAACCTGGTGAGCCAGTTAAAGGAAGCTGGACAGGAAGACAAGTACCGCGCAGTTCTGGAGGAGATCCCGAGAGTAAGAAAAGACTTCGGCGAGCCGCCGTTGGTTACTCCGTCTTCCCAGATCGTAGGTACCCAGGCTGTTATGAACGTACTGGCAGGCGAGCGGTACAAGATGGTTCCCAAGGAGTCCAAGAAGATCATGATGGGCGAATTTGGCCAGACTGTAAAGCCGTTCAACAAGGAAGTACAGAAAAAGATCATCGGCGATGCGACACCCATCACCTGCCGTCCGGCCGATCTGATCCCGCCGCAGCTTCCTAAGTTCGAGAAGGAATGTGCCCAGTGGAAGCAGCAGGATGAGGATGTTTTATCTTATGCCCTGTTCCCGGCCGTGGCCAAGGACTTCTTCGAGTACCGTGAAGCCCAGCAGACCGGCGTGGATCCGAAAAAGGCAGATAAGGAAAACAAGGTATATCCCGTCTAGTCCATAGACAGATCCGGCGGGGAGCGTTTGCTTCCCTCTGGAAAAGGCCCTCCGGCCCGTGCAGAAGCACTGTCCGGAGGGTTTTTGTATGTACGCGGACAGCGGACCAAAGTCCGTCCGGCACAGGACCCGGCGCCTGTGCCTTTCCATATCCGTGTTTTCTTAAGAAAACCTTACAAATTCCCCGTAAAACCGCGGCAAAAATATGAAGTTTCCTTCCTGAGGTTGACAGGAAACTCCCTTTGTCATTATAATAACGTATAGTGTCATTTTTAGACAGAACTGGAAAATGGCAGAATAGAAAAATGACCATAAAGAAAGAGAGAAGAAGGATGAAAAAAAGAGGGAGACGGATCCTGGCGGCTCTGACGGCTGTGCTTTTACTGGCTGAATCCGTGAGCGGCACAGGGATCATTGCAGACTATCCCGGAACGATATACGCAGAGACACAGAGATCGGCCATAGTAAATGCAACCACACTGAATGTAAGAAGCGGCCCAGGCACAGGAAATTCCGTTGTAAGGAAGCTGTCCTACGGAGCCCCTGTGACTGTGGTGGGACAGGAGACAGCTTCTGACGGCGTACTCTGGTATAAGCTTCAGTTTACGGCTGGAGGGAAGAGTATGGAGGGCTATGCTTCCTCCGAATACATAAAATTTCCGGTTTCCTACACCACGGACCCCCAGTTCGAGGCGTATATGACCAGTCAGGGCTTTCCGGAAAGCTATAAGGAATCCTTACGTGTCCTTCATGCTGAATTCCCGTCCTGGGTATTCCAGGTGCAGAATACGGGCCTGGACTGGAACGATGCCGTCAATAATGAGAGCATCGTAGGAGCCAATCTGGTTTCCACCAACAGCCTGTCCTCCTGGAAGTCTACGGAATATGGAGCGTATGACTGGAATACGGGGAAATGGACCGGTTTTGACGGACCCAGCTGGGTAGCGGCTTCCAGGGATATTGTCAGCTATTATATGGATCCCAGGAATTTTTTAAATGAGATCTATGTATTCCAGTTCCTGCTGCAGTCCTACGATGGGGCCCACCAGACGCGGGAGGGGCTTCAGAGTCTGGTTTCGGGTACGTTCCTGGAAAAATCCACAGGCCAGGGAGACGGAAATCCTCCATCGGCACAGGAAGGTCAGAATAACCAGCAGGATTCCGGGCAGAATGGAAGTGACGGGGGCGGGACTCCCCTTCCTCCCGGACAGAATTACGGCCCTGGAATGGACATGGGGAGCAGTGGAAATATTTCCCAGAACGCACCGTCCGGAGACGCCGCCCAGAGCTCGCCCCAGGGAGTGGGAGGCCAGAAGCCGGATGTGAGCCTGGAAGGTCCTTCTGCGGTGGTCAGTGCCAGAGAAACCCAGGTCCTGGCCCTTCCCAACGTGGAATATGGCCCTGGAATGGACGCTTCTGTGATCACAGGAGACAGCACAGGTGCGTCAGAAACGTCGCCGGTGCCGTCGGGCCAGAGCTATGTGGATATCATTATGAATGCAGGAGCCCAGTCCGGTGTGAATCCCTATGTTCTGGGAGCCATGATCCTCCAGGAGCAGGCCAATGGCACTTCCGGCAGCATCTCGGGAACCACTGCCGGCTACCAGGGGATCTATAATTTCTTTAATATCGGGGCATACCAGACGGATTCCATGTCCGCTGTCACCAGAGGCCTGTGGTAGGCGTCCCAGGCAGGAAATTATGGACGGCCCTGGAATTCCATCGAGAAGTCTATCCTGGGAGGAGCTCTTTATTATGGAGAGAATTTTGTTTCCCAGGGACAGGATACATTTTATCTGAAAAAGTTTAATGTACAGGGCAGTAATCTTTATAAGCACCAGTACATGACCAATGTGGAGGGAGCCGCCGGAGAAGGGGCCAAGCTCTCCAGAGCATACACAGATGCAATGAAAAAGGAGCCCCTGGTATTTAAGATCCCGGTATTCAACAATATGCCGGAAACTGCCTGCGCAAAGCCGACCGTAACGGGAAGCCCGAACAACAAGCTGTCAGGAATCACCATCGACGGATATTCCCTGACAACTGGAAGTCCCAACAATAAGCTGGCTTCTCTGGAGGTGGAGGGGTATTCCCTTACTCCTACCTTTAATAAGGACACAGAAAGCTACGACGTGATCGTAAATCCGTCGGTGGGACAGATCTCAGTGAAGGCCGGGACCATCGATTCCAAAGCGTCTGTTTCCGGCACTGGGACCATAAGCCTGCAAAGCGGTAATAATACGATCTCGATAGAGGTAAAGGCAGAAAACGGCAGCGTCCGCACATACAGGCTCAATGTGGTACGCCAGTCGGATGCTCCGGTGGCCAATGTGCCGTCGGGCGGAGAAAACGCCCAGAGCAGCGGAGGAAATACGTCCGGACCTGGAAGTACAGGGAACGTTGTGATCATCCGGCCATCGGGCCAGGGAAATTCCCCCGAAAGCCAGAGCGCGGATGTGGTCATCGGCGTTTCCCCTTCATAAGGACGCCCATGGACCGGGGAAACCGGATAAAGTAAGGAGAATATAAGATATGAACAGGATAATAAAGAAAATGACAGTGGTATTCCTGTCTCTGGCGATCACGCTTCTGGCGTTTCCGGCAGGGATCCTGACTGCCTATGCGGGGGCTGGAAAGATCACCTTTTCCGATCCGACGGCATCAGTGGGAAATCAGGTATCTGTCACCATGAAGATCGCCTCTTCGGATGGCACGGCTCTCAATAAAGCAGATGTGATGCTGGAATACGATGCCCAGTCCCTGGAATTCCTGAGCGGGACCAGCGCCAACGGCGGGGCGGGGAATGTCCGTGTGGTTGGGGATGCGGAGGCAGCCAGCCAGACGACCTTCAGCTTTACGCTGAAGTTTAAGGCCCTGAAGGCCGGGACCTCGTCCATCACCGTTAAATCCCAGGAGGTATACGATGCCAATGGGCAGGCAGTGACCATTTCCCATACGGGTAATTCTGCTGTAAAGGTCAGCGGGGGCTCCGACGCTTCCCAGGACGCTTCCCTGGGATCCCTGACTGTTTCACCAGGGACCCTGAGTCCGGAATTTTCAGCAGAGGTGACGGAGTACACGGCTGCCGTTCCGGCGGATGTGGAGAAGATCACAGTCAGCGCTCCGGCCAATGACGGGAAAGCAAACGTATCTGTGGAGGGAGCTGAAGATCTCCAGCCAGGCGAAAATAAGGTGGTCTGCACAGTTACCGCAGAGGATGGAAGCACGAAAAAAACGTACACCATCACGGTTACCAGAGGCGGAGACAGCTCTGCGGAAGAGACGGAGCCGTCTGCGGAGGCCAGTTCCCCCGAGGGCACGCCTCACAACGTGGAGGATGGAAACTGGACCGTGGCTGAAACCTTTGATGCAGAAACTCTTCCCGAGGGCTTTTCTGTAACAGAATATGAGTATCAGGGAGCCACAGTCCAGGCAGGAACCAATGACCAGGGCGTGATCCTCCTTTATATGACCGATGAAGATGGAAACGGAGATTTCTTTGTATATGATCCCCAGGAAGATATCCTTTCCCCATATGTAACAGTCCGCATGGCAGAAAAGACCATTATCGTTCTGTCTCCGGAAAATATCCCAGAGGGGACAGAGCTTCCCGACGGATTCCGGGAATGCACCATCGATATCGGAGAACATACGGTACATGGCTGGATCTGGAACAGCCAGGATGGCGGGACACCGGAATACTGCATCGTTTACGGCCAGAACGCAGACGGGGAGCAGAACTTCTACCGCTACGACCAGAAGGAAATGACCCTCCAGAGATTCTTCCAGGATCCGGAGGCAGAGGAGCTCCGGGCAGTCAATGAGAAGGTGGTCGGAGAGTATAACAGCCTGGTGGAGGACTACACAGTCCGCGGATATATGATCGCCGGTCTGTTTGCCGTATGCATTATCCTGGCGATCATCCTTATCATTCTCCTGCTGACCAGAAAGCCTGGAGGAACGTACCGGGAGGAAAAGCCGAAAAAATCGGCAGGAAAACCGGACGCATATTCCAGAGAAGGCTCCAGGCCGGGAAAGACAAAGGAACCCAGAAGGACCCAGGCGAAAAAATGGACAGACCAGGACCTGGATGACCTGGAGGATCTGGATCTGGAGGAAGAGGAACGGGCCTTTGTAAAGCATAAGGCCCCGGTCCGTCATCCGGCGTCGGATCAGGGGACAGGAAGGAGGACTGCCAGTGTCCCGGAGGCGGAAGCCCCGGTAAGACAGGAGACGCCCGCTCCGGTTTCCAGCGCACCGGTGAAGGAACAGATCCCAGAAAAGGCAGCTCCATTCAAAGAAGAAGACCAGGACGATGATTTTGAATTTATCGATCTGGATCTGTAAAGCTGTACCGTTCAGCCGTCCGGAGATCCGGACAGGCAGGCGTACGGCGGAAGGGCTGTGCAGCACACACATAAAATAGAATGGATTGCAAACTCCCCCCGATTCGGGTATAATGGACACGTTCGCTGTCTAAAAAACCGAATAGAGGGGAGCATTTGTTATGAAAGAAAGAAGCAGCTTTACCAGCCGTATCGGCTTTGTCCTTGCGGCGGCCGGTTCTGCAGTGGGACTGGGAAATATGTGGAGGTTTCCATATCTGGCAGCAAAATATGGAGGGGGAGCCTTCCTGATCACATACGTTCTTCTGGCTGTGACCTTTGGATTTACGCTTATGATCACAGAGGTTGCCATGGGAAGAAGGACCCGCATGTCATGCATCGAAGCTTTTGGAAGCCTGAACCGCCGCTTTGCGCCCCTGGGCTGGCTGGCAGCCCTGATCCCGGTGATCATCGCGCCCTATTACTGTGTGATCGGCGGCTGGGTCGTTAAGTATTTTGTGGAATTTGTCCGGGGAAACGGTATGGCCGTATCCAGCGACACGTATTTTGGAGATTTTATCAGCATGGCCGGCAGCGGGATCCTGGAAAATCCGCTGCTTTGGTTCGTGATCTTTGTGCTCCTTACGGCAGTGGTGGTGCTCCTGGGCGTTGATACGGGAGTGGAAAAGGCCAGCAGCGTCATGATGCCGGTGCTAGTGCTGCTTTCCGTAGGGATCTCTGTTTACTGTATGACTCTCCCGGGAGCCGCAGAGGGATTAAAGTATTATCTCCTTCCGGATTTTGCGGACTTTTCCCTGACCACAGTGCTGGCGGCCATGGGCCAGTTGTTTTATTCCATGTCCTTAGCCATGGGGATCATGATCACCTATGGCTCCTATATGAAAAAAGAGGATGATCTGGAGAGTTCCGTGGGCCAGATCGAGATCTTCGATACGGGGATCGCTTTTCTGGCAGGACTTATGATCGTTCCCGCAGTAGTGGCCTTTAACGGAGGGGACGCGTCCCTGATCCAGGGAAAGGCCGGTCCGGGACTGATGTTCGGGGTGCTGCCCAAGGTATTTGAATCCTTCCCGCTGGGAGGAGCTGTGGGAGCCATGTTTTTCCTGCTGGTATTTTTTGCGGCCCTTACCTCGTCCATTTCCCTGCTGGAGACGGTGGTATCGATCCTTACGGATAAAATGCGGCTCACCAGGAAAAAGGCCACGATCCTTTCCACTGCCGGGATTCTGATCCTGGGGATCCCGTCCTGTCTGGGCTATGGTCCCTGGGGCCACATTACAGTATTAAAGATGCAGTTCCTGGACTTCTTTGATTTTATATCCAACTCCGTGATGATGCCCATTGTGGCCATTGGAACGTGTATCCTGGTGGGACATGTGGTAGGAAGCCGGTATATTGAGGAGGAGGTGGAGTCCTCCGGCACCTTTAAGAGAAAGAAGATGTACCGGATCATGATCAGGTACGTGGCTCCGGTGATGCTGGCAGCGATCCTGGCAGGAGAGGTCCTTAAATATTTTGGCATTATCAGTATTTAATGGAAAATTTTCCTTTTATATTTGGGAAAGATATGGTAAGATACTATATTATCATGTAAAACAGATAGAAATACAGGAACATAAATGGAGGAATCACTATGGCGGAAAATATAAAACCGGCAGAGGAAACGAAAGAAACAGTTTCTAAAAATTTTATTGAACAGGAAATCGATAAAGACCTGGCGGAGGGCGTATATGACCATGTCCAGACGAGATTCCCACCGGAGCCCAACGGATATCTCCACATCGGACATGCCAAGTCCATTATCCTGAATTCGGGACTGGCAAAGGAATACGGCGGAAAATTCAATCTCCGTTTTGATGATACGAACCCCACGAAGGAAAAAACGGAGTATGTGGAGTCCATCATAAACGACGTGAAATGGCTGGGCGCGGAATTTGAGGACAGGCTGTTTTTTGCGTCTGACTACTTTGACGCAATGTATGAGTGTGCAGTCCATCTGATCAAAAAAGGAAAAGCGTTCGTCTGCGACCTTTCGGCCGATGAGATCCGGGAATACCGGGGAGATTTCAATACTCCGGGAAAAAACAGCCCCTACCGGGACAGAACGGTGGAGGAGAACCTGAAGCTCTTTGAAGAAATGAAGAACGGCGTGTATAAGGACGGGGAAAAGGTGCTCCGCGCCAAGATCGATATGGCGTCCCCCAACATCAATATGAGAGATCCGGTGATCTACCGTGTGGCCCGTATGAGCCATCATAACACTGGAGACAAGTGGTGCATTTATCCCATGTACGACTTTGCCCATCCCATCGAGGATGCCATCGAGCATATCACCCACTCCATCTGTACCCTGGAATTCGAGGATCACAGACCGCTTTATGACTGGGTGGTAAGAGAGTGTGGATTTGAGAATCCGCCGCGTCAGATCGAGTTTGCAAAGCTGTACCTGACCAATGTGGTCACAGGAAAACGCTACATCAAGAAGCTGGTGGAGGACGGGATCGTGGACGGCTGGGACGATCCGCGCCTGGTGACCATCGCTGCTCTCAGAAGGAGAGGCTACACGCCGGAATCCCTGCGGATGTTTGTGGATCTGGTGGGCGTTTCCAAGGCCAACAGCTCTGTGGATTACGCAATGCTGGAATACTGCATCCGGGAGGACTTAAAGCTTAAGAGGCCCAGAATGATGGCGATCCTGGATCCGGTGAAGCTGGTGATCGACAACTATCCGGAAGGGCAGACGGAAATGCTGTCCGTACCCAATAACCTGGAAAATCCGGAAATGGGAGAACGCCAGGTTCCTTTCTCCAGAGAGCTTTATATTGAGCGTGAGGACTTTATGGAGGAGCCGCCGAAAAAATATTTCCGCCTGTTCCCGGGAAATGAGGTCCGCCTCATGAGCGCTTATTTCGTTACATGCACCAGCTTTGAGAAGGATGAAAATGGTAAGGTCACGGTGGTCCACTGTACCTACGATCCGGAGACAAAGAGCGGATCCGGCTTTAACGGCAGAAAGGTCAAGGGAACCATCCACTGGGTTTCTGCAGAACATGCAGGGCAGGTGGAGTGCCGCCTTTATGAGAACATCGTGGATGAGGAAAAGGGCAAGCTGAACGCAGACGGAACGCTGAACCTGAATCCCAATTCCAAAACTGTGACAATGGCTTACGTGGAGCCGGCGCTGATGGAGGCCAGGGCTTATGACAGCTTCCAGTTCGTAAGAAACGGCTTCTACTGCGTGGACTGCAAGGACAGCGAGGAAGGAAAGCCGGTTTATAACCGGATCGTTTCCTTAAAGAGCTCCTTCCGGCTTCCTAAGTAGGGTCTGGAGCAGACAGAGGAAAAACACAGACTGAGATACAAAAGAGGGATGCCCCTGGAAAAAGTTCCGGCGGACATCCCTTTCTGGTATCCAGGAAAAACGGAGGTAAAGATGGAGCTTATGATCCCATTGAGCAGCCAGGATCCCAGGCCGCTGTATGAACAGATCTACCAGTATATAAAAGGAGAGATCCGGAACGGAGGTCTGAAGCCCATGAAAAAGCTGCCCTCTTCCAGGGAACTGGCCAAAAGCCTGAGGGTCAGCCGCAGTACCACCCAGTCGGCTTATGAACAGCTTGTGGCCGAAGGATACCTGGAGGCGTCGTCGAGACGTGGATATTTTGTGGCCGGACTGGATGGGATCCTGCCCCCGGTCGCTCCGGAAAGACGGGCGGTACAGGAAATGTTTCCAGGCCGGAGGGATGGGGAGGCGCCGGATCTCCAGGAGAAAAAATGGAGAGTGGACTTTTCACCCAGGGGAATTGATCTGGATAGCTTCCCCTTTTCCACCTGGAGGCGGATCAGCCGGGCAGTCTTAAAGGAGGAGGACACGGAAATGTTCTTAAAGGGCAGTCCCCAGGGGGATCTTCTTCTGAGGGAGGCCATCCGGGACTACCTTCATGCAGCCCGGGGCGTAAATTGTACGGCGGAACAGATCATCATCGGCGCAGGGAACGAATATCTTCTGATCCTTTTATCCCAGCTTCTGGGCCGGGAGACCGGGATCGCCATGGAGGATCCCACCTATAAGCAGGCATACCGTGTTCTTGGGGGAATGGGCCATCCGGTTTTTCCTGTGGGAATGGATGACAGCGGCTTCCGGGTACAGGAGCTGGAGCGGCTTCCTGCATCCGCAGCCTATGTGATGCCGTCCCATCAGTTTCCCATGGGGATCGTCATGCCGGTGAAGCGGAGGCAGGAGCTTCTGGCCTGGGCCATGAAAGAGCCGGACCGCTATCTGATCGAGGACGACTACGATAGTGAATTCCGTTACAGGGGAAAGCCGATCCCGGCCCTTCAGGGCATGGATGACAGCGGAAGGGTCATTTATATGGGAACCTTTTCAAAGGCCATTGCGCCTGCCATCCGTGTGGGCTATCTGGTGCTCCCTCCCTCGCTGATGGAACGGTATGAAGAGCGGGGATGGTTCTACTCCTCCACAGTGTCCCGTGTAGACCAGCGGATCCTGGCGATGTTCATTGGAGGCGGCTATTTTGAACGCCATCTGAACCGGATGAGGGAGATCTATAAGGGGAAGCATGACCTGCTTCTGGCTTCCTTAAAGCCTCTGGAAAAGGAATTTGAGATCAGCGGAGAATATGCCGGCCTCCATGTTCTTCTTACCTGCCGCGGAGAGAGGACTGAGGAGCAGCTTGAGAAGGCGGCAGAAACGGAGGGGATCCGGGTCTATGGCTTATCGGGATCTTATATTGGAAAAAAGGATACAGAGAGCCGGACAGTGATCCTGGGATACGCCAGCCTGACAGAAGAGAAGATACAGGAAGGGGCAGCGGCTCTGGCTAAGGCCCTCTGCCCGTAGAAGATGAAGTTCCCTTTTCCCCTGCGGTTTTGCGGCTCCAAAAGAGGGAGGGAAAAACGCGCAGGGGAGAGAGGGATCAGATGTTTCCGAAGATCCGGTCCTCGATCAGATGAATCCCGTGCCAGAACATTTCGCAGACGGGCGTTTCCACCCCCAGCTCTTTTCCCAGGCGGACCACTGTACCTGCAAACATATCCACTTCTGTGTGCTTTCCGGCCTCCAGATCCTGGAGGGTGGAGGGCTTGTTCTGATATGGAAGGCGGCCGATGGTGTGTTCCTGCCGGTCGATCTCATTCTGGCCGATGTCCACCCCAAGCCGGTTGGCCACCCGGATCACCTCCCACATGGCGGCGCGGCGGAAATAGTTGGCGTCAGCGCTTTTCTGGAAGGCTCCGAAGGGAATGCCAAACATGGCACAGGTCATATTTTCTCCTACATTGCACATGAATTTAAACCACAGCCCTTTGATCATATCGGGATCGATCTTATAATCGATCCCGCAGCGGTCGAACAGCTCTTTGACGGCCAGGACTTTATCAGAAAAATGGCCGGGATCGTTTTTTTCTTCTCCGAAGTGGATCAGTCCTTTTTCCGGATCGAATTCGGCCTTTCCATCCTTCATGGCGATGCTGACGCGCATATAAGAATAGAGCACATGCTCCTGGCCGTACACATCTGCGGTCTGCTTTTCGCTGTCAATGCCATTGAGGACAGGAAGGATGATGGTTTCCGGTCCCACCTGGTATTTAATATCTTTTAGCGCCTGGGCAAGGTCATATCCCTTTACGGCTATGATCACCAGGTCGGAGGGCCCGTCGTTATCCTCCGGGGTGACGATAGGGAAACGGTAATTGATACCGTTTACAGTCACGCCCTTCTGCTCCAGACGGTCCTTTCTCGCTCCAGATGCCATGATACGGAATCCGGCTCCCAGCTTTTCAGAGATCCGTGGAGCAAAGAAGACCCCCATGGCCCCCAGACCGATCAAAGTCACTTTTTTCATTGGCTTCATAATCCTTTTCTCCCTTCGGTGCGATTCCTTATACAGGCGGCCGCATCCAATGCGCGGACCTGTGTAAATTTTATGTATATTTTATAATAAGAATATTCGGGTGTCAATCGTTCAAAGAAACCCCGGGGAGGGTACAGATTCTTTTTCTGTTTTGTTGACTTTTCGGATGAAAGCTGATATACTCAACCTAAGATATTGTGAAAAATGCATAGATAAAAAAGTAATGTGGGTGCTGTATAAATGGTACCCATATGTGCTGAAAAAAATATGGAATGCATTCCACAATATGGAATATCAGAACTACTAAAGTTTCTAAAAGAAACAAAATGAAGGAGGTGCGGTGAGTATATGTGGACTGGGCAGGAAATGACCTTAGCAGACGGTCTGATGATCTCGGCAGTGGGACTTCTGGTCGTGTTTGCGGCTCTTGCGGCGCTGGCGATCGCGGTCATCATCATTTCTAAGATCATCAATACGGCGGTCAAAGATAAGGCACCGAAGCAGGCGGCTGTGGCGGCGGCTCCGGCCCCGGCGCTGGATGAGGAATCCTATGCAGTGCTTCTCGCAGCAATCAGCGAGGAAGCCAGACTGTCGGGAGAAGAGTTCCGTGTTACAAGCATCAAAGAGCTGTAAGGTGAAGTGAGGACCGAAAAAGCAAACGAAAAAGTGAAAAAAGGAAAGGATGTATTTTATTATGAAATATGTAGCTACTTTAAACGGAAAAAAATATGAGATCGAGATCGAGAGAGTGGAAGAGTACAAGCCCCTGGACAGAGGCGTTACTGTGAACGCTCCGGCTCCCATCCTTGCAAAGGCAGCAGCTCCGGCTCCGGTCCCTGCAGCCCCGGCTCCCGCTCCGGCACCTGCACCAACCCCCGCTCCGGCACCTGCACCGGCAGCAGCTCCGGCTCCCGCAGCAGCAGGCGGACAGTCCGTAGATGCTCCCATGCCTGGTAAGATCCTGGATATCAAGGTGAAGGCCGGCGACGCTGTCAGCTTTGGACAGTGTGTAGTTGTTATGGAAGCCATGAAGATGGAGACTGAGATCGTTGCTCCGGCAGCAGGCACAGTTGCTTCCGTAAACGTAAGCGTAGGCGACGCTGTTGATACAGGCGCTGTTCTGGTGACCTTAAACTAATAGGAGGTGCCCCGTGAATATACTTTCAGTTTTTGGGGAGCTCCTGGCCCAGTCGGGTTTTGCCGCACTGACCTGGCAGCAGGCTGTCATGCTTCTCATTTCCTTCATTTTATTATATCTGGCGATCAAAAAGCAGTTTGAGCCGCTTCTTCTGCTGCCGATTGCCTTCGGTATGTTCCTCGCAAATCTGCCGCTGGCCGGCCTGATGAATGAGGCAGACAACTGGTATAACTCTGGTGTTTTACGGATCATTTACAGCGGCGTGAAATCCAGTCTGTTCCCGTGTCTGATCTTTATGGCCGTAGGTGCCATGACAGACTTCGGTCCCCTGATCGCAAACCCGGTGAGCCTTTTACTTGGCGCAGCCGCCCAGTTCGGCATCTACGTGGCTTTCCTTCTTGCCATGGCAACCGGACTGTTCACACCGGGACAGGCTGCCGCCATCGGTATCATTGGCGGTGCTGACGGCCCGACCGCTATTTACATTGCCAATAACCTGGCTCCGGAGCTGGTGGCTCCCATTGCAGTGGCCGCCTACTCCTATATGGCCCTGATTCCGCTGATCCAGCCGCCGATCATGAAGGCACTCACCACAAAGAAAGAGCGTCAGATCGTTATGAAGCAGCTGCGTAAGGTAAGTAAAGTGGAAAAGATCGTATTCCCCGTATTCGTGGTACTGTTCTGTTCCTTACTGCTTCCGTCCGTTGCTCCCCTGTTAGGTATGCTGATGCTGGGCAACCTGCTCCGTGAATCCGGAGTGACCGGAAGACTTTCCGATACTGCCCAGAACGCGCTGTGCAACATCGTTACCATCATGTTAGGCACCACCGTAGGCGCAACTGCCAACGGCGAGATCTTCTTACGTGTACAGACCATCGCCATCATCTGCATGGGCCTTCTGGCCTTCGCATTTGCGACCGTGGGCGGCGTCCTGTTCGGAAAGCTCCTTTGCGCGCTGACCGGAGGAAAGATCAACCCGCTGATCGGTTCCGCAGGCGTATCCGCAGTTCCCATGGCAGCCCGTGTATCCCAGACCGTCGGAGCCAAGGAAAATCCGACCAACTTCCTTCTGATGCACGCCATGGGCCCCAACGTAGCCGGAGTCATCGGCTCCGCCGTAGCCGCCGGGTATTTTATGCTGATGTTCGGTTAAGCAGAGAGCAGTGCGCAGGATTTCCGGCGGGAGTCTGCACCATGCTCGCATGAGTGCAGAGGAGCGACGGAAATCCTGCATAGGGCGAACGCCCGCGAGCGAGATGGAGCGAAGCGGAATCGAGCTTGCCGCACTGCGGACCAGGCCCCCCCAGGAAACTCCATCCCAGGAGTCTGCGTCATGCCTGCATAGAGCTCAACCGCCCGCGGCCCCTCACAAATAATATTTGACGATTCCATCAGAATTCGGTAGAATTATATCGTATACATAGTGTATTCATAGTATATTTTATAAAGGAGGCTTTATTGTGGCTAATAAAGTTATGTCATTACACGATGCCGTAGAGAAGTACGTTCATGACAACGACGTACTCTGCTTCGGCGGCTTCACCACCAACCGTAAACCTTATGCAGCAGTTTACGAGATCCTTCGTCAGGGAAAGACTGGTTTTGTAGGCTGGTCCGGACCGGCAGGCGGAGACTGGGATATGCTCATCGGCGAGGGCCGTATCAGAGCGTATATCAACTGCTATACCGCCAACTCCGGTTATACAAACGTGGCACGCCGCTTCCGTGCAGCCATTGAGAAGGGTGAGCTGACCTACGAGGATTACTCCCAGGACGTTCTGATGTTACAGCTTCACGCCGCTTCCTTAGGCCTTCCCTACCTCCCCGTAAGAATGATGCAGGGCTCCGGTCTTGTAAAATACTGGGGGATCAGCGAAGAGCAGAGAAAGACCATGGAAGGTGTTGACAACTTAAAATGCGCAGAGATCGAAAACCCGTTTGAGCCGGGCGAAAAGCTGTTAGCTGTTCCGGTTCCGAAGCTGGACTGCGCCATCATCCATGTTCAGCAGGCATCTCCTGATGGAACCTGCATTATCGAAGGCGATGAGTTCCATGATATCGACATTGCCATCGCTGCAAAGCGCACCATCGTAACCTGTGAGGAGATCGTAAGCGATGAGTATATCCGCCGCGATCCCACCAAGACAAGGATCTTCGGCGAGTGTGTAAACGCAGTTGTACGCGCACCCTACGGCGCATGGCCGTCCCAGTGCTACAACTACTACGACGATGATGATAAGGCACTGAAGGAGTACAACAAGGCCTCCATGTACTTAGACGAAGAGGACGCAAAGGCACAGCTCCAGAAGGCTGCCGACAAGGCTGCAAAGGCTGCCGCTGCCAAGCCGGAGGATGAGAAGTTAGCTGCTGCCGCTGAGGCTGCTGCCCAGGCTGCAAAGGACGCTGCCGACGGCACAAAGATCCCGGAGACCTTTAAGGATTACCTGCAGAAGTATGTATACGGCTGTAAGGATCAGGACGACCTTCTTAATGTTATCGGCGGTTCCCGTCTCATGGACCTTAAGAATGAGCCGCACCTTGGCTATTCTACCAGACACTAATTGAGGGGAGGAAAAAGAAAAATGGCTGATTATACAAAGTATACAAAACAGGAAATGCAGGCATATGCCATTGCAAAGAGCATTAAAGAAAATCAGATCGTTATCGTTGGCACAGGCCTTCCGCTCATTGGCGCTTCTCTTGCAAAGCGTGCGGTATGCCCCAGCTGCCATCCCATCGTAGAGAGCGGACTTATGGACTGTTCTCCGGTAGAGGTTCCGCGTTCTGTTGGCGATAACCGTTTCATGGCCCATTGTGCCGTTCAGTGGCCCAACGTCCGTTTCGTTGGCTTTGAGGCCAATGAGTGGCTCCATGACGAGGATCGTCTGATCGCCTTTATCGGCGGCGCACAGATCGACCCCTACGGAAACGTAAACTCCACATGTATCTTCGGAAAGGGTGACTATGTGAAGCCCCAGACCCGTTTCACAGGCTCCGGCGGTGCAAACGGAATCGCTACCTTCTGTAATACTGTGATCATGATGCAGCACCAGAAGAGAAGATTCATGGAGCATGTTGACTACATCACAAGCTGCGGCTGGATGGACGGCCCCGGAGGACGTGAGAGAGCAGGTCTTCCCGGAAACCGCGGTCCGCAGATGGTGGTTACAGACCTTGGTATCATGAAATTCGATGAAGAGACCAAGAGAATGTACCTGGCTTACTACTATCCATTCTCCAGCCCGGAAATGGTACAGGAGAACACCGGCTTTGAGATCGATGTGACCAGAGCTGAGCTCATGGAAGGCCCGGATCCGGAGATCATCCGCCTGATCCGTGAGGAGATCGATCCCGGCCAGGCATTCATCAAGGTTCCGAAGGAAAATAAATAAGCAACAGTGAATGATGTCCCGGAAGGAGAGGGCGGCAGCGCCTTCTCCTCTGGAACACGATATATGAGGAGGAAGAAAAATGGGATATTTTTCCATGCCGAAATATTTCCAGGATATGCCCGTTGTTGGTAAGCCGTTAGTGAATGCCAACGCAGAAAACGAGGCAGAGCTTAAAGAGATCGAGAAGAATATCCATGACAAGGTAGAAGAGATCCTTGCCAAGGGTATTACCACAGAGGAAAAATTAAACGAGCGCGGCCAGCTTTCCGCCATGCAGCGTATCAACGCTCTGGTAGACGAGGGGACCTTCTGCCCGTTAAACAGCCTCTTTAACCCCAACGACAACAAGATGGGTTCCACCAACATCATCAACGGCCTTGGCCGCGTAAACGGCAAATGGGTCTATGTGATCGCATCCGATAACAAGAAAATGGCTGGAACCTGGGAGCCGGGCCAGGCTGAGAACCTGATCCGCTGCTCCGACGCTGCCAAGATGATGAACCTTCCGCTGATCTACTTATTAAACTGCGCGGGCGTTGACTTCCCGTTCCAGGATCAGGTATATCCCAACCGCCGCGGCGGCGGTACTCCGTTCTTCAGAAATGCTGAGTTAAACCAGTTAGGTATTCCGGTGATCGTAGGTATCTACGGAACGAACCCGGCCGGCGGCGGATACCACAGCATTTCCCCGACGATCCTGATCGCCCACAGCCAGGCCAACATGGCAGTCGGCGGAGCAGGCATCCTTTCCGGTATGAATCCCAAGGGGTATATCGATAAGGAAGCCGCTGACCAGATCGTGGCTGCCCAGATCGAGAACGGCAAGAACAAGGTTCCGGCTCCGGGCTCTGTTCCGGTCCACTATGACGAGACCGGTTTCTTCCGTGAGGTTTACGAGAACGATTACGGCGTGATCGAGGGAATCAAGAAATATATCAGCTACCTTCCGGCTTACAACTTAGAGTTCTTCCGGGTAGACGACCAGAAGGCTCCGTTACTTCCGGCAGAGGACCTTTACAGCATCATCCCGTTAAACGGAAAGCGTCCGTATGATATTTACGACGTGATCGGCCGTCTCTTCGACGGTTCCCAGTTATACGAGTACAAGAAGGGCTACGGTCCGGAGATGGTGACCGGTCTTGCCAAGGTCAACGGTCTTTTAGTAGGCGTCATTGCCAACGTACAGGGACTTTTAATGAACTATCCGGAGTATAAGCAGAACTCCGTAGGCGTAGGCGGAAAGTTATACCGTCAGGGCTTGATCAAGATGAACGAGTTCGTGACCCTCTGTGCCCGTGACCGTATCCCGCTGATCTGGCTGCAGGATACCACTGGCATCGATGTAGGCGACGATGCAGAGAAGGCAGAGCTTCTGGGCCTTGGCCAGTCTCTGATCTACTCCATCGAGAACTCCGGTCTTCCGTCCTTAGAGGTTACGCTCCGTAAGGCCAGTGCTGCTGCCCACTATGTACTGGGTGGACCCCAGGGCAACAACACCAACGTTTACTCCATCGGTACCGCTGCCTGTGAATATTATGTAATGCCGGGCGAGACCGCTGCCAACGCAATGTACTCCAGAAAGCTGGTGAAGGCAAGCAAGGCTGGCGAGGATATGCAGCCCATCATCGACAAGATGAACGATATGATCCAGCTGTATCATGAAAAATCCCGTCCGGAATACTGTGCGAAGGTCGGCATGGTGGACGAGATCGTTGACATGACAGAGCTTCGTCCGTATATCCAGGCATTCACCGAGGCTGTTTACCAGAATCCGAAGAGCATCTGCCCGATGCACCAGATGGTAACACCCCGTGCGATCCGCGAGTGGAACGACGCGCATAAGGCCTGATCCTGACTGAAGGCGTGAATTCTGATCCAGACCGGGGGCTCCCCGGTCTGGATAATGTTGTATCAAAGGATATATGATTTCGGCTTGTCCTTTAGGGTGCCTTGTGCTATACTGGGACAGGAAAAAACAAAAAATTCATTGATACAGAAGAAAACCCGGAGGTTCGTATGAGTGCAGTTTATACACTGGGGATCGATGTGGGTTCCACAGCGTCCAAATGTATTATTTTAAAAGATGGCAAGGAGATCGTGGCAAAATCCCTGATCGATGTGGGGGCTGGTACCAGCGGCCCGCAGCGTGCCATCGACGCCGTGCTGGAAGCAGCCGGCATGACAAGAGACCAGATGGCCTACGTTCTGGCCACGGGCTATGGCCGCAATTCCTTAATGGGACTTGCAGATAAGCAGATGAGTGAGCTTTCCTGCCATGCGCGGGGGGCTTCTTTCCTGTTCCCGGAGGCCCATACGGTCATCGATATCGGAGGGCAGGACGTAAAGGTTCTCCGGATCGAGAACGGGACCATGACCAACTTCCAGATGAATGACAAGTGTGCAGCCGGAACCGGCCGTTTCTTAGACGTTATGGCCAGGGTCCTGGAGGTGCGCGTGGAGGATCTGGGAGATCTGGGAGCCCAGTCGAAGAAGCATGTGGGCATCAGCTCCACATGTACCGTATTTGCAGAGAGCGAGGTTATCAGCCAGCTCTCCATGGGTACGGATAAATGCGATATCATCAACGGCATCCATCACTCCGTGGCTGGCCGTGTGGCTGGCCTTGCCCACCGGATCGGCGTGGTAAAGGACCTTGTGATGACCGGAGGTGTAGCTCAGAACAGAGGCGTTGTATCTGCGCTGGAAGAGGAGCTGGGGTGTCCGATCCTCACTTCTCCGCTGACCCAGTATAACGGCGCTTTGGGTGCCGCCCTGTTCGCATGGCAGGCAGCGACCCGCTAAACGGTAAGACAACGGGCCAGAGGGACATGAGCCATGTCTGTCTGGCTGCCGTCGTTTATACATTCAATGAGGAGGATGAATAATTATGGCTAAAAAGCAGGTTAGTCCCGGCGTTCTTGCCCTTCGTAAGGTTGTGGACGACGTTCACAAGGACGCGCGTGAGGCAAAAAAAAGAGGCGAGTTAGTGGGATGGTCTTCTTCCAAATTCCCGTGTGAGCTCGCAGCAGCATTTGACCTGAATGTTATGTATCCCGAGAACCAGGCCGCTGGTATCGCAGCAAACCGCTACGGCGAGATGATGTGCCAGGCAGCCGAGGATCTGGGCTATGACAACGATATCTGCGGATACGCACGTATCAGCCTTGCTTATGCGGCTGGCGTCCGCGTTGCCCGTAAATTTGACTCGGAGACCGGTGAATATATCATCGATCCGTCCACTGGAAAGCCCTTAAAGGATGAGAACGGCAACGTGGTCATCGACGAGGCCACTGGAAAGCCGAAAAAGGATCCGAAGACCCAGACTCCGTACCTGGAGCTTGTAAATATCCTGGAGCTTGAAAAGCTGCCGGATGGACCGGACAAAGAGCGCCGCATCGAGGCCATCTCTCCCATCCGTCAGATGCAGATCCCGCAGCCGGATTTCGTTCTCTGCTGCAACAACATCTGTAACTGTATGACAAAATGGTATGAGAACATTGCCCGTATGTGCAACGTTCCGCTGATCATGATCGACATCCCGTACAATAACACCGTAGATGTTCATGACTCCAACGTGAAGTATGTCCGCGCCCAGTTTGACAAGGCGATCAAACAGTTAGAGGAGCTGACTGGCAAGAAGTTCGACGAGAAGAAATTTGAAAAGGCCTGTGAGAACGCAAACCATACTGCGAAGGCATGGTTAAAGGTTTGTGACTACTTACAGTACAAACCGGCTCCATACTCTGGATTTGACCTGTTCAACCACATGGCTGACGTTGTAACAGCCCGTGCAAGAGTTGAGGCCGCCGAGGCATTTGAGCTTTTAGCCTCCGACCTGGAAGAGACCATCAAGAAGGGCGAGACCACCACGCCGTTCCCGGAGAAATACCGTGTAATGTTCGAGGGTATCCCCTGCTGGCCCAAGCTTCCGGCACTGTTCAAACCGTTAAAGGAGCATGGCGTCAACGTAACAGCCGTTGTTTACGCTCCGGCCTTCGGTTTCGTTTACAACAATATGGACGAGATGGCACGCGCTTATTATAAGGCTCCCAACTCTGTCTGCATCGAGCAGGGCGTTGACTGGCGTGAGGGCATCTGCCGCGACAACAAGGTTGACGGCGTTCTGGTACACTACAATAGAAGCTGTAAGCCGTGGAGCGGCTATATGGCAGAGATGCAGCGCCGCTTTACAAAGGATCTCGGTGTTCCCACTGCCGGCTTTGACGGCGACCAGGCTGACCCGCGTAACTTCAACGCCGCCCAGTACGAGACCCGCGTTCAGGGCCTTGTGGAGGCCATGGAGGCAAACATGCAGGAAAAGGAGGCTAAATAGACCATGAGTATCAACGCATTATTAGATGAATTTAAGGTAAAAGCAGCTACTCCCAAGCAGCAGCTGGCTGAATATAAGGCTCAGGGTAAAAAGGTCATCGGCGTTCTGCCATACTATGCTCCGGAGGAGCTTGTTTACGCAGCCGGTATGGTTCCCATGGGGATCTGGGGGTCCAATAACAAGACCATCAGCCGTGCAAAAGAATACTGTGCGACCTTCTACTGCACCATCGCCCAGCTGGCGCTGGAAATGCTCTTAGACGGGACCATGGATGACCTGGACGGCATCATCACCCCCACCATCTGCGATACGCTCCGTCCCATGAGCCAGAACTTCCGTGTATCCATGGGAGATAAGATGGCAGTTATCTTCTTAGCCCATCCCCAGAACCGTTTTGAGGATTTCGGCCTTCAGTTCTGTATCGACCAGTACAATAATGTAAAGGAAGAGCTGGAGAAGGTATGCGGCCATGAGATCACTGCCGACGCCATCAGGGATGCCATCAAGGTCTACAATAAGAGCCGTGCAGCCCGCCGCGCATTTGTAAAGCTGGCCAACGACCATTGTGATGTGATCACACCCACCAGGCGTTCTGCAGTATTAAAGGCATTCTATTTCATGGAGAAGCCGGCATACACAGAAATGCTGGAGGAATTAAATAAAGAGCTGGAGGCTCTTCCGGTATGCGACTGGAAG
>ERZ772855.1255-NODE-1255-length-25400-cov-14.458986_pt1 | contig 25400 bp, 20 predicted proteins | sample MGYA00511900_ERZ772855 | MGnify/ENA primary metagenome ERZ772855 (study PRJEB29015, sample SAMEA2737701) | human gut metagenome | biome: human gut; feature: human-associated habitat; material: faeces | place: China | collected 2012 ... | reverse complement strand
TGCTGCAAATGGCTGAAAAGACTGAAAAGAAATCCGGCGGCGGCCAGATCATCAAGCTCGCGCTCGTGCTCTTTGCCGTGTCCGCGATCATGGCGCTCGCCCTCGGCCTCATCTATGAGGTGACGAAGGACACCATCGCCATGCGCGCAGCCGAGACGACCAAAAACGCATACGCCAACGTTCTCCAGGCTGACGACTACGCACAGCAGGCCGATTTCGAGAACGACGGCACCATCACCAAGCTCAGCGTCGCCACCACCGGCGGCGAGCAGACCGGCTACGTCGCCGAGACCACGTTCTCCGGCGCACAGGGCATGATCACCATGGTCGTCGGTCTCGACAGCGACTATAACTGCACCGGTGTGTACATCACCAAGCATTCCGAGACCTCCGGCCTCGGCGCCAAGGCGGCCGACACCACCGACGGTGCCTGGCGCGACAATCTCGTCGGCCAGGGCGACGGCCTTGCGCTGACGAAGGACAAGGGCACGGTCGCAGCCATCTCCGGCGCGACGATCACGTCCCGCGCCGTCGTCAACGAAGTGCAGGTCGTCATCAACGCGGCCAAGTCGCTGGGTTAAGGAGGGCTGAAGCATGAATATCAAACAACAGTTCAAGGAAGGCCTCATTACCAACAACCCGGTTCTCGTGCAGCTCATCGGCATGTGCGCGACCATGGCCATCACGACCAGCCTCTTCAACGGCATCGGCATGGGCCTGTCCGTGCTCGTCATCCTGACGTGCTGCAATGTGGTCATTTCTCTCATCCGTAAGGTCATCCCGAATGACATCCGTCTGGCCATCTTCGTGCTGGTCATCGCGAGTTTCGTCACGATCGTCGACCTGGTGCTGCAGGCTTACGTTCCCGCGCTGAGCGCGTCTCTGGGCGTGTTCATCCCGCTGATCGTCGTCAACTGCATCATCATCGGCCGTGCCGAGGCGTTCTGCCAGAAAAACCCCGTTGGCCCGTCGTTCTTCGACGGCATCTTCCAGGGCCTCGGCTACACGCTCGTGCTCATCGCCATGTGCGTCATCCGTGAGCTGCTCGGCAAGGGCTCGTTCGGCACCGGCATCTTCAACACCATCGACGGTGTCATCGGCACCGGCAATGGCATTCAGATCTTCCCGGCTGAGTACGGCGCGCTCGTGCTCACGCTCCCGATCGGCGGCTTCATTACGCTCGGCTGCCTGATCGCGCTCATGCAGTATGCGCTGCGCAAGTCCGCCGAGAAGAAGGAAGCCAAGGAAAAAGCGCTCGCTGCGCAGGAAAAGGAGGCGGCATAACATGAGTTCATCGACCGGTATTTTTGCCATCATCCTCAGCGCCGTCCTGACGAATAACTTCATCTTTTCGCAGTTCCTCGGCTGCTGCCCGTTCCTCGGCTGCTCGAGCAAGATCGACACCGCCGCCGGCATGGGTCTGGCTGTTACGTTCGTCATGGGCCTCGCGTCCGCCATCTGCTGGCTGGTCAACCTGCTGCTCGTGCAGCTCGGTCTCCAGTTCCTGCAGACGATCGCTTATATCCTCGTCATCGCCGCGCTCGTGCAGTTCATCGAGATGTTCCTTAAAAAGTCTATCCCGTCGCTGTACTCCGCGCTCGGCATCTACCTGCCCCTGATCACCACCAACTGCGCCGTGCTCGGCGTCGTGCTGCTCAACACGCAGTACACCTTCGGCTTTGTGCAGAGCGTGGTCTACGGTGTGTTCGGCGGTCTCGGCTTCATGCTCGCTATCTGCCTGTTTGCAAGCGTGCGTGAGAAGCTCGAGTTTGCCGACTATCCGGAGTGCTTCGAGGGCTTCCCGATCTGCCTCGTCTCTGCCGGCCTGCTTGCCCTTGCGTTCATGGGCTTCTCCGGCATGAAGATCGGCTAAGGAGGGCATGAATATGGATTTTAAATTGATTCTCGAGGGCATCGCTGTCCTCGGCGCCATGGGCGCCATCTTCGGCGCGCTGCTGGCCTTCGCCGCGAAGATCTTCTATGTGGAGGTCGATCCCAAGCAGGAAGCCGTCCGTGCGTGTCTCGCCGGCGCCAACTGCGGCGGCTGCGGCTACCCCGGCTGTGACGGCTATGCCGCTGCGGTCGCGGCCGGCAAGGCTCCGGTCAACTGCTGTGTGGCTGGCGGTCAGGCCGCTGCCGATCAGATCGCCGAGATCATGGGCGTCTCCGCCGGTGCGGAGGAGAAGATGGTTGCGTTCGTGCCGTGCTCCGGTGCGGAGGGCGTCGCCGTCAAGCGCTTCAACTACTCCGGCCCGCAGGATTGTCAGGCTGCCATGCTGTTCGGCGGCAAGAGCAATAAGGAGTGCCGCTTCGCCTGCATCGGTCTCGGCAACTGCGCCAGAGCCTGTAAGTTTGGCGCGATGCACATCGTCAACGGTGTCGCCAAGGTCGACCGCGACAAGTGCGTCGGCTGCATGGCCTGCGCCGATGCCTGCCCGAAGAAGATCATCGAGCGTGTGCCGTACAAGCAGGCCGTGCTCGTTGGCTGCCGCAATCAGGACAAGGGCGCCGTCACGCGCAAGATCTGCGACGTCGGCTGCATCGGCTGCATGAAGTGCCAGCGCGAGTGCCCGGCAGAAGCCATCAAGATCGAGAACTTCGTGTCCACGATCGACTATGACAAGTGCGTCGGCTGCGGCCACTGCGCCGATATCTGCCCGCGCGGCATCATCAACCTGCTCGACATGGTCAAGCAGTAAGCTGCCAAAACCCCAAAACAGACGGACATCCCGGTGTCCGTCTGTTTTTTTGCGCACCGGCGGCAAAGTGTCCCTTTCCCTGCGGGGCAAACGGTCAGACCGCCAAAAGCCTCGCAGAGTTTGCCGCCCGCAGGCGGCAAAAAAGTGGAATCATTTTCTCCGGCGACATGTGCGGCGGAGAAAATACCGCTCGGCCTGCAAACGTGCGCGCCTCTGCCGTAGGCGGACGGCGCGTGCGATGCAGTCAGGCCGCAAACCCCTATGTCAAAAAGTAATACTTTTTGACAGGCTGTCCCGGTGTCCGTCTGTTTTTTTGCGCACCGGCGGAAAAGTGTTTTTTTGCGCACCGGCGGCAAAGCGTCCCTTTCCCTGCGGGGCGGAATGTGTTACAATAAATCGATCAACGTGAGGAGGCCGCCATGTACCAGACCAGACCCGACGACTATGAGGCATTCCGGTGCATCGCCGGCGCGTGTCCGCAGACGTGCTGCGCCGCGTGGGAGATCGTTGTCGATCCCGACGCGCAGGACGCCTATCTGCGCCTGCGGCATCCGCTGGCGGAAAAGCTCCGGCACGTGATGCGCGTGGACGCGGACGGCGACACCTACTTTGCGCAGACGGACGGGCGCTGCCCGTTTCTGTGTGCGGACGGTCTGTGCGAGCTGCAGCGCACGCTCGGCGCGCAGAGCCTGTGCCGCACCTGCCGGGATTTTCCGCGCTGGGAGGTGCTGCTGTGTGACCGGGTGGAGCGGGGGCTGTCCCTCGCGTGCCCGGAGGCCGCGCGGCAGCTGCTCGCGCGCACCGCGCCGCTGCGCTTGGAATCCGTGCGGATACCGGATGACGGCTATGTGCCCGGCGCGCGGGAGCGGCGGCTGACAGCCGCGCTCATGGCGGTGCGCGACCGGACGCTCGCGCTGCTGACGCGGCCGGAGCACACGGCGCGGGAGAACCTCGCGGCGGCGGAGGCGTTTGCCTATGCGGCGCAGCGTCTGCTCGACAGGCACCGGCTCGCGGCGCTGACTGCCGGAAATGTGCCGCAGCGGGGCAGCGATGCGTGTGCCGGGTGCCTGAAGCCCGCAGCGCTGGCGGCGGCGTTTGCATCGCCCGAGCCGCTCGATCCGCAGTGGCCGGAGCTGCTCCGGCGCGTGGCCGCGCTGCCGGTCTGCCCGCCGCCCCGGCTGACGCAGACGCAGCAGATGTGCCTTGCGCAGGCGATCGTCTGGCGGCACGGTATGGACGCGCTCGACGACCGCGACGTGGTTTTTCCCGTGCGGTATGCCGCGGCGGTGCTGCGGCTGCTCGATTGTCTTGCGGCGGTGAGCGAGCGCACGGACGCGCAGCTTGTCGTGTGCGTTATGCGCGAGACGGAAAATGACCCCGAGGCGCTGCCGAGGCTGCGGGCGGGTCTGCAAAATATGGCAAAATTATGAGGCTTAGGAGGCACTCAAGGATGAAAAAATGTGACTGCAAGATCATGAACACCCTCAGCAGGTACCCGAAGGTGTGGCCGTGGCTCGGCGTGGCGGGCTACGCGCTCGACGGCGCGGAGCTCATGCTCAAGCACACCCGCTGGGGCAAGATGAACTACAAGGCGCGTATGCTCGTGCACGGTGCGGGCGCAGGGCTGCTGTGTCTCGGCGCGGGCGTGCACACGGCGCAGGCGGCCGCCGCCGGCATGGTCAATGTCCCCGCCGCCGTGACCGGCGCGGTCATCGGCACCGGCATCGTCGGGCTGAACTATACGCACGCCGAGGCAAAAAAGATCGGCGTCAAGCGCGCGCGTGTGCTGCACCGCGTGTTTTGCGCCATGACCGGCCTCGGCATAGCCGCGCACGTGATCGGCGTCAAGCGCCCGAGACGGTAAGATACACTGCGCATCAGACAGAAAACAGCCACAGTGGTTCGCGCCACTGTGGCTGTTGCCATTTTTAAGAAAATGTGATAATCTAGAATCTACAGAAAAAACGGGATTCGGAGGGAGCTATGAAAAAACAAATCTGCTGCATAATTGCCGCGGTGACTGTGGTCACAATGCTGCCGGGATGCGGCGCAAAAGATACACCTGCCGATTATTCGCCTGCACCGGCAGTTGTGAGCACGGTCACGCCGGAGAGTGCTGTCCCACCGACGAGCGCCGCTGCGCCGGAGCGGACAATAACGGAAGATATGGCCTATGAAGGCGTAGACAACTACTGCCACAAAATGTATGACTGGAGTGTGGCAGAACAACTCCCGGACAGTATGTATGTGGCAAGTTACGGTGAAACGGACTGCGAGTATGTCGTGATGTTTCGCAGTTATACAGGCGCGTATGAGTACTTCTATGTCGACAAAACAACAGGCGTGACAAGGATGACTTTTCGGGATAGCGGGTTGAACGCTGAAGAGGACGGAGGAGCCATAAATTTGTGGGACTATCTGGATGCTGAGAACTGAACCGCAATCGGGCAATGCGCGATATTTCGTGCGCTGGCATAGCTGTGAAAAATCCAACCGGCGCGGCCACAAAGGCCGCGCCGGTCTCTCTTGTATAGGTATCGGTCGGCGCTCAGCCGGTGGTGACATAGCTGCCCGACTCCGGCGCTTTGGCGAGAAACGGCACGAAGCGCGTCGCCGCGTCAAAGCTGCTGTCGGCGGCGATGACACTCCGGAGCGAAGCAACGTTGTCCGCCGTGGCGAACACGCACACGCGGTCAAACAGCTTCGGCAGCACCGTCATGTCCTGCCCGGAGAGCTTGGCCTTTTCCTGCAGGATGGAGTCCGCGCTCACGATCGCGCTCACGCGCAGCCCCGTGGCACTCAGGCTCGTGCGCAGGTACTTTGCCAGCGCGACGACCGCATCCGTGCGCGAGGGCGAGCCTGTCTGGTCCGCATATTTGAGCTCTGCGGCCGCAAGCGGCTGCTGCAGGTACGAGAACGCGACCTCGTCAAAGCCGAGCTCCCGCAGCTCCTTGCAGAGGCTGATGAGGTAGGTGCGCGTGAAGGTGTTGTACGGGTCGACCCAGCCGCCGGAGCCGTCGGTGTACGCGCTGCCGGACGCGGTCTGCTGCGCGGTGGCGGCGTAGCGCTCGGCCATGAGCGAGTCCACGCACGTGCTCACGACCGCGACGAGGTAGATGTTCTGCCCCTTGACGGTCTGGAGCGCGTCGGCGAGCTCGGCCGTGCCGTTGACGCCGTAGGCCGACGCCTCCGAGACGCCGGACTTCCAGCTGAGCGTGCCGCCGGGCGATTTCATCTGCAATACGAGGGCGTTGCCGCCGGCCGCCTTCACGGATGCCGCGGCGCGCGTGAGCCCTTCGGGTGTGATCTTGTCGGCGGTCAGATACTGCGCGTGCAGCTCCGAGAGGTCCTTGCCCGCGTCGGAGATGATGCCGGAGTAGTCCGGATCTTCGAGCACGAGCTCGGTGTCGACCGTCTCGGGCTGGCCGTCGTCCGTCACGGGGGCGGGCGTCTCCATGATGGGAAAGACGACGTGCAGCGAACCGTCGCTGCCGTAGACGATGTATTTCTGGCCGGCGTAGAACAGGATCACGGCCAGCACGATCAGTCCGGCGAGGATCCACAAGAGCACCGGCCAGACCTTGCCCCGGCTGCGCCGGGCGCGGTAGACGTCGTTTCGATGGGCGCGCATCGGCACACCTCCTTTGGGTCAGGCGGCCTCAGCCGCGGTTTTCAATGTCGCTGATGAGCGCGACGCGGCGCGCATGGCGGCCGCCTTCAAAGTCCGTGGTCAGGAAGGTGTCCACGATCTTGAGCGCGAGGCCCGGGCCGAGCACGCGCGCGCCCATGGCGAGGATGTTCGCATCGTTGTGGCGGCGGGTCATCTCGGCGGAGTAGCAGTCGCCGCACAGGGCGGCGCGGATGCCCTTGACCTTGTTGGCGGAGATGGAGATGCCGATGCCCGTGCCGCAGATGAGGATGCCGCGCTCGCATTCCCCGCCCGCGACCGCGCGCGCGACGGCCTCACCGTAGATGGGGTAGTCGCAGCTTTCCTCGCTGTACGTGCCAAAGTCCTTGTAGGCGAGCCCGAGCTCGTCGAGATGGCGCATGACCTCCTGCTTGAGGGCATAGCCGCCGTGGTCACATCCGATCGCAATCATAGTCAATACCTCGATTTCTGAAATTTCCCGGCGTTAAAATGGCCAGTCCGGGAGCCATTTGAGCACATTCCATGCGTAGCTGCGCGAAACCGTCACGCCCGTGAGCACGGGGTAAAACAGCGCGAACAGCGCACCGCTCGCCGCGGTGAAGGCGTACACGATGCCGAAATATCCCCGCTGCCGCAGCCGGTCGAACACATACCCGAGCGCGAGCACGAGAAAGAGCGTCGCCGCGAAGTAGTGGTATTCAAACGTCAGGCGCGAGATGAACACCCACGGCAGCACCTGCGCCAGATAGCCGACGAGGAGAAACAGCGCCGTGCGGTCGCGCTTCGCCGCGCGGTATGCGAGCACCGGCAGCGCCAGCAGTCCGCCCCAGCACAGCAGGGGATTGACGAACGCGCCGATGGTCGACACCGTCCCGTCGCCATACGACAGGTAGTAGAGGATCGGCCGCAGGTCGAGCAGCCACTGCCACCAGCGCGAGGAATACGGATGCGTGGCGACAAGGCCGGAATGATAGGTAAACATGAAGCGCTGGTTTTCCAGCACGATGGCGGCGTATTCGCGCGTGAAGTACATCCCCGGCCCGTGCAGACCGCGCGCCGCGCCGTAGGGGTAGTAGCTCGCGTAGTAGATCATGCCCGGCACGAGCACGAAAAACACGAGGCAAAAGCCGATGTTTGCGACCAGCCTGCGCACATAGCGGCGGCCGTCGCCGTCACGGTGCGCCTGCACGCCCTGAAGCACCCAGTGCAGCGCCCAGAGCACGCCGAGCCCCGCCCCGGCATACAGGCACGTCCACTTCGTGGCCGCGCCCACGCCGAACGCAATGCCGCAGGCGGCGAGATGGCGCAGCTTGCCCTCCGTGAAGTACCGGTACAAAAACAGGTACATGAGCAGGATGAACAGCGTCGCAAAGCTGTCGATCGTCGCAATGCGCGTCTGCGTCAGGTGCATGAAGTCAAATGCCAGCAGCGCCGTACCGCACAGGGCCACGCGGTCGTCGCGGAACATCCGGCGCAGCAGATCCCACATCAGCGGCAGCATGGCCACGCCGAAGAGCGCGCCCATGCAGCGCCAGCCCAGCGGCGTCATGCCGAAGAGCCGAATGCCGAGCGAGAGGATCACCTTGCCGAGCGGTGGGTGCGAGACTTCATACGGATACACGCCGCGCAGATGCTCGTAGGCCGTGCGCGCGTGGTAGATCTCGTCAAAATACGAGCTGTTGAAGTACGTGGACGATGCCGGCACGGTGTCCGCCTCGTCGCAGAGGGCGGCCGCGGATGCCGGGCCCGTGATGGCGCGCACGGCGATGCGTTCGCCCTGCGCGTCGAGCAGCGCAAGCTCGCCGAGCTCCAGATGCGCGCTTGCCGTGACGCGCACATAGGCCGCCGTCGCGGGCGCAGAGTCCGCCGGCTGCGGCTGAAGCCACTTGAAGAGGTCGGCGTAGCCCTGCGGCATCGTTCCGGCGGCGGTGTAGGTGATGCCGTCGTCGGAGTAGGCGAGGGTGTATTCGCCCGTGTACAGCCCGGTGTAGTACCAGACGGTGTCGATGCCGTGCGCGCCGTCGAGCGCGAGCGTGGCGCTCTCACCGGCCTCGAGCGTGCAAAAGTGCTGCGGGGCGTTTGCAGAGCCGAGCCCCGTGAACGCGGCGACGGCATACACCGCCGTCAGCACCGCGATGCCGATGCCGCCGCGGCGCGAGGTGCGCCGGGGGATGGGGGCGCGTGCAGGCCACGCCAGCTGCAAAAACAGCGCCAGCGTCAGCGCGATGGCCGCCGCGGGCAAAATGATCCGAAGTGCCGCCATGCGCCGTTCCTCCCTTCGCCGGAGCGTTGGATGCTCGCGTTTGTCGGATGGTCTATATTATAGTACAGCGCGGCGGCGCTGTCCAGAAAAGAATCCGGCGGGCAGCTTCCGGCACTTGACAACGGTACGGAATAAAGTTAAAATAATGTGATTATATTTTTGGCGGCGGATGGAGCACCGCCACAAATATCGTTATGTTCCCGGCGGGTACGCTTGATGGCCCGCCTTTTCCAACTTGAAAAAATATCGTGAAAAAATCTGAAGAAACGGAGGATTACAATTTCATATGTCGTTACCAATAGCACTCGGTTGTATCATCGCAGCGCTTGTGGTTGGTTGTATCCTTGGCGGACTTTACCGCAAAAAGGTCTCGGAGCGCGAGATTGGCAGTGCGGAAGAGAAGGCCAAGCAGATCATAAATGATGCCTATAAGAGTGCCGAGAGCAAGCGGCGTGAGACCCTGCTCGAGGCCAAGGAAGAGATCCACAAGAGCCGTTCGGAGTATGAGCGCGAGGTCAAGGAGCGCCGCGCGGAGCTGCAAAAGCAGGAGCGCCGCCTTCAGCAGAAGGAGGAGACGCTCGACCGCAAGACGGACACGCTCGACAAAAAGACCGATGCCCTCAACCAGAAGATCGCCGCGATCGACACCAAGCAGAACGAGATCAACCAGCTCAAGAAGACCCAGATGGAGCTGCTTGAAAAGATCTCCGGCTACACGGTCGAGGAGGCCAAGGCCTTCCTTATCAACAGCCTGAAGGACGACGTGGTGCACGAGCAGGCGCTCATGGTCAAGGAGCTGGAGAACCAGTACAAGGACGAGGCCGACAGCCGCGCCCGCGAGATCATCGCCACCGCCATCCAGCGCTGCGCCGCCGATCATGCCAGTGAGGTGACCGTGTCGGTCGTGCCGCTGCCGAACGACGAGATGAAGGGCCGCATCATCGGCCGCGAGGGACGCAACATCCGCGCCATCGAGACGCTCACCGGCTGCGACCTCATCATCGACGATACGCCCGAGACCATCACGCTCTCGAGCTTCGATCCCGTGCGGCGCGAGGTCGCGCGCATCGCGCTCGAAAAGCTCATTCAGGACGGACGCATCCACCCCGCCCGCATCGAGGAAATGGTCGCCAAGGCTCAGAAGGAGGTCAACGCCACCATCAAGGCCGAGGGCGAGCGCGCCGTTTTCGAGACGAACATCCACGGTCTGCATCCCGAGCTGATCAAGCTGCTCGGCCGCATGAAGTACCGCACCAGCTACGGCCAGAATGTGCTCAACCACTCCATCGAGGTTTCGCACATTGCAGGCCTGCTCGCTTCCGAGCTCGGCGTCGACGTGGCCACTGCCAAGCGCGCCGGTCTCCTGCATGACATCGGCAAGGCCATCGACCACGAGGTCGAGGGCAGCCACGTGACCATCGGCGTGAACATCGCCCGCAAGTACAAGGAGTCCGAAGAGGTCATCCACGCCATCGAGGCACACCACAACGACGTGGAGCCGCACACCGTCGTTGCCTGCCTGGTTCAGGCGGCCGACGCCATCTCCGCCGCCCGCCCCGGCGCCCGGCGCGAGAACATCGAAAACTATGTCAAGCGTCTGGAAAAGCTCGAGGAAGTCACCAAGAGCTTCCCCGGCATCGCCAACTGCTTTGCCATTCAGGCCGGCCGCGAGATCCGCATCATGGTCAAGCCCGAGGAGGTCTCGGAGGATCAGATGGTGCTGCTCGCGCGCGACATCGCCAAGAAGATCGAGGACGAGCTGACCTACCCCGGTCAGATCAAGGTCAATCTCATGCGCGAGACCAAGGCCGTCGATTACGCGAAGTAAACCAAAGCACAAACAAAACGCCCGCCGGGAATGGCCGGTGTTCGTAAGGCAGCGAACAGCCACAGCAGTTTGCACTGCTGTGGCTGTTCTTGTAGTTTATCCGGCCATATGATACTATGGAGCCGAACAATCGGAATTTATCGAACAGATAACGAGGGCGCACTTCTATGCACCGTTCGGTGTAGTGCATTACGCGCGGAACTTGGCTCTCCCTTTGGGAGAGCTGTCGGCGCAGCCGACTGAGAGGGGAAAACATGACCATACCAAAGGACAACAGTCAACTGGAAAACGCCCGGCGGTTACGCAGTGAGATGACGCCCCACGAACGAAAGCTATGGTATCTTTTCCTCCGCAAATATCCGGTGAAGGTTTATAAACAGCGAATCATCGGGAGATTTATCGTAGACTTTTATTGTGCTTCTGCCAAGTTAGTTATTGAATTGGATGGTTCTCAACACTATGAGCCTCAGGGGATGGCCTATGATTCTGAGCGTTCCGCATTCTTGACAGCGCTTGGATTGAAGGTCCTGCGTTTTTCCAACCGAGATGTTGATGTGGATTTTCGCGGCGTGTGCACACAAATTGATATCACCATTCAAAAACGCCTGTAAGACCCTCTCAGTCACCTTCGGTGACAGCTCTCCCAGAGGGAGAGCCAAGGGGGCTGCCGGCAACTGTGCCATATGTCATATTAGCATAAAGAAACGGAGCGAATCTGCACCGATACGCTCCGTTAACTGTCTTACGAACGCCCCGCTAAAGAGCAGGGAGCTTTTGTATTTGTGTAAAAAATTGGCGGTAAGTTACGCCCTGCGGATGATTTCTTGGTAGGGGGCGGGGCTGGGTTGGACGGAGAGAAATTTGCCGGATCGTTTCAGGTGTTCGATGCGGCGGTAGATGAGCTGGTCGCTGATGCCCAGGCGGCATTCGGCCAGCACTTTTCCGATGAGTTGTGCCACCATAATTTCATTCGCAGGAGCTTTGCTTAAAATCATGGCATCGTAGAAACCGGCGGGGACGCTGGTCAAGCGGTGGTTTTGCTCGGCGCGAAGCGGAGCGTTTTCCGTTTGCAGGCTGTGCCAGCGGGCGGCAAGGGCGTGGCGGTCGGTGTCGGGCAGGGGACGCTCGTATTGTAACAGTGCACCCATCTCGGTGGGGCCGCGCTCACCCAGGGTGGCACGGCGGGTCACGCCGTTTTTTGTCTCAAACTCCGGGGGCTCTACCACCGTGATTTGGCAGGGGGCATCTTCCAGCAGGGCCGCAGAGGCGTGCAGGCCGCAGAGGTTGGCAGGGGTGTGGTCGTACCAGATGCGCACCGGCTCGCCTGTGTGGGCGCGGGTCAGCAGGGTTTGCAGGTCTTTTTGGCAGGCCTGCCAGTACGGCTCCACGTCGGCATCCGTTCCGGCTGTGTCGCCGTGCGGGGAGAAGCAGAGCCATGCCCGCACGACCTCTTTGCGTGCTTCACTCATCAGGTCGCCCGCGATGGGGCCTTCGTTCAGGTCGCCCAGCAGGGCTATCACGTCGTTAGATTCATAGTCCACAGGGACGGCCTCGGCACGGCGGCGGGCCTCCTGCTTTTGGGCGCGGCGTTTATAAAAAGGTGCGGCCAGGGTGCGGTAGACGGCAAAGGCGGCCTTTTGCAGCGGGGTATCCAGCGGTTTATCCGTTGAAATTACCACCGCTGTGGCGCCGCCGATCGTATTGCCGATATGCGGGGCGCAGGTGAGTGTGCCTTTGACGGAATCGCCGAAACAGAGTTGAATCATATTTTTGTTATTTATATTTAAAGTTTCTTCGGTTCCTTCTTTTCAAAGAAGGAATAAAATCTTCGTTCAGCCTTTCTCACTCTCCCACTGGGTCACCAGCGGCGTTGCAATCGCGGAGAGGGCTTCGCGGGCAGCGTTGAGGGATTGGACGTCAGCGGTGGTGAGCTTGTCGGCCTTTTTGTGGCGCAGTTCCTTTTCCAGTGCGCGCACGGCGTCCTTGATTTTGCTGCGGGTATCCCGGTCCAGGGCCTTGCCCGCCTTGCTTCCTAGGGCGGTATTTACGCGATACAGCGCAGCTTCCGCCGCATTAAAGGCTTCCAGCGCAGCCTTGCGTTCCTGGTCCTGGCCCGCAAAAGCGGCGGCGTTGCGCATGGCTTTCTGGATCTCGTCCTCGCTCAGGTTCGAGGAACCGGTGATCGTAATGCCCTGCTCCTTGCCGGTGTCCATGTCGCGGGCGCTGACCTTGACGATGCCGTTGGCGTCAAGGTCAAAGGTCACCTCGATTTTGGGCACGCCCGCCCAGGCACGCTTGATGCCCCGCAGCGTGAAGGTGCCCAGCAGCTTATTGTCCTTGGCAAACTCCCGCTCGCCCTGCAATACTTTGATTTCTACGGTGCTCTGGAACGGCGCGGCCGTGGTGAACACCTTGCTGAAGCGGGTGGGAATGGTGGCGTTGCGCTCGATCAAGTGCGTGGCTACGCCGCCCAGCGTCTCGATGGAGAGGGTCAGCGGGGTCACGTCCATCAGCAGCAGATCCTCGCCTGCGCCGGTCAGCGCCTCGCCGCCCAGGCGGCCTGCCTGCACGGCGGCGCCCAGGGCCACGCACTCGTCGGGGTTCAGGGATTTGGACGGTTCCAGCCCGGTCATCCGCATAACTTTGGCCTGCACGGCCGGGATGCGGGTAGAGCCGCCCACCAGCAGCACCTGGTCCAGGTCGCTGGCGGTCAGGTGGGCGTCGCTCAGGGCGTTGCGCACGGGCAGGGAGGTCCGCTCGATGAGGTCGGCGCACAGCTCCTCAAACTTGGCGCGGGTCAGGGTGGCCTGCAGGTGCAGTGCGCCCTCCGGCCCGGTGGTGATGAACGGCAGGTTCAGCTCGGTCTGGGTGGCGGTGGAAAGCTCTTTCTTCGCCTTTTCGGCTTCCTCCCGCAGGCGCTGCATGGCCACGCGGTCGGTGGTCAGGTCCACACCGTGGGCAGCCTTGAAGTTGTCCGCCAGCCAATTTACGATGCGGGTATCGAAGTCGTCGCCGCCGAGGTAGTTATCGCCGCAGGTGGAAAGCACCTGCACGATGCCATCGCCGATTTGGATCAGGGATACGTCAAAAGTGCCGCCGCCCAGGTCGTAGACCATGACGGTCTGGGTCTTGCCGTTGTCCAGGCCGTAGGCCAGGGCCGCGGCGGTCGGCTCGTTGATGATGCGCTTGACTTCCAGCCCGGCGATGCGTCCGGCATCCTTGGTGGCCTGGCGCTGGGCATCGTTAAAGTAGGCCGGCACCGTGATGACGGCCTGGGTGACCGGCTCGCCAAGATAGGCCTCGGCGTCCGCTTTAAGTTTCTGCAGGATCAGGGCGCTGATCTCCTGGGGAGAATAGCACTTGCCGTCAATGGGCACGCGGCTGTCACTGCCCATCTGGCGTTTGATGCTGGTGACGGTGCGCGGCGCGTTGGTGACGGCCTGGCGCTTGGCGGGTTCGCCCACCAGGCGCTCGCCCGCTTTGGTGAATGCCACCACCGACGGCGTGGTGCGCTGGCCCTCGGCATTGGGGATCACCACCGGTTTACCGCCCTCGATGACCGCGGCGCAGCTGTTGGTAGTGCCCAGATCGATCCCGATCATTTTTGCCATGGTTGTGTTGTCCCTTCCTTAAAAGGTTGAAATCTGATTTTATTGTAACGCAAGGCAGGACAAAATGTGTTGCGATTTCGTAAATAAATTTTACAAGTGTTTCTAAGGCAACACCGCACAATTCCCGCTTTACAGCTTAAGCACCGCTGCTGCGGCTGCGAAGCACAATCTGCGTCGCAAAAATGCTCGATAATACATCCAGTATTATCTGCGCTTTTTGCTTAGCAGCTTGTACTTCTCGCTCGCCGCATCGGCACTTAGAATTATGCGGTATTGCCCTAAAATTGCGCCTGGATTTTGGCCCCCTCTGCGAGGGTGACTCCCCACGGCGTGGGGAGATGTCGCGCAGCGACAGAGGGGCCGGTTGCGTAAGCAATCCCGTAAAAGCGGGTGGGGGAGAGACTTCGGAAAGGCTCTCTCCCTCCCAGAGGGAGGGTTCCCTGTGTTCCTTTTGATTTTAGCCAACAATGCAAAAGAATCCAAAGCCAAAAACGGCCCTGCACCGTTGACGCAGTGGACTTGACGTGTTATAGTAAATAGTATCTTACACTTTAGTTGAGTAAAGAGGTAACGCTATGGCACGCACCGCAACTGTGACCCGCAACACGCGGGAGACCCAAATCACCCTGACCATCGACCTGGACGGCACCGGCAAGGCCGACTTGCACACCGGCATCGGCTTTTTTGACCACATGCTGGACGGGGTTGCCCGCCACGGCCTGTTTGATCTGACCGTGCAGTGCCGCGGCGATCTGGAGGTCGACTGCCACCACACCATTGAGGATGTGGGCATTGCCCTGGGCACCGCCATCAAGGAAGCCCTGGGCGACAAGGCCGGGCTGGTGCGCTATGGCAGCTGCCTGCTGCCCATGGATGAGACGCTGGCACTGTGCGCTGTGGACCTGGGCGGCCGCCCTTACTTTGTGTATGATGCCAGCTTTGCCGGGCAGAGCTGCGGCGGCATGGATGTGCAGATGGCGCGGGAGTTTTTCTATGCCATCAGCTATGCAGCCATGATGAACCTGCATTTAAAGGTACTGTACGGTGAGAACGACCACCACAAGCTGGAGGCTATGTTCAAGGCGTTTGCCAAGGCGCTGGACGCCGCCACACGCAAGGATGCACGGATCGACGGGGTGCTTTCCACCAAGGGCACGCTGTAAGGTCTGTTCATTATAGAGAGGGAAAGGGCAGCACCGCCCGCAAGCGACCGCCCGAAAAACAGGAGGTAAAGGGTATGTATAAGGACATGATCGATACCATTGGCTATGTAAAGCAGGCTGACCCCGAACTGGGCGAGGCCATGGACCGAGAGCTGGGCCGTCAGCGCCAGAACATTGAGCTGATCGCCAGCGAGAACATTGTTTCCCCCGCCGTGATGGCAGCTATGGGCAGTGTGCTGACCAACAAGTATGCCGAGGGCTACCCCGGCCACCGCTACTACGGTGGCTGCCAGTTTGTGGATGAGGTGGAGCAGATCGCCATCGACCGCGCCTGCAAGCTGTTTGGTGCCAAGTACGCCAACGTGCAGCCCCACTCCGGCGCACAGGCCAACCTGGCCGTCTACTTTGCGCTGCTGAACCTGGGCGATACCGTCATGGGCATGGACCTGTCCCAGGGCGGCCACCTGACCCATGGCTCCCCCGTGAACATGAGTGGCAAAAACTACAACTTCGTCTCCTACGGCGTCTCCACCGAGGATGGCCGCATCGACTACGCCGCCCTGGCCAAACAGGTGGCCAAGGTGCGCCCCAAGCTCATCGTGGCCGGTGCTTCGGCCTATCCCCGCGCCATCGACTTTGAGAAGCTGGCCGAGATCGCCCACGGCTACGGCGCGATGCTGATGGTCGATATGGCGCACATTGCGGGTCTTGTCGCAGGCGGCCAGCACCAGAGCCCCGTACCCTACGCCGACGTGGTCACCACCACGACCCACAAGACGCTGCGCGGCCCCCGCGGCGGCCTGATTTTGACGAACAACGAGTATATCATCAAGCGGATCAACTCCGCCATCTTCCCCGGCACGCAGGGCGGCCCGCTGGAGCACGTCATCGCCGCGAAGGCCGTCTGCTTTGGCGAGGCGCTGAAGCCGGAGTTCAAGGAGTACGCCCGCAAAATCGTTGAAAACGCGAAGGCGCTTGAAGCCGAGCTGACCGCCCGCGGCGTGAAGCTGGTCTCCGGCGGCACGGACAACCACCTGCTGCTGATCGACCTGACCGACGAGGACTGCACCGGCAAGGAGCTGGAGCACAATCTGGACGAGGTGCACATCACCGCGAACAAGAACACCGTCCCCGGCGAGAAGCGCAGCCCGTTTGTGACGAGCGGCGTGCGCATCGGCACCCCCGCCGTCACGACCCGCGGCATGGGTCCCGACGAGATGAAGGTGATCGCCGACTGCATTGCAGACTGCGTGTTTGACTTTGCGAACAAGAAGGACGAGGTCGCCAGCAGGGTCGAGGAGCTGACGAAGAAGTTCCCGCTGTATGAATAAGCCTTGATTGAAAAATACCGCTGCCTGTGGTTACACATGGGCAGCGGCTTTTGTTTGTGCGCAGAGTTGACGGCGGCGGAAGGTTTACGGATTGCCGCTGTAGGGGGCGGCGTCCCCGACGCCCCGCGGAGCGGTCAAGACCGCTCCCTGCGATGCAAAAGATAAACGGGCGGCAACGGCAAGGCCGCGGGCCGGGCATGCCCGGCCCCTACGGGGTGGCGGCAGTACAAGCGGCCCGGGAGGGATGAACTTTTCCCTTACGGATCACGGTAACGGGAGGACGTAGGGCGGCCAGCCCTCTGGCCGCCGCAGGCGTGTACGGCGGCGGAAGGTTTACGGATCGCCGCTGTAGGGGGCGGCGTCCCCGATGCCCCGCGGAGCGGTCAAGACCGCTCCCTACGATGCGAAAGATAAACGGGTGGCAATGGCAGGGCTGCGGGCCGGGCATGCCCGGCCCCTACAGGGGCATTCACGATAGCCACGCCCTCGCCAGCGCCTGCGCCACCTTCCCCACATCGTCCTCCTTCAGGGCCGAGTACCCCGCTACCACGGTATCCGCCCGGCAGAGCTCGGGCCGGGCGAGATAATACTCACTCAGGCCGCGCAGCCGCACGCCCTGCTGTGCCGCGGCGGCGACCATGGCACGCTCGCCGCCGGCCCCCGGCAGCGTCAGCAGAAAATGCAGCCCGCTGTGTACGCCGTCCAGCTCCACGCCCGGCAGCGCCGCGCGCAGCGCTGCCGCAAATGCCTCCATGCGGCGCTTGTAGGCAAGGCGCATCCGGGCAAGATGCCGCGTGAAATACCCGCCCGCCATGAACTCGCAAAGCGTCTGCTGCTCAAAGCGGCTGACCGTGTTGGCGTAGGTCGCAAAATCCCGGCGATAGCGCGCCAGCAGGCTTTGCGGCAGCACCATGCAGGCAATGCGGATGCCCGGGGCCAGACTTTTTGAAAACGTCGTCAGGTAGACCACCGGGCCGTCCGGGCCCGCCATGCCCTGCAAGCTGGGCAGCGGGCGCGTATCAAAGCGGAACTCCGAGTCGTAGTCGTCCTCCAAAATGTACCGCCCGTGCCGGGCCGCTGCCCAGGCCAGCAGCTGGGCGCGGCGGGTCGCAGGCATCGTAACACCCGTCGGAAAGTGATGACTGGGCGTCAGATAGCAGAGATTTGCGCCGCTTTTTTCCAGCGCGTCGGCGGGCAGGCCCTCGCGGTCAATGTCCACCAGCGTGCAGGGAATGCCGCTGTTCTGCAGGACCGTCCGCGTGCGGAAATAGCCGGGGTTCTCGATGGCCGCCATGCCGTCGCTGAACAGGTGTGCCAGGCACCCGAGCAGATACTCAATGCCCGCGCCGACGACGATCTGCTCCGGCGTGCATTCCACACCGCGGTACACCGACAAATATTCCGCGATCTGTGTGCGCAGCGGGGCGTCGCCCTGCATCTCGCCGCGCTGTAAAAGCTCGGGCCGCTGGTAGAGCAGCTCCTTCTGGATGCGTCCCCAGCTGCGCGCCGGGAACAGCGCCGTGTCCACGCTGCCGGTGGACAGGTCGTAGACCGGCTGCGGCGCGGCGGGCGGCTGCGGTGCAGGTGCGGCGGGTGCGCGGCGGGCGCGGCTGTGCAGCATGCCGTAGGTCTTTTGCACATAAAAGCCGCTGCGGGGGCGCGGCTCGGCCAGACCCTCGGCGGCCAGCATCTGGTAGGCGGCGTCCACCGTGTTGACGCTGACGCCCTGCTGCGCAGCCATCGTGCGGCGGCCCGGCAGCGGCGTTCCGGGTGCGCGCTGGCCGGTGCGGATCTCATCCGCCAGGGCGGCGTACAGCTGCTCATACAGCGGCGTTTTTTGGTCGGCATCCAACTCTATCATGACAGTCCTCCATACTGGCCCCATAAAAAATTTAAAAACTGAGCATTTATTCAGAGCCAGAAATCAGTATAATAAAAACATACCTTCCCGGAAGGAAAATGTCAATAGAGGTGTACGAAACTATGTCTACCGCAACGATGTGGCTGCTGCTGTTCGTCGTAGCAGCCCTGGCACTGCTGATCGCAGCGCTGACCAAAACGAAATTCACCGTGCAGAAAATCAGCATCATCGGCATCATGGCCGCGCTGAGCTTTGTCGCGTATGAGTTCTTCCGCATCCCGAACGTCTTTGGCACGGGGTCCAGCTTCCATCTGGGCAACACCTTCACGGCGCTGACCGCCATGCTGCTGGACGGTGTGTCCGGCGGCCTGGCCGGTGCCATCGGCCTGGCGCTGGCCGACGTTGTCGCCGGTGACCCGGGCTACGCCATCACGACCTTTATTCTGAAATTCATCATCGGTCTAGTCTGCGGCGCGGTGTCCCACAAGGTCATCCACCTCAGGACCTTCCCCACCGGCAACAAGCTCAAGTACGTGGCCGCCGTCACGGCGTCGGCCTTCAGCGGCCTGCTGGTCAACGTGTTCACCGACCCGTTCATCGGCTATTTCCGCAACCTGTACATCTTTGGCCAGCCCGCGGAGTTCGTCTCCGTCGTGACCAAGATCGCCAGCGGTGTGACGCTGGTCAACTCCCTGCTCTCCACCGTCTGCGCCGTTGTCCTGTACATCGCCCTGCGCCCCGCCCTGGAGAAGGCACATCTGCTGCCGAAGGAGTGATTCTCCCAAAGCCTTCCCCCTAGGGGCTGCGCCCGCAGGCGCGTGTCGGAGCGCAACCGCCGTAGGCGGCTCTTAGCGCGTAGACTGAAGGTGGCCCCGCAGGGCCGGATGAGGGGGAAGCCTTTTCAATTCACCATCCTCATTTCTGTTTACCCCCGCTTCGGCGGGGTTTTTGTTTTGCGGCAAATTATGTAAAAATTGCAAAAAGACTGGCGTTCCGGTGGAAAATGGTGTAAAATGAATTTATATATTGTGTAAACACTCCATGCTCCCACGCGAAAGGAGCCTTTCATGGCAGGCAAAACCAAATCACAAAAGAAAAAAGCGCTGGATATGCGCAGCAAGATGTATCTGGTGCTGGCTCTGTGCAGCGTCATGCTGCTGGTCAGCGTCGGCATCTCGCTGGTGCTCATCGGCGGCATCGACCTCGGCGGCGCGGACGCCCAGAGCGTCTCCACCGTGGACAGCGCGTCCATGGTCGTCGAGAGCGGCTATGATAAAGAGGAAAACACCATTGATACCCAGGCCTACACCTCCACGATCCTTGAGCAGTCCGCCGACGCGGGCGACAGCTATGTGGACGAGACGCTGTTTCTGGGCGACAGCAATACGGCCCGCATGTACCGCATGTTCGACTATTGCAGCTACGACAACGCCATCGGCTCGGTGGGCATGACCGCCAAGAGCCTGGTGACCTTTGCCTGCGTGCAGGTAAGCACTTCGTCCGGCTACATCACGATGCCCCAGGCCGTGGCGAAATTGCAGCCGCGCCGGGTCATCCTGACCTTCGGCACGAACGACCTGAACCCCGGCTATAAGGCCGCGGACTTCGTCAAAAACTACCGGACCGGCATCGAGGCCATCGTCACCGCCTACCCCAGCGTGGACATCATCGTCAACGCCATCCCGCCCATCGGGCAGCAGCACTCCAACCAGAGCCTGACCCAGACCCAGGTGGACGAGTACAACAAAGCGCTCGTTGAAATGTGCCAGGAGAAGGACTGGAAGTTCCTGAACAGCGCCGAGGTGCTGAAGGATTCCGTCACCGGCTACGCCAAGAGCGGCTATGTGGAGACGAGCGACGGCATCCATCTGACCCGCACGGCGATGGACGCGCTGTTCACCTACATCCGCACCCACAGCTACATTACCGAGGATGACCGCCCCGCGCTGACGACGATCCCGAAGCACACCGGCGACAAGGACGCCGTGGTCTACACGGTGCCGGTGGTCAGCTCCTCCAGCACCGCCGCGGCGACGGCCACGCCCGAGCCGACGGAGGAGCCCGCCGGCAGCGAGAGCACGAGTGACAGCTATGTGGAGACCACGCCGACGCCGACACCCGAGGTCACGGCCACCCCGTCCCCGACCCCCGAGGTCACGGCCGCCCCGTCCCCGACACCCGAGGTGACGGCCACCCCGTCCCCGACACCCGAGGTGACAGCCACCCCGTCCCCCACGCCGTACATAGAGGAGCCGCCCCCGACGCCGACCGTAGAACCGCCCCCCACCGACGACACGCCCACCGAGACAACAACGGAGTGACGGTCTCTCATAAGTTCTAAACAACGCCGCCCCTGCGCAGTGGAAAACTGCACAGGGGCGGCGCTCTGTATTTACTTTTTCCTGCCGAGCAGCTCGGTGCGGATATACCGGAAGCAGGCATCCTCGCCCTCGTCGCGCAGGATCAGCAGGCAGGTCTCCAGCTCCTTGCGGGTCTCGGGGTGCAGGATGTAGTGGTCCCTGCTGCGGTCATAGTACTCCCACGCCGCTGCGTCGGTGTACTTGTCGCCCTTATAGTTCTTGCTGGCGGCAATGCGGTCACAGACCATCTCGGCCACGTAGCGGGCGGGCATCCGCATACCGGCCATGGCGTGGTCGCCGTCCGGCGCGTAGTCGATCCAGTATTCCAGATGGTGCTTATTGCGGCCCTTATGGTGCAGCCAGGCGGCGCTGTAGCCCTCGGCCTGGCGCTGGGCGTTGTTGGGGCTGCACGTCCCCTGCCAGTATTTGGCCCCGGCCCAGAACTCCACGGGGGCCAGCTTGCTTAAATCGTGGGTCAGGCCCTGCCAGTACAGCCCGCAGCGGAAGCAGTTTTTCATCACCAGCATTTTGTGATGGCGGATTGTTTTGTAGTGTTTAATGGGATGCCACAAGGTCTTTTTTCCTCCCCGGGATCATGAGTTTTGCCAGCACCGGCAGCAGCATACAGCTGATCGGCACAAACGCAAAGTGCCACAGCATCGGTACAAGGTGGGTATGGATCGCAGCGTGCGCCTTGGACAGCACCATCCAGGACGCCGGGGCCGCCAGCCCCAGACCCCAGACGATGCACGGCGGCACCAGCTGCGCCGCCGTGCCGCGGCGCAGGCAGACAACAACGCACACCGCGCCGACCAGCAGCGCAAGCAGCAGCAGCTGCCATGCCGTGACGCTGACGGGCCCGAGCTGCAAAAGCGGCTCCGTACTCTCACGGAAATACTGCGCGAGCACCTGCGGCACGTTCACGTCCCGCACCGCGCCGTCCGTCAGGCTGACGCGGTCCGTGACGGCCCGGGTCATGTTCTGCCAGGCGTCCGCCGCGCTGCCGAAGCAGAGCCATTCCTGTGCGAACCAGAGCGCCAGCGCCGCAGCCACACCGCCCAGCGCCGAGACACCCGCCCCGACGGTGCGGCCCAGCCAGACGAGCGCGCCGTGCGGGTCGCGCCGCACAAAATACGCCTTGGCAGCCGCGTAGCAGAGCGGGATCTCACACAGGATCAAAAATGTTGTGATAAATTCAAACCCGCACATGCAGCGCACCATGCAGGCGGCGGCCACCAGCGGCCAGCACCCGCGGGGCGTTTTGCCGCGCACGCGGGTGCAATGGCAGAGCCAAAGCGCCGCCAGCAGCGGCAGCAGCCAGGTCCAGAGGCACCAGTACAGGTCCTTCATGCCGCGCTGCAGCCAGGGGGCCAGCAGCACCGACGCAAACCCGAACGCTGCCGCCAGCGGGCCGAATTCTTCCCACACGGCCAGCGCCACAAGCAGCTCCGCCGCGTAGAACAGCGTGCTGTTCAGCCAGTAGAGGGCGGTCTCCCGCGCCAGACCGTCGGGCAGCCGGTGCCGCAGCAGACGGTTGACCCTGCCGAACAGCCAGCCCTGCAAGCCCGACTGGTGGGTGTAGGGGTGGAACGCCGCCGCGTCGGTAGGGGTGTCGTCCCGGAACAGTGCGCGGTTCGTGTCGTCGCTCCAATCGTCGGTGTAGACACCCAGAAAGCCGCCGGGGGCGTACTGTCCCTGCTCCATCTGGTGGATGCGGCCATAGACGAGCGTCTGGGAGCCTGTATCCCACACGCCGGTCAGGTAGGCGCTGGCATTGTGCCGCACCGTGGTCAGCAGCGCGGCCAGCGCCAGCACTGCCAGCAGGGTCGCCGCGCCGCGCAGGGGTGCGGGCAGCATCTGCCATATTCCTTTTGCTTTTGTCAATGTTATCGATCCCATTTGTCGCACAGCGCAGCGATCTGGCCGGCAAATTTTGCAAGGTCCTTGTTGGCCCCGCCCCGGTTGTGACGGATGACCTCCAGCAGGCGCTGGCCCATGTTGGCCAGACGGTCATAGGCCGCGCTGGTGCGCACGGTCTCGGCGGATTTCGTCTTGATGATCTTCCGGGTGTTGCCGACCTCGGCGCAGGCGACGCGGCCCTCGGCGGCGATCCAGATCGAGCCGTTGTAGGGGGCGTCGGCCTCGTAGCCCTCCTCCTTCAAATAGTTGGCCCAGTGCTCGGCGACGGCGTCCTCGCCGTGGTTGACAAAGACGAACTTCGGCTTTTCGTCAAAGGCGCGGAGCCAGGCTTCCAGCCCGTCCTTGTCGGCGTGACCCGAAAGCCCGCCCAGCTGCGCAATGCGGGCCTTGACCTGCACCGGCTCGCCAAAGAGCTTGACCTCCTGCGCACCGTTGACCAGCGCGTTGCCTAAGGTGCCGGGGCTTTGGTAGCCGACGAACAGCACCGTACACTCGGGCCGCCAGAGGTTATATTTTAAGTGGTGGCGGATGCGGCCCGCGTCGCACATGCCGGCGGCGGAGAGGATGACCTTGGGCGTCGGGTCGCCGTTGATGGCCATGGATTCCTCTTTCGTCTCGCTGACGTGCAGACCCGGGAACTGCAGGGGGTTTTGGCCGCTCTGCACCAGGGCGAGGGCTTCGTCGTCGTAGCACTCGGCAAAGTTTTCCCGGAAGATCGTGGTGGATTTGCTCGCCAGCGGGCTGTCCACAAAGACCGGGAAGTTTTCGTGGCCCTTGATACGGCCCTCGGCCTTGATCTGGCGGATAAAATACAAAAGCTCCTGCGTGCGGCCCACGGCAAAGCTGGGGATGACGACATTGCCGCCCTTGTCGAACGTCGATTGCAGCACGGCGCTCAAATCGCCGATATAATCCGGTTTCGGGCCGTGGCTGCGGTCCCCGTAGGTGGATTCCATGACAAGGTAATCCGCGTGGCCCGGGTTGGACGGATCCTTGATGAGCGGCTGATGGGTGTTGCCGATGTCGCCCGAGAAAACGATGACCTCCGGCGTGCGGCCCGGCTCCGCAATGCGCAGCGAGACGGACGCGCTGCCCAGCAGGTGCCCCACATCGGTAAAGCGCATCTCGATTTTGCCGGTTGGCCCGTCGAACAGCGTCTGCCACGCCTCATAGGGGCAGGGCACAAACTGCTTCATGACGTTCTGCGCGTCCTCGACGGTGTAGTCCGGCTCGATCATCTCGGCACCGCTGCGCATGGCCTTGCGGTTTTTCCACTCGGCCTCCTGCTCCTGAATGTGGGCGGAATCCTCCAGCATGATGGCGCAGAGGTCGCGGGTCGCATCGGTGGTATAGATGGGGCCGCGGTAGCCGTTTTTGTACAGGTACGGGATGCGGCCCGAGTGGTCGATGTGGGCGTGAGTCAGCAGCAGAGCTTCGTAGGTGCCGGGGGCATAGGGCAGGTCGGCGTTTTCGTAGACGTCGCGGCCCTGCTCCATGCCGCAGTCGATCAGGATACGATGTCCTGCAGCTTCCAGCTGGGTACAGCTGCCCGTAACCTCACGGTCAGCGCCTAAAAAGGTAATCTTCATAGAATACGCCTCCCCATAGAAAATCGTTTAGATTCCTCTACGATCAAATTTTACGGCTCGCTGCCGTTTTTACTTGTTATTCCGTCCGACGCCATATCGCGGGGCTTCGGGCAGGATGAAATCGGTGGTAAAGTTCTCGGTCAAATCGTTGATGTTCATGCGCACATCCCAGTACACATCGCCGTAATCGCGCAGCACCGTGTAATTTTCAGTGCCGATGGAGGCCAACGTCTGGGTATCGGTAACGATGAGCACGGTATCCCCTGCCGGTTCGTACTCGCTCAGGGATTCCTGATAGGTGCGGGAGACACCGTCGAGGCCTGCCAGCGTGCGGGCGGTGTCGGCGCTGACCGAAACCAGCTGCACCCGGGCTGCCTTGGGCAGCAGGTCCAGCAGCGTGCCGCGGCTGATGTCGCCGTACTCCGGCTCGCCCACATTGCCTGCCAGTGCCGTGAACTCGCTGCCGGTCCAGCCCTCGGGCCAGTGGTCGCGGTCGTTCTCGGCGATTTCCTGATACAGCGCCGCCAGATAGTTGGCGAAGCTGATCGTTTTTTCAGCGTCCGGGTTGGCCGCGTAGGTGAACAGCGGCGTGTAGTAGATGCTCTGGTCGTCGGCATCCAGCCCGGCCAGCTTGGCGGCGGCGTAGACCTCTTCCTCTGTGGCGTCCTCCCGTCCGATTTTGATGTTGTTGTAAATGGAGTCGTTAAACAGCACCACATCCTGAAACACAATGGAATAGTTTTTCAGCAGCTCCTCCGGCGCGATTTGCCGAAGGTCAACGCCGCCAAGGGATACCGAACCGCTCTGCACATCCCAGAACCGTGCAGCAAGCCGCGCCAGCGTGCTTTTTCCGGAGCCGGACGGCCCCACCAGCGCAGTAATCTCACCCTGCTTCGCCGTGAAGGACACATCGCGCAGAACTTCCTCGTGGTTGTAGGCAAAGCGGACATGGTCGAAGCGAATGTCGAAGCGATCCACCATAATGTCCTCGCTGCCGCCCTGCTCCGGTTTGGTCAGCAATGCCGAAACACGCCCAGCCCCGACCAGCGACGCGATAAAGTCGCCGAGATGTTCGCAGGCGCTGGTCAGCGGTTCGTAGATTCGGACGGCAGCATAGAGGAAGATC
>ERZ772855.1230-NODE-1230-length-25667-cov-22.232352_pt1 | contig 25667 bp, 17 predicted proteins | sample MGYA00511900_ERZ772855 | MGnify/ENA primary metagenome ERZ772855 (study PRJEB29015, sample SAMEA2737701) | human gut metagenome | biome: human gut; feature: human-associated habitat; material: faeces | place: China | collected 2012 ... | reverse complement strand
GCATAGTGGCAGAAGCCGCCTAGCCGATATGTTAAATTTTTAACGGACTATTAATTTTAAGTTGTTAAGTAATAAATCTATTAGAATTATAATTGACTATTGATGGATACTTTATGTTGGTGAAGGTATTTATAATTACCCTCAATTGTGGATGTTGTAATTATTAAAATCTCCAGCTTTAGCCTTTGTTTACTTCAATTATAGGACTAAAAGCAGGAGATTTTTGGACTGTAATTTATAGATGAGAAGTAAGGTGATTTCTGTTCTTTTATCTACTTTATCTGATTAAATATAGAGCCTTTCGAGAGAAACTGTTTTATAATCATTTTCTTTTATTATATGGACACAGATCAATTGTCAGTTCTTTGAGCTGTTCATCCGAAAGATGCATATTTCTCAAAAGGTTCAACAGTTCTTCCTGGCGTGGCTGCCCCAGTGTCATGCGATACAAAGCAAGCACCTTGATAAGACGTTCGTACTTATATCGATCGCGGCTGAGAGGGTAAAGCGGAACAATACGCTCAATGTATTCCAATTTTGCCCGTTGTTCTTCCGTCAGATCTGCGACAGGAAGGCACCAATAAGGAACAATATCCGAATGTGTACCTTTCAAATTCGAATAAGCCAGAGAAAACAGTTCATCCCAAGTATGATAAGTTTCACTGCCATACAATTTTACCACATTTCTGCGAATAGCCAGGCACTTAAAACGATTGATACGGCCTTCCCGTTGCTCTAGATCCACAGGATTTGAGGGTAGATTCCAGTGAACAATCTTTCTGGCATACCAATGAAAATCAAGACCTTCCTGACCTATTGATGTTGTTGAAAGCAGGAACGGACGGAAAGGAGAATTGAAAGCCTTACGAATATTAGTGGTACGAGCTACAGATTTGTCAGTGACCGTTTTATCAATGAATGGAATAGCAAAATGACAACGCATAAGTTGTTTCTTTTCTTCCATTCCCAAAGAATCGGTTGTATCTATGCTAAGATTGCTTGTGCCAATAATAGCCTCCGTAACAGTATGTCCCAACATCTTTGTTTGTGTCATGTGGGCATATTCATCAAGTACAGCCTGTAGGTTACCTACCACACAGTAATCAAGAACAGATTCGTAATAATCATCATCGTTCTTTTTGTTATACATCAGGTCTATCACAGCTGCACTTTCAGGTTTGTTGAATACTGAGACGATTGCTTTAGCCACCATTTGGGCATCTTCTTCATTGCCAGATTGCCGATAAGCACATACAGCCGGTGAAGCGATGGCAATATCTGTCATCACATCCAATGCATTTGAAGGCACATACAAGTCGTTCAAATCTTCCACTGGCTTTCCATCCAGTATTTTCATGAGAGTAAGAATAAGTTTGGCGTTGTTTCGCCCTTGTTGTGGAATACTACTTATGATAGTATTCTGTGCAAATTCTTCTTGAATTCTCTGTTTTATGATTTTCCGGATTGAGGAAAGTTTCTCTCCATAAAATGTGGTAGGAGAGAAAAGACCGGATAGGGTTCGGCAAGGATACTCTAATAATCCGTCGGCTCTTAAACGATTCTCGCCATAACGGTTCTTCTTTTGAGAAGTATAGCGTATCTCTGCTTCTACCTTCTTTAACTCTCCCAAAGTATATAACTCCGAATAATATGACATCATGATGGAAATCATTCTCGGTACCATTTCCCATGAAGAGAATAGAATAATCTTGGAGAAGTTGCAAGCTTCGTTACTCTCAAATACACCTCCGGCTTTATAGTATGGATTAGAGGCAGGAACCCAAAGCAACAACTGTGTTTTCTTCTCGTGACGTGTACCAAATACGAGGTCGTGGAGATACTTTAATTTTCCATTAGCAGCAGGAATGGGACGATAATTATTGATGGCATACTTCGATAGAAGCAATGCGTCCATTTTTCCATATCTTTTTACGTCTGAGTGTTGTAATGCCGAAGCAATTCGTTTCTTCAGTTCGTATTTATCCATAAAGGACAACAAATAAGGTGAAGATTTGACGTATTCCATGGGGAGATTACCTAAGCGCACTTTCGTATTTTCTTGATTTAGACAATCCATCAGATACTGCCCCTCTGCAAAAGAAAGGATATCTTCCGGCACGACCTGTACGTCACATACACGGGAATCGTCTATAATGCCACTGTTAAACCGTTCCGTGCGGCACATCACTCCATACAGTGCTTCTTCTGCTTCATTCTTGGTTACCACAAGCGGTGTTAAATCAACCACATTTGTACGTTTGAGTGCAGCAGAATATGTGTGCCATATCAACTTGAACCGGTCCATTTTATCTTTTGTGGCATATAGAAAATCCATTACTTTCATGAAGTCCTGATAGTGCTCGTCATTCCCATTTGTATTTAACTCTTCAAGGGTGGAATAAGGTTTGTAGGGCGTAGCGGAAAGTAACAGAATCTTCGTATTGGAACGCTCGTTGTCAAAGAATTTGTTGGCCAGCATGGATTGCTCGTCATCGCCTTGTTCAAGCAACGAATTGAAGCGTTGAAACTCATCCATGATAACCAGGTCAGGGTCGAGCATGTCAATACTGATTTCTGCGAAAATACGACGTAGCTTATTGATCATCTCTGCCCTCTGACGATTATCGCAACCATTTTGTGCGTACTCAATCAATTGATTTGTAATAGTATCCGACAAACTCGTCTGTAACTTACTATGCATCTCACAAAGATAATCATCTCCGCTTCCTTTGATCTTTTCGTTATAAATGTTCGTAAGCTCCTGCCAGTTTTTTACATTACAGCTAAGAAAATCACCGATAACTTCCTTATAATCTTTGAATTGAGCCAGTCCGCATAAAATATTATACATCAAGGCACGTTCATTGGCCGTTCCTTGTGCACTGTAAAAACGGAAGGAAGTGGAAGGAGTCAACGGAATGATTGATTCAGGCATTTCTCCCTGCTCATGCTGTTCTGCAATCCTTTTCTCAGCCAATTTGATATAGAGATGCTGCATTGACAGACGGCTCTCGCTGATGCTCATCCGATTTTCAACCCCTAATTTCTCAATGTTCTGGTCGGCTATGTTGGCATTTGAACAGATATAAACCACCTTAAAGAAGTCATCCTTCTCCTGCTTGTGCCATTCACGAACCAGGTTGATGACTTGTTTGGCTACGAACGTCTTGCCTAATCCCACTTCGTCGGCCAGCAATACTCGTCTATGACCTAAATTTTTATAAATATGCAGAATGCGATCTGCCGTAGCACGCTGAAAATCCTTTACTTCCTGACTCATAAGTGTTTTATTTGTTTAATAACGTTTTCAAATGTGTTGTACATCTCCATGAAATGGTCTGGGATGACTGTCTCGTCTGCTTTCTCTACTATTTGCCGGATAGAAGAGATGCGGTCAGGGTCTTTATAGGCCATTTTCACCATGTCTTCATAAAGTGAGGTACTAATTTGCTGTTCCAAAGAGGATGCCTTGTCATTGGCCAGCTCCTTTTCCAGTTGTTGGCTTTCCAATATATACTGTTCCACCTCATCAGTTAGCATGAATGCCAGATAGTTGATGAACTTTCCTTTTGTATTGATAAAGTAACGGAATATTGCTTTGTCTCGCTCATCGGTTGGCATTCCCTCCGTCTGTATTTTTATCAGACGACGCAAATCTCCAATCCGTATCGTGTAAAATTCTGTTAATGAATCCAGTGCCATATCTTTAAATGTCAGCTCGTCAGCTAATACTTGTTCCTTGCCGTCACATCCTAAAGGATAAAGAAAAACAGGCTCTGAAGGCATTCTGTTAGACTGGCATTGTATGGTGATGGTATAGTTTCCGTCATTAGATGTAATTTGTGCCTGCTGAATGGCCGAAATTGCACGACGCAGCAGCAATTCGTTAGTGACATCCTCTTTCTCAGAGTCTTCCTCTGGTACCGAAAGAACCTGCTCGAACATACATTCCTTGCTGTCGTTTATCAGTTCACTCCGGTATTTTTCATACGAAGATTTATAGGGAGCAAACTTCAGGTGCAGTAAAAACTCCACATTCCGTCTGAATCCATTCATGGTGGCGTTGGTAGAACCAAGATACAGATGGTTATAGCTGACGTTGCCCTCGTTTCGGCGTATGAAATACACTTTCTCGTGCAAGTCGACAGACACATCTTTTTCCACCTTATCGGTCAGTACTTCCTTGGGAGTGTAAACACCGTCATTAAACAAGTTTATAACCTCTTGTGTAACTGAAGCATGTCGTGTGATGAGTGTCTTTTTAGCACTAGGATTGCAACTGACCATTTGATTCAAAATATTCTTGTCCACGAAGGGGGAGATGACCAGCATTTCTGCCGCATGATTCAGCATACTTTGTTCAAAGCACTTTGTATATCCATCATATTCAGGTATCCCCATAGGGAAAAACTCGTAATCTTCAAAAGGAGAATCTGTAAGGTCAAATCGTTCAATGTAGTCGATGTCCTTACAGATAGAACGCATATTTTTACGGATAGTACGGTTGTCGGCTTTTGCGATTAACCATGTGAGGAAGTCCACAAGCGGTGCATGTTTGACTTGCGCTTTTCTTGTGACAGGTTGGGTGCCGATTTTACCGACAAGTTCACATACTACGTCCAGATCGTTGGAACCGGTAAGGTTGCGAGAAAGGATAATCAGTTTAATTTGCTGAGCACCGGTGTCCGGGTTCGTTTCTTTTATAATCCATATCTTGGGATGAAAATTGACGAAACCGCCTCCCTTTGCTTGCAGTGTTACTTGTACAACGCTCTGCTCCAATAGTGAATACACTTTGGAGCTGGCTTGTGGTACTGCCATACATCCGGCATTGCAGAAAACGGCAAACTTACCAGCTGATTTATTGATAGTCTCCAATATTAGGTGAGGAGAGCGCATGGCTGTTTCTGTCAGGTCGGTCATTGTGCCCAACATAAAGGGCACTGATAACAAGGAAGGCATGTCCAGACTATAGGTAGTACAAACCGCATAATCAATTACAAAGCCATCGCTTTGCAACACATCTGTATATATAATATCATTCCATAATGCATCAGCCATTGATAGCCTCCTTTCTTAATTCCTCGGCAAAGGTTTTTACCGTTTCCCATCGGTAGGTGAGTTTATAGTAGTGTATGCGATTCCTTTTATTATAAATATATGCTGGATTTCCAATTTTTCTTCGATTCCCTTTTACTCTTCGTTCCCGGTTGATAATCAACTGATCCAAACCTCCATCTTCTTCAATGTCATTGGCTGCAATGCGTTCCGCAACTTCTTTGCAGAACCATTTTCCGCTGTTCTCCCGTATACTTACTGCATTCAGCACTTTGTCTATGTTTGTACCACTATTCCGGTATTCTTCAAGTTTTTCCTGAAATTCGATTCGCATTTCTTCATCATGGTATTGCGAATATATATAGTTATAGCGGATGTGTACCATATATATAAAATCAGCGAAGCGTCGGGCCAAATCTTGCAATTCTCCAATCTCCTGTGGCAAATAACGGAAGGGAATCTGTTCAAAACTATCGGCTATCGCAAAGTCAGGATTATCCACGATGTAACGTAATAAGGTACCTTGACATGCTTCTGCGTTCAGAATGTGATCCACAATAAAGTCTTTATCCTCTACGGTCAGATCTAATGTACATTTCTGGGTAAAATCATAATCTACATTAGGGAAAGAGCAGAACTGGAACAGGCCGGACTTCTCATCCGCATCGTCATTTGTATCTTCATTATCCGTCTTGGTCACTTTAGGGGCATTGTGTAATGCCTTTGAAGTTGAGTAGATTAGTTCATATAACTGTGGACTACGTAAGATTCCAAAAGTCTGTAATCCGGAATTGTAGATGTATGCCGGATCATATTTTACATAATTGTTTCCACTTTTACCAATCATCTCACTTCCTGTGATACCTCGTTTGTCCGCACTGCCATCGTATAGATTTTTTGTCATGATCCGTTCCAGACGGATAATTTCCGCTTTCACCTCCGATAAACGGTTATATCGTTTTTCTGTAGCCTTACGATATAGTTGTGGCATGAGCGAGAAATACTTCATGTGCTTTTGCAGGGTAGATATTCCGGGAAACATACGGTCTGCAAAAGCATCACGGATACGGCCAATGCCGAGCTCATCGAGAGCTACAGATTCCGAAGTCATTTTCAGTACTTGCATGACTCGGGTTTGCTCTTCTCTGTTGCTGTGTATATATCCTAATTTCATAAAATTGCTAATTTGTGTTACAAATCTAATTATTATTCTTGTAAAGATGGTCTATTTTATAAAACTCTCCATTTTTACCTTCTTTTATCAGCAAACATTCCTGGTGTTTTGATTCTTTCCATTTACCATATAAATCAAGTCTTAATACAATAGTTGGCATATCCTTAATAGGAGACTCATTATTAAAACATGGTTGAATATAAATAGGGCATATTGCTTTATTGTTATTGAATATTTTTAATAGAACATTTTCTTTAATATCGCTTCTCTCACAATTATTGTATAAAGGCTTTAAGGCAATTACTACATTATTATAACTTTCTATAAAAATGTTTTTAGTGTTGAATTCTTTCATTAAAATGGGAATAACATCTTCTTTATAATCAGACGGAAGTTGCGGAACTTGATTTATTTCATTTAAAGCATCAATATTATAAGTGCTTTGCAAATCCATTTCAGGCTTATTTTCTTGTTTGTGTATTTTAATATTGTGATAACAAATCTTGCTATTCCTATAAAGTTTTACGATGTTCTTATAAATGAATTCCTGTAAGTCATTTTTATCGTTGATTTTTATACATATTGCTTTATTTGAATTCTCAACAGGATAATTAAAATTCGCCTCAATACAATATATAAACAATGGCGGTCTGCTGATTTTTGTTGAATGATATAGTTTCAGGCTATGTACATATTCTTTTATTTTTAAAGTTTCAGCCTTGTTATAATAATCACTTGTATTTATATCTCTGTCAGCTATTTTAATAAATAAATTCTTTTTTCCGAACGAATCTTCTAATTGGGATATACAATCCTTTAAAACATTGTTGATGTTTTTTATATATAAAGATTTTAGATCAATATTGTTAAACAATTCTACTTGGTTTTGAATAATTCTAATCCCATATTTAGATATGGAACTAACGAAACTCAGATAATTAATCTTATTGATTTTATAATATTCACATTGATATGCATATAAGGAATTAGGATTTTTAGGAGTGTTATCTTTCTTATATCTCAAGCATAATGGATAATTTCCATAATAACTTTCAACGTATTTGTAATGTTGGCAAATAGAGCAATCTCTGATATTATATCCTAAAAAAGAAGCATAGAGTAGAAATGAATTGATACTCATTTGATTCTTGTACACTGAAATTTCTAATAATGCTTTGTTATACTTTTTTAGATCTATGTCATTACAAGTCCCTTCACTAATATAATTAGCGTAATGTTTACCTGATGCATATAATGCATATTTTTGAAAAGGGTAGTTTATCTCTAATGGTTCATACACTTGTATAGGAAGGATATTGTATGTTTTTTTGTTTGATTTGATTATCTCTTTAATGTCTTGGATATCTTCTTCTTTCTTGACGGATATTTCAATAATAGGTAATTTTGAATTAATTTTATCTTCTGAACACTCATGGGTTACAAAAACTTCTATTAATAATGGCTTATACTTATTATTGCTGTTTTCCAATAATATATCAGCTTTGAAACCTTCTATTTGTTTTTCTACAGTGCACAATTCATAACGGTCTTTTAAATTCACAAGTATTTCTCTACTGTGACTGCAACAATTTTCATCTGATGAAAAATAACAGTTTTGTATAGATGAGCATATAACTTTTTCAGTCATATTGATATTGAAAGTTGTATCATTGTCGAATATTTCTTTAATCTTGTATTTCGCTAGATTATGTAAATAAGTTTCAAAGCTACAGGATGTACTGTCCGTACTGATTTTATGAGAAAAATGATGTTGCTTTTTATCCCCTAATTTGGCTGTGAGCTCTTTTCCGCATGAAATACAGTAATATTTTGAACTATTTCTATCGTTTTTATTTATAGTAGTGATGTCAATTGTATTCTTTCGGCAGTCAAAGGCATATCTATATTTAATGGTTTGTTTCATTATTCAAAAAAGTTTCTTGATTTTCGTATCATAGGTTAAAATGTTGTTGGGGCTACAAATTATTATGGAAGATACACAGAGCAATCAAAAAAAACATTGATGTTTATTTTCAAACATTAGAAATAAAGTAATATACTGAAGAAGTAGACTGTGCTATTGCTCAATTGAACTACAATCTACTCGCTATAATGTCAATGCTCTTTGCTTTTATATATCTAAAATTTCTAGAAGGCTAATCCTTGCAAAATAGAATGTACGTTCGGCTTCTCTTTTATGGCAATAAGCACGAATATAATTATCTCCCCATCTTTCAGTATCAAGCTGTATATTACTAATTGTACGGATACTGGTTTCTGCTTCGGTTTTATTATTAACTAACTCTCCTGTTTCAGGATCTATATAAATAGAATTCCATTATCTTCTGGTATATTCCATCCTAACATATTTCTTATTAGGGATGATAATATTCATGATGTTTGCAACATTTTTGATTCCTAGTTTATCAGCGGATAAACTTAGTGTGCAATAATTATCCTTTAAGCAGGAATTTTGCATTTTACTTATTTCAAAATTGCGAACTCCATTTCTTACATAACAATACCCCGTCATAATGATCCCGTCAAAGTTTGAAGGTTTTACGATAGTTTTTTCCTGGTCGTATTGAAAGGAAACGTATTTGCCGGTTTCAATGGCAGTGATCACAATGTTTTGTTCAGGCATATCACTCATGGCCTTTTCTTGAATTACAACCATCTTATCATCTACGACTTCTTCCTCTACTTTCTCATCTTGGATGATTGTAATATCTGCCCCAACCGTCTCTGGTATATATCCAAATTGGTTGATACCTAAATATTTTTCTCTGTATCTTTGTTTTGACCAGGTCAACGCAATGTCCTTAGTCCATTGTTGAACAGGTTCTATACGTTTTATTGATAACAAATCATGTGGAATTGTAAATTGGGGATAGATACTTTTAATAACATCAGCGATAAACCTACAGCATCCGTTGGGATTCTGATGAATTTGTATTTCTGCAAATCTGATAACAATCCAACCTCTATTTTTGAATTCATTATTTCTATTGATATCAGCAAATTGAAAATGGGTTGCTTTTCTAATATTAACATCGTTAATGCCTTCATAAGGTTCATCAATTTCTATATCTAGAAAGATATTAATTCCATCTTTTTCATTTAATAATGAAAAATCAGGCTCATATCTATTTGTTTTCGTCAAAACATATCGATCATCATATATGCTGAATGTCTCTTTAAAATATTTTTGTATATATAAAAGAAATTCATCTTCTTTATATCCTTTTCTACCGCTTCTTCCTTTTTGGGGAAATTTGATTGGACACTTTGTCCTTGTAGGCATTATTACATACGGATAATGTAAAGGTTCTGTTTGAGTAAATATATTTATCGGCTCATATCCGATGTATTTGGGTAAGGAATGTTCGGGCTTCTCTTCTATTTTTTCATTTATTTCTTGTAGTATAGGACTGGGTATTCTTTTTGGGCGTTTTTCAAAGGGGAAATTTTGGGGTTGATTTATGCCCTGTTCATCTTGAAATCTATTTGTAGATGTTTTTTGTTTTATGTTTTCCTCTAATTTATTAGATGTATTTTCAGAGGTTGCATTTACAAGTTTCTTAGTCAATTTATTATTTTTCTTGCTTATTTTAAGCAGGAAGTAGAAAATGATTAAAATGACAATAATAATTATCCCTATTAAGAATAAGTTTTCGTTCCCATAATTTGCTTCTAATCTTGTTGTATCCATAACAAATATTTGTTGGTTTTATGTTACAAATATAGTAATTTACAATAAAATAGCATTATATCCCCATAATGCTTTGTTTTATTTCCGCATTAAGGTAAAAAAACTTCTAAAGTCTTCTTTAATGTGGACTTCGTTACGTTCAAGGTGATAGACAAAATGGTGATGAAGCATATAGGCATGTAGAAGTTGTTGTTCCCTTGATACTTCCGTATATCATACGTTCTTTTTTATTATATAGATAACAGGTATTGTTTTTCCGCTTTTTACTTTCACTTTCCATGTATTTGAAATGAGTCGTTTAGTTTTTCACTACAGGTAGAGATTTACATATCATCGTATGGATAATATATGGTATTATGCCTATATAATATAAATAGTAATCAGATTACTTAGAAAAATATGTTATGTGGTTTGGAATAATAAAAATAAGATGTATATTTGCATTGACAAATATAAGTAAAATGATTACTAAGAAAAAAATATATCTAAAAGACCTTGCAGAAATCCTATCTGGAGTGTATGAGAAAACAGATCCTGATGGAGAGATAGCATATTTACAGACCAAAGATTGTACGGATGCGGTAATTATAAAATATGCTTCCCGAGTATTATTGACAGCTAAAATGCAGAAGAATTTATTGCAAGAAGGTGATATTCTTTTTGCCTCTAAGGGAGTAAATTACTTAAGTGTGGTATTTCGTGAGCAAGAAAAAGCGGTAGCTTCTACTTCTTTTTTCGTAATCCGATTAAAATCACCGATAGTTACATCTGAGTATCTTTGTTGGTTCTTGTGTCAACCTTCTGTAAAGGCATATTTTAAAAGCAATCAGGCCGGTAGTGCAACACCACTTATTCATAAACCTGCTGTGGAAAATTTAGAGATACCCGTCCCTTCGTTAGAAGAACAGAAAACTATTGTAACCATAGCTCGTTTGTCAAAAAGAGAAATGGAGCTACAACAGGCAATCATTGAAAAAAAACAGACTATTGTCCAACAATTATTAATGAATAAAATAAAGTAATCAATATATGGAAAATCAACAAAAAACAGATCAGTTACAAATCAATCGTGTAGTTTGGAAAGCTTGTGATACTTTCCGTGGAGTGATAGATCCTAGTCAATATAAAGATTATATTCTGACTATGCTTTTCTTGAAATATGTCAGTGATGTATACAAAGCCAAATATTCAGAATATTTAAACAGATACGAAGGAGATAAAGAACGGGCGGCCCGTTCCATGCGTCATGAACGTTTCCTTATTCCAGAAACCAGTTCATTTGATTATTTATATCAACACCGTACGGCGGACAATATCGGAGAGTTGATTGATATGGCATTGGCTGATATTGAGGATGCCAATCGGGAGAAAATGAGCAGTGAGGACGGCAGCAGTATTTTCCGTAATATCAGTTTCAATTCAGCTAACTTGGGTGAACCGAAAGAAAAGAATGCCCGCTTGAAAAATCTATTGGTAGATTTCAGTGAATTGGAATTGGATGAATCTCATTTGGAAAATAATGATATCATTGGAGATGCTTATATGTATTTGGTCTCTACATTTGCCAGTGAGTCAGGGAAGAAAGCGGGAGAGTTCTTTACTCCGGCAGAAGTTTCAACTTTGTTGGCTAAACTGACAAAGAGCAAACCAGGTGCGCGTATCTGTGATCCGACTTGTGGTTCCGGCTCTCTGCTGATTAAGGCAGGCAAGGAGGTAGGTAACAATAACTTCTCTCTTTACGGTCAGGAAGTAAATGGCAGCACTTGGGCACTGGCCATGATGAACATGTTCCTCCACGGTTTTGATAATGCTGTGATACGCTGGGGAGATACGTTGCGCAATCCGAAACTGAAAGAGGATGACAAGTTAATGAAGTTCGACACAGTGATTGCCAACCCCCCCTTCTCATTAGACAAATGGGGAGCTGAAGAGGCTGCTCATGATTCCTATAACCGTTTTTGGAGAGGTATTCCACCAAAGAGCAAGGGAGACTGGGCCTTTATTTCCCACATGATAGAAGCAGCTCAGGAAGGTAGTGGTAAAGTTGGTGTGGTAATTCCCCACGGCGTACTGTTTCGTGGAGCAAGCGAAGGCAAAATCCGCAAACAGGTGATAGATGAAAATCTACTGGAAGCTGTTATCGGTTTGCCTGCCAATTTGTTTTTCGGAACAGGTATTCCGGCGGCCATTGCTATTTTCAACAAAGGGAAAAAAACAGACAATGTGTTGTTTGTCGATGCCAGCAGAGAGTATGAAAACGGAAAGAACCAAAACAAACTGCGTCCGGAAGATATCAATCATATTGTTTCTGTCTACCAAAAATTTACCTCTGGACAGCTTGAACCAGGTGTAGCGGAAGAGAAATATGCTTTTGTAGCCACTCCTGCCGATATACAGGAAAATGATTATAATCTGAACATTCCCCGCTATGTGGACACTTTTGAGGAAGAAGCAGAAGTGGATATTCCGGCTGTACAAAAAGAAATTGATGCATTGGAGGCAGAATTGGCAGAGGTGCAGGCTAAGATGAGAGATTATTTAAAGGAATTGGGATATTAAGACTTGGAAAATATGACTCACATTGATCAACTATATAATGAATGGCTGTCTTTACAGCCATTAAAGCCAGAAGATAAGAGCAGACTGGACCGAAAATTCATGTTGGAGTTCAATTACAACTCCAATCACATAGAAGGAAATACTTTGACCTATGGGCAAACTGAACTGTTGTTACTTTTCGGAAAGGTTGTAGACGAGGCTAACATGAAGGATCTGGAAGAGATGAAAGCCCATAATGTTTGTCTGAGAATGGTGCAGGAAGAGGCAGACGATAAAAGTCATCCTTTGACAGAAACTTTCATCCGTCAGCTGCATCATACCTTGCTTCGTGAAAATTATACTATGTATCGTCAGTTATCGGATGGAACCACCACTTCCTATGTCATTCATGCAGGAGTGTACAAAACCCGTCCCAATTCGGTGATAACGGTTACTGGCGAACGTTTTGAATATGCTTCACCCGAAGAGACACCGGCCTTGATGACCGACTTGGTGGAATGGTACAATATCGAAGAACAGAAAGGTGAGTTGTCACCCATTGAACTGGCTGCTGTCTTTCACTACCGTTACATTCGCATCCATCCCTTTGAGGATGGTAACGGGCGCATTGCCCGTTTGTTGGTGAATTACATTCTTACACGCCATCACTATCCGATGATTGTGGTAAAAAGCAAAGATAAAGACCGTTACTTGACGGCCCTTAACCGTTGTGATGTGCAGGTTGGGTCAACTCCCTCTGTAGGGGCTCATGCGGAACCGGCACAACTGCTGCCTTTTATAGATTACATGACTCGATGCTTGGAAGTTGCATTAACTGTCTGTATTAAGGCAGCGAAGGGAGAGAGCATTGAAGAGGAAGATGATTTTCAGAAACAGATCAAGTTGCTGCAGCAGTTGGCTGGGAAAAAGGGAGATAACTCGCTTCGGTCTGATACTGTAGAAAATAAGATTGATTTGTATAATAAACTGTTACTTCCGTATTCTCAGAAAATGAAAACAGAACTATTGCCGGCTTTTGCTTTCTTTGAAGATATAAAGTGTAGCTACTCAATAGGATTTAAAAACTCAAATATGGATTACAGTCACCAAAATCATCCATTAGATTTTAACTCCTTTACTAATGAGGATAAGGAAATGTGGACTCAAGTAAAATCAATCGGTTTTTCTATTTCTTTTAGCAAGTTAAAATCGGATTATGCGATGCAAAATATTTCCACTTGTTTAAGCGCCATTGTCCAATTATTTGCGCAAGATTATATGTTTCATACTAAAAAATATGCTTATGGAACATATCCCAGTGTTGAAGATATAAACAGGTTTTTGTGTTGGCATAAACAAACCATAATTGATATTATTGAAAAGGCAATAAAAGATTATAACCCTGAAAATTAAGAGATATGGCAGATTGTATTGTTCCAGAAGGTTATAAAAAGACATTACTGGGAGTCATTCCTAAAGAATGGAAAGTGAAAAGATTGGAATTTTTATGTTCTAATAAAGGGGATTATGGAATTAATGCCCCAGCAGTAACCTATTCAAAAGATTTACCTACCTATTTACGTATTACTGATATTGACGATGATGGAAGATTTATTACTGTTAATAAAACTTCCGTAAATAGTTCTAATAGCGAGAATTTCCATTTGCAAGAAGGTGATATTGTATTTGCCAGAACGGGAGCAACTGTTGGTAAAACATATCTTTATAATCCCAATGACGGGGATTTGGTATTTGCAGGTTTCTTAATACGATTCTCACCTGATATACAAAAAATAATTCCATCTTTTTTAAGAGCATATACGAATACTAGTATATATTGGAATTGGGTTAAAATCATATCTCAAAGGAGTGGACAACCAGGTATCAATGCAGCAGAATATTGTTCATTACAAATTCCTGTGCCTCCGTTAAAAGAACAACAAAAGATAGTTAAAATATTAAGCGTATGGGATAAAGCCATTGAAAAGCAAACGCAGCTCATCGAAAAACTTGAATTACGCAAAAAAGGATTGATACAACAATTGCTCACAGGCAAAAAACGTTTACCGGGGGGTAGTGGAGAGTGGAAGAAAATTGCTATTAAAGATTTTGCAATAGATATCTCCTTGAAAAACACCCATAATGAAAATTGGGAAGTTCTTTCATGTACTAAATATGATGGTTTAGTTCCATCTTTACAATATTTTGGTCGACAAGTATTTTCCAAAGATATTACTCAATATAAAATCGTACCACAATATTGCTTTGCTTATGCGACCAATCACATTGAAGAAGGATCTATTGGTTATCAGAGTACTTACAGAAATGCTTTAATTAGTCCGATGTATACAGTATTTAAAACAGATAGCAATGTGATTGATGATATATTTTTATATAAATTGCTTAAATCACATCGTGCTATTTATCTTTATAATGTGATGATGGAAGGTTCTATAGATAGACGTGGAGGTTTGCGTTGGGATAATTTTTCAACTATTAAATTCCTTCTTCCTGACATCAAAGAACAATCAGCAATAGCTGATATCCTTGTATCTTGTGATAATGAGATTCTCTTAGCTAAACAAAAGTTAAATAAATTCCGTCAGCAGAAAAAAGGTTTGATGCAAGTATTATTAACTGGTAAAAAGCGAGTAAATATTTAATTTGAATATTATGTTACGTTATGTTATAGAATTATTGCCTGATAACTCTGTTTTGAAGAAATGTTATACAAAAATAAGGAGGGCTAAAAATATATCCAGAAGAGCAAAACGTATTCCTGAGTATCTGAAAGATAATAATTTTGAAGTTGAACTGAATTATAAATTATGGATAACTAAAGGAACCAGATTTAAAGCTAGTGAAAGGTGCGAAGAATTAGATGCCAGATATAATCGAGTGGTTGGATGGGTTTCATCTTATTTAATTATTTTCAGTGTACTTACTCTTTGTGAGATACCATTTTTTACTTTGCCAGAAAACTGCGGTACGTTTATATCTATATCATTATCTATTCTAATTTTGGTTTTTAGCCAATTTGCATATGCAAAAAATTATTCTGTTCGTGCAAGAAATTATCATGAATGTGCATTAGAAATATCTAAGCTATATAACGAGTTAAGATCTCTGAAAATGAATCCAAAACATGGTATACCAGATGTGAATAATATAAAGGATAAATATGAGAAGGTGTTGGATAGATATGATAATCATTTACCAATAGATTTGGCTATGTTTCAGTTACAGAAAAAGGAATATTTTAGAATTGGTATCTTTCATAAGATATGTTGTAATATACGATATTTCTTTTTGGTTCGTTTTATATATTATTTTTGTGTATATGGTTTGCCTTTATTGTACATAGGAATATGTATTATATATTATATGTTTGATCAGGAAATAATTAAATTATGACAAAGAAAAAAACTACTGTAGCGCTTATATACGATTTTGATGGGACACTATCGCCTGGTAACATGCAGGAATTTGGCTTTATACAAGCTATAGGCAAAGATAAAGCTGAATTTTGGGCAAAGAATAAAAAGTTATCTGAAGATAATGATGCCAATGGTATTCTGACTTATATGTATCTGATGATACAGGCTGCAAAGAACAATGGTATTTCTTTGCGGAGAGAGTCGTTTAAAAGATTTGGAGAAAACGTAGAACTATTTGATGGAGTTAAAGAATGGTTCGCGTTAGTTAACGAGTACGGGAAAAGAATAGGGCTAGATGTAAAGCATTACATCAACTCTTCAGGGTTGAAAGAAATGATAGAGGGAACTCCTATTGCAAAAGAATTTGAGAATATTTATGCCTGTTCGTTTCTTTATGATGTGGATGGAATTGCCTATTGGCCGGCTGTTGCTATTGACTATACGGCAAAGACTCAATTTTTATTTAAGATTAACAAAGGTATTAAAGAAGTAAGTGACAATAAAAAAATCAATCAGTACATACCGGAAAAAGAACGTCCTATCCCGTTTGAACGTATGATTTATTTTGGAAACGGAGATACTGATATTCCTTGCATGAAGATGATCAAGGAACATGGAGGACATTCCATTGCTGTCTATGCTAATGGTAATAGTGCAAAGAGAGCAACGGCACTTCAACTTATAAAGGATAATCGTGTCAATTTTGTATGCCCAGCAGATTACCGCGCAGGGAAAGAAATTAATATGGTGGTTAAAAGGATCCTAGATAAAATAAAAGCAGATTACGAATTTCAACGTCTTTTAGACTTGCATCACAAGAAGATAAAGAAATGACAAAAAAATCATGATTTCGAGATTGAATTATATACAAGGAATATCATTTAAAGAAGACCATATCAGTCAGATACCCGCTTTGCAGCTATTGCAGAAGTTGGGATATACATATTTGACTCCTGACGAAGCATTAGCCATGCGTGGCGGGAAGACATCGAACGTATTGCTGGAGGACGTACTGCGCAGCCAGTTGCGTCGCATTAATTCCATTCGGGTGAATCGCAACAAGGAGGAACTGTTTTCAGAACAAAACATTGAGAACGGAGTTCTGGCCATGCGTAATATCCCGATGGAAGGCGGTTATCTGAGCGGAAATGAAGCTGTTTATAATCTATTGACACTGGGCAAGGCGTTTGAGCAGAGTATCGATGGTGATAAAAAAAGTTACACCATGCGCTTTATCGACTGGGAGCGACCGGAAAGAAATGTGTTTCATGTAACGGAAGAGTTTGCAGTAACCCGTACCGGGATGGCCGATACGTACCGTCCTGATATTGTGCTGTTTGTTAATGGCATTCCTCTTGTGGTGATAGAGTGTAAGCGACCGGACATGAAAGGGGCGCTTGACCAGGCTATCTCACAACACCTGCGCAACCAGAAGGACGATGGTATCCGCGGCCTTTACTTGTATAGTGTCTTGCTGCTTAGCATAGGAAACAGTTACGGAGCGTATGCCACTACCGGAACACCTGCCAAATTCTGGACTAAATGGAAAGAGATGTTTATCTCGGAACAAGAAGAAGCAGAATACATACAACAGTTGGACTGTTTGGTAAATACACCGTTGGATGAAAAACAGAAAGCGCATTTGTTCAGTGAGCGTTTCCGTTATGTGCGGGCGCATTTTGATGCCGTGGAACAGGAAAAGGTGCTACCAACAGAACAGGATCGCTATCTGTTCGGACTTTGTCGTCCGGAAAGACTGCTTGATCTGATTCATAATTTTACAATTTATGACGGAGGGATCAAGAAACTGGCTCGCTATCAGCAATATTTTACAGTCAAAGAAATTACAGAAAGGGTAAAAACGTTGGAAAACGGCAAACGTCGTGGAGGTGTGGTATGGCATACGCAAGGCAGTGGAAAATCACTTACGATGGTTTTGCTGGCGCAAGCTATTGCGCAAGCCAAAGAAATACTGAATCCAAGAATTGTGATGGTGACTGACCGTACGGATTTGGACAGTCAGATTACCAATACATTCAAGAAATGTGGACGGGAAGTAATGAATGCTACCACCGGTACTCATTTGGTGGAACTGCTGGAAAGTAAAACGGATGCCATTATCACGACTGTCATTAATAAGTTTGAGACAGCCGTGAAGCGAATGAAACACCCGTTGACGGATCCGAACATCTTTATCCTGATTGACGAAGCTCACCGCAGTCAATACAAGGAAATGACCATCAAGATGGATAAGGTATTACCTAATGCTTGTAAGATTGCTTTTACTGGTACGCCATTGATGAAAAAGGAAAAGAATACGGCTAATACATTTGGAGGTATCATCCGTCCGGTATACACCGTACGTCAGGCTGTAGAAGATGGTGCAGTGGTCCCCTTGCTTTATGAGGGACGCATTGTACCTCAGCATGTACACGAAGGGCCCATTGACGATTTCTTTACCAAGGTATGCGAGGGGTTAAATGAATATCAGACGGTTGATCTAAAGAAAAAGTATTCGCGCACTGATTTTGTGAACCAGACTGATCAACGGGTGTATTCCATAGCCTGGAATATCTCTGAACATTTCCGTGACAACTGGCAGGGAACAAAATTCAAGGCTATGTTGGTCACGCCCCGAAAAGCCATTGCTGTATTGTATAAGAAATATCTGGACGAGATAGGTTTGGTATCTTCTGAGGTGCTTATTACAGCTCCTGACATGCGAGAAGGTGAAGAATCGTCATACGGTGATACGTCGGAAGAAGTAAAGGCGTATTGGAAAAAGATGATGGATGAGCACGGAACTCCTAAAAAATATCAAGATAATCTGATTTCCCGCTTCAAGAATCAGGAACAGCCTGAAATCATGATTGTAGTGGACAAATTGCTGACAGGATTTGATGAACCGAAGATCGTAGTGATGTATTTGGACCGTAAACTGAACGGACATACATTGTTACAGGCCGTGGCGCGTGTCAACCGGGTATGTGATGGCAAAGAGTTTGGTTACATTATTGATTATTATGGAGTCTTAAAAGAATTGGACGAAGCGTTGGATTTGTATTCTAATTATGACGAGGAAGAACAGGCGGTTTTCCGTGAGACTCTGGAGTCAGTTGATACTGAAATAGCAAAGTTGCCACAGAAATATTCATATTTATGGGATTTGTTCAAGTCAATTTCCAATAAACGGGACTTGGAGGCATATGCACAGTCATTACGTGAGGAAGACAGGCGGCAGGAGTTTTATGAGAGACTGACTGCTTATGCATCTTGCCTGAAAATAGCTCTTTCTACACGTGATTTCCATGCGAAGACTCCAGAAGAAGATATCAAACGATACAAAGATGACTTGAATATGTTCGTCAAACTGAGATCGGCAGTTCAATTACGCTATTCAGATACAATAGATTACAAGCAATATGAAGGGCAGATACAGAAATTGATTAATCGGCATGTGGAGAGTGGAGCGGTAAGGCCAATCACTGAATTAGTGAATATCTTTGATACGGAAGCCTTTGAGCAGGAAGTGGAAAAGATTGTAGGAACAGCGGCAAAGGCAGATACAATAGCCTCCCGAACCAGTAAATTCATTACTGAAAATATGGATACAGATCCGGTGTTTTATAAGAAATTTTCCCAATTGCTGAAAGAGACCATTGCTGCTTATGAACAAGGTAGAATTGATGAACTGGAGTATTTGAAACGAGTCCTGAAATATAAAGAGGACATATTGGCCCATACCGACAATGAATTGCCGGAAGAGTTACAGCAAAATAATGCAGCAAAAGCTTATTACGGATTAGCATTGGAAACCTATCAGCGCATATTTGGTGACGCACAGATGAGCTTGAAGAATTTGGCATTGGAAACTGCTATGACTTTTGATGAAATTATCAATCATACATTAATTGTGGATGGTAGTGTATTGGTTGACTGGCAGCAGAAATCGGATATTATTGGTCGTATGAAAATCGAGTTGGAAGATTATCTGATAGATGAGGTGAAAAGGAAGTATGGACTTAATTTCTCTTTTGATGATATGGATACAATTATTGACGGCTGTGTAGACGTGGCAAAACTATGGATCAAATAAAAGACTGTATAGAATATGGCTCTGTTGTCATGGAGTATGCTGTTGAATACAGACGCAGAAAAACTTTGGGTATATGCGTGCATCCGGACGGTAGTGTGGAAGTAAAGGCTCCAGTGGAAGCACCACTGGAGCAAATCAGAAAACATGTTCATCGTCGGGCTTCGTGGATTTGCAAACAGCAACGATATTTTTCTTCTTTTGGTATACACACTCCCGAACGTAAATATGTCAGTGGGGAATCTCATTTATATTTAGGCAGACAGTATATGTTACGCATCATTGATAGCGAACGTAACGAAGTGCATTATAAAGGAAACATAATAGAAATAGAGTGTAGGCACCGTAAGGATGCACGCGCCTTACTATTGGCTTGGTACAGAAAACGTGCTGAAATAAAGTTTGAAGAGTATGCTACTCCGTTAATAGCACGTTTTAATCGTTATCAGGTCAAACCGTCTGCCATCAAACTGAAAGATATGGCAACCCGTTGGGGAAGTTGTACTGCTACGGGGCAAATTCTGCTCAATCCACGATTAGTCTGTGCTCCTCGTATTTGTATAGAGTATGTTATCATACACGAACTTTGCCATCTTGTTCATCGTAACCATACCAAAGACTTTTATGAGTTGTTGACTCAGGAAATGCCAGATTGGAAAAAGTGGAAAATGAAATTGGAGAGGTTAATGATTTAGGATTCAATATTTGAGTATATAATGAAGGACTAATACCTTAGAAGGTTGCAAAAGGATTAATAATAATTTTAGAAGGATCATGAGAACAGGGAATTCATATTCATATTTAGCAGCAAAACTTTTTGAAGATAAAGTAGGGGATTTTTTAACTTCAATATGTCCAAATGGAACTGTAGAAAGAGAAAAGAGTTTTCTTTCAGGGATGGTAAGAGCTGATTATTACTTAACTAAAGGATGTCAAGCAAAGAAATGGCCTCCCAGAACTGCTATAGAAGTTAAATGTCGTTTACTCTATTCATCTATAAGTTGGATTTATCAACAATATTTACCATTGTTTAATGCAAAGGAAGTTTCAAAGTTAGTAATTATTTATATTGGTCGTATTGATGATTCTAATATAAATCAATATTTAGAATCTTTAAATACTTCTTTTATAGAGCTATATAATTTCAGACAAGATTTAGAAAACAAAACTCTTGTCGAAAATAATAAGTCAATTATTAACAGAATTGATATAATTGATAAGGCAAAGGATGACTTTAACAATACAAAATATACTTTATTCTTGGGGGCAGGACTATCTATGGATGCAAAGTTACCGAGTTGGTCAGAACTATTAGAAGCATTGTTAAATCAAGAAAATCATACACCTTATAAATATATTAATAGTGCTAATTCAGAATCAATATCTTCTGCATTGGGATATTCAAGTATAATAACAGGCAGATATGCTTCAGATGGTTATCTTAAAGATGATAGTAGAACGGAAGATGATAATAAGCAAATATTCATAGATCGTATTCGCAATGTATTGTACAAAAAGAAAAAATATAAGTCTACGCTTATAGAAGCTGTATCAAAAGCAGTTAGACGTAAAAAACCGGCACAAATTATTACATATAATTTTGACGACCTTTTAGATGAATTATTAAATAAAAAAGGATTTTATTCTGTTTCTGGCAATATGATTCCCAGGATAAATCAAATTCCGATATATCATGTTCATGGAATGATTTCAAGAGATAATACAAAGCCATTTAATTCCGTTTTAAGTGAAAAGGATTATCATGCTCTATATAGTAATCCTCACAATTGGGCAAATGTCGTTCAGTTAAATGCGTTATATACATCAACCTGTTTTTTTATAGGTTTTTCTATGACAGATCCAAATCAGAGACGCCTTTTAGAGTTGGCACGAGAAAAAGATAAAGATTCAGATCAAATAGAAAAATTACCTCATTATGTATTTTTGAAGAAAACGCCATTAAAAGGAGAAGCATCCGAGGAGGTAAATGAGGAACATTGGAAGGAAATGGAATACATGATGTCAGATTTTGGTTTAAATGTGATTTGGTTTAATAACTTTGATGATTTACCAAAAATTCTAAATTATATATCTGGCATTACGAATGATAAGCCTAAATTATAAATGATTTTTTATTTAAAAATAATTTCAATGTCCAATATTGTTGAATTTATCTTTTTAGTAAAATAAATTGTAAACATTCAATTAAAAATGATTCAATTATATAATAACGAATGTATTGTATGTCTAGATTTTCTGAAAAAAACAAGATGTTGGGGTATATAATGTATATGTAGATTTTCGACAAATAAAAGATTTAAAACTTTTTATTCAATCAAATGAACACAATCAGAACTTTGGTGAAATAAATACATCGAAACACAATTAAAATGCACAGATGGCCAATTGTGCTTCATCAAATTTGGCACAAAAGTTGAGCTTTTCTGATGGACCGGTTTAGTTTATCCAGGTGGAAAATGACAAATCCATCACCGGAACGTAGGTAATCTATGTAAGCTGTCAGGACAATCACGCTTGGACTCCTTTCCGGAGATTTTGTGCGTAAAGATTCTGACGCACCCGGCATTGTTCAGTACATTTTCCTGAGAAGAGTAGTTCTAATCTATCGTATTCACTCTAGTATATCCTATTTACAATAGGGAAGAAAAAGGCTCAATGCCTCAAATAAAGAAACATTGAGTCTTTTTTCTGAATTATGATGAAAATTTGATGAATTATAAATCATTCATTCCCTATTGTTTAACAACAATATTCATCATTTCATCAAATCATCGGAACTTTTTAAGAAATTCTTTTGTAATGGTATAGTAGCGGCCAGTTTTCTTTTCTTCTCGATACGGAGGGCCTGGAGGGAAGTTTTTTATAAAGGTTGAATAAGCAAGAGAATTGTCAGTAGGTGTAAGTTTCCAGTTCCTTTTTAAAATGTTTCGAATCTGATAGGTTTCAACCTTGATATTACTAAGTAATAATAACTGCTGAATGTCATTAATACAGAAAGTCAATTTATCCTGGCTCATGGTATCCATGATATTTATGCAGATTTCAGCGAGATCTATTTCTGTATGATTCCTGCTACAATTGATAATTCTGTCGAGAGCTGGCGTATGTATCTGTTGCGGATTGAACCACATTCTACTTTCTTTGTCCGTAGTAAGTTGACGGTGTTGAAGAAAGTAAAGGAATGCTGGAATTTCCGTGATTAGTTTTTGAAGAAAACTCGTATCGTCATTTTTGAGAGGATTAATTTTTCGCACCCAATAACGTGTTTCTCCCGGTTCTATAAGAACAGGAGTATCTTCATTATTGGAACACATGATGAATTTACCAAAAAATTGCACTTCACAGCGGTCTTTACCCTTTGCTTCAATCTTGTATACACTTGCTGTACTTAGATTCTTTAATCGTTCAGAATCCTCTCTACGGTTAAGCAACACTTCGTCAACTCCAATGAGTAATTTGCCGGCCCAATCAGCATTGAACTGGCTACGAAAATCTTCGTTGGTGTTAAATGTGACATTATCCTGAAAGATTGCTTTCAGAAAATTCAGGAAAGTACTTTTACCGGTATTTCTTTCCTGAGAAACCAAAAGTAGAATTGGTAGTTTCTGTACTGGATTGAGATAAAGAAGCTGAAAGTAATCCATACCTAACTCATAATGTTCCCCGAAAATATGAAGAATAAGTTCTTGTATATGTGGAAACTTCCCTTTTTGTGGGGTATGAGTAATCGGCTCATACAGATTAAGGAACGAGCCAATATTCCTCTTATAATCTACGTGACTTGGTACCGTGCAGAAACCATCGTATTTAGGAACACTTGCTATGAAGTCTTTCCCATGATCATAACGTAAAGTCCCCATACTCCAAGGGACTCTACGCTTGGCAAATGTACCATTAATAAGAGGTTGAAAAACTATTTTATAGAGTGTGGTACCAACTCTTACGTATTCATCTGTCATTTCAATTTTTCCCATATCTAAAATTCCTCCCATCCTGATTTTGGTTTATGTTTTACTCCTTTTTGTATCTCTTTGTATAGGCTCTCTTTGTCAATCGGTTTTTTCCTGCTTTTTTCCATCCACTCCATAAGTTCGGTACGTTTGAATTTAAGCATTTTCCCAGGTTGATAATAGGGAATTTTATTTGCCTGAACAAGAGCATAAACCGTTGGCTTAGCCAGACTGAGTATCTCACAAGCCTCGTTAATACCAATCATTTCTTCTTTTGCTGCTGTCTGTCTCTTTAATAACTGCTTCATCTCATTAATAGAAATAGTCAGTTCTTCCACCTTCTCCAATAGAAAAGCTGTGGCTTGAGGTAATTCCTCGAAATTTAATTTCATCTTCATCATTTTAAATTGATTTTCAGCAAAGAAAGATGGTGTATTATTGGTTAACTGGTGGATTATAAGTTAACCAATGGATAGTAATGTTTTTTCTTTGTTAATCTTTTGAAAAGGGAAGAGACTGTGCAACGAGCGGTGTTCCGATAGGAATAATTTTTATCGTAAACCGTCCTTCATTACAGGTGAGTTTGCTGGAAATGGTCAGTATCTCTGTATCTTCAAGCATGAGCTGAAAACTTTTTTTGATGAAATGTGCTATTTGCATGTTTGAGCATCCTAACCGCTTTCCGATATTTCTAGCTAAATGGTATAAATCTTTTGATGTAACTCCATTCAAACGACGTAATACAGCTGTCTTTATTTCTGTTTTATTGTTTAAGGCCATAATATTTTCTTTCATGACACTCATTTCATTGCTTGTCAGTATATCTTTGAAAGTAGCTTCAAAATAAGACATGACTTCTTTTATTGTATCATCTTTTTCTTTTTTGATACGTTCTCTATCCAATCTTACTTCTTCTTCATGAGAGTACAATATAGAATTTTCTGTCTTTTCTTTATTGTCATCAATGGTTTTATGAAATAGGTTCATCGATAGTCTACCATTCCTTTTCGTATTTCCCTGTATTTTGTTAATCCTTTTACTTCTTTGATCTTGTAATACATCAATAAAATTACATATTGTAGGTACAATATATTTACAGTAAGCTGTTTCAACCATAAATATGATTGTTATAAAAAGTAGGGTAGTGAAAAGTGAGTATAATACAAGATCCAGACTATGTGGAGAGTTTCCTTTCAATATCAGATATCTGGGAATTGAGGTAATTGAACATATTGCAGTTACATATATTACAGCAAAATGGAATAAATTTAATCTTTTCATAATTAGTGATTTTTTGTTATTGATTTTGATGCAAATATATTTTTGAAGTATCAGAAATTAAAGGAAAAGATTACAAAATGTCTGGTTTTTAATATAATATAAGTATCATACTTCATGAAATCGCCAATCATACTTATAAAAAAGCGAACAAAGAAAATTTACATTTTTAACCGTATTTTGTATTGCTACATAAATCAAAAAGCCGTTGGGAAACTTCGATTTTCCCAACGGCTATACATATAAAAACTTTTGATCACTGTTGCATGTTTATTTCAGATATGCAATTTTATTGCATATTACTTTAGTGATATCTTATCGACAGTTTCTCTTTTCTTTTCACTTACTAATTGTAGGCTCGGCAAACAACGCCTTTCCGCTTTACAGCGGTAGGTTTTCGCTTACC
>ERZ772855.1211-NODE-1211-length-25931-cov-9.661346_pt1 | contig 25931 bp, 27 predicted proteins | sample MGYA00511900_ERZ772855 | MGnify/ENA primary metagenome ERZ772855 (study PRJEB29015, sample SAMEA2737701) | human gut metagenome | biome: human gut; feature: human-associated habitat; material: faeces | place: China | collected 2012 ... | reverse complement strand
TTCCGATCTTTACTTAAGATTTTTCCTCTTAAATTAATATAATTTGTTTTTAAAGAATTTTTAGTAAATCTATTGGATATATCTTTTTCAAGATCTAATTCTCTTTTCAGGTTTTTTGTCTCTTTAATAAAAAATTCATTAAGTTTAGATTGTTCTCCATACATATCACTTTGTTTAGAATATCTTTTGGCAATACTATCTCTTAAGTCATTAATTCTAGATATCTCTTTATGAAGTTTTTCGTCACCAATAGATTTTTGAATATCTTTAAACTCTTTTTCTAATTTTAAAAGAGACTCATTAACACTTTTTAATTCTCTATTTATTTTAGTTAAAGATCCTAAATGCAATAATTTTTTAGATAAAGTTGAGTATGAATCTTTCTCTATTTCCAACTCAATTCTTTTTTTATCTAAAACTCTATATTCTTTCATAGCTTTAAAGTATCTTCCCTTACTTAAACTATTTAAAGCTAATCTTTCTATATCACTAAATTTCATATCTTTAAAATAATTATAAATTTTAGATGACTTCGACGCTCTTAAACTCATTTTAAGACGTTCGGACTCTTTGTTGGATAAATAACACTCGAAAATACTATCATCCACCTTAATTAGCTTTTTATGAAGAATAAGAGCTATTATTTTTCTATCTAACAAAATAGATTCTTGTAACTCTTTTTCTTTTAATAATTTTGCCTCTATACTTTTTTCAATTCTAATCTTCTTATTTTTCATTTCAGGAGTGGAATAGTCGCTTTTTATCTTTTCAATTTGAGATAAAATAACTTTATTGGATTCGCTTAATCTCTCAATCTCTTTTTTAAAGAAATTTAGCTCTTTCTCACTACCATCTTTATACTTATAACCAGATTTATATATCATTAAGTTTAATTCATTGGAATCTAATTGTCTCTTTAACTTAGAATATTCACCTTTAGTCAGAATATTTAAACTTGTAGTTTCTAAGTTTTCTAATTGTCTTGGAATATTTTTTAAGATCTTTTCAGCTTTTTTAATTTCGTAGTTACTTTGGTTAAATATATTAAATTTAGTATTGAAACTATTTTTTAATTTTTCCTCAGCATAAACTTTAAACTCATTCTCTTGTATTGTATCTTCAAATTGTTCTAAATGCTCTTCTAAAGAGAATTTTTTATCATTTAAATCTTTCAATAATAGATTTAAAGAATCTAACTTATTTTTTTCCATATTAAAGCTGCTTAAAAGCTCATATTCAACTTTTAAGATCTCCACATTTATCTCTTCTAATCTCTCATGAGTGTCTAAAATATCTTGATACATACTATCACTAAAGTTATTTAACTCTAAATCAATCTCTTTTATTGTATCTTTTTTCAAAGATTTCTCAGCTTCTAATCTTTCTAATTTTAGAATTTCATCTTTTAACTCTTTTATCTCTCTATTTAACTTAAAAGATTCAAGCTTCTGTTTATGAGTTTCACTTAATTTCTCCTCAGATTTTTTTAATAAGGCTCCATTAATATGAATGGGATTTCTATCTAAAGATTCAGCTAAAAGGTAATCTCCTCTTTCTAAAGCAATCTCTCTTTGTTTTTCTAAAGTTTCACATGAAACTCTCTCATTAACATTGGCATTTTCTAAATATTTATTTTGCAAATCTTCCCATATTTTTCTTATCTCTAATAACTTTTCGATGTTATTCCACTCTGTATTTTTCTTACAACCTCCACGCTCTGGAGATTTGGCGTTTGCTCTTTTAAAAAAAATATCTTTATTTCGCTCAATTCCATCAAGCTCTCTTGGAGAAAACATAATATGAGCGTGAGTATTTAAAATCTCATTTTTATATGAACTTTCTTTACTATGAATAGATACAGAATAGTGATACTTTCCCTCTAAAATGATATCTAGAAACTCATTTAAAAGCTCAATATTCTTTTCTTCAGTTAGTTCATTAGGAAGGGAGATTCTAATCTCTTTATAGACTGTACCATTGATTCTTTCTTTTTCATCACCAGCTACCCAAAACTCTTTAGGAGATTTAGACCAATTAGGCAAATTGTGATTTGTGTATTTAATCTCCTTTTCTTTATTAGCATATTTGTTTTGTCCTAAAATATAGTCAATATGTGGACCACCTTTTCCAACTCTACCATAAGATATATTCAAATGATAATTTGCCATAATATTCACCTCCCTTAAAGTCGAAGACACCTGAAAGGTCAAGATACCTCTTCTAACACGCAGTTTCTAGCAATTTGCCAAGGCAAATGTGAGAAACTATTAAGCGTGCACTCTGGTGACTTTTCTTGCCCTCTTATACTGTGCTAATGATCAAATTCTTTTATTTTTTTTTATTTTTAATTTGACCCAATAACTAAGCAAAAAATAAAATAGCTTATGTTCAAAGTATATAAAGATAAATTATTAAATATTTAATAATTATAAGAGATATGGTACTCTAGAAGAGTTGCAACCCTCATCTAGAGATGGTTTCAAGGCTATATTTCAAAGAAAAAATTCTTTAAATATGATATTATAATGGAAAAAACAATCTAAAAATTATGAATTTAATTTTTAAAATTTATTGTGCTATTTTCAATTAACATGAAATTAGTGTAGTAGTAGTTATTTGTATAATTAAAGTTAAAAATAGTTTTAATCAAAATATAGAATTTAAAAGAGCAACAATTTGATTAATATGAATTATGTATAGAGCTATTTAAGAGTTCCTAGTAAATAGAGTTAATATTTTATTAAATATTCTGAAAGAAAGCAGATATTTTTAAAGTATTTAAATTTTAAGGAATATTGATATAGTTTTAGCATTAACAGATTACATTAGTAAATGAAATAATAGTCAAATTTTTTTAAATTTAAACTTATTCTATTGAACATACTAAAATAAAAAAGGTAGGTGGAAAATGTATAGAGTTACTTTATTAGAAAAAGAGGAGATTTTATTATTTAAAGAGTTAGAAGATTATGAAAATACTTTTACTTACATTGAATCTTTAATAAAACAATTGGGAAAAAATAGAAAAATTATAGTTCATGAGAAAAGAGATGATAAGTGGGCAAAATTTGGTGAATGGAAATTAGAACAATAAAAGAGGTGATTTTTTGATAGACTTAGAGCTAGAAAAGTTGATGCGAAAAATAGCTATTGAAATAGAAGAGAGAATAATAGATTTAGATTTTAAAGTTAAGGGTATAACTTTTGATAAAAAAGATGATGAAGTTTTAAAAATAAAGATAGTTAAAAAATAAAAATTACAAAAAATAGAAAGAACCTCTGGGGGGATAGAGGTTCTACTATTTGGGGGATTAAATTATTTATTACTTTTAACACTTTTGATAATACTTAGACAAGAGATTATATGAAAAAAGTTTTAAAAAAAATAAAATATTTTTTAAAACTTTTAATGAAAAAATAAACGTCTAAAAGTTATAATAATAGTTAGAAGGTAGAAAAGGATTTAGTAGCTTTAGAGTATTAAAAATAGCCATCACACAGTTTCAAAGATGTTTTAATTTTTAAAAATAAAGAGAGAGAATATTTTAATTAATTTTAACAAATCATGAAGTTGTTTTTCTAACTATTATAGAGGTAATAGATTTAAAGTCAGTAAACTGTTTTACTATTAAAAGATTTAAAAAGTTTTTTAAAAAAATGATTGAAAGTTTTAAAGTTATTAGAAGGTGATTTAGTAGTGAAGTAGAGGGATTTGTGATGGTTGCCCTCTACTTTTTTATTATCTTTTTTCATAAAAATAAAGGAGTTTCTAAATCTTACTCAAAGTGTCAATATATTTACATTCAATTTTTATTTTAACAACTTTAAGTTTAATTTCTTTAGAGTAATGATTATTTTTCAATAAAAAAGAGATATCAAAAATTTGGATACCTCTTAATTTTACTCTATATTTAACTTAATTAATTATATAGTTGTTTCTTAGTTAAAAATAATTCTTCCAACTTTCATTTAATCTGTATTTCTCTTTCAATGTTCAATTTCTTTGACAATTTCATCAGTATTAATTTTTTACCTAAAAAATTATTAGAAGAAAATTTCATAAAGCTGCATTAGAAACTGAAGAGTTAGTTACTCAAAAATAATATTTAAATTTCAGACGAAAAGTTTTCAGTATTTCTTTTAATAATATCTTTTACTTTATTTTTAATAATCTCTTCATTTAAAAAATATAAATTACTACTTTCATAATTCTTTTTCTTGTCTCCATTATAGAATTCTTTAATTTTAATAGTTGAAGTAACAGAGGTACCAACTGGAATAACTCCATTTTCTTTAAGACTTTCTTCAATTATATCTATTCTAACAGGAACTCTCTGAACTACTTTTATCCAGTTTCCAGAAGCATTCTGAGCTGGAAGTAAAGATAAAGCGCTTCCACTAGCAGGAGAAATACCTGAAATATAACCACTATATACTTTATTGTTATAATCGCTTTTAATTGTAACTAGATTCCCAATTTTAAAACTAGCCATTTCAGTTTCTTTATAATTAGCATCTATCCAGATATTATTCAAATTAATAACTGTAAAAATATTTTCACCTGAGTGGATTTGTTGACCTATAAATACATTTTTTTTAGTTGTAATTCCAGATATAGATGAATATATTTTAGTTCGCTCAAGATTTAAATAGGATTTCTTATAAGTTTCAATTGCATCTACTACGATAGGATGTGTATAAATATCTTGAGAAAATGCTTCTGTTTCTATTTTTTTCAATATTTGTTCATTTTTTCTAAGATTTATAATTGAATTTTTATAAATATTTTTAGTATTTTCAAAATTCTCTTTACTTAAAAGCCCAGCTTTATATGATTTACTATCTCTATTAAAATTCTCTGTTGCTTTTGTTAAATTATTTTGGCTTTCTTCAACTAAATCATTAGTTATTTTAATGTCATCTTGGAGCGTTAAATATTTTTTTATCGCTAAACCTAATTGAGCTTCAGCTTTATTCAAAGCTATTTTAGCATCAACATCATCAATAATAACTAAAAGATCGCCTTTTTTAACATATTGATTCTCTTCTACAAAAACTTCTTTAACAGTTCCGATAACTTGGCTAGTTATAATAGTTTGATTCCCATTTACATAAGAATCTTCAGTTTCAATATTAAATCTTGCATAAAAAAGCCAATATAAAAACCATAGAACTCCTAAAATTAAAAGAATTAAAATAAATATCAATATTTTTTTCTTTCCTTTTTTTATATCAGCTTCCATAATTTCCTCCCAATGAATTTAATAGAGAAAGATTTTTATTAAATAAACTTAAGTATTCATAATCTTCTTTAAGAATAAGAGTATATAATAATAGTTCACTTTCTAAAAGTTCTTCTTGAGATATAGTCTGTATTTCAAGTCTTTTTTTATTTCTAGAAAAAAGATCTCTATGATTTTTTAAAATAGATTTTGTATTATCTACAATTTGCTTTTGTAACTTTACTTCTAATAAATTATTATCTACGTTTTTAAAAGCTTGGAAAATAGCATCGTTATATTCCTCAATAAAAATATTTAAATCTATTCCAGCTATTTTATAATTACTTTCTATTCGTCCACCTTGAAGTATTGGAAGATAGATGGACGGTGATAAAAAACCATTTAAATATACTTTACTAAAGAAATCTTGTTTAGATGGAGCCATATATCCAAGCTCACCATTTAAAATAATTTTAGGAAAAAAATCTGTTTTTAGTGATTTTATTTTTTCTGTTTGAGAATTAATAATACTGATGTAATATTTTAAATCAGGTCTTTTTACTATAGATTCAGATGATATAATTTGAGGAGTTTTCTTATTTTTTAAGATATCAAAATTTTTACTTTGAGACAAAATTTTTTGGATAGAATTATTTTCTTTAAAACTTCCCAATGCATTTAGGCTATTCTCTATGATTTTTTGTTCTTTTTTATTTGTATCAATAGCTATTTGATTATTAATAACTATATCTTGGAATTTAATCACTTCATCAATAATCCCACTTCCTAAATTAATCTTTAAATTTTTTAATTTATATAGCTGATTTATTATTTTTTTTTGCTTATTTAGATTCTCTTGTTCATTTTGTAAATAATTCCAATAACCATATAAATTTATTGTTTTTGTTATAATGTCTAACTTAACGTATTCTTTTTTTTGATTTTCAGCTTCAATTTGATATTTTACTTCATTTTCTAAAGCATCTAATTTTCCAAAAAAATCTATAGTGTAGTTTCCAGAAAAAGCTAAAGTATTAATATTTAAAATAGTTTTATTATCTGCAAGTTTTTTATCCATAAAATTTAATCTATTTCGTTTAAAATCTCCATTAAAAAAAATGTCTGGACCATTAATTCCCCTTGTATAATTTAGGATTTCTTGAGCTTTATCTTGATTTAATATTGCAACTTCAATCGATTTATTATTTTCTAAAATTATTTCAACAAGGTTATTTAGATATAAATCATTGTATCCTTCCCACCATTTAATATTTTTTATATAAGTTATTTTATTATTTTCTTTGAAAATATTTTTTGGATTTTCAATATTTCTTATATTAAGTTTTGGAATAGGGCTACAACTACTAAAAAAACAAAGCAAAATTAACAATTTAACTTTATCTTTCATTATTTCACCATCCTATACAAATTTTAAGTTTTTTACTTAACAATATATCCAAATCCTTTAAAAAGGATTTGGATATTGATATTGGAATAAAAGATAAAATCAAGAATTTTTGAAAGGAAAATCTCATGGATAAAAAAGATAAAATATTGATTATGATATGTCTTTGTATTGGAGCTTTCATGAATCTTTTAGATACAACAATAATAAATGTTTCAATACCTCATATTGCTGGAACATTTGGGACTGCTGTATTTAATGGGACTTGGATAATAACATCTTATGCGGTTTCAGAAGCTATCTGTCTTCCACTTATTGGATGGAGTTCTAAAAGAATTGGAACAAAAAAACAATATTTAATTTCTGTTTTAATGTTTACAATGTTTAGTGCTCTTTGTGGAATGAGTCCATCATTTACATTACTACTTTTTTTTCGTGTCTGTCAGGGTGTTGTCGGTGCAAGTATGATTCCTCTTTCTCAAGCCTTGATTGTTGAATTATATCCTATTGAAAAAAGAGCTTTTCCTTTAGGTTTATGGTCAATGACAATGGTTTTTGCTCCGATAGTTGGTCCTATTTTAGGTGGAAAATTATCAGATACATTAGGTTGGAGATGGTGTTTTTTTATAAATGTACCTTTTGGCCTATTATCAGTATTTGTAGCGTATATGGTTTATAAAAAAATAGGATTAACAGAAAGAAAAGAAAAATTACCTATTGATAAAATTGGAATAATGCTCTTAATTATAGGTGTTGGATCTCTACAAATTATGTTAGATAAAGGTAGACAATACAATTGGTTTCAAAATAATCTAATTGTAGCATTAAGTATTATTGCTTTTGTTTTTTTAACTATATTGTTAATTTGGGAATGGTATCATCCAACTCCAATAATAAATATAAGACTATTTAAAAATAGGAATTTTTTAATAGGAAGTTTAAATCTTTTTTTTACTATTGGTGTTATATATGCAATGATAATAATAATTCCTTTATGGCTACAAGATTTTTTAGGTTATACAGCATATCAAAGTGGATTAACACTTTTTCTTCAAGCTTTACCTGTTTTAATATTAGCGCCAACAATAGGTAAACTCGGATATAAGTTAGATCTTAGAAAGGTAATCGTATTAGCTCTTATTATAATGGGAAGTGTAGGTCTTTTTATAACACAGTATAATACTAACATGCCACAAGGATATATTGCTATATCAAGGTTATTTTTTGGAATAGGAATCGGATTTTTCTTTGCACCTGTTAATATAGTGGCTTTAAAAGACATTAAACAAGAAGATATGCCTTCTGCTTCTGGTTTATTTAATTTTATAAGAAATATGGGAATAAGTTTTGGAACTGCTCTTTCACTAGATTTTTGGGATAATAGAGTAACATTACATAGAACATATCTGGTATCAAATATAAAAAGTTCTAATCCTAATTTTTTTCCATACTTAGAAAATCTTTCTGGAAATTTATATGAAAAACTATTAAAAATTAATGAGGTTGTAGAGTTACAAGCTGGAACAATGGGAGTAAATGATGTAATGACATATACTGCTGTATTACTTCTTTTAATGATTCCTTTTATGTTTTTATTAAAAAGTACTAAAAGTTAAAAGAGATATCCTTTTGGATATCTCTTTTTTACTATATATTTGAAATTGTTTCTATAAACTCTCTAACTTTTTTTTCTAGTAGATCTACTACAATCTCTTTTTCTTCAAAAGTTTTTGCTGGATATTTATCCATATCAAAATCTATCGTTTCTTTAGCAGGAACAAATGGACACTCTACAGCACATCCCATTTTTACTAAATAATCTATGTTTTGTGGAAGTTCATCCAAAGAATGAGGTCTATAGTTAGACATAGAAAGACCTTTTGCTTCCATAATTTTTGCACCTTCATCATTTACTTTTTCTGCAGGATTTGTTCCAGCACTAACGATTATAAAATCATTTGTTAGTTCTTTTGCAAACCTTTCGCAGATTATACTTTTAAAAGAGTTACCTTTACACACAAAAGCTATTGTTTTCATTTTTATAAATCCTCCTAAATTTTTATTGTTTTCTCCTCTTTACAGTTTTCTGTAAAATATCCTCTTGTTCTATTTGATATATTAACTAATATAAGCATAACAGGCACCTCAACAAGAACACCAACTACTGTAGCTAAAGTTGCACCAGAATTTAATCCAAATAAAGATATTGCTACAGCTACAGCAAGTTCAAAGAAATTACTAGCTCCAATCATTCCTGCAGGTGAAGCAATCTCATGAGGTAGCTTCCAAATTTTAGCCCATCCATATGCAAAAAAGAATATAAAGAATGTTTGGATTGTTAATGGGATAGATATAAGAAGTATATCTAAAGGATTATCTATTATTTTTCTTCCTTGAAAAGAGAAAATAATTGTTAATGTTAAAAGTAAACCTGTTATAGTTATTTTATCAAACTTTTTAAGAAATATATCTTTAAAATAATTAATTCCTTTAGTTTTAATGATATAGTGTCTAGAAACTATTCCTAAAATTAAAGGAATAACAACAAATAACACAACAGAAAGAATCAGAGTATCATAAGGAACAATAACATTATTTATTCCTAATAATAATGCTACTATTGGTACAAATCCAATAAGTAAAATTAGGTCATTAACTGCTACTTGTACTAAAGTATAAGCAGGATTACCTTTTGTAAGTTGACTCCAAACGAAAACCATAGCAGTACACGGAGCCGCTCCTAAAAGTACTGCTCCTGCAATATATTCATCAGCTAAATTAAGTGGTATTAAATTTTTAAAAATCACTTTAAAAAATAAAACTGATATTAGATACATTGTAAAAGGTTTAACTAACCAATTAGTAACACAAGTTACTGTTAATCCTTTTGTATTTTTAGTTGCATTAACAATAGACGTAAAATCTATTTTTAACATCATTGGATAGATCATTAGCCAGATTAAAATCGCAACAGGTATAGAAACATTTGAATACTCAAAAAGCGCTAGTGTTTCTGGTACTACAGGTATAAATACCCCAATAGCTACACCTAAAATTATACATATTCCTACCCAAATAGATAAGTATTTTTCAAAAAATCCCATTTTTCCTCCTTCAATTAAAAACATCATATGACTATATACTCATATGATAACATGATGATAAAATTTTGTAAATAACAATATTAAAAAAATCTAATTTAGTTTTTTCTAATATTTTTTGACAACAAAAATCTTATGTGGTATAACAATATTAGAAATTTCTAATATATTTTAAGGAGGATTTTATGAGATTTATTGAAGATTTTTTCTTAAAAATGTTGTGGCTTAATAATATGGCTGGTTATTTAATTTCAAAAGTTTTTAATATATCATTAGATTCAAAGCTTGGAGGAGCTTTACAATTTTTTATCTATGACACAATTAAGATTTTTATTTTATTAGGTGTATTAATATTTGGAATTAGTTATATCCAAAGTTTTTTTCCACCAGAAAGAACTAAAAAGCTTTTAGGAAGATTCAATGGGATAACTGGAAATACTTTAGCAGCTCTTTTAGGAACAATTACACCTTTTTGTTCGTGCTCTAGTATCCCTTTATTTATTGGATTTACATCTGCAGGGTTACCAATAGGTGTAACTTTTTCATTTTTAATATCATCTCCATTAGTTGATATTGCATCTTTATTATTAATTAGTTCTTTCTTTGGGTTTAAAATAGCATTTATCTATGTTGTTGTAGGAATAATTCTTGCTGTTATAGGTGGAGTTATAATAGATAAAATGAATATGACAAAATATGTAGAACCCTTTGTTTTAAATGTTCAAAGTGTAGATGTTGAAATTGGAGAAATGAATCATAGAGATAGATTTCTATTTGCTAAAAATCAAGTTAAAGATATTTTTAGAAAAGTTTGGTTACCTATTTTAATTGGAGTTGGAGCTGGAGCACTTATTCATAATGTGATACCTACAAAATTTATTGAAATGATTTTAGGTAAAGATAATCCTTTTGCAGTTTTGTTAGCAACTTTAGTAGGAGTTCCTATGTATGCTGATATTTTTGGAACACTGCCAATAGCTGAAGCTCTTTATTTAAAAGGTGTTGGAATTGGAACTATTTTGGCTTTAATGATGTCTGTTACAGCATTATCTTTTCCAGCGATGGTTATGCTAAGTAAGATTATAAAATTTAAGTTATTAGCACTATATGTTGGATTGGTTACTACTGGTATTTTAATTATAGGTTATTTATTTAATTTTATTAACATATAACATAGGAGGAATAAAATGGAAATTAAGGTATTAGGTGGATGTTGTAAAAGCTGTGATATATTATTAGATTATGTTAATGAGGTATTAATTGAACTAGACAAGAAAGCAAATGTTGAAAAAACAACTGATTTTGTTGAACTTGCAAAGTTAGGAGTTTTAAAAACTCCTGGGATTGTTATTGATGGAAAAGTTATATTTTCGGGACGTATGGCCGACAAAAAAGAGGTTAAAGAAATTTTATCTAGATATTAATATTATATGAAAGAGTCTCAATTCTATTTTAGTTTGAGACTCTTTTTTTTAATCTAAGCAATGATTTTTAGTTTTTAAAAATTCTATAAAACTGTTTTTATCTTCTAAAAATATCCTATCCTCTAAAGATTCTAAAATATCTGTAATAAAACTATTTTTTTCTAATAGTTCCAAGTTTAAACTATAATAAGACCATTTTCCTTTTTTTTGACAAACTATTAATTTATCTTTTTTTAATTTTGTAATGTGCCTAGAGGTATTTGATTGATTTAGTTTTAGTACTTCTTCTAAGTCACAATTACAAGCCTCTTTAAATAGCAATAAAATTTTTAAAATTCTTAATCTATTTAAGTCTGCTAAAGATTTTAGTATATTCAAAACTTTCATTATTCCTCCTCTTTAAACATTTCTAAATCTTCTTACTTTATTGAATTATTTATAAAATATCATTTTTAAAGTTTCATGACCTACATGATTTTTGGCTTTTTTATATCAATTTTTTCTTTTATCTGACAAGTAAAATTCACATACATTATTATACACTGTTGTTTATTTAAAGTAAATAACAAGCATATCTTCGTGAAATAGATTTTAAGAAAAATTATCAATAGAATTCTAAATTTAATAATAGATTAAAAAACCTAAATATAAGACTAAGTTTAAACCTAGACAAATATATTAATATATGATATATTTATTTTCGTATGCAAACGTTTGCACAAACTGATGATTAAGGAGACAATTTATGAAAAATACTACTAAGCTAACTAATTTGAAAATAGAGTGGATTAATAAGCCTAAAAACTCAAAAATTGAAAGTGATAAAGTTTATATAAAAACAGACCCATATACAGATTTTTGGCAAAGAACTTATTATGGATTTCAAAATAATAATGCCCCAGCCTTACTATCACAAATTACAGATAAATATTTTTCATTTGTAGTGAAAACAGAATTTAATTCAAAGCAACGATTTGATCAATGTGGAGTTATTATTTATCAAGATTCGGATAATTGGTTTAAAGCTTCAATTGAGTATGAAAATGAAGATTTCCAAAGACTAGGAAGTGTTGTTACAAATAATGGTTACTCTGATTGGGCAACAACAGATATCCCTGCTACGCATAAATTCATATATTATCGTCTTAGTCGTCGTGAAAATGATTTTTGTATAGAATCATCTTATGATGGTATTAATTATAAACAAATGAGAATTTTTCATCTTTTTTCTGCTAATGAAGCAATTAATGTTGGTATTTATGCTTGTAGTCCCGAAAATTCAAGCTTTTGTGCAGAATTTTCAGAAATTGAATTTATGGATTGTAAATGGGAGGAACATAAATAATGACTGAAAAAGAAAAATGTAATACTGGACAACTATATAACGCAAATTATGATACTGAACTTTTAAAAGAACGTTCAAATTGTAAAGATTTATGCTTTAAGTTTAATCAACTTTTACCATCAAATGAAGAAGAACAAACTAAACTTTTAAAAAAAATAATTGGAAAAACTGGGAATTCATTTGTTATTACAGCACCATTTTGGTGTGATTATGGATATAATATAGAAATAGGAGAAAATTTTTATACAAATCATAACTGTGTTATTCTTGATGGAGCAAAGGTTACCTTTGGGGATAATGTTTTTATAGCACCAAACTGTTGTTTTTCAACTGCAGGACATCCTATTGATTTTACTCAAAGAAATGAAGGTCTTGAATTTGCATATCCAATTAAGGTTGGAAATAATGTTTGGATAGGAGCAGGAGTTACTATTTTACCTGGCATTACAATAGGTGATAATGTTATTATCGGTGCAGGAAGTGTTGTTACTCGAGATATACCTACAGGAGTTATTGCAGTTGGTAATCCTTGTCGTATTCTTCGAAAAATAAATAATAAAGATACATTAAAATATAGAAGAATAGATACCAAAGATTAAATAAAGATATCATAGAAAGTCGGGAAGCGTTCTTAATATTTTTATTGGAAGGTTTCCTGGCAAAATCTTTTTATTAAATAACTATTTTCTAAGGTATTAAGTAGCTCAATTTTTTCATCTAGGGATAAACTATTCTGCTCTCAACTATCTCCACAAATCATAAGAGATTTTATTAAATTTTTATATAAATTTTCAATGTGTGTAAATATTAAATTGAATTAGAACTGCTATATGAAATTTTTCTTTTATCCTGCTTTTAACTCTTCTTTTTATTTTCAGGCGAAGTATTTTTTAACTCATATAGATATATTTCACCTAATTTTTGGTATATTTTTAAAGCTTCAATAACTTTCATTCCTTTATCATTAGTTATATAGTATTGAACATTTAATGGATATCCTATAGATTTTTCTTTAAATATTAGCTTATATTCTAGTAGTTCATTTAACTGCTCTAAAAGTATTTTTTGACTAATTCCTTTAATATCTTTTTGTAATTGTGACAGTGAAGGATTTCTTCGATAATAAATTTGCCACATAATAACAGTTTTCCATTTTCCCCTTAGAATATCATGAATAAATTCTAAAGGGCATGTATATTCCTTTCTTAATTTCATAATTAATCTCCTTAATAATTTATTTACTATTTTACTATATACAAAAAAAAATTAAAAGTACCCACAAAAAAGTAAGTACTATTCAACCTTTAAAAAGTGAATTATAATAAAGTATTATTTTAGTTATAGGAGGTTATTTTTATGAAAAAAGCTTTATTAATTATTGATTTACAAAACGATTATTTTCCCGAAGGTAAATTTCCACTTTGGAATACAGAAGTTACTTTAAATAATATCCTGGAAGCTATTAAAATATGTAAAAATAAAAATTATCCGATAGTTCATATTCAACATATTGCGAATCCTGATTTAGGTTTAGCACCATTTTTTATTAAAGATTCAGAGGGCGTTCAAATAGTCCCTAAAATATTAGAGGCCGCTCCAGACGCTCCCATAGTTATAAAAACATATGCTGATGGATTTGTAAAAACCGATTTAAATGAAGTTCTAGAAAAGTTAGATGTAGATGAGCTTTTAGTTTGTGGAATGATGACACAAAATTGTGTTACTCATACATCTATTTCAAACAAAAAAACTAAAAATTATAAAACATCTATTTTAATGGATGCATGTACATCTGTATCAGAACCAATTCATTTAATTGGTTTAGCTGCCACTTTAACTTGGGATATTTCTTTAATTTCATACAAAGATATTTAATTTATGACTAAAAAAAATTTAAGAGTTTTAGTCTTATTTATTTTATCTAATATTTTATGGGGAATTGCCTTTTTTTCTCCCTTTTTACCTATGAAAACACATGAAAAAATTATTGTAGGTGTACTGTGTGCTACAGTTGGTGAAATTGCCTTTTGGGTTTTCGTATGGGTTGCAGGAAAGGAAGTTGCTTTAAAATATCGTCAATATTTTTCTTTTAAATTTTACAAAAATAAATTTTTTAAAAGATAGCTCTTATAGAAAAAAATTAAGTACTTCTAAGAGTATTATTTTTCTATTTTTAATCAAAAATAGAAGGAGTAATATCATTTAAGTGATATTACTCCTTGATATAATATAATGATAAAATTAAAAAAATGAAGGTGAAATCTATGAAGATATATCAGTAAATCTATTACTATTAAAGATTAGGGAATGTTTATAGCTATGCTTCAATACAAAACAATATTTTTAGGAAAATAAGTAATCAAGGTAGGCAGATTCTTTTCGTCATCTAAAACTTGTTCTTTTTGTGGTATTGTAAAAGCTGAACTAGCACTATCTGAAAGAGTTTACAAATGTAGCTCTGAATAGATAGAGACCTAAAAAAAGCATAAGTATTGGTGAGATTAGTGGAACTCTACTAAACTATTAAGTATATATCAGAATCGAACCCGTTGAGCGTGATTAAATATACCTGACATAAGTTAGATATCACCTACGAAACCTTATCTTTAAGGGTAGTTCACTATATATTTATTATTTATATTAACTCTTCCCAATTGTAGTTTTCACAATAAACTTTTGTCTCATCATATCTATCTACAAATTTATTTTCCTCATTGGAATATCCAAAAGCTACTACACCAAAAGGAATTATATGTTCTGGTAAATTAAAATATCTCTTCATTTTATTCACTCTTTCCATTTCAGGATAAAAACCAAGCCAAACTCCTCCTAATCCCTCCTCTACAATTTGTAGCAACATATTTTGAATAGCTGCACTTAAATCTTGCTCTAACCACATACTATCTTTTTCTACTAACTTTGTATTTCCTAAAACAACTATAGAAACTTTTGATTTCCCAGCAGGAGTAGCATGAGGACTCATTTTTGAAATATCATCTTTTTTCTCTTCACTTTCAACAACAATAAACTCCCAAGGTTTAAAATTATGTGCTGACGGCGCTTGCATTGCAGCTCTTAAAACTCTTTCTATTTTTTCGCATTCAATATCTTTATCTAAAAAATTTCTAATACTTCTTCTATAAAAAATTGGATTCATATCTCCTCCATATTACTTAATTATTTTTTCAAATTAAAAATACATCTCTTCCCTGGTGTAAAATAACACTTATTACACGATACACATTTTGGCTTTTTTAAATCTCCTGACATCCAAATATTTACTAAATTTGGTTCACAAGTTAATGGTCTAGACATTGAAAAGTATTCCACTTTACTAGTATTTAAAATCTCTTCCATTACATCTATGTGTCTATTTCCACCTATTAAAATTATTGGAGTATCAACCATTTCAGCTAATTTTTCAGCATAATCTTTAAAATACGATTCATTAGCTTTAGAAACTACAACCTTTGTTCTAGCAGCTCCTAAATTATTTTCTGATACCTCTTTTATAGATTCGTTTCCTCCAGTAACCTCTATTGCATCAATTCCTAACTCAGAAAGTTTTTTAGCAACATACATACTGTCCTCTTCTGTAAGTCCACCCTCTTTAACGTAATCAGCAGAGTTTAATTTTATCCAAATTGGAAAATCTTTTCCCACTGCTTCTCTCATAGCTGTAAAAATTTCAAATATAATCCTTCCTCTATTTTCAATGCTACCACCATATTCATCATCTCTTTTATTGTAATAAGGAGATAAAAATTGACTAAGAAGATATCCGTGTCCACTATGAATTTCCACTCCATCAAATCCTGACTTTTTAACTCTTAATGCTGCATCAGCATAAGCTTTAACTAAATATTTTATCTCATCCTTTGTGATCTCTTTAGCCCAAGTTCCTGTATTCTCATTTTGCATAGTTGAAGGTCCCCAAATAGTTCTTTCTCCAACATTAAATGTTGTCATAAATCCACCATAAACAATTTGCATTATTATGTTAGCACCATACTCATGAATTTTATTTGTAAAATTCTGATATTCAGGTATAAAGCTATCATCATATATTCCCATCATTCCAGGGTTTGGTTGCTCATCTTTAGTAATAAAAGCATATCCTGTAATAAGAGTTCCAGCTCCTCCTTGAGCTAACTCTTCATAAATAGCTGAAAGCTCTGGAGTTAAGTGTCCCTTTTCATCTGCCAAATCCTCCCACAGTGCTCCCCTTATTATTCTATTTTTCATTTCCAAACTACCTAATTTTGTTTTATCAAAAATACTTTTCATGATAAATCTCCTTTAAACTTTTATTTTATAACGAGATTATATTTCATTGTAATTTCTTTAACAAGTACGCACTTTTTTGTAAGATTACTTACTTTTTTGTAAGAATTTAAATATAACTGGCTTTTCTGCACAATAAAATGTTTTATAATATTAAAAATATTTTATTATTTGATATTAATGATTTAGATGTTAAAATATAAATACTAAAATTTTTTTGAAATTAAAAGGAGATAAAATGTTAAGTTATAAAGATAAAAACTACTTTTGTCAATTGGATTTAGGTTTAGAATTTATTCGTGGAAAATGGAAAGCATTAATTATTTGTCATTTGAAAGATGAACCTGTTAGATTTTTAGAACTTCAAAGAAGAATCCATGGAATTACTCAGAAAATATTAAACGAACAACTTAAAGCTTTAGAAGAGGAAAAAATTGTAGAAAGAATAGTTTATCCAGAGGTACCACCTAGAGTTGAATATAAACTTACGGAAAAGGGATTAGCTCTTTTACCAGCTTTAGAAATGATTGAGCAATGGGCTGAAAAATATTTAAAATCTTGCTCTATTGAGTAAAAATAATAAAAAAATCTTTAAAAAAGGAAAACTATGATAAAAAAAATAGAGAATAATAAAAAGTTATATCTAGATTTACTACTTCTTGGAGACGAGCAAGAATCTATGATTGATAGATATTTGAGTCGTGGAGAGATGTTTGCTTTATTTGATAACGATATTTTAAAAACTATATGTGTTGTAACTGACGAGGGCAATGGTATATGTGAGCTAAAAAATATCGCAACCTACTCCCAATTTCAGGGACAAGGATATGCTAAAAAACTTATTAAGTTTATTTTTGAATATTATAAAAATAATTATAACACTATACTAGTTGGAACTGGAGAAACTCCTTCAACTATTAACTTCTATAAAAATTGTGGTTTTACAGAATCTCATCGAATTAAAAACTTTTTTATCGATAACTATGATCACTTAATCTTTGAGGATGGAAAGCAGCTTATTGATATGATTTATTTCTCAAAAAAATTAAATAAATAAACTTTGCTTGGTTCTCTTATGAGAACCAAGTTTTTTATATCTAAAAATTATTATTACAAAGAGATATATAACGATCTAACATGTCATTTGTTTCTTTTATAACTAAAGAAATAAAATCAAAATTTTCTCCCGTTGTATGAGCTTTATCTAAAGCAGCATAATACTCTAATCTATTTGCATTTTTTATAACTATTGGTGGATATCCATTTTTCATTAACTCCAGATTTAAAAGTAATCTTGAAGTTCTTCCGTTTCCATCAATAAACGGATGTATTCCTACAAATATAATGTGAACCATTGCAGCTCTTTCTACTGGATGCAATTCTTGTGCTTTTGTATTATACCACTCTATAAATTCACTCATTTTTTCTTTTAATAAAAATGGTGCTGGTGGAAGATGTTGAGCTCCTGAAATCATTACTTGTTGATCTCTATAATTTCCTGCATATTTATCGTTAATTCCTTTTAAAACTAAATGGTGAATATTTTTTATTTGCCATTCACTAAAAGGCTCTTTATTCCTTATAACATCTTCTAAATATAATATCGCCTCTTTATGGTTTACGACTTCTAAGTGTTCTCTTAAACTTTTTCCACCAACTGTTATTCCCTCTAAAACTACTTTAGTTTCAAGTAAAGTTAACGTATTCCCTTCTATGGCATTAGAGTTGTATGTCCATTCAAGCAATACACTTTCTCTTAAACTTTTTACCGTTTCTTCTGACATTGGTCTTAATTCATCTAAGTTTAATTTTTTTTGATTAATGTCATCAAAAATATTTTTTTCAATCATTTTTATCACCTATTTTAATTTATTTAAACTTTCATAGTTATTTTTCTATTTTAATTGCAACTTCACCATTTTTTGCTATTAAATTCATTATACCATTTTGAGGAATACATATACTAGGAATTGTATGTCCACAATCAAAATTGTAAATTATAGGATAATCTCTTTTTCCAACAATCTCATCTATAAGTTCCTCATATTTCAAATTTGAATTTTTATTGTTGTATATTTCTGGTTTACTAAAAATTAAACCTTTTAAATTATCAAAAATTTTATAAAGCTTTAAAGCGTTTAGACTCCTCTCCTCTAAAGTTATAGTTGCATCTTCATCCTCTAAAATTAGTATACAATTTTTTAAATCTGGAATAAAGTCACTACCGAAGAGTGTAACAAACGTTTCTATATTTGCAACAATAACTCTTCCTACTGCTTCTCCTTCATTTAAAATCTTCCAACCCTCATTTTTTTGATATAACCTCTCATTTTTCCATTCTTCTGTTAAAGCATTTAAAAGCTGATTAGACCATTTTTCAGGAGGTATTAAATCGTAACTTTTCTCAGTTAACGCTTGAAAAAAGCTATTTTCACCAAATATATTTTTAGAATGATATTCTCCAAAAGTTGGAATTAAAGATGCTCCATATATAATCGAAAAATTGGTCTTTTCTAAAAATGCCATTTGAAGAGCCGTTATATCACTATATCCACAAAGAATTTTCTTAAATTTTTTTATTTTATTAAAATCTAAATATGAAAGTAAACTAGCACTATTGTAACCTCCAATAACAGGCATTAAAATATCAATATCTTCATCTAAAATTAATTCCATCAACTCATCAGCTCTCTCTTTACCAGAGGCAGTCCGATATCCTTGAAATATTTTATTTTTAACTAGATTTCCCTCTTTTACATTGAATCCTAACTCCAACAATCTAGATTTAGCATATTCATATTTTGATGCAAATAAAATATTAGCAGGACTTGACGGAGCAAAAATTCCGATTGTCATTTTTTTCATTAATTTCCCCCTTATATCTATATGAAATAATAAATCATCTTAAAGAAAATATCTTTTCCTGTTAAGGTATTTTTTATATAAATACTTTCAATTTTAAATCCATTTTTTAGATAACATTTTATAGCTCTTCTATTAAAAGAACGAACCTCTAATATAATTTTTGTAATATCCGGATATTTAATTTTACTTTGATTTTTAATTGCATTCATCAGCTCATTTCCTAAACCTTTACCACATAAAGATGGATTTAAAGCTAAACTCACCAAAATACAATCTCCTGTATTATGAAGTCTAAAGTTGCCAATTAAAATATTTGAAGTATTATATAAACCAAAATATTCTATCTCTCTTACATCATCAATTGTAATAGCCCATTTTTGTTCACACATCTTATCCCAAGAAGGATAATTATAAACGGAATATTTTCCTATATATTTCCAAAGACTAATCTCCTTAGCTTCAACTTTTGAAAGATTTTTTATAATCATAGGCTGCTCACTTCCTTTATAAGGATATATTATTTAAGTTAAGATTTCAACAAATTCAACTCTTTTAACATTTCAAGCATTAGTATTGTTGTATTTTTAGAAGCCATTTCTATAATTTTGTCATTTAAGTTTGTTGAAGTTGATGCATTATCTGAAATACTTCGGATTACTATAAAATCAACATTATTTATAAATGCAACATGTGCTATGGCTGCTCCTTCCATCTCAACACAGTGTGGTTTAAAATCTTTAATAATTCTTTCTTTTATTTTAAGGTCAGTTACAAATGACTCACCTGTTGCAATTTTTCCAACATGATATTTTTTCCCAATAAGATTAGCACTTTTAATAGCTACATTTCTTAAAAAATCAGATGCTTTAAAAGTCTCCTGATAAGGAAATCTTCCAATCATTTGTGATTTTCTTACATCATAATGAACTAATTCTTTTGAAATAATTAAATCGTAAAGAAATACATCATTTTTCATACTTCCTGCTACTCCTAAATTTATAAGATAATCTATTCCAAAATGACTTATTAATATTTGAGTACAACTTGCTGAATTAACTTTCCCAACATCACAAATAGCTATTATAATTTCTAATTTATCATATTGGGCCTCAAAAAATTTAAATCCTACTAAATTTATTTCTGATTTTACTGAAAGATTACTTTTTACTCCTTCTATCTCTAAAGCCAGTGCACTTATTATTCCAATTTTCATAATCAATCTCCTTTTAGAGTTAAAATCATTAGTATTTCTTTATAAATCTTTCCATCACTTTCATATTCGAAATATTTTTCTTTTATAAACCCAACTTTTTCATATAACTTAAGCGGAACAAAATTATTAACTTCAACACTTGTATAAAGATTTTGATTATTATATTTATTTTTAAAAAATTTTATAAACTCCCTTAAAGCCTTTTTTCCAATTCCTTGATTTTGATAATTATAATCAATCATAAATCTACTCATAGACCATCCATCAATACTTAAATCAAAATCATATAAAATGAAACCCACCATCGTATCATTATTATAAATACCTAAAGAATAGAAATCATCTTCATATGCTGTTTGTACTAAAGATAATAAATTAGATGAAATATATTTTTCTTGCTCTAAAGTTAACTTTAAATTAATACATTCTTTATAATTATTTTTATCAATTTTTTTTAGATATATATTCATGTTAGTCCCCCATTAGAATTATTCTCTCTATTAATTAAGATTTTTTTACAATATAAAGCCCGTGATTACTATATCCTAATAAAGATTCATCTTCACATGAAGCTAAATGATAACCTTTAAATATCTCAAACTCTTTTTCTGAAAAACTATTAACCTTCTCACTAAATAACCTACCTATACCGTCAGTAGCGATGTTCGAGACTTTTTCAAATCCAATTTTATCAACAAACTCCTCAATCTCTTTTGGAGTAAAATAATTTGATTCAATCCAAAAGTTATCCGCATCCCCTGATTTCATTACTCCGTTAACAAGAGTTTTTTCTATAAAACTTTCTTTTAAGTAGTTATTATTTAACATAGTATTTGCTAATATATAATGCTTATTTATATAGGCTATTGCTAAAATTCCATCTTTTTTTAAAACTCGTCTCGATTCCTTTATACAATTCACTTGATCTTCTACTGAAGTTAAATGGTACATCGGCCCTAAACATAAAACAATATCAAAGCTTTCATCAGAAAAGTCTGATAAATCCGTAGCACTTCCTAAATAAGTTTTTATTTTTTCACTATTTTTCTCTTTTATCTTTTGTTCTATTATTTCTACATGCTTTGGAACAATATCTAAAGCAACTACCTCGTGTCCTTTGTCATTATAATAAAAACTATAATTTCCTGTTCCAGCTCCTAATTCTATAATTTTATCCCCTAATTTAATAATCGAGTTAAGCTTTTCAATAGTTGTCATAAACTCTAACTTATTCACATTTGATTTAAAGAACCTTTTATCCTCATCATATTCCTCATAATACTTTAAAATACCATTCATATACTCTCCCCCTTTGTATAATTATTTTTTATCAATTTTAATCTTTTTTTATTATAAAAATAGAGATAAGTTAATTACTACCTATCTCTACTTCCATTTCTATCTCTACTTAAAACAGAAATTTAGTTTCTGCTCTAAACTTAAGTTTCAAATATATTTTTTATTTTTAAATATATTATAACATAATTTTCAATAAGTTATGATTATCTATTTTTATAAAATTATTTTCAAACTAACTATTATTTTTATAAAATTTTAATTTATAAATATTTATATAAAAACAATGAATACGACATAAAGTTTGCAAAAATTTATTCGACACTTTTTAAAGAGCTTTTATAGCTTTTAATCCCATATATTTTCCTATAGTAGAAATAATAATTTTATCTAAATAGAAGAAACGATTTTCTCAGATTATTTTAATAAAATTCGTAAGTAACAAAAAAGAGAAACCTTAGTTTCTCTTTTTTCATTATTTAAATCCTATATTTTGGGATAACTATACTTAAATTTTGAAGATACTAATATCTTAGATACCAAAAATAGAATCGGTAACTCTATTAAAGGTCCAATTATTAAAGCTAAAGATATTAATGGTTTACTCGGAAAGGCTGCTGTTGCGATGGCTAAAGCTATCGGTGAATTTCTTGCAAGAGTTGTTAAAATTAAAGAAACACCATCTGAATAATCAAACCCTATAAATTTACCTACTATTTTTCCTAATATAAAATTAATTATAAAAAATAATAAAATTGGTAATAACAGGATTAGAAGGACGTAGCTATTCTCTAATAAAATTTTTCCTTGAGATGAAAACATCATTGTGATTGCAAAATTTAAAAAATATCCCTGATAATAACAAGCTTTACTTGCTACTTTTTCAGTAAAAATAGATTCACCAACTTTTTGAATAATAATTTTTCTTACAACTATTGCTGTAAATAAAGGAATTATTAAACTATAAATCACACTTTTTCCTAACTCCAATGTATCAATACTTATACTAGAACCACCTAATAAAAATATATAAACAGGTAATAGCAAAAGTTGTAATATTAAATTTAAAGGTAATATCGAAGTACTTAAAGCCACATTACCTTTTGCATTCTCAGTGAAAATAATATACCAATCTGTGCAAGGAGTAACCATTAACATAAGAAATCCTAAATACAATTCAGGATAAGTACTTAGAAAAAACTTACCTAAAATATATACCAATAATGGTGTCCAAATAAAGTTGATACATATAGAAGTCAATGTGAACTTTATATTTTTAAATGAATCCACAATATTCTTGAGTGGAATCTGAATAAAAACTAAAAATAACATTATATTTAATGCTGGCATTATTAAGTAATTAGAATAACTACGAATAAATTCTACTTGTCCTAATAAAATTCCTAATACAACCATTATTAAAATAACTATGGTTTGAAACTTGTTTGTAATCTGCATTTTGTCTCCTTGAGTAATAAAATTATATACCGAATTTGTATTATATATATAAAATAACTATTTTTCAAGAAAGACTTTGAAACTTTTTCTATTTTAAATTTTTTGCAATAGATTTATTTATCTCATCTAATGATAACTCTTTTAAAATAAATTTCCCTGTTAACTCTAATAAAATATTTTTCTTAATCTCAAATACTTTTTCTTTAGAAAGATTTAATCCAATCTCATATATCATAATACTCTCGTCTATGTATTGATTAAATTTTACAATATCTGTTAAAATACTATTAGCCTTACTGCTTTCCTCTAATCTAGGTTCAGGCTCATTATGAATAACTTCTGCTTCTGCTATATGTTCAAATTTATTATTAGAATATAAAGAATACGTATCAATATACTCATAAATTATCTTGTTTTTTCCTCTTTCAAAAGCTAACTTCTGAATTTTAGTTTCCTGTCCACATTTTTGAATATACTCAATATAAGATTTATTCTCTATCTCTTTTTTCTCTTCTAAACTTAAACTATTAAAATATTTTTCAGCTTTATCATAATTTTTAACGTTTTCTTCAGGTATAGAGTAAATAGGTTTACTTTCTTCTGTAGATGCTTTAGCTTTTACTTTTAACTCTTCAATAACTATATCTGCAGCCCAATTATTTTCTAATGTTTTAAGAAAATATGCTCTTGGACTTGTTAAATTCTTTTGATTTTTCAAATAGATTGCTGCCGCTTTTACCTTTTCATATCCATATTTTTGAATACTATCAAAAACTGTTTTAGGAATTGATTTTAATCCTTGAGCTTTTTTAGGTAAAATATTTACTATCTCTTCAACCATCTCTTTAGTTACAATTGAAGTTGGTGTCTCAGCTTCTATATTTTTTTCAGTATAACTTATAGCTAAAGTATTATATATATTCTTTAATTCATTGTTATCCTCTTCAAACCTCTCCTGTTTTAAAGAGTTGTGATTTTCACTAAAGAAAACTTCTACATCAGCCTCTAACCATGTAGTCTCTTTTATAAATTTAAAATCCTTAATCAAATCCTTTTGTTTTAACTCATTAAATGATTTTTCTAAAGTTTTAATAGTTGTTGGCAAACTTTTTTTCTCATATTTCAAAGGTATTTTTTTTATTAAAGCAAAAATTGACTCTTTTACATAAAGATTTTCAAATCTTATTTTTTCAAGTAACATGTAAAGAGTTCTTGCTACTCCAGAATGAATACCTAATAATATCTCTGAATCATAAACTAAATAACCTCTTTTAACTATATTTCGATAGAAGTGATCTGATATCTTTATACAGAAAACCTCTTTGACTCTTTTATCGTTAACTCTTTTTTTCAAATCACTATTTTTAGTATCTGTCAATGACAATGAACTAAATGTTAATATTGGAGTGTTTATTTTTTCTTTTATTATTGTTGTCAGTTCATTTGAATATAAAGTATTCTTAAAATAATATATTGTATCAGATAATCTAAACAACGCTTTTTTTATATCTGTTATATAACTATTTGAAGTCATTTTTGCAGCATCTTTTATCTCACCTGCAGTTACATAAAACTCCTGCTGCATCCCCTTATCCTTCATAATTTTCATAAGAGCTATAAATATTTTTTCTTCCCCTTCTCCAGGTATCAATTCTCCTTGAGGAGGTTTTACTATTATAAAAGTATCTCTATTCTTATTAAAATAATAAGTTGTAACCTCATTCTTCTTTCTTTTAGCATTTTTACTAAAAATAGGGAACTGAACAATATTCATATCCATACGAATTAAACTTTTATTTTTAACTATCTCTTCAGGGACATAAACATCCTCTTCAAGATAACTCGTTTCACCTGTAACCTCACTCTCTATCTCTAAAAAATCTTTATCTTTTTTAAACACGGAAAAAACCCCCATCAGTTTTTTATACAAATCAACAATGAATATCTAGATATTTTGAGAAAAAAATATCATATATCATTTATATAAATCTATAATATCATATATTTTTTGAAAAAAACACTATTTTTTTTATAATATTATCATATATCATTTATATTTTAGGCATAATTTTAAAGTATTCATTGTTGATTTATAAAGTATTCACTGTTGATTTATAATATATTCATTGTTGATTTATAAAGTATTCATAGGTGATTTATAAAGTATTCATAGGTGATTTATAGTTTTTTTGAAAAGAAAAATATGCTTTTAACTCTTTAAAATCAAATGATTTCACTGTTTTTTTGAACGTTTTTTTTTGTACATAACAATATAACAATATAAACAAAGAAACAACTATAACAATATAGAGAGGTAT
>ERZ772855.1187-NODE-1187-length-26420-cov-7.830267_pt1 | contig 26420 bp, 25 predicted proteins | sample MGYA00511900_ERZ772855 | MGnify/ENA primary metagenome ERZ772855 (study PRJEB29015, sample SAMEA2737701) | human gut metagenome | biome: human gut; feature: human-associated habitat; material: faeces | place: China | collected 2012 ... | reverse complement strand
AATTTTTTTATTTAACTTTTTGTGTTATCATTGCTCTTGGATAAACTTAAAAATTTTTTTAGAGGAGATATATCATGAAAAAAGAAACTGTTTATGAAAAATCATTAGAACTTCACGAAAAGAATAAAGGAAAGATCGAGGTTATTAGTAAAGTTACTGTAACTTCAAAAGAGGAACTAAGTTTAGCTTATTCACCAGGTGTTGCAGAACCTTGTAGAAGAATAGCAGAGAACAAAGCAGATGTTTATAAATACACTTCAAAAGGGAATATGGTTGCTGTTATAAGTGATGGATCAGCTGTATTAGGACTTGGAAATATTGGACCAGAAGCTGCACTACCAGTTATGGAAGGAAAAGCTATTTTATTCAAAGCATTTGCAGGAGTTAATGCATTTCCAATATGTTTAGATACTCAAGATACTGAAGAGATTATAAGAACTTGTAAAATTTTAGCTCCAAGTTTTGGAGGAATAAATTTAGAGGATATTTCAGCTCCTAGATGTATTGAAATAGAAACTAGATTAAAAGAAGAGTTAGATATCCCAGTATTCCATGATGACCAACATGGTACTGCAATTGTTGTAACAGCAGGAATTTTAAACTCATACAAACTTTTAAAGAAAGATATAACTAAAGCAAAAGTTGTTGTATGTGGAGCTGGAGCAGCTGGATCATCAATAATTAAAATGATTAAAAAATTAGATGTAGCTGATATTTTAGCTATTGATATTGATGGAATCATTGCTAGAGATGATAAGAATAGAGAGTATAACTTCTTAACTAAAGAGTTATCAGAGATTACAAATAAAGAAAACCTAAAAGGTGGATTAAAAGAAGCCATAAAAGGAGCAGATATATTTATTGGAGTATCAGCACCAGGACTTTTAAAACCTGAAATGGTAAAAGAGATGAACAAGGATTCTGTAATTTTTGCAATGGCAAATCCAACACCTGAAATTATGCCAGAGGAAGCTTTAGCAGCAGGAGCTAAAATAGTTGGAACAGGAAGATCTGATTATCCAAATCAAATTAATAATGTATTAGCATTCCCAGGGTTATTTAAAGGTGCTTTAGAAAGTGGAGCTAAAAAAATAACTGAAGAGATGAAGTTTGCAACTTCTCAAGCAATAGCTAATCTTATCACAGATGAAGAGTTATCAACAGAGTATGTAATTCCAAGTCCATTTGACCCAAGAGTTGCAGAAACAGTAGCGAAAGCTATTTCAGATTTAGTAAAAAAATAAAATTTAAAAATAAAATACAAGTGAGGTTTTAATGTGTTAGATACAATATTAGATTCTATTGTGCCAGTGTTTTTTGTAATCACCTTAGGGTGGTTTTCAGGAAAAAAGAATATAGTATCAATAGAGCATAAAAAGGCTTTTGCAGACTATGTAATGATGTTCAGTTTTCCATTACACTTATTTATTGGAAGTGCTAAAGCCAATCCTAAAACTCTTTTAGATGTTAGAATAATTTCATCTTTTGCTTTAGCTTTAATGGGGTTATATGTGATTTCATTTATTATACAAAAACATATATTCAAATATGATTCAAGAAAAGCAGCTCAAGGATCAATTGTTTGTGCTTTTCCAAACATGGCCTTTATGGGTATTCCAGTTTTAACATCTTTAATAGGACCAGAAGCATTAATCTCTGTTGCTATTGGAAATGTTATAACAAGTATATTTATGATTCCAATAACAACAATTATTTTAGAGTCAAAAGATGCTTCGGCAAGTCCAATGAAAATAATAAAATCAAGCTTGATCAATTGTATTAAAAAACCATTGATAATAGCACCTATTCTAGGATTACTTTGTTCAGTTTTCCATATAGAAATCCCAAAAGTGGTTTTCCACTCTTTTGAACTTATAGGAAAAAGTACATCAGGGGTTTCACTATTTTCTCTAGGATTAATTATGGCAAGCTACAGAGTTGTTTTATCAGGACAAGTTTATTTCAATATCTTTATGAAAAATATTTTACAGCCTATTATTATGAGTGGATTAATTGTATTATTCCATTTAAAGGGAATAATGGCAAAGGAGATTTTACTGCTTTGTGCTATGCCAACAGCAACAATCTCTACAATGTTTGGATTGAAATATGGAGTTTCAGAGGTTGAAAGTTCTAGTTCTACAATATTAGGAACAATTTTTTCAATAGTGACACTGAGTTTCTTAATCTCATTTATACTTTAAGTCTAAAAATTAATTTTTATACGCAAAAACCACTAGAATTAACTAGTGGTTTTTTATTAATTATGGTATTTATAAAAATTTTCAGGTCTTCCAACTTCACCATAAGAGGTGTTAACAGTCAACTTATTTATAGAAACTAAATATTTTAGGTATTTATTTAAAGTTACAGTACTTATGCTAAGTTCTTCAGAAAGTTTATTGGCATTCCACCATTTTTTTCTATTTTCACTTAAAAATAATTCAATTTTTTCTAAAGTTTTTTCATTTATTCCTTTTGGAAACTCAGTTTGATTAGAGTCAGAAGAGAAATACTCATCACACTCCTCTTGCCCCATAGTAGCTTTTATAAGTAGCTCATTTTTCTTTAAAAATTTGCTGATAGCAGCATCTAATCTAGCTTGACTATATGGTTTTATCAGAAAGTCTATAGCACCAAAAGCAACAGCTTCTTTGATTTTATTTGATTCATTTAAAGCTGTAATAAAAATGATGTCTGTTAAAATACCTTTATTTCTAATTTTTTTTAAAATCTCAATTCCGTTGCTTTCACCTAAATAAACATCACATAAAATCAGGTCTATAGAATATTTCTCAAGATTTTCAAAAACTTCCTCTTCAGTTTTTACTATATTAATAACTTCTAAGTTACTATATTTTTCTAAAAAAATACTGTTTATAGATGCAACCATAGGATCATCTTCAACAATTAGTACTTTATACATCTTTATTCTCCTTATTTAATATGATTGTAAAGTATTTTCCCTCGTCAACCTCTTCTAAAATAAATTGTCCATTATAAAGTTCAATTTTAGATTTTACAAGAGCTAATCCAATACCACGATTTTTTCCTTTAGAGGAGACATACCTTTGGAACATTTTATTTTTTATACTAGGATCAACTTTTAAACCATTGTCAAAAACTGTAATTTGAATAGAATCTTTATCCTCTAGTAAAAGAAGTTCTATTTTTTTGTTATCTATTTTCACTTTCTCTAAGGCTTCAATTGCATTTTCTAAAAGATTAGATACAATAGTTATAATATCAAGAGAAGTAATAGAACCATGCTCTTTAAATAAAATAGAGTCTTGATCAATAGTAAAATTGATGCCTTTTTCTTTTATAACACTAAATTTTCCAACTAAAATTCCTAGAATATAGTAATCAGAGATGTTAGCAATTTCGGTTAAAATTTTCATATTGCTATTCTCTAAATTTTTCATATATTCCTGAACTAAATCATATTTTTTTAATTGGATTAGTCCAGAAATTACTTGAAGCTGATTTTTAAACTCATGATTATTCTCTCTAAAACCAGTTATTACATTATTTATACTTGTAAGTTCTTTAGCTAAATTTATAATTTCTAAATGTTTATAAAATGTTATGATAACTCCTAGATGATTTTCATCCTCTAAAAGATGGATTATACTGACAAACACTTTTTCATGACCTATTTTTATCTCTTTAAAATAGACATTTTTTTTCTCATGAAAAATATCATTGAATCTTTTTATAAAAAGATCAATATCAAAATCATGAAGAATTTCAAACACTTTTTTATTTATATTTAATATCTTCAAAGAGGAGTTTAAAACTACTACACCTTCATGAATATTGTCAATAATTGCCGCTTGTTGCTGCACAAGACTTTTAGTATTTATATAGAGGTTTGTGATCTCTTCAGGCTCTAAATTTAACATCTCTTTTTTTATTTTTTTAGCGAAAACTCTAGAGCTTATAAAAATAAAAACTGAACTTCCAAAAGCAAGTAATAAAATTTTAAGTAAAATTAAAAAAATGGTGTGTCTAAAAATATTAAAGAGCTTTCCAACCATAACAAATCCTATAATTTCTTTATTTTTAATTATAGGCTCAAATCTTCTGTATGTTAAACCTTGAGATCCTTTAGTTATTATAAAATATCCCTTTTTATTTTTAAAAACCTCTTCACTATCTTTAGTTCCAAAAATCTCTCCAACTTTACTTGGATCAAGATGACTAAAACGGCGTTTGTTTTTATCAGCTATCACCACAATATCCACATCTTGATTATTATCTACGAAAACATCAGCATATTTTTGTAGATTAAAATTACTATTAATTATTGAATCCTTTACAAACTTGGTATTGGATATTTCAAGAGCTACTTCACTTAAACTTCTCTTTACTCTACTAGTTTCATTGTTAATTTCAGTGTAAGTTATTATTCCTATAAGGAGTATTAGCAAAGGCGAAGTTATTAGAATAGAGAGTTTAATAACTCTTTGCTCAAAACGACTTTTCATTTATACCTCCATAAAATAGCTACTGCTATTTTTTACTCTATATTTTACCCCATATATGAAAATCTTTCTACTAAATTTTATTTCTAAAAAAGGAAGTGACAGATAACCATTGAAAAGATTACAAAATGACTTTATTTAACAGATATTTAATTAAAATTTTATGGAGGATTACAATGGAAATTTTAGATATAATAAAAAAAGCTCGTTCTCATAGAAGCTTTAAAAGTTCTAGTGTTCCAATGAGTGATTTAATGAAAATTATTGAAGGAGCTCATTTTTCATCTGCTGGTGCTAATAAACAGTTTTTAAGGTATGTTTTGGTAAATGATAAAAATATCTGTTCTCAACTTTTTAAAGATGTTGTTTGGGCTAGTCAAATAGAGTGGAAACCTACTGAAAATGAAGCTCCTGGAGCATATATAGTTGTATTTACAGATAATCCACCTAAGCTACCATTGAATTTTATATATGCTGATTGTGGTATAGCTCTTCAGAACATGAAATTAATAGCTACATCATTGGGGTATGGAGTTAATTTTATGGAACCAGTGAAAAAAGATGAGATTTTAGAGGTGTTAAACATCTCAAAAGAGTATATTCCACTTTTTGTCATGCCAATAGGAGTACCAACAGATGAGGTTATTTTAACAGAGGTCGAAAATAGAAATATGAAGTATTGGAGAGAAAGTTTAGGAAATCACAACTATAGGCACTTTGTTCCTAAGCTACCCCTTGATCAACTTATAATCAAAAAGATTTAAAGGTACTATTTAGTACCTTTTTTCTTTTAATAAATACTATCTCTCCTTTTATAAAATTATTCAAAATAATTTTAATTTTATATTATGTGTAATTTTATATAATTTAGTGTCATATTAATTTTTATATAAATATAGTAACAATAAAAATCCTCTCAAATATTCCATTAATAATTTTTTGAATAATTTTATAATTCTCGTATTTTAGGGAGAATGCGAGATTAAATTTATTGATTTTATTGATAACTTGTAATCTTTTAATTTTTATGTTTTTTAAACAGAGATATAAAATTATATAATGCGAGAAATTTAATAAAAATAATAGAAGTCAAAACTTAAAGTTTTGACTTCTATTTATAAAAATCTTATTTATACTTTACTTTTAAACTTAAAATAACTCCAGCTAAGGAAAGAGTAACTAAATTAGCTATAAATATAGGTATGTCATTTTTTATAAATCCATAGATTAACCATCCTAAAACTCCAATAGTAAACATAGAATACATTATTAAAGAAATCCCACTTGTATCTTTGGTTTTTATAGTTTTTATAGCTTGTGGTAAAAAAGATAGTGTTGTTAGAATTGCAGCAAAATATCCAATTATATCTATAATATTTTCCATTTAATTAATTACCTTTAATTGCTACCAATTTTATTAGGCAACTTTTAAAATCTCCAACTAAACTATCAAAATCTCCTTCTATTTGTATATTACCTAAATCATTAAAAGATGGCTCTTTAAATATAAGACCACTATTTTCTAGCTCATCTCCATAATATGTTTTTCCTTGAATTTGTAAACTTTCAATAGAGTACAGCTTATTTTCATCTAACCCTCTAACTTTTAAAGATTCATACCCTGAATTAGGAACTGATAAAATCTTATATTTTGCTACTATTGCTTCTGTTTTATCTTTATTTACAACCATCCAAGCAGCATCATTTAACTTATCATCAAAAGGAGATATCAATCTATAAAAATCACCATATTGAATTAGTTCTCTATTTGCTTTAAAGAACTCTATTTGCTTTTTTACAATCTCTTTTTCATAATCAGAGATTTTATTTAAATCTAGTTCATATCCAAAAGCTCCAAAGAAAGCTACATTTCCACGAGTTTTTATAGAAGTTATTCTATTTGTTTGATGATTTGGAACTGCTGAAACATGAGATCCCATAGATGATATAGGATAACATAAAGATGATCCATATTGAATTTTAATTCTTTCCACAGCATCTGTATCATCACTTGTCCAAGCTTGAGGCATATAATAAAGCATTCCAGGGTCAAATCTATTTCCACCACTTGCACATGATTCAAATAAGATTTCTGGAAATTCCGAAATTAATTTTTCCAATAACTCATATAATCCTAAAATATATCTATGGAAAACCTCACCTTGATTTTGAAAATTTAAAACTTCTGACCATACTTCAGTCATTGGTCTATTCATATCCCATTTTATATAAGATATTTTAGAATTTTTTAAAATTTTAGAAATTTTATTATAAAGATATTCACGAACATCCTCTCTTCCTAAATCTAAAGTATGTTGATTTCTGCTTGGAGTATTACTTCTTCCAGGTACTTGAAGTATCCAATTTGGATGATTTCTATAAAGTTCACTATCTTTATTAACCATTTCTGGCTCAAACCAAAGACCAAATTTTATTCCCATTTCTTCAACTTTTTTAGATAAGCCTTCAACCCCACTTGGAATTTTTTCTAAGTTACTCCACCAATCTCCAAGTCCAGCTTTATCATGATTTCTTGATCCAAACCATCCATCATCTAAAACAAATAATTCAACTCCTAATTCTTTTGCTTTGCTAGCTATATCTAAAATTTTATCTTCATTAAAATCAAAGTAGGTAGCTTCCCAGTTGTTTAAAAGAACTGGTCTAACCTGATCTCTCCAAACTCCTCTTGCCAATCTCTCTCTATAAAGTCTATGATAATTTAAACTTAATCCATTCATTCCAAAATTCGAGTAAGCCATTACTACCTCAGGACTTTGAAACTCATCATCTTTTAATAGTGTCCATTGAAAATTAAATGGATTTATACCGATAGATAATCTAAGTTTGTTATAATGATTTTTTTCTACAACCTCAATATGATTTCCACTATAAACTAAATTAAAACCATAAACTTCCCCACTGAATTCTGTTGTCTCTTTTCTTTTTAAAGCTATAAATGGATTACTATTTACACTGCTAGTTCCTCTTTTACTATCTATTACAAATTTATTTTGGTTTATATCCGTTATTTCTATATGTCTCTCTCTTGACCAAGCTCCAGATAAATGAACAATTTGAAAATTAGGTTCTTTAAAATCAACAGAAGCGCTTAAAAATCTTTCTAATATAAGTTTTTCATTAGAATTATTTTTAATGTGAGCATTTCTAGAAATTACATCATAATTTCTAAAAATAGTATAACTTAAAGTTAATACTGCTCCAATAGTTTCATCTTTTAAATAAATCTTTAAGGTTTTAGCTTCATTTTCACTTTCAACATAAGTATTAGGAAGATTTTTTAGATTCTCCTTCCCTTCTAAAATTTCATATGAATCATAGATAAAATTTGTAACTCTACTACCATTTTCTTGTAAAATAACTATTGCAGGTTCTCTGTAATCGCCATTTCCATAGCTTGGATATTCTTGTGGTAAGATATCTTTGCAAAATCCTCGTCTGTGTTCTAAACAATTTGGAGTTACTGGTACTTCTGCTGCTGTTACTTGTATCATATGTTCATAAGAATCTCTTGGAGTGAGTTTTTTTCCAAAATATATATGTCCTAGTGTTCCGTCTTCTAAAACTTTTAGAATATAACTTATATTATTATTGTAAAGATGAAATTCTAAATTATTCTTATTAACTAATATATTCATTTGATATTATCCCTCCTAAACCTCTACTCTTTTTTCTATTTTTGATTTTTGTCTATATTTCCTAATAGATATAACCAGCAATGCTGTAGCAGTCCATAACAATCCTAAATTCTTTTGTAAACCTTGAAAATTTAAAGTTGCTAATCCAAGTTTTGAAAAAATTACATAAAATGATAGCATTACAGCAATTATGATTACTCCAGCTTCATATTGATGCTCCCAAGGAGTAATCTCTACTACGTTCTTGTTTACTAAAATATATGGAGTTTCTCTTGGTTTTATTTTTCCAATAATCAACATAATTCCACAACTTATAATAAATAAAATTGTTAATTGATGTAAAAAATGTAATTCTGGTTTTACCACAAGTTGTAATATAGCATATGATGATACGAAAAATACTAACGATATTTTTGCTGCGATTGCAGGAACATATTTTGTCATATAACCAATAAATATAATTGTGAAGATTGGTACATTAAAGAATCCATTAACAATTTGTAAATATTGAAATAATCCTTGAGGAGCATTCATAATCATTGGGGCTATTAACATTGAAATTAGCGCAATAATACTACCAAATATTTTTCCTTTCGATACTATTTCAGCATCTGTTTTATTTTTTCCAAAAACTGGCTTATAAACATTTAAGCAAAATAATGTAGAGGCACTATTTAAAACACTATTATAAGTACTTAAAACAGCTCCAAACATAACAGCTGCGAAAAATCCTATAAAATATTTTGGCATCAAATCTTTTATTAAATGTGAGTAAACTAAATCTGGTGCTGCATAATTTTCCCCATACATATGAAATGCAATAATACCTGGAACTATTACAATAAGAGGTGTAAATATTTTTAAAAGTCCAGCTAACATAACACCTTTTTGCCCTTCTTTTAAATTTTTAGCACCTAAAGCTCTTTGAATAATTCCTTGATCAGTTCCCCAATAATAAAGATTAACTAAAAGCATTCCTGTAAAAAGAGTTGTGAATGGAACAGGATCAGAGCTAGATCCAATTGCATCAAATTTTTCAGGGTGAGCTACAACTAAATCTCCTATTCCTTTTAAAACTGATCCATTTCCAATATATTTAAATCCAAAGTAAGGAACAGATAATCCCCCAATTATAAGTCCAATTCCATTTAAAGTATCTGAAAAAGCAACTGCTTTTAAACCACCAAAAATAGCGTAAATTGCACCTATAATACCTATTGCCCAAACTGTTATCCATATTCCAGCGCCGTAAGAAACACCTAAAATTCCTGAAATGTCAAAAAGTTGACTCATTACTAATGCTCCTGCATAAAGTGTAGGCGGTAATCCGTTTAAAACATAACTAATTAAAAATAGATATGTTACAAACTTTTTAACTCCTGGATCAAAACGATCTTCTAAAAATTCAGGAATTGTAGTTAATCCTCCTTTTAAATATCTTGGAACTAAGAACATAGCAACTAAAACTAAAGTAATTCCAGACCCTACTTCCCATCCCATAACTGACATATTATGTGTATAAGATTGTGCACTCATTCCAGCAAAATTAGCTGGACTCAAATTAGTCAACATTAAAGATCCTGCTATAAATCCCGCTGTTAAACTTCTTCCACCTAAAAAATAACCATCATTAGTGTCTAAGGTATCTCCTTTAGTTTTATAGTAAGTTATAATTGCAACTAAAGCAGTAAAAAAAATAAAAGATAAAAACATTAACATAAAACAACACTCCCCTTTTCTTTATTTTAAAAAATTTTAATCTTCAAAATAATCACTCATACTTTCGACTAACCTTGTTTTTGTATATTCAACTGTACTTATTATTGAATTTGAAATCAAGAATTCAATGCTTTTTTTAGCTGTATCTTTTAGCATTGGCGAAACCGTTTTTAACCCCATTGGAATCGTATACTTTAGATTGTCAAATCCCCAAATTTCTAATTTTTTATAATCAATTTTCTCTTCTTCCAAAGCTCTAATAACCCCAAAGAGCATATTATCAGAAGATGAAAAAATTGAATCAAATTTTATTTTATTTTTTAAAACTTTTTTCATATTTTCATAGGCTTTTTCTTTTGAATAATCAGATTCATATATCAAATCTTTATCTATAGGAATAGATTTATTATTAAGTATTCCTATATATGCTCGTTCTCTTTCAATACCTGAAAGTTTTTTCATATCTCCTGAAAAAAATAAAATTTTATTATTATTTTTATTTAGAATTTTTTCCATAACTGCTATAGCACCACCATAATCATCTGTATTTATATATAGTGTTTGTTTAGCTTTCTCATTTAATTTTGTATCATAATCTACTACTACGACTTTATACTCACTTTCAATCATTTTTTCTAAAAAATAATTATTTTTTAAAAAACCTATAAATATTCCACTACAAACATTCCCATTTTTAAAGAATGCTTCTATTCTTTTTTCATCATTGGGATCTTTAATATAATCTACTAAAATTTGATGATTTTTTAAAAATGCTTCTTTAACAACTGTATCTGTAAAATTCATAAAATATGCAGTATCCATAGTTGTAGTTCTATTCATCATATTTGGTTCATATATAAAAATTCCAATAACTTTATTTTTTTTTCCTGCTAAGGTTTGAGCATTTAAATTTGGAATATAATTATATTCATCTATTATCTTTAAAATTTTGTCTCTATTTTTTTTACTTACATTTGGATGATTATTTAAAACTCTTGAGACAGTACTTCTTGAAACCCCAGCTAATTCAGCAATTTTTATGCTATCTATTTTCAATTTTATTCTCCTTTTGTTTTTGGACAGCTGTCCAAAAGTTGTGTAAAAAAATATTATGTTCGTATTATATATTATTTCTATAAAAATAAAACATTTTTTTAAAAATAATTTAAAAAGTTTTTTTACCTAGGTAAAAAAAGAACTTTACTTATAACTTATGATAAACTATTTACAAGTTATATCTATTTTCATATCTTTATAATAATATTCAAGATCATTTTCATTGATTTTTCTCAAAACTCTACAAGGGTTTCCTACTGCTACAACATTTGCTGGTATATCTTTAGTTACAACACTTCCAGCTCCAACAACCGAATTATCTCCAATAGTAACTCCAGGTAATACTATAACTCCTGCACCAAGCCAAACATTATTACCTATCGTTATTGGAAGATTATATTGAGCTTGTTGACTTCTTAAAGCTGGATGAATGGGATGTGTTCCTGTACATAAAGTTACATTTGGAGCAAATAGTACATTATCACCAACGTGTATAGAACAATCATCAACTAAAGTCAAACCAAAGTTAGCGTAAACGCTTTTTCCAAAATGAACAAATTTTCCTCCCCAGTTAGCATGAAAAGGTGTTTCTATGTAACAATTTTCTCCAATTGATCCAAACATCTTTTTAAGTAACTCTTGTTTTTTACTCTGTTCACTTGGACGAGTGTTGTTATAATCAAATAATCTATCCAATTGTTCCATTTGTTCTTTAGCTAAGCTTGGATCATCACAGAAATATAATTTTTTTGCATTCATTCTCAATTTAATCTCTTCAAGTTTCATTTTAATTTCCTCCGTATTTTTAATTTTAGCAATATAAATTTTTATAAAAAATTTATATATTAGGATTATACTATAAAACTTTATAAAAAAAAAGAGAGTTTTCACTCTCTATATGTTTTATTTTTAATAAAAATATTTATTTTCAAAACTTTTCAATCCGTTTTTAACTCTTTTCAAGCTTTCTAAAAATCTATTTTTTCTATTTATATGATACACAGCTTGCCTTTTCCACGGGTCCACTTCAAATAAATCTTTGTTCAAAGAGTAATAAAACTCTTGGCAAAATTTAATATACTCTTTATAAAAAATCTCTAAACTGTTAATACTTTTATGCTTTTTTAAATAAAACAATAATAGCTGCTCTTGAGGGGTCATCTTTACAATATGATATAAAAACTCCTGCCTTCCACTCATTGCAGATAGGTTTTTTTCTAAAAAATTTGACAAATCTTGATAAGTTTTAAAAGTATGTATAAACTTATCAAACTCCTTAAACTTACCATAATCCCATTTTAAATCTTTACTCATCTTTCCTCACTCCCTTAAGTGTAGAGAAGAAGACAAAAAAACCTATCAGATATATAATCCTTTAGATCTTTTTACACACTTGTCCACTCCTAACAATTTTTGTGTAGCTTTTAGGTAAGTCTCCTGACTTAGAATCACTTTACTCCTATCCTTCCCAGATTTTACTCCAGTGGTTATATAGTTTCATCCTCATTACAGTAGCGGAGGCTGTGTAGGATTTTCACCTACTTCCTTGTTATGCCTAAGCACCTAAAAACATTTATTTAGTTTTATAATAATTATATATCTTATTTTGAATTATTTGTCAATTTTATTTAAATCTCTATATTTTTTCCTTCTGCTATAACAAATTTTGGTGATGTTATAGATACAAAAGGTTTTCTTTTCCAAACTACAATGTCAGCTATTTTACCAACCTCTAAGGAACCATACTTTTCATCAATTTTCATAACTTTAGCTCCATTTATAGTTACAGATTCTAACGCCTTCCATTCATCCATTCCATTTTCTATAGCTAATCCTACACATATAGGTAGATACTCTAAAGGAATTACAGGAGCGTCTGTCGTTATACAAATATCTCTCTTTTCACTTACAAGTGCTACATTTTTAAAAGATTTTCCTTTTAATTCAATTTTTCCACGAGCCCCTAAAGATGGTCCCATTATTAAAGGAAACTTTTCATTTAAAACATCATCTAAAACATCTACCACACATGTACAATGATCTAAAGTCATATCTAAATTAAACTCTTTTGCTATTCTTATAGCAGTTAAAATATCATCCCCTCTATGAACATGAGCTTTTAAAGGAATCTCTTTATTTATTACAGGCAACATAGCCTCTAACTTTGCATCATATTTTCTATTCTCATTGTTTCTATATTCAAAAGTTTTTTCAATTGTCTCTCTTAATAGTGCAGCAATTCCCATACGAGTTATTGGAGTTTTACTTTTTGAATTATAATTCTTTTTAGGATTTTCACCAAAGGCCACTTTCATAGCTAAAGGGAATTTTATAATCATCTTATCAACAGATGTTCCATGTGTTTTTATACAAGAATATTGTCCACCAATAACATTAGTTGACCCTGGTCCACTACCTACAACAGTTATTCCTGAAGCTAAAGCTTCCTTAAATGTTATATCTTGTGGATTAATTCCATCGATAGCTCTCATATTTGGAGTTATTGGATCATTTTTTTCATTGTGATCAATCCCTTCAAACCCTTGACTATCTCCCTTCATTCCTAAGTGAGTATGAGCATCAATTAATCCAGATGTTACATATAAACCTTCAGCATCTATAATCTCTTCGTATTCTAAATCATCAATTTTTTCTTCAGCTGCGATTTTTTGAATTACTCCATTTTCATAGTAAATGTTAGATAGCTTATAACTTTTTGTTTTATAATCCATTATTAATGCATTTTTAAGTAATTTCATAAATTCCCCCTAGTTATTTATAAGTTTAAATTAAATCCTGGACCAATTGGTAACCCTAAGAAATACCAAACTACCATCAATGAAATTAATGAAGCCAAAATAACAATTGAGTATGGAAGTGTTAAAGCAAAAATTGTTCCAAACCCTGCTTCTCCCTCTTCCTTTGTATTTGGTATTTTTCCTTCAGCTTGATACTGAGCTAAAAGACCTAAAATTACAGGGATTGATGAATGTAATGGAGAAATAATATTCGTTGATGAATCTCCAATTCTAAAAGCTAATTGAGCATAAGCTGGCGAAATATTCAATAAAGTAAACATTGGAACTACCATTGGAGCTAATAAAATCCATTTTGTTGATCCAGATGTCATCATGGGATTTATCAGTGTTGTTATTAATACAACTAGTAGTAATAGTGGTAGCGGTCCTACATTTGCTTCTTTTAATATAAACGAACCTTTAACAGCAAATATTCTAAATATATTTGATTTGTTTAATAGATATATAAATATTGATGAAGACAGTAAAGTTACCATTAAAGGAACTGCTTGAGTTAATCCAGCTTGCAATAACTTAGGAATATCTCTTGTTGTCTTTATCTTTCCTTCTCCCACACCATAAGATATTCCTATAGCAGAGAACATCACAAAAATTATTGGAACAATAGATGATAGCAATGGCGATTTTGGTAAGAAGCCTCCATCAGCATTTCTGAAAAATGCATTTTCAGGATAACATAGTAGTAAAAATATAGCCATAAAAGCTAAAAAACCATAGAAAGCAAATTTCAATCCTCTTTCTTCCTTAGAAGTTAATTTATAACTTTTTAATAACTCTGCATTATTTCCTAAATCTGTATCTCCTACAGTTTTTACAACAAATTTTTCTGTAAAAATAGTCAATGTTATTGTTAAAACAATTGTTGCAGCAGCCATAAAATAATAATTGCATAATGGATTGATTGTTAAATTTACTCCCACTGCTGCTGCTGCCTGTTCAGTTATTCCAGCTAGCAATGCGTCTGTACCTGCAACAAACATATTTGCAGTAAATCCTCCGCTACATGCAGCAAACCCAGCTATTATTCCAATCTTAGGGTTTCTTCCTAAAGCTGCAAATAAAACCCCTCCTATTGTAAAAGCAAAAATAGTTCCTGCATCTGACATTATATTTGCATTAACTGCAGTGAATATTAAAGCTCCTGTTATAATACTTCTTGGAGCATTTAATAGATATTTTCTCATTAAAGCTGTAAAAAATCCTGTTTTCTCAACTAAACCTATCGCCATCATCATTAAAACTACTATTTTTAATGATGGAAAATTTACATATATAGTTGGAATGTCTTGAACTAATGTTCTCATATTTTTAAACGTTAACAAATTTTCAACTACTATTGTTATGTTTTTACCAACTTCACCTGCATTTTTAGCACTTTCAAAATATGTTACTCCAAATCCTAGCTTATTTAAACTAAAAGATACAAATAAAGTAATTATTGAAAATATTCCAAATAAAATAAATGGATGTGGAAGCTTATTCCCTGTTTTTTCTACTATCCTAATTGTTCTACCTAATACGCCTACATTAGTATTTGCCATTTTATCCCCCTCAGTAAATTATCGTATGTTATTTTTTATATATCAACTACACTTTCCAATACATAAGTTGGGTTATAAACACTTTTGCTATCTCTTTTAGCTTCTCCTGTTAAAACTAATATTGTGTCACAACCGTTGATATACCCTGATGCTATATCAGTATACAATCTATCTCCAACTATTACTGTTTCATTTTTTAATAGATTTAAATTTCTTAATGCATAATCTAGCATAGCTTTTTTAGGTTTTCCAAAATATTTAGGAACTCTTTTAGTGCACAGCTCAATTATATTGCAAATAGCTCTACAATCTGGTAAAAATATACCGTCCTCTACTGGATAAACTAAATCTTCATTTGCCGCTAAGTACTCTACACCATCTCTATATAAAAGTTTACAAGCTATCTCTAACTTTTTATAATTAAGTTCAGAATCAAGTGTAACCACAACTATATCGATTTCAGAAAAATTAAACTCATCATTTTCATCAAATATTTGAATTTCTAAATCCTTACAATAATTTTTGTAGTCTTTTGTTCCTACCATAAATATTTTTTTACCTTTACAACTATTTTTTAAATAATCTGCTAATACTACTCCAGCAGTTATTATCTCTTTTAATTCAGTTTCAATTCCTAATTTTTTAAATTTTTCAATATAACTTTCTGGATTTTTAGAAGAGTTATTTGTGTAAAAACCTATTTTTTTTCCACATTTTCGTAGCTCTTCTATTTTTTCTTTAGCTCCAGGTATTAAAACATCCCCTAAAACTATTGTTCCATCTATATCAAATAGATATCCTTTATAATCTTTCATTTGGTTTTTGCTCCTCTTTTATAAAATTACTTTTAGTCGCTTTTTTATTTCTTACCATAGTTATAACTTTTCTTTCTAATATCTTCATCACTATTAAAGTTATAACAACAATTAAAAAAGCTGCTATAGATAGAAATACAAAACCATATCCAATTGCTAATCCAATAGCTGCTGTTATCCATAAAGTAGCTGCAGTTGTTATTCCTGAAACTTTATCATTTGAATAAACTATTGCTCCTCCCCCTATAAATCCCACTCCTGTTACAACTTGGGCTGATAGCCTTGTAATATCTAATTTATAACTTTCTATGAGGTTAGGTTGGGAGGATATTAAATTTATTTGCCTTATTAACAGTTCCTCTTGTAAAAGAGCGATAGTTGTTGCTCCTAAACATACCAATATCAAGGTTACAAAACCTGCTGATTTATTTTTTAATTCTCTTTCTAATCCTATGCAACCTCCAAATATTGAGGATACTGTTAATCTAAATAATATTTCTGTTAATCCTATCCCTGTCATAATATATCCCTCATTTTATATTTATTTATTTTGATTTGCTATAAATTGAACTCCTAAATCTGGGAAATCTGTAAAAACTCCTGTAGAATTAGTTTGATTAAATATAATTTCAAACATCTCATCTATATTATTCACATAATCTGGTAGGGCATCTTTTCTTATTGTGTAAGGATGTAACTCTAAACCATTTTTTCCAATATATTCAACTAACGGAGTTACTTTTATATCTCCTTTTTTAGAATTATCTCCATCTATTAGCATGTACCATGCTGGTCCAATTCCATCAGCATATTTTGACAGCTCTTTTACACCTTCAGGAGTGAACATCCAATCATAATTATAATTTACCCATTCACCTTTTTTATTTTTTTCCATAGTTTCGTTCCAATCAGTATATGCAACTAATTGTACTAACTTTAAATTCATTCCCATCTCTGGCATAAGTTCATTTTTAACTCTTTTTAACTCATTAAAATCAAAAACTTGAAAATATATAGGATCATCCTTACTTGTGTAACCATATTTTTTTAAAATTTGTAAAGTTTCTTTAGCTATATCTTTTCCTTCTTGGTGATGTAGCCAAGGAGCTTTTATTTCTGGATATATTCCAATTCTCTTTCCAGTTGTTTTTTCTAATCCTTGAATAAATTCTAATTCTTCCTCTAAAGTATGAATTTTAAATGTTGATTTCCATAAAGGGAATCTTCCCTCGTAAACTAATTTTTCTTCACCATTTTCCACTTTAAAGTTTTCAGTCATATTCAAACCTTTTATTTCTGCTAAAGTAAAATCCATAACATAATATCTTCCATCTTTTCTTGCTCTATTTGGATATTGCTTGGCAACATCTGTAAGCTGATCTAAAAAATGATCATGTATTACAATTACTTTATTATCCTTAGTCATAGCTAAGTCTTGTTCTAAATAATCTGCTCCTTGACCAAAAGCCAAAGCCTTTGATTCAAGTGTGTGTTCTGGTAAATAACCACTTGCTCCTCTATGTGCTATTATAATTTTTTTATCATTTTGTGAAAAAGTAGCTAAAGATAACCCCACCATACTAAGTGCTAATAATATTTTTACGTTCATTTAACCTCCATGGTCTACATTAATAAGTTTGGTATATATAATGCTATTGTTTCTGAATATGTTAAAATAGCTAAAACTACTAAAAGTGCTAAAATAAATGGTAATACCTCTTTTACAAATTCATCAAGTTTTACACCCACTATGGTACATGTTGTAAACATCATTGATCCAAAAGGTGGAGTTATTCCTCCAATCATAATATTAACAATTAATATTACTCCAAACTGAATTGGGTCTATTCCAACTTTTAAAGCTGCTGGCACTAAAAGTGGAGCTAGAATTACAAGTGCTGCCCCTCCTTCTAAGAACATTCCAACAAAAAGTAAAAGTAGATTCACTATGAAAAGTAACATATATCTATTATCTGTAAATCCAACTAATAGGTTTGTTATCATTTGAGGAATTCTTTCTAATGTTAGATAGTATCCAAAAACTTTTGCTCCTATTATAAGAAGCATAACAGACCCTGTTCCATAAACTGTATCTTTTAAAATAATAGGCACATGCTCCCATTTTAGTTTTTTATATACAAAAACTCCAACTACAAAACAAAATAATACAGCAACTCCTCCAGCTTCTGTTGGAGTGAAAAGTCCCATACGCATTCCTAAAATAATTCCAAAAGGAATTAATAATGCCCATATAGAATCTTTAATTTGAATTAAAATCTCCTTTATTGTAGCTCTTTTATCTCTAGTTGAAGTATAACCTCTCTTCTTAGAAATTATATGCACCACAAACATAAGAGCAGCTGTCATCATAATTCCAGGTGTATATCCTGCTAAAAACATTTTAGCTACTGAAACGTTAGCTATTAATGAGTAAATTATCAGATTTGTTCCTGGAGGTATCACCGGGCTTACTGAAGATGACGCTGCTGTTACTGCAGCTGAAAATGGTTTTGAGAAATTTCTTTTCACCATCTCTGGAACTAAAATCTTAGATTGCATAGCTGCATCAGCATTTGCAGAACCTGAAATTCCACCCATCATAGCACTTAATATTACGTTAACTTGAGCTAGTCCTCCAACCATATGCCCTGTTAAAACTTCTGCCATTTTCATTAAGCTAGAACTAATTCCAGAAAAATTCATAACAGACCCAACCATTATAAAAAATGGAACTGCTAAATATGGAAAAGATTCAACTGAAGTTACAAACTGCTGAATAACCATATTAACAGACATTATGTCATTTTGAAATATAAAATAATATAGTGATGCCCCTATAAGAGCAAAAGCAATAGGTATATTTAAGAAAAACAGTATGAATAAAATAATAACTGGTATAAATGGTTCCATTACATCATCACATCCTCTATTTGCTGTTCAAACGCCTCTTGCTCCTCCATCTCTTCTATCTCTAAATTATTAAAATTAATAATATCATAGATAAAAAAATAGACAGAGTATATTGTCATTAGTCCAAAGGAAACTGGCAAAGAACTATTTATATAAACATATGAAATCTCTAGGGCTGAAGTTATCTTATCTGATGAAGATGTATAGTTGTAACTTAAATAAAACATAGAAGCTGATAAAACTAAAAGTAAAGTATTTGTTATAACTCTTAAAACTCTTCTTCCCTTTAATGGAAGTATCTTTGTTACAGCATCTACCCCTATAAGTCCTCTTTTTCTATAACTTGCTGTTGCTCCTAAATATACTGTCCATATAAAACAACCAACTGAAACTTCCTCTATCCAAGAGTATTGTATTCCTAAGAAATATCTTAGGAATACATTTACTATTACAAGAATTACAGTTACGCTGATTGTTATACTTCCAAGTAATGCTTCAAACTCTATTGCTCTAAATTTTTTTAAAATATCATTACTCATGTAAGCCTCCAAACTAGCAAATTCTATTTATTTCTAATTTTATTTAATTCATCCATTATTTGATTATAGATTCCAGGTGTCCATTTTGGGAATTGATTAAATACATTTTCAATTGCTTTATTAAATGCAACAGCATCAACCTCATTAAATTTTACTCCAAGTTCTTCTAATTTAGTTTGATACTCTTTCTCTAATTTTACAGTTTCATCAGTGTTATAAATACTTCCATTATAGATCTCTTCCTCTATAACTTTTCTTTGCTCATCAGTTAAATCATTCCAAACTTTATTTGAAATAGTTACAGCTGAAACTCCTAAAAGGTGATTAGTTAAAGAAACTTGTTTTCTAACTTCATATATTTTAGTTCCATAGATTGTCATTAAAGATCCCTCTAATCCATCTACAACTTTTTGCTGAATTCCACTATAAACTTCTGTAAAAGGAAGTGGAGTTGGATTTGCTCCCATAGCTTCTAAAGTTAACATATAAAGTTGACTATTTGGAACTCTAATTTTTAAACCTTTTAAATCTTCTGGAGTTTTTACCTCTTTTTCTGTTAACATACTTCTAAATCCAAATAGATAATCTAGTGATAAAACTTTAATTCCTTTTTTTTCAGCTTCAACATTTAAATTTTTAACTAAATCACTTTTAGTCATAGCTAAATATTCATCAAAATTATTATATAGCATAGGACCAACCACTGCATTATAATCAGGTACATAATCACCTAAAAAGTTTATTCCATCTACAGATATCCAGTTTGCTCCCCCAACAACTTGCTCCATACTATCTTTTCCAATTGGTAATTGCCCACCTGTGAAAACCTGTATCTCTAAGTTATCTTTTAATCTCTCATTTATTTTATTAGCTACCTGATGAAATGTTTTTGCAGTTTGCTCATCTTCAACAAACTTCATACTCATTTTGATAACTTTTTTTTGAGGTGCCTTAGCTTGTTGTGCTCCATCTGTTTTTTCTTTCTCTCCTCCACAACCTACTAAAAAAATACTTAAAACCAACATTAAAACTTTTAAAACTCCCTTTTTCATTTGATCTCCTCCCAAATTAAATTTTGTTTCTTTATGAAAAAAGAGCTATTCAAAAAAAGATAAAAATCTTTTTTAATGAATAGCTCTCTCTCTCATCTCTGCTATTTTATAAAAAGCTTTACATTTCCTCTTTGTATAGGCTGACTTAAAATTCAATATATATTTTCAGTACTAAGTATACTATATTAATTTAAAATGTCAATATTTAAGACCTATATATTTTTTGAATATTAAAAAATTTCATTGGGATTATTAGTTTTATTCTAATTCAAATGAATGGAAAATATTTATTAATGAATACTCTTCATTTTTATTGTCTAATTTTGAAATATAATATATTTCAAAGAAACTTTCAAATTTTTTTAAATTATTATCACTTTCAAATTTTTTTAAATTATTATCACTTTCAAATTTTTTAATTTTTTCAAAATATATCTCATTTTTAAAAGCAGCTCCTTCAATATATAACGATACACCTTTATTTTTATAAATATCTTTGCTTTCAATAGATTTAGATGCAACTATAACTTCTTCATAATAGTTATAATTCTTTTTATCAACTTTCAAAATAATAAAAGTGTCACTTATATTATAAGAGAGATCTATTTTTAGAAAAACTTTTCTTATATGGGTTTCAATATCGTTATTATCTTTTATCTCTCCTTTTGAACTTCCCAAAATAAAGAAATCTATTTTCTCCACTAGTGGTGGTTTATTTAGATTATTTATTGCATGACTTAAAGTATTCTCCAATCTATTTAAATTAGATTTTATACTTTTCAAATTTTCAATCTCTTTCTCAATTATATTTTTTTGAAATACAATCGACTTTAAAATATTTTCTAAATTATTTCCTTCGTATAAAATTTGTTTTATTTTTTCCAAAGAAAATCCTAAAGATTTACATCTCTTTATAAAATCTATTTGTAAAAATTGATCTATTGAATAATATCTATATTTCGTCTCCTCATCAACATAAATTGGTTTTAAAAGACCCTCTTTATCATAGTGACGAAGGGCCTGAATAGAAATTTTTGTTAATTTAGATGTTTCTCCTATTGAAAATATCATTTTTCCTCCAAAATTTTTTTGACTCTATAGTTACAATAGAGTATATACTATTCTCTAGTAAAGGAGGAAGTAAAATGTTAAAAAAATTTATTAATTACGCTGTCCCATCTGTATTTGCAATGTTTGTATCATCACTTTATGTAATTATCGATGGAATTTTTGTAGGGCAAGGAGTTGGAAACTTAGCTCTTGCTGCTGTTAATTTAGTAGTTCCTGTATCAATTTTCTTTTTTGGAATGGCTACAATGTTTGCTGTTGGAGGTGGAACTCTTATTTCTGAAAGTTTCGGAAAGAAGGATATAGCAAAAGGCGTTCACATCTTTAGAGAAGCTTTTATAGTTCTATTAATTTTAAGCTTTTTTATGAGTTTCATATTTGTTGTTTTTTCAAAAAAGATAGTTGTGCTTTTAGGAGCTAATGGAAATGTTTTAGAGGAAGCTAATACTTATCTAAAATATTATGTTATGTTTTGTATTCCAAATATCTTAGGAATATCTTTAAGTAGTTTTATAAGAAATGATGGTAACCCTAAACTTGCTATGGTCGCAACAGTTTCTGGTGCTTTCTTAAATATCGCTCTAGATTATGTATTTATTTTTATTTTTAAATGGGGAATAAAAGGTGCTGCTATAGCCACTGGACTTGGACAGATTTTAACTGTTTTAATTATACTGTTACATTTTTTATTTAAAAAAGGTCACCTGTCTTTTGGTAAAACTAACCTTCACAAAGAAAATATCTTAAGGTTTATTACCCTTGGTTTTCCATCTTTTTTTATGGAAATAACTTTTTCAATAATGGTATTTTGTATGAACATAGCTATTTCAAAGGTTGGAAGTGAAAGTCAATTAGCTTCATTTGGAATAATAAACTACTTAACTACAATAGTTTATATGCTTCTACTTGGTTTATCTTTTGGAATTCAACCGCTATTTAGTTTCAATTATGGAGCTAAAAACTATGAAAATGTTTTTAAATTTTATAAATTTACAGTTATATCATCAATAATTATTAACTTTGTTTATTTTACAATATCGTATTTCTTCGGTTATGATATTATTGGTTTATTTACCAAAGATGGAAGTATTTTAAATGAGACTTATATTGGTCTTACTCTATTTAATCTTTCGTTTTTTGTAATAGGAATAAACGTTATCCAATCGGGATATTATCAAGCTATAAACAATCCTAAAAATTCAAATATTATATCTTTTTTAAGATCAATTATATTTTTTCCAATAACAATCTTTATAGGAAGTCATTTTTGGGGATTAATTGGAGTTTGGTTAAGTCCTTTATTTTCTGAAATTTTCTGCTTTATAACTTGGAATGTCTTATTCAATAAAAACTTTGGAGCTATATTATCAAATTACTTCATAAAATCTACTCCTAAGAACGAATAATACTAAATTTTTTAATCCAATCATAAATTGATTGGATTTTTTTTTGAATTGTGTTACCATCAATCTATAAGATTGAAAATAAGGAGAGATAATATGGCAAAAGGTTATGATCAACATATGGAAAGAAAAAATAAAGTTACTAGTTTTGGAAGAGAACTAACAAGAAGAGCTAAATCAAAGTGTGAGCTTTGTGAAGCAACTGGTGTAAGTTTAAGTGTCTTTGAAGTTCCACCTGTAAAGGAAGAACCAGAAATAGAAAGATGTATTTTTATCTGTGACGAATGTAGAGCTAAATTAGATAGAATAAAAAAAGCAAAAGAAAATGATTTTAGATTTCTAACTAACTCTATTTGGAGTGAAGTTGATATGGTAAGAGCTCTATCTATTAGATTACTACAAGAGATGGCAACAAAATATTCATGGGCAGAGTTAGTTTCAGAAGACCTTTATATTGATGAAGCAACTGAAGAATTAATTAAAACTATCAAGTTCGAATAAATGCCTTTTAAATATTAAAAGAGGATTTCATTAGCAATCCTCTTTTTTATAATTTTTATTAACTTTAAAAAGTTTTTTTATCATTGATAATTTCTTGTAGCTTATCTATAAATCTACATAGATGAAACCCATCACACACTGCATGATGAACTTGAATAGCTAAAGGTATTAAATACTTATTATCCTCTAAATAAAATTTTCCAAAAGTAAATATTGGAAGATAATAATCATATCCATTTTTTAAATTCAAATTAAATCCATCAAATGTATTCCAAGGAATCATGGAAACTGGAAAACTATTTTCAGGAAGATTTTCTTTTCCAATCATCTTTGGGCTATCCCCATATTTAAATGTATCAATAGTATATGATTCATAAAATTCAGCATAAGAATCTATAGAATCACTCCAAAGATTAGTAAATAACTCACTTCCTTTTTTTAAATAGGTATAACAAGGATACAAAGTTTCATAAATTCCTAAAACTCCATTAGAATTTTTATTTATTTTAAACTCTTCAAACTGATTAATAGTTTTAGTTAAAGCAAAAATTAAAGCTGGATAAATTTTTAAATCTAATTCCTTTATATTCGTTATATCTATTTTCGTCGTTAAACTCACTGTACAAGGAATATTTTTTGAAAAATGTTCATAGTACTCTTTTCTTTTCCAATTTTCAATATCAATCTCTTTAAAATACATGTAGACTCTCCTTCAAACTATTAATTCTTTATAATATTACTAACGTCTTTTAAATAAATAAGTTAGTGTCAAGTTATATATTTTCATTATTTGAAACAAAACTAATTAATTTAATTTTTTGAGCACCAGTAGCATAAACTATAATTTCAGAAACTCCAGACTCCATAAACTCTGCTCCAATTTCATCAATTTTCTCTTTTAAAATATCCTGCTCCTGTTCATTATTTGTTTCAATAGCTATCTCCCATCTTCCCATAATATCTACTTCACTTATAATTTTCATAGCATCATCTCCTTAAAAAATAATTGTACTCAAAGAGTTATACTAAATTAATGAATTTGTTCCTTTACTATTTAATCTATATCTTTCTGGATTTTTAGTGAACTACCACCGCCCTAATAGAGGGCGGGGTTTCGTGGAAAGTATCTGACTTATGTCAAATATGTTAATCACGCTCTACGGGTAGCTCCTACCCTGATATATATTTTAATAGGCTAGTAGTTTTCTACCAATCTCACGAATATTTATACTTGCATTTAGATCTCGATCTATTTCAGAGTTACATTCATCACATTTGTAGACTCTTTCAGATAGTGATAGTTCAGTTTTTACAGCACCACAAAATGAACAAGTTTTTGACGATGGAAACCATTTATCAATTTTAATTACTTGTTTACCTAAAAACATTGATTTGTATTTAAGCATAGTTGTAAAGCTACCCCAACCGTTATCAGCAACAGATTTACCAAAGTTTAACGCTTGACTCATACCTTTCATATTGAGGTCTTCAAGTATTGTCGCATTGTATTTATTTATAATTTCATGAGACAGTTTATGTAAAAAATCTTTTCTACTGTTTTTAATGTATTGATGGATTTTAGCAACTTTTAACTTTGCCTTATTCCAATTTTGAGAAAACTTAACTTTTCTTGATAGTTCTCTTTGAGCTTTAACAAGTTTAGTTTCTAACTTTCTGAAAAATCTAGGATAGTCAGCTCTTTGGTTATCAGAGCTAACAAAAAGTTCAGACATAGCAAAATCAAGTCCAACAATATTGTTATCGCTGGGCACTTCTTTGATATCTCTTTGAAATTCAGTTAGTAAAGAAACGTAGTAAGCACCATTAGGCTCTTGACTAATGGTAGCTGATTTAATTACATAATTTTGAGGTATCTGTCTATGAAGTTTAACTTTTACTAAACCTAATTTTGGAAGTTTTAAATAGTTATCTTCAATTCTAATATTATTATTTGTAGATACTGTATTGTACGATTTCCTAGTTGACCTTTTAGATTTGAACTTAGGAAAGCTCGTTCTCTTTTGAAAAAAATTCTTATATGCAGTTTCTAAATTTTTAAGTGCTTGTTGTAATGCGATTGAATCAACCTCTTTTAAGAATGGTAGTTCATTCTTAAGTAGGGGAAGTTCTTTAGCTTGAGTGTTGTAAGTTACAGATCTTTGTTCTGTCTCATATAATTCTTTTCTTTGACCCAAAAATCTGTTATATACAAGTCTAGTACAACCAAAAGTTTGATTAATTGTATTTGCTTGAGTTTCATTAGGATATATCCTATATTTAAAAGTTAAGTTATATATCTTCATAGATTTCACCTCCATTTTTTAAATATTATCATTATATTATACCATAATTTCTAAATATTTTAATCTAAAAAACTAAAAAGATTGCCCTGATTCATCCTCTCCCTAATAGAGGAAGAGGTTTTCTCAGAACGTTTTAATAAAAACTTAAATAAAAATATAAGTTTTTGGACAAAATTATCATTTTGTGTTACTATTTAAGGATAGATATTTTTATTAACAAGGAGGCACACTATGAAAATTTTTGTTTATGGAAGCTTAAGAGAAGGTTTTTTTAATTTTAATAAATATATAGGTACTGCTGCTAAGAAAGTTGAACTTGGAGAAGTAAAAGGTAACCTTTACGCCATTAAAGATCAAGAGTATCCGGCTCTATTAGAAGAGGATGGAACTGTGCTTGGAGAAATAATAACTGTTGAAAATTGCAACTTAGAAGCTATTGATGAGATGGAAAACTATTTTGGGGAAAACAATCCTAATAATGAGTATAATAAAATAAGGCTATGTCACAACAAACAGTTGATAAATAGCCATTTTTATAGGGGAGTATC
>ERZ772855.1158-NODE-1158-length-26764-cov-11.589314_pt1 | contig 26764 bp, 18 predicted proteins | sample MGYA00511900_ERZ772855 | MGnify/ENA primary metagenome ERZ772855 (study PRJEB29015, sample SAMEA2737701) | human gut metagenome | biome: human gut; feature: human-associated habitat; material: faeces | place: China | collected 2012 ... | reverse complement strand
CGGCGCCGTTCATGGTCATCGACACCGACATCTTGTCGAGCGGAATGCCGTTGAAGAGCACCTTCATGTCCTCCACCGAGCAGATCGACACGCCGGCCTTGCCCACGTCGCCCACCACGCGCGGGTGATCGGCGTCGTAACCGCGGTGCGTTGCCAGGTCGAAGGCCACCGACAGACCTTTCTGTCCGGCGGCGAGGTTGCGGCGGTAGAATGCGTTGGACTCCTCGGCGGTCGAGAATCCGGCGTACTGACGGATGGTCCACGGACGCATCACGTACATCGTCGAGTAGGGGCCGCGCAGGAACGGGGCGATGCCTGCCGCGTAGTTCAGGTGCTCCATGCCTTCGAGGTCTTCGGCCGTATAGGCGCCCTTGACGGGGATGCGCTCGGCCGTCAGCCACGGCTCCACCTGTCCGCAGCCTTTCGAGGCGCAGCAGCTCTTCTGCCCGCCTGCTTCGTATGTCAGTTCTGAAAATTTAGCTCTCATGATCAGATGCCCATTTCTTTAAGATAAAACTTCAGAGTCTCCAGGACGTTCGACTTCACCGAGATGAAGTTCGTGATGCCTTGGGCCTCCAGTTCGGGTGCGCATGCGGGAGCGCCTGCGACTACGAGAATGGCTTTGCCGGCGAGCAGCTCCTTCACCTTCGGTGCGGCCTCTGCGTAATCGTCGTCCGAAGCGCAGACCACCACGATCTCGGCTTTCGATTCGAGTGCGGCCTTCACGCCCTCCTCGATCGACTTGAAGAAGGTGTTGTCCTGCACGCGGATTCCGGCGCAGGCGAAGAAGTTGCACGAGAACTGGGCGCGGGCGCGGGCCATCGCCAGGTTGCCGCAGGTGAGCATGAACGCCTTGGGCTGTTTGCCCGAGCGGTCCACGTGCAGGCGCATCGCCTCGAAGGCCATGGCGCCGCGGTAGGGCGTGAGGACGTTGCCTTCGGCAGCGGGACGGGTGACGGCTTCGGCGGTGATCTCCTTCGGGGCCACCTCCGTGAAGTTGGGGAACTGGTTGGCGCCGAGCAGCGTCTGGCGGCGCGTTGCGATGGCCTTGTCCTTGGCGGCGGCCGAAGCCTCCACGCGCTCCTTGATGAAGCCGGCCTTGTAGGCCTCGGCGTAGCCGCCCTTCTCCTCGATTTCGAGGAAGAGCTTCCAGGCCTCGGCGGCGATCGACTGCGTGAGGTTCTCCACGTAGTACGAGCCGCCTGCGGGGTCTACCACCTGGTCGAAGTGCGATTCGTGCTTCAGGAGCAGTTCGACGTTGCGGGCGATGCGCTTCGAGAACTCCGTGGGGCTTTCGAACGCGGCGTCGAACGGCGTCACCTCCAGCGAATGTACGCCGGCGATGGTGGCCGACATGGCCTCCGTCGTGCCGCGGAGCATATTGACATAGGGATCGTAAACGGTCTGGTTCCAGTCTGCCGTGCGGGCGTGGATGTGCATTTTGCAGGCGCAGTTCTTCGAGGGGTTGTAACCCTTGACGATGTTGGCCCACAGCATGCGCGCCGCGCGGAACTTGGCGATTTCGAGGAAGTAGTTCGAGGTGACCGAGAACGAGAAGCGCAGCTTGCGGGCCGCCAGCTCGGCGTCCACGCCGGCGTCGGTCAGGCGCGCGATGTAATCGTTACCGGCCGAGAGGGCGAACGCCAGCTCCTCGACGATGGTCGATCCGGCGTTCGAGAAGATGCCGGCCGAGACGGTCACGATACGGATGTGCTTGTACTCGCGGGTCTTTTCGATCAGCGAGGCGATCTTCGCGAAGCACTTTTCGCCGTTGGGCGAGCAGAAGTCGCCTTTCTGCGACAGTCCCTTGACCAGCGGGTCGATCGAGAAGGCCACGTGCGCCTCGGAGGCAGTGCCTTCCTTTTCGAGCTTGGCGATCACCAGTTCGGCGATGCTGCCCGTCTGCGCGCCGCAGAAGACCATTTCGATGGCCGGGATCGAGATTCCGGCGAGCAGCTGATCGAGTTCTTCGGCCGTGAAGCCCTCCTTCGCGATTGAGAAGCCCAATGAATCGACGCCCGAGTTGAGGAGTTTCAGCGCCTCGGCGTTGGCCTCCCTGGGACATTTTACCTCGACGGTCTGATGCACGCGCCAGCGATTGTGGCTGCGCGTACCTCTGACGTACGGGAACTCGCCTGCCTGCGAGCCCAGAAAACGGATGCCTTCGAGGTTTTCGGCGCGGTAGTAGGGGCGGACGTTGAATCCTTCTCCCGTACGCCACACCAGCTTGCGCTCGTAATCGGCTCCTTTCAGGTCGGCTGTAATCACCTCTTCCCACTTTTCGGTCGGGACCGGCGGGAACTCGGTGAACAGCTTTTCACGTTTGGTATTTGCCATGACTATTTAGAGATTAGTATGTGTGTAGTTTCGTTCTGTTTCAAAATTGCACGTAAAGTTACAAATTAATTACCGAATTGTAACAAGAAATTGTTACGAAAATAACAGTGCAGCGGAATTTTTCCGGATTTCGCCGCCCGCCGCATTTCCGGACGGCCCGGCGCGGATGCTGTCTTCGGTGTGGTTGAATGGTTGAAAAATGGTCTTTATTTCTGCTTGTTTTGGAAAAAAACGAAAAAATGTATTTTGGGGATTTTTCGTGAAAAATGAGGCTGTTTTTCGAAAAATGACTGAAATTTTCGGGTGTGTGCGGCGAAAAACGGTTGTTTTTTCGGGAAAATGATGAAAAAAACGGCTGTTTTTTGAAAAAACGGTGATTTTGTAAAAACAACGTAACGGAATAATTCGTACATTTGTAGCCGGAACGAAAGATGTACCGCAGCGGGGGAGCGGCCCCGGGTTAGTTAGGTCGGCAGGTCCTGCCGGGAGGCAGTTGTCCGGTTGAATTTCAGGTTAGGTTTTAGTTTGCAATTATCGGGTCCTTCCCCGCGCGGTTTTTTCTACGAACACTAAACCCTTAATCAGTCAGGTATATGTCATCATTACTCAGATTCAAGATGGTCGATGCGGCCATAAATCACACGGCCGTCGAGGTGAAAGTTCCCGAGGGACGCTCGTCGGACTACTTCGGAAAGAAGGTATTTGGACGTGCGGCTATGCGGAAGTATCTCGACAAGCGCACCTATGCGGCCCTGCTCGACACGATGGAAAAACGCACGCCGCTTACGCGCGAAGTTGCCGACAGCATCGCGGCGGGTATGCGCCAGTGGGCGCTGGAGCACGGTGCGGACCACTATACCCACTGGTTTCAACCCCTGACGGGCGGTACGGCCGAGAAACACGACGCCTTTGCCGAGCCGGACGGTCAGGGCGGCGTGCTGGAGGAGTTCTCCGGCAAGCTGCTCGTGCAGCAGGAGCCCGACGCCTCGTCGTTCCCCAACGGCGGCATCCGCAATACGTTCGAGGCCCGCGGCTACTCGGCCTGGGACCCCACGTCGCCCGCCTTCATCGTCGACACGACGCTCTGTATCCCTACCGTCTTCATCGCCTATACGGGCGAGGCGCTCGACTACAAAGTGCCCCTGCTGCGCTCGCTGACGGCCATCGACAAGGCCGCCACGGAGGTGTGCCGCTATTTCGACAAGAATGTCGAGAAGGTCTTTTCCTACCTGGGCTGGGAGCAGGAATATTTCCTCGTGGACGAGAGCCTCTGGGCCGTGCGTCCCGACCTGATGCTCACGGGGCGTACGCTCATGGGACACGAGTCGGCCAAGAACCAGCAGTTGGAAGACCACTATTTCGGGGCGATTCCGACGCGTGTGATGGCCTTTATGAAGGACCTCGAATACGAGTGCCTGAAGTTGGGAATTCCGGTCAAGACGCGCCACAACGAGGTGGCTCCCAGTCAGTTCGAGCTGGCTCCGGTTTACGAGGAGGCCAACCTGGCCAACGACCACAACCAGTTGCTGATGACCATTATGGACAAGATCGCCCGCCGTCACCAGTTCCGCGTGCTGCTGCACGAAAAACCCTTCAAGGGGATCAACGGATCGGGCAAGCACAACAACTGGTCGCTGGGAACCGATACGGGCGTGAACCTGCTCGGTCCGGGCAAGACCGCTTCGGAGAACCTCCAGTTCATCACTTTCCTGGTGAACGCCATTTCGGCGGTTTACAAGCACAACGGCCTGCTGAAGGCGTCGATTATGAGCGCGACGAACGCTCACCGGCTGGGCGCCAACGAGGCGCCTCCCGCCATCATTTCGACCTTCCTCGGAACGCAGGTGTCGGCCGTGCTGGACAAGCTGGCCGCATCGAAGGGCGACGATGCCATCCGTTTCGACGCCAAGAACGTCTTCAAGATGAGCGGCATTTCGCACATCCCGACGCTGCTGCTGGACAACACCGACCGCAACCGCACCTCGCCGTTCGCCTTCACGGGCAACCGCTTCGAGTTCCGCGCCGTGGGTTCGTCGGACAACTGCGCCGAGGCGATGATCGTGCTCAACTCGGCGATGGCATACGAACTGACCGAGTTCAAGAAGGCCGTGGACGCCAAGATCGAGGCCGGGGCCAAGAAGGAGAGGGCCATTTACGAGGTGCTCAAGCAGATGATCAAGGCCTGCAAGGCCATCCGGTTCGACGGCAACGGCTATTCGGACGAGTGGAAGGCCGAGGCGAAGCGGCGCGGTCTGGACTGCGAGACGTCGACGCCGCTGATCTTCGACCGCTACCTGGACAGGGAGAGCCTGAAGATGTTCGGCGATATGGGGGTTTTCACCAAGGTCGAACTCGAAGCCCGCACCGAGGTGAAGTGGGAGACCTATACCAAGAAAATCCAGATCGAAGGCCGCGTGCTGGGCGACCTGGCGATGAACCACATCGTGCCGATCGCTTCGAAATACGAGGCGCAGTTGCTCGACAAGGTCTATAAGATGCATCAGATCGGAGGGCTGAACGCCTCGTCGGACATTCTGCTTATCAAGAAGATTCAGGACCATACGGCCTCGATCCAGAAACTCACCGGCGAGATGATCGACGCCCGCAAGGTTGCCAACCGGATCGAGGACCCGCGTGAAAAGGCCATTGCCTACCACGATACCGTGGCTGTCTGCTTCGACGAGATCCGCCGTCATATCGACAAGCTGGAAGAGATCGTCGACGATCAGATCTGGCCGCTGCCGAAGTATCGCGAACTGTTGTTCCTGCGCTGATCGGGCTGATTACGGCATAGAAAAACCGGGAACATTCCTTTCGGAGTGTTCCCGGTTCTGGTTTCATATCTTGCGGAAATTATTCGTCGTCGCGGTACATGTGTTCCACGTAAATGGCGTGCTGCATCGCCTCGCGCTTCGCGATCGAAGGCTTGGTGAAGTACTGGCGGCGGCGAAGCTCCTTCAGGACGCCCGTGCGCTCGTATTTACGTTTGAACTTTTTCAGGGCGCGCTCGATGTTTTCGCCCTCTTTTACCGGCATGATAATCATAATATTCTTTGTTTTTTGTTGTTTTGAATCTGTTTGTTCGTTCTGAAAACTGCGGGGTGCGCATCCTCGATGCATCTTCCCCAAAAACGCTCGTTTTATTCGTCGGCAGGTCCGCTGTCCGACCCGAATTGCAGATAAGGAGCCAGCCGTGCTGCCTCCTCGCGGGTCAATATGTTCTGTTCCACCAATTCTCCAGCGGTACTCCAACCTCCTTTCAACTGTCTTGCTTTCAGCAATTTTCGTAATGCCTGCGGTGCTATGTAGGGGTGTTTCCCCAGCACTTTCGGACTTGCAAAGTTAATATCAATTTTCCGAATTTTGCAACTATCGCAGTAAATTTGTTTCAAAATTTTTTCATAATTGCGTTCCCGCACTCCCGGAACCTCTGCGAGTTGCTCCGCGCGGACGAATCCGCCGAGCCGTTCGCGGTAGTGCATGATCGCCACGACGGTCCTGGGACCGATGCCCACAACCGAGCGCAGCGTCGCCGAATCGGCCGTGTTCAGCTCCACGGGCTGTTCGATCGGCCGCGCCTTCCGTTCCGGGAAGATGACGTAGGGTTCCAGCGCCGCGGCCACCGAGTCGCTCACGACGTAGCATTCGCGCAGGTCCTCCATGTCGTAGATGCCGCTCAAATCCCGCCAGCGGATGAACGCCTCGGCCTGACGCTTCGACAAGGCCCCGATGGCGCGCAGGTAGCGGGCGCTCACGGTGTCGATGCGGAACGGCCCGGGTGCGAGCGGTTCGGGGAGAATGCGCCCCGTGCGGTATTTTTCGGGTGCGATGGCGTATTTGCGGCCGATGCGCACCCAGGGTTCGAGCCGCCGGTAGAGCGAGTCGCTGATGCCGTAGCAGAGCGTCAGGTCCTCGGGTATGCGGAACACTTTGCCCGCGGCGCGGTATTTCAGCAGGCTCACCGCTTCGTGCTTCGTAAGCCCGAGTCGCCGCAGGTCGTCGAGCGAGGCCGTGTTGGGGTCGAAATGCGACATCACGACGCTGTCCGCGGGCAACGCCTCCTCCATCTCGGCCTCGGCGCGGCGGGCCGCTTCGGGGTCGGCTGCCGGGCGTACGAGCATCAGGGCTATGATCAGCAGCCCGGCCAACGGCAGGAATACCGCAATGGCGCGTATTTCGCGGTCGGAAAAAAGTTTAGCCATTGTTCTGTTTATGCGGTCATATGCTTTATCGTTTCAACTGCCGGGAGCATGCGTCGTCTCCCTTCCGGAGGGAGGCCGGGGCGGGGCCATGCTTGTAGATGGCTCCGCAGGCGGCAATGACGGCGGTCGAAAGCGATTTGTACGTCGAAGTGTGTATTCGTTTTGTCTATTTTCCGATCTCCTCCAGTGCCCGCTTCACCGAGCCCCAGCGCAGCAGCAGTTCGCGGGCCTCGGTTTCGTCAAGCCCCGACGCCTCGGCGACCATCCGCGTTCCGCGGGCCACGAGCTTGTCGTTGGTCAGCTGCATGTTGACCATGCGGTTGCCTTCGACGCGTCCCAGCCGGATCATTACCGCCGTAGATAACATGTTGAGCATCAATTTCTGGGCCGTTCCGGCCTTCATGCGCGTCGATCCGGTCACGAACTCCGGTCCTACGACCGCTTCGAGCGCATACTCCGCTTCGGCAGCTACGGGCGACGCGGGGTTGCAGGTGATCGAGCCGGTCAGCAGTCCGTGGCGCCGCGCCGCGCGCAGTCCGCCGATCACGTAGGGCGTCGTTCCCGATGCCGCGATGCCGATCAGCACATCGCCGGCTGTGGGGTGGTAGGGCGCCATGTCGCGCCAGGCTCCTTCGGTGTCGTCTTCGGCGTGCTCCACGGCCCGCCGCAAAGCGCCGTCGCCTCCGGCGATCAGCCCGATCACCCGGTCGAACGGCACGCCGTAGGTCGGGGGCAGCTCCGAGGCGTCGGTGACCCCCAGCCGGCCGCTCGTCCCGGCGCCGATGTAAAACATCCGGCCTCCGCGCTGCATGCGCCCGACGATGCGTTCGACGAGTAGCTCCATGACGGGGATGGTCCGCCGCACGGCTTCGTGCACACGGGCGTCCTCGCGGTTGATGCCCGTCAGGATGTCGTGCACCGACATCCGTTGCAGGTCGTCGTAGGCCGAATCCTGTTCGGTGATTCTATCTTCCATAGTGGTATTTCAAAAGCCCTTCGGCGGGCGATTCTACGATGGTTTCCACGCGGCGGCCCTCCGCTTCCAGCGCCTCGCGCAGCAACGCCTCGAAGTGGGCCGCCACGCCGCCCAGCAGCGATACGGGGAGTTCCGCCGGATAACGGCTCAAGTTGCGGGACGCAAAGTCGCGGAACGACCGGAGTACCAGCTCCCGGATCTCCGGGCGGTCGATATGCGCGCGTATGAAAGGTGCGAACGAGGCCAGAAAGCGGTTGGCGTAAGGCTCGCGGTAGACGCGGCGGATGATCTCCTCGTAATTCAGCCCGTGCGCCGCGAGAAACTCCTCTTTCAGCGGAATGTGCCCCTTGAAGATGCCGTTCACCAGGTTGCGCCCCAGCACGGCCCCGCTGCCCTCGTCGCCCAGCACATAGCCCAGCGGGGGGACGTTTTTCAGGATTTCGCCGTCGCGGCACAGGCAGGAGTTCGATCCCGTGCCGAGGATGCAGGCGATGCCCTCCCCGCGGCCCCAGAGCGCCCGCGCCGCGCCCAGCAGGTCCGATTCGACCGTAATGTCCGTCGTTCCGAAGTGCGCTTCCAACTCCCGGCGCAGCTTCTCGCTCGCTTCCGGGAAGGTCTCGCCGCACCCCGCGCCGTAGAATCTCACGCTCGTCACGCCGTCGCATGGCGGCAGTTCCGCGAGGGCTTCGCGTATCTGTTCGGCCGAGTGCTGCACGGCGTTGATCCCCCGCGTGCGCACGTTTGTCGTCCGTGCGCCGTCGCTGGCGATCCACGTGCATTTGGTCGATCCGCTGTCGGCTATAAGTACCATAATTCAAAGATACGGATTAATCTTCAAATTCCGGAAAAAAGCCATAACTAAATTTTTTAGTTTAAAAACTATGCAAAATAGTTGTATGTGAATTTTTTTTAGTTACCTTTGTTCCCGGGTGCATGAAAAAGGACCGATGAAGCAATGGGCGGCTGTTCCGGAGGGAGCATTTCCGGCCGGGCGTGTCCGGAAAGTCGTGGGACGAATCCGGCGGGATCGTCGGCCGCGAGGGCGCCGTTCGCTGCATCGGGACCGGACCGGGTGTTTTGCTGCGCCGCCGTATGCTGGAATGCCTCCGTTTCAACTGAAAACGATACCTGATAACGCTTGTTTGAGTGAAATATGAAAGAGAATCCTGAAAAACTGACACGCAGGGAAGAGGAGCTGATGCGCTGCTTCTGGGAGCACGGTCCGCTGTTCGTACGCGAATTGGTGGCCCTTTCGCCCGATCCCAAACCCCATTTCAACACCCTTTCGACGATGGTCCGCGCGCTCGAAGCCAAAGGCTATGTCGCCCACAACTCCTTCGGCAGCACCTACCAATACTATCCGGTGGTGAGCGAGGAGGAGTTTTCGCGCTCGACGCTCGGCAGCGTGATCAGCCGCTATTTCGAGAATTCCTACCTCGGCGTGGTCTCGGCGCTGGTCGAGGAGGAGAAGATCTCGCTCGGCGAACTGCGCAGCCTGATCGACCGCATCGAAAATCAAAACCGGTAGCGCCATGTACGACCTGATGATTTACAGCCTGAAAGTCGGCGTCTGCCTGGCTGTCTTCTACCTCTTTTTCAAATTGCTGTTGAGCCGTGACACCTTCCACCGCTTCAACCGGATCGTGGTTCTGGGGGCGATGTTCCTTTCGTTCGTGCTGCCGCTGTGCGTGATCACGGTTTACCGCGAAATCCCCGTCCTGCCGGAAATCCCGGACGGGGAGGCTGTTGCGACGGTCTTCGCCGAACCGCTTTCCGAACCTTTTCCGTGGGAGATGCTCGCCGGGGCGGCATTCCTGCTCGGGGCGGCCGCCACGCTGCTGTGGACGCTTTGTTCGCTCATCGGAGTCCTGCGTCTGATCCGCGGCGGACGTCGCGAACGGCTGGAGGACGGGGCTGTGCTGGTGCGCACGGAACGGCCCGTGACGCCTTTCAGCTGGGGACGCTATATCGTGATGTCCGAGAGGGACCTGGCGGAAAACGGCGGGGCGATTCTGCTTCACGAACGAGCGCACCTGCGACTGCGCCATTCGCTCGACCTGATCGTGACCGACGTTGCGGGCTGCCTGCAATGGTTCAACCCCGCGATGTGGCTGCTGCGCCGCGAACTGCGGGCCATCCACGAATACGAAGCCGACGAGGCGGTGCTCGACAGCGGCGTCGACGCCCGGAGTTACCAGATGTTGTTAATAAAGAAAGCTGCCGGCGGGAGGTGGTACTCGATTGCCAACAGCTTTAATCACAGTAAACTTAAAAACCGTATTACCATGATGTTGCGTAAAAAATCGTCGCGGTGGGCCGGGGCCAGGGCGCTCCTGCTCCTGCCGCTCACGGCCGTCGCCCTGGGGGCTTTCGCCGAAACCGCTTATGTCTTTCCGGAAGACAAAGGTAAAAAAGAAACCAGTACGATTTACATTCGGGGGTCGAAATCTTTTTCCGATGGGCAACAACCGCTGATTCTGGTCGACGGCCGGGAGGTGAAGTCGATGGACAGCCTCGCTGCCGACCGGATCGAGGCGATCACCGTGCTCAAGGATTCCGTTTCGATGGCTGTGTACGGCGAAAAGGCCGCCGACGGCGTGATTCTTGTAACGCTCAAAAAGACCGGAGAACCGGGCGATGGGGCGCAGGTCCCGGGACTGAAAGGCAAAGTCGTGACGGTCACCCGGGCGGACAGCGCCGGGACGAACGAGTCGACAACCGTGCGGGTGATCGGTCACGGTACGAGGCCGAAAGACGGAACGGTTGTGGTGAATACGGCCGGAATCGCGAAATCGTATCGGTTCAAGGTCGAGAACGGCTCGTCGGTTGAGTCGAATCCTGTATTTATCGTCGACGGCGTACAAGTGTCTGAAATCGAATCGCTCGACCCGGATCAGATTGAAAGCATGTCGGTGATCAAAGGCACGAATCTCCCCGGGGAGTTTGCCGACAAGGGGTATGAGGGCGTGATAACGATTACGACCAAACAGGCGGCTGCCGCGCAAAGAGCCGCCGCGAAGTCGGCCCGGGAGGGTATCGAAGCCGGGAGAGCCGGGATCGAAGCCGCCCGCGAAGGGTTGAAACTGGCCCGCAAGTATATGAGTTCCGATGACTGGAAGCAGGCCCAGAAAGCGCTCGACAAGGCCCAGAAGGAGCTTGAAGCGGCCCGCAAGGAGACTTCGGCACAGCTTTCCGAAATGCAGAAAGCGGTGGGAACGTCGCTTAAACTTTCGGCGGACGCCGGGCATGCCGATAAGGTGACCATTCAGGGCACTCCGGAGAGTTCGGTGTCGGTTTATAAGGGACAGGTTACGCTGAAAGGCGGATTTCCCGACGGCATGCTGATCCGTATCAACGGCAGGGAGGCCTCGAAAGAGGATGTTGAACGGCTGGAATCCGGGAAGATCAAGCGCATGGAGGTCTACAAGGGCGACGAGGCCGTGAAGCGTTACGGCGAGAAGGGGCGCAACGGCGTGGTCGAGATTCGCGCCCGCAGGTAAAGGCTTAAAGGAAAAACCATAAGCAGATAAAAAGTTCACGAAGGCGGGGGATTCCACGGAATCCTCCGCTTTTTTGTGCGTGCCTATTTGAATTCGACGATCTCGGGCCGCGTCGGTCGGTAGCGGTACTGCTCCATGCGCGTCGGGTTCGAAAGGCGGAAATATTCGCTCTCGACCAGCCCGCGTTTGCCGAAGGCCACGCCCAGCCGGATCTGGATCGTGTTGAACACCAGCCGTTCGTTTCGCAGCCGCACGCCCAGTCCGAACGAGGTGAAGAAGTCGTTTTTGAAGATATTGGGCGAATAGCCGATCAGCCCGAAGTCGGCGAACCCGAAGACGGCGATGCGGAATCCCAGCGGCTGGTAGGGGGTGAATACCACCGTCTCGGTGTTGAGGATCATGCGGTTGGTTCCGATGATGTACTCCTTGAGGGCTTGCAGGCCGTCGGTGCGCGTGAAGCGGATGCTCTCGTCGCTGCCCGTCGCACGGTTCCAGCCCTGCGTGTAGTTGAAGGCGAGGAACTGGCGGATGCGGCTGCGCTTGAACAGGAAAAGGTTGGAGAACCACCGCAGGTCGACATCGACGGCGCTGCGCTGCCACATGCCGTTTTCGAGGTCTATGTAGCTTCCGAGCGTGAAGCCGCCCATGATGTAGCCCAGTCCGCGGAATCCACCCGTTTCGTAGCTCGCGCCGAGGTAGAGGGCGTCGTTGAATTCGCCCCACGAATAGCCCGTCGTCACTTCGGCCTTGTAGCCCGTCGCGAGATACTCGCGCGTACCGAATCCGTAGATCATGTTGGCCGTGTAGAATTTTTCGCGGTAGAGACCCCCGCCGACCAGCAGGGCGTCCTGGTCGTGCAGCGCGGGGTTGTAGTCCGGGGCTACGAGGGGCCTGCGGCTCACGCGCCGGTAGTTGTAGCGTCCCGAGAGATAAACGCTCGATTTGATCCCGCGCAGGTAGTGCGAGTAGCCGCCCCAGACGTCGAGGTTGCGCTCCTTCACCAGCAGCGACGTGTCCTGTTCGATCATGTAGCGCTTGGCTTTGATGTCGCTGTATGTAAGGCCTATCTCGTAGTCCGTGGGTTTGAGGAACTCTTTGCGCAGCCCCATGTTGAGCGTCGAGTTGTAGAAGTCGCGCCCTCCGCCGATCTCGGCGGTGTAGAAGGTCCCGAGCAGGTTGGGGATTTCGTATTCGACCATGTTGCCGCCGTAGGAGAAGTCCTTGCGGCTGAAGTTGGTCATAAATTTGAGTTTGTTGCCCGATCCGAAGATGTTGGCGTCGGAAAGCCCCACCATCGTCCGGCCCTCGGAATGCCATCCTCCGTCGACGGAGATGGTCCAGCTGTCGCGCGTGGTGATCAGGAGGTTCACGCGTGTCGAGTCCACCGCGTCGGGGAGCACCGTGACGTCGATGTCCGAGATGTAGTCGCGCGAGCGGATCAGCTGCTTGTTGCGCACGATGAGCTGCGGGTCGAGCTTGTCGCCCGAGCGGAACAGCAGGTCGCGCCGGACGACGCGGTCGCGGGTGAGCATGTGGGTTTTGTTGGCCATGCGTTCGAGCCGGTTGCCGCCGGGGTCGAAAACCTGCTGGCGTTCGATGGTGATGTCGCCGATGGTTTTCCCGGCGTAGGGTTCCAGCAGGCGGCTCTCGTCGGTGACGCGGCCGCTCATCGTGGTGTCGAGCACGGGTTTTACGAAGAGCATCCGGTAAAGCATGCGCGGCACGGCGCGCCGGCTGGTTTTCGACTGGATGCTGTCGTAGAGGCGCTGGTTGCGCGCCGATGCATCGGGATTCGTCACGCGGGCACTGTCGGGCGTGAACCGGTCGGGGGCGTGCGTGCCGGGTCCTGCGGCACGGACCGAGAGGACCGTTGCCGCCCCAATCAGGATCAGGGAAAATATGCAGAACCGGGCGAACATTGTGTCAAAGATAACGGATTTTTTCGGCAAAAAGTGCGACACAGGGGCCTAAATTGAGGATTCGATACCCATATCCCGATTATTCCGTCTCGGCGGCGGGTGCAGCTCCCCGCATGGCTTATAATCGGTGTTTTCCATCCCTCTCTTTTCTTTGCCGCGACGCCCTCCCCCGGAGAAGACGAAAAAGACGGCCCGAAGGTCGTCTTTTTCCATTTTCCGTTCAGCGTGGAATGGGGGTCATCCCTTCCCCGCCTTATCTGCGGCCCTCTTTGGCCTCGATGCATTCCGTGGCGTGGGGCACTTTCATCAGCCGCTCCTTGGGAATGAGCTTTCCGGTCGTTTTGCAGATGCCGTACGTCTTGTTCTCGATGCGTACGAGCGCCATTTCGAGGTTGCGGATAAATTTCATCTGATGGGCAGCCAAACGACCGCTTTCCTCTTTGGAAAGAGTTGCAGCGCCCTCCTCCAGCACCTTGAACGTCGGCGATGTGTCTTCCGTATCGTTGTCGGCGGTATGGGTGATCGTGGCGCGCAGCAGCTCGTAGTCCGCACGCGCGTTCTCAAGCTTTTTCAGGATAAGCTGCCGGAACTCTTCGAGTTCGGCGTCGCTGTATCTGGTTCTTTCGTCTGCCATAATAATCTCCTCTCTTTTAAGGTTTACTGTAAAATTAAGCAATAATTCCGATATTACCAAATTTTACCGGAATATATCAAGGGGCTATATCCGCGTCACGGCGATGCGCAGCGGTTCGTCGTCCACGTCGGTTTCGACGACCGTTTCGCCTGCCGGTTCCGCTGCCGGACGGACCTCCACGGCGAGGGTCTGCGAAGCGATGTAACCGGCGAATCGGGCGATTGCGTCGGCCACCAGGGGCTTCTGTTCGATCTCTGCGCGGATCTTGTCCGTGACCTCGAATCCGGAGTCCTTGCGGATATTCTGGATGCGGTTTATCAACTCGCGTGCCACACCTTCGGCTTTCAGCTCCTCGGTGACGGTAATGTCGAGCGCCACGGTGAGTTTTCCCTCCGAGGCGACGAGCCATCCGGGCATGTCTTCCGAGGTGATCTCGAAGTCGGCGGGCGTCACGGTGATCCGCTCCGCTCCGAGGTCGAGCACCGTTTCCGGCGCGGCCTCCACCTCGGCGATACGTTCCTGCGAGAACTCCGCGACGAGGGCGGCGATCTGCTTCATCCACTTGCCGTAACGCGGCCCGAGGGTCTTGAAGTTGGGCTTGATGCGTTTGGTAATCAGCCCCGTGGTCTTTTCGATCAGCTCGATCTCCTTCACGTTGACCTCGTTCATAATGAGGTTCTTCACGGCCGAAATATGCTCCGCCGTCGCGGGGTCGAGCACCGGGATCAGGATTTTGGTCAGCGGCTGGCGCACCTTGATCGACACCTTGCGGCGCAGGGCCAGCACCATCGACGAGACCTTCTGCGCCAGCGACATCATCTCTTCGAGGCGGGCGTCGATCAGCCGTTCGTCGGCCGTCGGGAACGCCGCGAGATGCACCGATTCGTCCTTGTGGCGGCCGCTCACGGCGTTGAGGTCCGTGAAGATGCGGTCGGAGATGAACGGCGCGAACGGCGCTGCGAGCATCGTGACGGTCTCAAGACAGGTGTACAGCGTCTGATAGGCCGCCAGTTTGTCCTCCGACATGCCGCCTCCCCAGAACCGCTTGCGGTTGAGGCGCACGTACCAGTTCGAGAGGTTCTCGCCCACGAACTCCTGAATGGCGCGGGCCGCCGGAGTCGGGTCGTAGTCTTCGAGAGATTCGGTAACGTTCTTCACCAGCGTATTCAGGAGCGAGATGATCCAGCGGTCGATTTCGGGACGCTTCTCCATCGGAACCTCCTCTTCACGGCCCGTGAAGCCGTCCACGTTGGCGTAGAGGGCGAAGAACGAGTAGGTGTTGTAGAGCGTTCCGAAGAATTTGCGGCGCACTTCGTCGACGCCGTCCCTGTCGAACTTGAGGTTGTCCCACGGCTGCGAGTTGGAGATCATGTACCAGCGCGTCGCGTCGGCTCCGTAGGTGTCGAGCACCTCGAACGGATCGACGGCGTTGCCCAGGCGTTTCGACATCTTGTTGCCGTTCTTGTCCAGCACCAGACCGTTCGAAATGATATTCTTGAAAGCCACCGAGTCGAAGAGCATCGAGGCGATGGCGTGCAGCGTGAAGAACCAGCCGCGCGTCTGGTCGACGCCCTCGGCGATGAAGTCGGCGGGGTAGACCTGGCCGAAGCCCTCCTTGTTCTCGAACGGGTAGTGCACCTGCGCATAGGGCATGGCGCCCGAGTCGAACCATACGTCGATCAGGTCCGATTCGCGTCTCATCGGCTCGCCCTTCGACGAGACCAGCACGATCGAATCGACATAGGGGCGGTGCAGGTCGATGTTCTCGGTCGAGTAGTTCTCCTTCGACATGTCGCCGACCCTGAAATTCCTGTACGGGTTTTCCTGCATGACGCCCGCCGCTATCGAACGCTCTATTTCGGCCATCAGCTCTTCGACCGAACCGATGCACTTCACCTCGGAGTAGTCCTCCGTGGCCCATACGGGCAGCGGGGTTCCCCAGAAGCGCGAACGCGAGAGGTTCCAGTCCACCAGTCCTTCGAGCCACTTGCCGAAGCGGCCCGTTCCGGTCGATTCGGGTTTCCAGCGGATCGTTTTGTTCAGTTCGATCATCCGCTCGCGCAGCGCCGTGGTGCGGATGAACCACGAGTCGAGCGGGTAGTAGAGCACGGGTTTGTCCGTGCGCCAGCAGTGGGGGTAGGAGTGGGTGTGCTTCTCGATCTTGAAGGCCTTGTTTTCGGCTTTCAGCATCACCGCGATGTCGATGTCCAGCGTCGGGTCGGTCTCGCTCAGCCGCTCGTCGTAGGCGTTCTTCACGTAGCGGCCCGCATACTCCCCGTATTTCGCGGCGTCGACGTGCGTCTTCACGAACTCCGGGTCGAGGTCTTCGATCAAAAAGAATTTGCCCTGCCTGTCGACCATCGGCTGGTTCTTGCCCGCGCGGTCGACCATGAAGAGCGGCGGGATGCCGGCGGCCTTGGCCACACGGTCGTCGTCGGCGCCGAACGTCGGGGCGATGTGCACGATGCCCGTACCGTCCGAGGTGGTCACGTAGTCGCCGACGATCACGCGGAAGGCGTCGCCTTCCGGCTTCACCCACGGGATCAGCTGCTCGTAGCGGATGCCTTCCAGCTCGGGACCTTTCCAGCTCCCCTCCATGATCTCGTATGTGCCTTCCATCTTCTTGGTGAAGTAGGAACCCAGTAGCTCTTTGGCCAGAATGACCGTCTGCGGCCGGTCGGTGTAGGGGTTGCGGCACTTGACCTTCACGTATTCGATCGCAGGGCCTACGGCCAGCGCCGTGTTCGAAGGCAGCGTCCACGGCGTGGTGGTCCAGGCCAGGAAATAGAGTTCACCTTCGATTCCTTCGAAGAGTTTCTCGCTCTTCGCGTCGCGGATCACGCGGAACTGCGACGTGCAGGTCGTGTCCTTCACGTCGCGGTAGCAGCCGGGCTGGTTCAGTTCGTGGGTCGAGAGACCCGTTCCGGCGGCGGGCGAGTAGGGCTGGATGGTGTAGCCCTTGTAGAGCAGCCCCTTGTCGAAGAGCTGCTTCAGGAGCCACCACAGCGTCTCGATGTATTTGTTGTCGTAGGTGATGTACGGGTCGTCCATGTTGACCCAGTAGCCCATCTTGCGCGTGAGGTCCTCCCACTTGCCCGTGAACTCCATCACCGCCTCGCGGCACGTGCGGTTGTACTCCTCGATGGAGATCTTCTTGCCGATGTCTTCCTTGGTGATGCCGAGCTTCTTCTCGACGCCCAGTTCCACGGGCAGTCCGTGAGTGTCCCATCCGGCCTTGCGGTGCACGAGGTAGCCCTGCTGCGTCTTGTAGCGGCAGAATACGTCCTTGATCGTGCGGGCCATGACGTGGTGGATGCCGGGCATGCCGTTTGCCGAGGGGGGACCCTCGTAGAATACGAACGTGGGATGGCCCTCGCGGGTCGTGATGCTTTTGTGGAACGTGTCGCGTGCGTCCCATTCGCCGAGCACGTCGGCGGCTATGCCTGCCAGGTCGAGGCCTTTATACTCCTTGAACTTCATATCGGTAGAAATTTCTTCGCTAATTTTCTGACAATTGGCAAAGATATAAAAAAGATTTGAAAAACGGGTCTGAAGCGTTCGATTTATGGATGTCCGTTCCGGGAAGCGGGGTCTGCGGGGGCCTTCCCTTCGTCGGGGCTGTCCGCGTCCGGCTTCGGGGCGATGACCGTCCCGGTCGTTTCCCGTCCGGTTCTGCGCCCGGGACGGACGCGGGTTTTGGGGATTACTCCCCCGCGGGAATGTCGATCCGGAAACAGGAGCCTTCGCCCGCCACGGAGTCGACGCCGACCGAGCCGCCCAGCTGTTCGGCGATCGACTTGCAGATCGACAGCCCGAGCCCGGTCCCCTGGGTGAAGGTGTCGAGTTTGACGAAACGTTCGAAGATGCGTTCCCGGTCTTCGGGCGCGATGCCGATGCCCGTGTCGCGGACGTAGAAACGGATGTGGCCGGGAATCCGGCGGAATCCGATCGTTACCGATCCTTTTTCGGTAAATTTCAGTGCATTGCGCGTAAAGTTGTTCAGCACCTGGGCAAGCCCCTTCCTGTACTCCGTGACGGGGAATTCCGGCAGCCCTTCCTCGACGCGCAGTTCCACGCCCGGCCGGCGCTGGAGGCGGAGCGAGTCGGCGACCTCCCGGCATAAGTCCCGGGCGTCGAACTGCGTGCGCTCGATGTCCGTGCGTCCCGACTCGATGCGCGCCAGATCCAGCACGTCGGAGATGATTTGCAGCAGCAGGGTGTTGTTGCGCAGGATGATGTCGGTGTACTCCCGGCGGGTTTCGTGCCTGCTTTCGTCTGCCAGCAGCTCCGAGAATCCGACGATGGCGTTCAGCGGGGTGCGGATTTCGTGGCTCATGTTGGCCAGGAACGCCGACTTGAGTTTGTTGGACTCCTCGGCGCGCTTCTTCGCTTCGCGCAGCTCCTCCTCCTCGGTGCGTTTGAGTTCGCTGATGTCGTAGTTGACGCACGCCAGGTCGATCACGCCCTCCTCCGGACGGTAGTCGCGGCAGAGCAGGTGGATTTTGATCCAGCGCATCGGCTCCTGATCGCTCACGATGCGCACTTCGTTGACGAAAGTCCGGATTTCTCCGGTTTTGAGGCGTTCGAACTCCTCCTCAAGGTGTTGCCGGTCGTCGGGATGGACCTGCCGCCAGTGGCCGAGAATCTGTGAGGCGGGCGTGTTTTCCGCTTCGCCGTAATTTTGGGCCCAGGGGCCCTTGGTGTAACCCTCTCCCGTAAGGGGGTTGTAGCTGACGCAGCCCACGTGCGCGAAGTCCGAAACCAGGTTGAAGAGATGCTCGAAATCGTCCAGCTGTTCGCGGCTGCGCGTGGCGTCGGTGATGTCTTCGAGCAGGATGACCAGTTCGTCGTCGTCGCCCGGCGTGTTGTAGATCAGGCAGCGGCAGGTGCGTTTGCCGTCCGGGCTTTTCCCGGTCTGCTCTCAGAAGGAGCAGGAGGGGATGTGCTCGAATGTGGGAATGTGTTTCAGGGGATCTATTCCCACCTCGCGGGCCGTCTTTCCGGCATGGCCCTGCGTGTGGATGCCCAGTATCCTGCCGGCCTGCTGGTTGATGTACGAAAGCAGGTAGTCGACCGCTTCGCCCGATTTGTCGCGCAGGATGTTGACGCGCAGGTAGCCGATCGGCAGGTGTTCGATCAGTTGTGCGAGGTGGCTGTAATTGCGTTGCGTCGCCTTGTAACTCTGATTGATGGAGGCCAGTTCGGCATTTTCGGGAGTGCCTTCCGTAACGCGGCGGACGGTTCCGAAAACCGAGCGGACGCCCGTCAGCGGATCGTTGGCGGCAGCCACGGCTCTGACTTGCAGGCATCTGTCGCCGTTGGCCGTGACGAACGTTTCGTCGAGCGAGTCGGAGACCTTGAGGGCGGCGCAGCGGGTGTAAATGCGCGCCCGGTGCTCCTCGCCGGGCAGCAGGTAGACCTCCTCGAACGAAATGCGGGTGCGATCTGCGCCGAAAAGGTCCGCCGCCAGCCGCGAACAGGTCATTTCGCGCTGTCCGAAGTCGAGCTGCCACCATCCGACGCCGGAGGCGTCGAGTGATTTTTGCAGCAGGTCGGGGGCGGCTTGTTCGGAGTGCATGGCAGAAATTACCCTTTTTTCGATGTTTCTGCAAAAATAGAAAATTTCGGGAGAAAACGAATTTTGTCCGGATGATTTTTTGCGCGGCGGCGCTATTCGGTTTCGTCCTGCCGCGTCAGCGTGCGGATCACGCGCGCCGGATTTCCCACGGCCACCGAGTCGGCCGGGATGTCGCGCGTCACGACGGCTCCGGCGCCGATGACCGAACGGTCGCCGATGGCGACGCCCGGGCAGACGATCACCCCTCCGCCCAGCCAGCAGTCGTCGCCGACGGTGATCGGACGGCCCGCTTCGAGTCCAGTGCGGCGCTGTGCCGCGTCGAACGGATGCAGGGCGGTGAGCAGCTGCACTTTGGGCCCTATGAGCGTGTGGCGGCCGATGCGGATCGGCGCCAGGTCGAGGAACACGCAGTCGAAATTGACGAACGACCCTTCGCCGATTGAGATGTTGAGTCCGTAATCGCAGCGGAACGGTTCGCGGATGAATCCTTCGCAGCCGGGGCACAGCTCGCGCAGTGCGGCGCGGTAGGCGTCGTCGTGGCCGCAGAGTTCGACGTTGAGGCGGTGCATCAGGCGCGTGGCGTTGTCCCGGATGGCGGTGAGTTCCGCATCCCGGGGGTCGAACCACCCGCCGGCGAGCATCTTTTCCCGCTCGGTCATTTTAGTCGAAGGATTGCATTTCGATCAACTTGGCGTAGATGCCGTTGCGTTCCATCAGCTCGTTGTGCGTGCCCTGTTCGGCGATGCGGCCGTGGTCGACGACAACGATCAGGTCGGCGTTGTGGATGGTCGACAGGCGGTGGGCGATGACCACCGACGTACGGCCTTTGAGCAGGTTGTTGAGGGCGTCCTGCACGAGTTTTTCGCTCTCGGTGTCGAGTGCCGAGGTGGCCTCGTCGAGGATCAGGATGTCGGGGTTCTTGAGCACCGCGCGGGCGATCGAGAGCCGCTGGCGCTGGCCGCCGGAGAGTTTCACGCCCCGGTCGCCGATGTTGGTCCCGTAACCGTCGGTGCATTCGCGGATGAAGCAGTCGGCGTTGGCGACCTTCGCCGCCTCGACCACCTCTTCGTGCGTGGCGCCGCGCTTGCCCATGCCGATGTTGTTTTCGATGGTGTCGTTGAAAAGCACGGTGTCCTGCGCCACGACGCTCATATGGGCGCGCACGCTCTCCTGCGTGTAGTCGCGCAGCGAGATGCCGTCGATGAGTATTTCGCCCGCCGAGGGGTCGTAGAAGCGGGGCAGCAGCTCGCTCAGCGTCGACTTGCCGCCTCCCGAGGGACCGACCAGAGCCACGGTCTGCCCGCGGCGTATCTCGAACGAAATGCCGTCGATCACTTCGCGCTCCCCGTCGTAGGTGAAGTGCACGTCGCGGAATTCGATTTTCTCTTTCAGCCCCGTGAGTTCCCGGGCGCCGGGTTTGTCCTGTATTTCGGGTTTCGTGTCGATGATCGAGAAGATGCGCTCTCCGGCGGCGATTCCCTGGTTGATGTTGGCGAACTGGTCGATGAAGGTGCGCACGGGGCGCGTGATCTGCGAGAAGATGGCGATGAAGGCGATGAATCCGCCGGGGTCGAGCACGCCTTTGGCCACGAGCGAACCGCCGAAGACGAGGATCACGCCCACGGCCGTGATGCCGAGGAACTCGCTCATCGGCGAGGCCAGCTGCTGCCGGCGGGCCATCGAGAGGGTCAGGCGCGCCAGGTCGGCGCTGATGGCGTAGTATTTCTGCTTGATGTATTCCGTGGCGTTATAGCTCTTGATGACCTTGATGCCCGAGAGCGACTCGTCGAGCGTCGAGACCATCTCGCCCATGCGCTGCTGGTTGGTGCGGGCCGGGTGGCGGAGTTTCTTCACGATGCTGCCGATCAGCAGGGCCACCACCGGGAGGAACAGCACCGAGAAGATGGCCAGCTCCCACGAAATGGCCACCATCATCACGATGTAGCCGATGATCAGAAACGGTTCGCGGAACGACACCTGGAGGGTGTTGGTGATGCAGAACTGCACCACGCCCACGTCGGAGGTGATTTTCGAAATGATGTCGCCCTTGCGCTGGTCCGAGAAATAGCCCACGTTCATGTCCATCACGCGCGAGAACATTTCGTTGCGCATGCGTTGCAGGGTCCGCGTGCGCATGTTCTCCATGGTCCATGCGCCGAGGTAGCGGAACAGGTTGCTCATTAGGCTGATGCAGATGGCTACAATGGCCAGCAGCATCAGTACGTTCTGGCGGTCGTATTGTTCGAAGATGTGCGAATAGGCGAAGTTGAAAAGTGTTGCGAGGTAGTCCTGATTGAGTTCCAGGGGAGGCAGCTTTTCGACGTATTCGAAGGAGTAGTTCGCGTCGAACATGGTGTTCAGGATCGGGATGATCAGCATGAACGTCAGCGAGTTGAACAACGCGTAGAAAAGCGAGTAGAAGAAGTAGGGGATCGCGTATTTCTTGATCGGCCGGGCAAAACCCAACAGCCGCATGTATGTTTTGAACATTCGGAGCGTATGTTTGTTGGTTACGCAATTAGCGGCGTAAAGATAGGAATAATAACCCGAAAAGCGAAAAATGTACGATAATTCGATGGATTATGGTGGACTTTGTGCCGAAAAAACGGTGCGGCGGCCTTCCGTTTTACCGCTCTGCGGGATCGTAGCCCGTGTCTTCGAGCCAGTGCGCCTTGTCGTTGGCCGCCGCCACGGCCAAACAGTCGCAGCGGTTGTTCTCGACTGTTTCGGCGTGGCCCTTGACCCAGACGAAACGGACGTTGTGGCGGTTGTACACGCGCAGGAAACGCATCCAGAGATCGGGGTTTTTCTTGCCCGCGAATCCCTTGCGGACCCAGCCGAAGACCCAGCCTTTCGAGACGGCGTCGACGACGTATTTCGAATCGGAGTAGATGACCACGTCCGAACCCTCGAACTTGAGCGTTTCGAGCGCCACGCACACGGCCATCAGCTCCATGCGGTTGTTGGTCGTGAGGCGGAATCCCTGCGACAGCTCCTTGCGGTGGTGTCCCGAGAGAAGCACTGCGCCGTAGCCGCCCGGCCCGGGGTTTCCGAGGGCCGAGCCGTCGGTGTAGATGGTGATCGCAGACAAAATATGCGTAGATTAGAGATCAAACATAGAGTTTATGACGGGATGTTCCGGTCCGGTTTTCCGGGGCTTGCGCCTGCCGCACCGCCGCCGGCCGTTTCGCGGTTCATTCGGCGGCCGTTCCGCCCAGCTCCTTGTCCAGAATCTTTTTCGCCTGGTAAAAGGCATTCGTGTAATTGCGTGCCAGTATGGTGCCGTCCGGACCGATCAGAACGAAGAACGGCCAGCCTTCGATGGCATACGTTTCCATGATCTGCCGGTTTTCCGGATGACCGGTTTCCAGTTCCGCTTCGATCCATCCGTGTTCCAGCATGCCGGCCAGCACGGGGCGCATGTCGTCCACACCCGGCGACGGCGTTTTTTTGCCTGCGGGCAGACTTTCGTATACGCTCCGGATATCGGCGATGGATTCGGTCAGTCCCACCACCTGCAACCCTTTGTCCTTGTACTTTTCGAACAGATCGCTCACCTGCCGGTCGATATGGATCGAGCCGGGACACAATCCCCAATGGTAGAGCAGCAGGTATCGGCCTTTGAAATCAGCCTTGGCGACAGTACGGTCTTCGGTCGTTGCCAGTGTGAAATCCGGCGCCGGTTTTCCTTCGGCGAGTTGTTCCATTCTTGCCATGCAGTCTGCGTACATCCGGCCGAAATAGCTCGTTTTCAACCCTTCGGACAATGTCTTGTAAAACCTGCGCGCCTCCTTGGCCGGGGTGTACGACAACTTGGGTATCCTGTCGATCAACAGGTACAGGCTTCCGTGCGGATTGGCCGCTTCGTAGGCTTTTCGCAGCATATCCTTCCGTTCTACGCCGGGATTGCCGTTGTAAAATCGGTTGAATTTTCCGCCCCATTCCCGGCTGGCTGCCGTATCGTTCCGCTCCGACGCTTCCCGTGCATTTTCCAGATAACGTCCCCGGACCCGGCCGAGCGAATCATCGACCGCCAGCAGGCTCGACAGCATAGGCTCGTCGTAAATTCCTCCGCCGAGACGGCAATAATAGATCGCATCCGTCGAGCCGGTCATACCGATCCTATCGCCGGGCCTGACGATGACGGGTCTGCCTCCGCGATCCCCGGCTGCGGCTCTTCCGGCTTTCGGGCGGTAGGTCATCAGGTAGTACTGGTCGTGTTCCGACTTCCCCCGATGACGGAATGCGCCCGGTTTGCGGACCACGACGTCGAATCCCGGGCCGTACTTCCATGAAGGCAGGAGAATACGCTCGAAACGGAGGGTGTCTCCGGCTTGCAGTCCCTCGATCCTTCCCTCCAGTCTGAATCCCCGGGCATAGGCACAGACTGCCGTCATGGTCAGGGCGCAGCATGACAGGAAAAGTTTGTATCGTAGGGCCATGATAGCTGTTTTAATGCTTATTTGCCGGATTCGAGCGCCGCCAGCTGTTCGCGGATCGCCGTGATCTTGGCTTCGGCGTCGGCCTGCTTGGCGCGCTCGTTGGCCACCACCTTCTCGGGCGCCGAGGCGACGAACCGCTCGTTCGAGAGCTTCTTCATCACCGAGGCGAGGAATCCCTCGTAGTAGGCCAGATCGTCCGCGAGTTTTTTGCGCTCGGCCTCGGCGTCGATCTTTCCGGCCATCGGCACGAAGTACTGCGTCGTCTTGACGATGAACGCCGCGGCCGCCGGGTCCTTCTCCGCCACGGTCTCGATGGCCGTGAGGTTGGCCATCTTCATCACGACGGGGGCGAACTCCGCGGGATAGTTCTCATCGGCGATGACCCGGAGCGTCAGCGCCTCTTTCTGCGGCAGGCTCTTCTGGTTGCGGATGTTGCGCACCGAGGTGATGATCTCCTTCGCCAGTTCGAAGCGCGCCAGCATCGCGGCGTCTTCGGCCGCAGGTTCGGGCATCTGCGCCACGCAGATCGAAGCGCCTTCGGCGCGGGGCGCGAGGTCCTGCCAGATCTCTTCCGTGACGAACGGCATGAAGGGGTGCAGCACGCGCATCAGGGCGTCGAAATAGCCCTTCGTCGCCTCCATCGTCGGGGCGTCGATGGGCTGTCCGTAGGCGGGCTTCGCCATCTCGAGGTACAAGCCGCTGAAATCGTCCCAGAAGAGGCGGTAAGCCTCCTTGAAGGCCTCCGAGATGCGGTATGACTTGAAATCCTCGGCGATCTGGCGCAGCGAGCGGCCCAACGCCTGCCCGAACCACGCCACGGCCAGACGGTTGTTCTCGCTTTGCGCCGCTGCGGCGTCCACCGCCCAGCCGTTCAGGAGGCGGTAGGCGTTCCAGATTTTGTTGCCGAAGTTGCGGCCCTGCTCGCACAGCGCCTCGTCGAACATCACGTCGTTGCCGGCCGACGACGAAATGAGCATGGCCATACGCACGCCGTCGGCGCCGTATTGGGCAATCAGGTCCAGCGGATCGGGCGAGTTGCCCAGCTGCTTGGACATCTTGCGGCCGATCTTGTCGCGCACGATGCCCGTGAAGTAGACGTTCGAGAAGGGCTTTTCGCCGCGGTATTCGTAGCCGGCCATGATCATGCGGGCCACCCAGAAGAAGATGATGTCGGGACCGGTCACCAGATCGTTGGTGGGGTAGTAGTAGCCGATCTCCCTGTTGTCCGGGAAGCGGATGCCGTCGAATACCGAGATGGGCCACAGCCACGACGAGAACCACGTGTCGAGCACATCCTCGTCCTGCCGCAGGTCCGTCAGCTGCAACGAGGCGTCGCCGGCCTTCTCGCGGGCCTTTTCCAACGCCTCTTCGGCCGTCAGGGCCACCACGAAGCCGCCTTTGGGAAGATAGTACGCCGGAATGCGCTGGCCCCACCACAGCTGGCGCGAGATGCACCAGTCCTTGATGTTCTCCATCCAGTGGCGGTAGGTGTTCTTGTATTTCTCGGGCACGAAACGGATCGCATCCTCCATCACGGCCTTCGTCGCCGGTTCGGCCAGCTCCTGCATCGAGAGGAACCACTGCATCGAGAGTTTCGGCTCGATGGCCACGCCCGTGCGCTCCGAATAGCCCACGTTGTTGGTGTAATCTTCGGTCTTTTCCAAAAGGCCCGCCGCGTCGAGGTCCTTTTCGATCTGCCGGCGCACGTCGAAGCGGTCCTGACCCACGTACATGCCCACCTTGTCGTTGATCGTGCCGTCGTCGTTGAAGATGTCGATGGTCTCCAGCCCGTATTTCTCGCCCAGCATGTAGTCGTTCACGTCGTGGGCCGGAGTCACCTTCAGGGCGCCCGTTCCGAACTCGATGTCGACGTATTCGTCGCGGATCACCGGGATCGACCGTCCCACCAGCGGCACGACGACGCGGGCGTCGGCGGGCAGGGCCTTGTAACGCTCGTCATTGGGGTTGACGCACAGCGCCGTATCGCCCAGAATGGTCTCGGGGCGCGTCGTGGCGACGATGATCGCCCGGTCGGTTCCCTCGACCTTGTAGCGCAGGTAGTAGAGCTTGCCGTGCGACTCCTTGAAGACCACCTCCTCGTCCGAGAGGGCCGTCTGCGCCGCGGGGTCCCAGTTGACCATCCTTACGCCGCGGTAGATCTTGCCTTTCTCGTAGAGGTCGCAGAAGACGCGCAGAACGCTCTCCGTGCGGGCTTCGTCCATCGTGAAGCACGTGCGGTCCCAGTCGCACGAGGCGCCCAGCTTGCGCAGCTGTTTGAGAATCACGCCGCCGTATTTCTCCTTCCATTCCCAGGCGTGGCGGAGGAACTCCTCGCGCGTGAGCGACGACTTTTCGATGCCCTTTTCGCGCAGCATCGCTACCACCTTGGCTTCGGTGGCGATCGACGCGTGGTCCATGCCCGGCACCCAGCAGGCGTTCTTTCCCGACATGCGGGCGCGGCGCACCAGCACGTCCTGCAACGTGTTGTTGAGCATGTGCCCCATGTGGAGCATGCCCGTCACGTTGGGGGGAGGGATGACGATCGTGTAGGGTTCCCGCTGGTCGGGTTCCGAGTGGAAAATATGCTGTTCGATCCAGTAGTCGTACCATTTGGATTCGATCTGCTGCGGTGCGTATTTGTCTGCGATTTGCATGGCGCGTTGAATTTTACTTTGTTTTCAGGGATGCAAAGTTATTAACATTCTGTCAAAGATAAAATAAAATTTCTAAAAAATCGTTATATTTGCACCATTATATATCTGTATATCCTATGAGCAAAAAAGATAAGATCAAAACCATCGAAGTAGACGACGTGAATCTCGTCCCCGAGCTGCTCGACGGCAATCACCGCGTGATCCCCATCGTGACCGGCGGCGACGAGCCTGTGGAGGAGGTCGAAGTGCCCGAAATCATACCCATTCTCACGCTGCGTTCGTCGGTGCTTTTCCCCGGCGCCATCACGCCCATCACGGTGGGCCGCGACAAGAGCATCAACCTCGTGCGCGCCGTGAATGCCGAAGGCGGTATTCTGGGCGCCGTGTTGCAGCGCGAAAGCGACGTCGAGGACCCCGCGCCGGACGACATGTACAAGGTCGGCACGGCCGCGCGGATCATCAAGATCCTCGAAATGCCCAACGGCAACCTCACGGTGATCCTGAACGGCCTGGAGAAGGTCG
>ERZ772855.1154-NODE-1154-length-26788-cov-3.763663_pt1 | contig 26788 bp, 48 predicted proteins | sample MGYA00511900_ERZ772855 | MGnify/ENA primary metagenome ERZ772855 (study PRJEB29015, sample SAMEA2737701) | human gut metagenome | biome: human gut; feature: human-associated habitat; material: faeces | place: China | collected 2012 ... | reverse complement strand
AATAATTCCATATATATCTCTCTATCTGTTTTATATTCATGCTTGGACAATGAATGTATGGAATATTCAAATTTTTACATTTCTTCTTTATTCCTGAATATGTAGAATGAGAAATGATATTTGTCATAAATATTGTCAATTCAATAGATGTATTTACCTGATCACAATTATTTATGATTACACAATTTGGAAATACCCTCTTTAATTCGTCTTCTAATTCGAACTTCTGATCAGTCAACAATGCAAATGCAAATTTCGCTGTACAGTCTATCTCATTTCTAATAGCATCATCCAGATCATTCTCTTTCTCAACTTCACTATTATTTTTGCAGGATACTGGTTTATCAGGTACTATTTGCTTATTTTTTTCTAATAATTTTGAATTATACCTTTCCAATTCGCAAATCGTAGTATTTAATCGTGCTATCTGCTTTTTATATTCTTCCACCTGCTCTGTTTGTATTATTCCAGTTATGCTCTGTTCATCTGAAGCAATAGGATCCAAGCCTAATCGCATATATGATTTTGCAAATGCATCCGCTCGTTCTTTTTCATGTTCATACTTTTGAGATAGTTCATCAAATCGATGTCTCATTTGCTCTAACTGCTGAATGTTCCCTTCCAATTCTTTATTTCCACATACCTTAGAAATATTGTAGCAGATTGATGTTGCAATCGATGAAACGAAATTTTTATATAGACAAATTATATAATCATCATCTAACCCCTTATATTTTCTATTATAATCATTATTTAATGATCTAACTGCATAATCATCAAGCAATACATCTGTTAAATACATCTCAATCCACTTGTCGATGTCCATAAAATTCAATATTTGCCGACCTGAAAGAAAATTAAGCAATATTTCCATTTCTTCTTTTGTGTTAAGTCTGTAATATATAGAAAAATTACATAAAAACTCTATCCAGCCATTATAATTTCTTTGACTGTATTTGCTACCCGATAATGCAATTAGTAATATTATTTTTGTCATATTATAAAAATACTGTCTGTCACTTAATGTAGTATCTACTAAACTGGAAATTTTGCGTTTTTCACATGCAATTTTTAATGCAGAAAAATAATATGGAAACATTTTGCTTATTTCAGATACATCTAATGACTGACTCTTACCAAGTGAACTTAAATTACTTGTGAAGAATACATTGTCTTCCTGTGTCGTTACTTCGGCTTTCCAATCATGTAATTGCTGATTAAACAATATTTCTATATTCTCCGGTATATCCGGATTACTTATTATTTTTATCATCTGTATTTGTTCCTTTCAGTAATTTTAATAGTTCTGCGCATTTTTGCTTATACATATCCCTTTCAAGCACGATAAAATCAGAATCAGATCCGACATTTGATATCTCATTTTTTGATGCAGTGCTATTCGCCTGTTCAATTTGCTCCTGCAAATTTTTTACTGTTTTCCTTGCTTCTTCTAATTCTAACTGTAGTCGCTTATTCTCATTTATATATGCTGTCTTTTCTTCCTCATAAGTTTCTATTGTATCTTGTTTATCTGCTGCCACATTTGACTGATCGTTGTTCTGACAAAGTGCTTCCTTTGTATATTTTTCTATTAATCGTTTGGTTTGTTCCGCTTCTTTTCGTTCACTTTTTTTTGCAACTTTTTCATAGTATTTTACAAATTCTTCGTGTTGCTTTAAATTGATACCAACCTCAAATACTAATGATAGTCGCTTATCCAACTCTGATATTTCTTTTTCTTCCAATGAACCTATGCAAGGTCCAATAGAGTCCCTTTCTACCTTCAGTTGCGATTCACAAATTATATAACCCCTTACTCTTTTCGTTTTTATTTTCATATGAGTTGGCAAAGATCGAACTTCCTCTTCCGTTAATTGCGCAAAATAAACATAATTTGTATTGTCATTAATTAACGAGGAAGATATAACTAACATAGGCTTTCCTACTGCATGAGAATCATAATATCTTCTATATACGATATATATCTCACCTTTTTGAAATATTCTCTTCTTTTGTTCTTCCTCTGTATATTCAAAATTTTTCTCTACATATTCCATGTCCTGTTCTCCTTTCACCGCAATATTATAAAAATTCTAATGTATCCTCATATATTTTTACATGAGGCATCTGCTCTATGTTATAAGTCTGATTCATTGTCCCATATGCATAGCAAATCATTCCCAATAAATTTAATGCGTTCCATTTTGATAACTGGCATAATCCATCTTTCTGATTTGGTATAACACAGCATATTTCTTTCTGATATTTCATATAATCCAAACAATGCTTATAATTGTAGGCATATTTGACATTATTGCGTCCGGGACAGTTCCTTCTACAATATGAACATCCAGATTTGGAAGTCGATAGTATAGTTAGCGGATCGGTCATACATATATCATATTCTGCAAATAAAATAATCTCACGTCCCATGACTCCGGAAACTCCCAAACGATAAACAGGAACGTCTTTTTCATCTATTGTTATATAAAAATCATCTGAGTAAAAATCTATTACAATATTCGAATATTGGTTATTATCAAATTCGAAGCATAACAAACATCCCTGTTCTGCTGCATTAGATAAAATATCCGCATTCGTATACCTTGTGTATTCTTGCTTTTGTAGTATATCAGCCCCTTCATTGCAATTCTGATGTATTGTATATGCATTTCCTAATAACAAATTGAATGATCTTCTCCGATCATATTGCAATGATTTATACGCTCTAATTTTCTGCCAATCATTCTGAAAAACGTATGCCGATATAGACAGTTCATTCAAAATTGAGTCAAAAAAGCTATTTATATACCTTTTGCAGTAAGATTTATCTAATCTATTATTTTTGATTTTTTGAACAATATCTTCGTATTCATAATTCCAATACATATTGGTTAATTTGCCTGTCACCCCACATAATGTATCTACATCTTTTTTTATACAGTCATATAATATGAAATAGGGAATCCTCCTAATTATTTTTATATAATCAGTCATATTTTCATCCTTATTAACTATTTTCAACATTTTTGTTTCCATGCTCCCTTCTCTATAAGGAATATTCTATCTTTCCCAATATTTACTATATCAAATATGTTATTTTTTTTTATTTTTGCAAACAAAAAAAGGTCATTGTGACCTTTTTTTACCTGCAACTAACAAATAGCTCATATGTATGTTTTTCCTGAATTTTATCATTCTTCTTCATCGCAACTATCGATCGATGTATATTTACCATATCTTTGTTATCCAATCCTGAAAAACCATTATTTTGTTTTAAAATAAGCACCGGTCCAAATGATATTGTCTCCTTATTTTCTATTGAAGTAACCGATGGACTATCTCCTATCGTTCTTCCTAGAAAGTTATATATTAACTGATAATGTCCATGAAACATCCTGCATGGATGATTCGTTACAATCATAGCTGGACATCCTAACACTTCACCATAAGCTTCCTTATTATTCTTTATACGCATTATTTTCACCGCTTCTGTAAATTCTGCTTTCTCCGGATCCAAGCGGATTACTGTTATGATTTCATCTTCTGCCATAATCTACTCCTTGCTATTATATTTCAATGCATATTCCCTGAATAGTTGTATCACCCATAGCCCTTGATCTGCTACCAAAATGTATAGACCTGACCATACATTATAAATGCTAAACAGAATATGCATAAAAAACTTACAGGCTATTATTTTTTTTTCGTCTGTTATTTTCCATTGATAATACGAAGAAAATATACTTGCAAAAATTGGAATGATATTTATACATCGTATACCACCAGAATAAATAAAATATACCGCAACTATTAATGGTATATACATGAATACTAATGGCAGCAGGCTACTGTTATATCTTTCTCCTTTCAATAGTCTATATATTTGTTCTCTAAGACCTGTAATAAACTGTAATACACCTGTACATATATCGCCTATATATATATACGCAATTCCACTTAGATATGAGTTATACATTCTTTTCATTTTCATATCTAAAATATCAACCATTAATATGATTATCTGTATTATGATAAGCACAATTATTTTTCCTCTTTTATTAATTTTTATTGCATATCTCTTCGTAATTTGAAATAACCTCATCCGTATCAACTGCATACAATGAAAGATCTTCCAATGAGAAAACACCAAGTCCATAAAAATATGCTATTGCCAGCTTATTATTCTGATTCCATTTATTGTACATCTGTAACTTTTTGCTAATCTGATTTAACGTATTATTGTTTAACATATTTGTCATTATGATCAATATATCTTCTGATGGCATGAGCATATGACTATCATTTATTGACTGTTCTATAACATCTGATGTAACAAATGACACGTTATACACCAATGAAGCTAATACAGGAGAAACATCTGTATCATTTTCCAGAGAAATATCTGTATTATTTTGATTCTTTACATCTTCCGCAACTTCCTCATAATCTGGTAATACCTGCTCCGGTACATTTATTTTTCCTTCATTTATATTTCCTATTACGACATCAATGTTAATTTCATCAATCTTTCCGTAAGACACAATGTCAATATTTTGACACTTTATTTTAACTTCCGTTAATTTTTCCGTATTCTTTTTATATTGCAATACAACCTTGCAAGATGCATTTTTTATCGTTTTTTCATCAAAGAATGAATAGAACTTTGTTGATTTCACTATATCCTGAACTAATAAATTTCCTGAAATAATATAGTATTCTTTCTTAAATGCAATCTTAATATCTTCCAATGCAAATAACTTTGTCTCAATATTACCTATCCATTTATCAAGTTCTATTTTTGAAACATCAAATTTACTCTCCTGTACACTATTTGTCCATGTTTTCTTATCCGTATCATAGTGTGATATAGCCCATTTTTTATTTTTTTCATCAGGTATTATATAAATCTGATCATTGCCATTTTCCATGTAGCATGCATTATCATCTATCATAAGATGCCATATTCCATCTCTACTGATTATTTTCGTCTTCTTATCTTTCAAATATTGTCCTTCAATATCAGCATCTACATCCATCTCTATAGAATGTATTTCTTCTTTATGATTTGTTAATAGCCGTGTAGAGAGTTCCTTCATCCACATATTCATCATTATTAAACAGCCTATTGTTCCGGCTATACCGATAATCATAAAATACAACTTCCATGATATCTTTTTCATTTTTATCTCCTACATATAATCTTCTATTGTCATTTGTTCATAATTTTCTTTCTCAATAAATAATCTTGATATGATCTTGTAAAATTCCTTATTGGGTATTTCCTGCGTTGGAATATCTATTTCTACGAAATATCCTAGTTTTTTCTTGTATTCACATATCATCCCACAGGATCCGGTATAAGGTAATAAGATTTTTCCTGTTAAACCATTTACCATTATATTTAATTTTTTTGTATCATTTTTTAATGGCCGCAATTCCCCAACTAACCGGGATAGATATTTTCTCTCCTTATGCAGATCAAGCAACATATTTCCTATTGGAGAACAATCAACAGAATATATTAATATTCGATTATCTATTATGCCTGAATCTATCGCATTCTCCTTACAAGCATAATAAATTCCACATCTGCGGTTTTGCGTCGGAATTTTATTAAAATTAGCAATATACCGAGTTGTAGATTTCTTTGTTTCCATATTTACAAGATATATCGGATCCCCAACGATAACTTCCGAAAATGCTTCTACACATAATTCTTCTATTTCTATATTATGCATTACTTATATCCTTCCAAAATTCTGCCATATTTATATTGTTTATTATTAATTAATATGGTTACTTTTTAGGTTCGCAAAAAAATAGCCTGCTTTCAATTATGATATAGTAAATTCAGATCAAAGATAAGGAGGACAACGATATGAAGGTATATTCCGGTTCAAATTGCGACAGATATATCGTTTTACATACTTCTAAAGAAGAAATCAAAACACTTGCTATGGAAAAATACATTGCAGAAGCTAATCGTGTCGCTAATAATATACATGTTGCTGGATGTGATAATTAAAATAATATCCAGTATATAATCCTCTCCACTTCTATTTCAGAAGGGAGAGGATTTTTCTTTTCTATACCAATTTTTTCAATCTTTCAGCAAGGCTAGTATATCTTTTTTCTGCCTGCGTATTACTAATCATACAATACACAGGCTTTTTATTTCCAACTAGACAAACACTTTGCTTAGCCCTTGTTACAGCAGTATATAATACATTTTTATTGAACAATGATGGAATACCATTTTTTACAACAGGCAGAATTACTACTGGGTATTCACTTCCCTGTGACTTATGAATCGTTATTGCATACGCTAACATCAGTTCATCTAAGCCGTCAAAATCATATGTTGTTGTTTTTCCATCATCATATTCAACATCTACTTTTTTGTTTGGCATATCTATTTTTTTAATAAAGCCCATGTCCCCATTAAATACTCCAGTACCAAATATCATTCCATTGTCATTTTTTTGCCTCCACTCTAATGAGTAATTATTTTTTATATGCATTACCTTATCGCCTTCCCGGAAAATAGTGTTATGCTTTTCAATTTCATTTTTTTGTCCATCTTTTTTATTGACAGTAGCCTGAATTATCCGGTTTAGATTTTCAGTTCCAAGTTCCCCCTTTTTCATCGGAGTTAATATCTGTATATCCGTTGACTTTACATGCATATTTTCTGGATATATTTTTGTGTACAACAATTTTATTGTCTCTATCGCTTTTTCTTCATCTGAACGATTTAAAAAGAAAAAATCGGTATTCTTGCTATCTAACTCAATTAATTCTGCCTTATTGATCTTATGTGCATTTGAAATAATATGATTTTCCGTTGCCTGTCTGTGGATCTTTGTAAGCCGAGCAACCGGAACAACCTCCGAATTAATAAGATCTTTTAATACAAGTCCTGGTCCTACGGAAGGAATCTGATCAACATCACCTACTAAAATAAGCTTGGTTCCATCCATTACATGTTCCAGAAGCTTATCAAACAATGATATATCAACCATTGACATCTCATCTACGATTATTACATCTGTTTCAATATCATCGATCTCGTCTGTAGTTCCAATGCCTATCATCCTATGAATCGTTGATGCTTCTTCCTTTGTCTGCTCAGCCATTCTCTTTGCTGCACGTCCAGTCGGTGCAAGCAAGACGATTTCTTTTGTTTCATATTTCTGTAAGTATTTGATAATAATATTTAATGTCGTCGTTTTTCCAACACCCGGACCACCAGTAATAACCAGAAAGTTATTTTTTATACTTTCACAGACAGCATCACGTTGTGTTTCATCTAATTCGACATGCAGTTCCTTTTCAACAGCTTTAATGTTTTTAATGATTCTATCAACGTCACTGCCGGATCCGCTTTCAAGTAATTCTATTACCCTTTTAGCGCACCGAATTTCCATTTGATAATACTTTGAAAGATATATATTACCATTGTCATTTATGGCAGCAGACTGACTGATTAAATCCAATAACTCTTCTTCAACAAGTCCATGTTCTACCTCTAAAAAGATTGATGCTTCCTCTACAAGCATTTCTTTTGGATAATATAGATGACCTTTTTGAAGCGCAAGACTTTCGAGATAATGAAGAATTCCTGTCTGAATTCTAAATGGCGAATCCTTCCGGATCCCTACCGACTCAGCTATTTTATCAGCCTTCAAAAATCCAATTCCTCGGATCTTACTGATAAGCTGATATGGGTTATCAATTATCTGACTTTTAAATTTTTCACCAAAAATCTTTTTTATTTCTTTTGCCTGTTCTACTGTAATACCGAGCTTTATGAAAAAAAGCTGATCTTCTTTTGAAGACATAGTATTTTTGAAAGCTTTTCCTATGCTTTCAGCTTTTCTTACGGAAATACCAGATATACAAGAAATTCTTGTGCATTCATTTTCCAATACACGAAATGTATCTGTACCATACTTGGCAACAATCTTCTTCGCCGTCGTCTTTCCTATACCGTCAATCGTTGTAAGAAATTTTTCTATGTCACCCATTTTTGTTGGCAATGTTTTTATTATTTCGTATGCTTTTAACTGTTTTCCATAATCTTTGTGTCTGATCCATTCTCCAGTTACAGTGACAAAATCATGTTCTTTAATTTCACTGGTCGTTCCAACACATGTACATGATGTACATAATGCATGATCATCATATTCAAGCACAAATACTGTCCAACCATTTTCTTCTTTTCTGTATATAATTCTTGATACCTCTCCGGTATAAGATACTTTATTATTTGATTCCATCGCTTGTCACCTCTTTTTGTTTTCTATAAATATTTTACACTAATATAAAAATATAATTTTTTTGCAAAGAAAAAAGTGGAATTAAATTCCACTTTTCTGCGCATACTAACACTATTAATGCACCATTTCTTAAAATCCTTTTCTTCCGGTATTTTTTTTAATTTCACGTCGGCATTAGAATATCTGATCAATTTGTGGCGTGTCAATAAACTTTGATAAAAACCCTTCATGATAAAAGATCTTATCACTCTCAGTTACTTCTTCTCCTGAAAAATGTCTAAGTACAAATGGCATCATATAATTGTCTAATCCTTTAAACGCAATACTATATTCCCCATCCTCTCTGTAAATTTTCTTGTAATATCCATCTGTGCCATTAATTTTGTGTAATGAGAATAGTTCAACTCTAAATGGAATATTAGATTTTGAGTTTAATGTTTCTTCAATGCAGTTCCTTGCAAGGCTTAAGGTATGCAAATCTGCTGTCACAGCATAGATAATTTCATCATTTGAAAAGAATACAATTCTTTCTTCATCGATAATACGATATAATAAGTATAATATCTGATCCATAAGATACTTTTCATATGTAATTTGCCTTTTTGGATTGCAATTACCAAGAATTACCTGACGAATGTATTTACTTTTCACAATATGATCGTTATCTGTGAATAATGAAATAAATGCCTCCCATGTATCAGCTCCATCAAACATATTCTTATCATATTCATGCAATGACGAAAAATTAGCTTTTTTCATATCAATACTGATAAAATTTCTTCCATCGTTAGCTGACTTGAATATGTCCTTATGAGGTAAGTCCTTATGAGTTACAGCAAATTTGTTCATATCTTCCGCACTAAATCTTTGATATGCATCTGATACTTTAATGTTCGTGATAGCTGCATCCTTCACACGATTGTATTCTTCAAAATAATCCTGTTCACAATCATATTTCTGTAATTCTTTTAGAAATCTATTCCACTTTTCAACAGTGCCAAAAAAATTATCAAAGAGCTTAATTCTATCTGAAAAATATGGTTCTTGAAACAATCTGATCGGCACATTACAGTCTTTACAAAATCTCTCTTTTGCTTTATTTGATACATCCATCATATTTCTCCCTTCACAATTCGTTCGTTTACATACATTTTAAATTCATTGATCTTCCTATAATCCGGTTTATCAGGCAAAGACGTATTTGCTTTTGCATATTCAAAGCGTTTTTCATATTCATTCAGCAAATCATAGAATTCAGGAATAGGCTGTCTATTCTCGTCTAAGTATTCTCCATTTCTAATACTCATAAGTAAATCATGTTCGTCGGATCTGTATGTAATAATTTCTTCCTTTTCAAGAATATCAATACACATCATATATAACCGAATAAGGTGTGCCATATGTTTTCCCATTTTGTCATGGGCTACAGCTTTCTCATTTCTTTTGCCGAACTTACTATAACTACTGGCAATAGCTTTCATCTCGTTCCACATGCCGTTCCAATCTCTCAATGGATAATGTCGCAAGTTTATATCCATAAAAATTTCGCTGTCGTACCCTTCCTGCACAGCTTTGTCAATATATAATTTCACATCACTGTTTTCATGAGGATAATATCTGTTTTTGAATTCATACCTTGCATTATTAATGCTTTTTAAAATATATGATTCATTTTCTGCTTGACCAACTAATCTAGCAGCTTTATTCTCCATGCGTCTTAGCTGAGAGCTTGCATATCCTCCAAATGTATGAATGCAAATTTTAGAAAGAAACATTTTTCTATTATCCAATAACTCCTGACCTATGCCAGATAAAAATAAATAATGTTCCGGTTTACAACCAAGTTGTTCAATCGAATTAGGATTGCTTGACGTTAAAAGCTGTATCATTTTATTAAATGAATATATAGTTGTATCCGTATCGCTATCCACAACCTGCTCAAAATCTTTTCCGAGCAAGATTTCTGATTTTCCATTAAGCGCAATTCCCCTCATGTCCAAATCGGATCCTTCCTTATTCATTCCGTACGCATAACTTCCACCAAGAGTTAAGATAATAATATGTTTGTCTAAATTTCTATCTGTTCTCAAAAAATCATATTCTGTTGATTTTAATTTGTCCTTGATTTGATCAATCGTCATTACTTAAGCCTCCTTAATTTGCAGTTAAAACTATCTATTTTAAGTTCTAATTTTTGCTTCCTGACTCTCTTGACTTCTATAAACATATTTTATTAGCACAAATAATATTCAATCACTACTAAATACATTGCACAACCTCACATGTATAAACTTGTTACTGGTGAATTACATGCCACCTAAAGTCTGTTCAACTGTCTCTACGCCCTGATCATCCTTATGTATTTCTAATATTGCATTACCATTTTCATCAGGTACAATATTCATGCTTGCATTTATAGAATCTCCAGTCTGTTTATCAATAGTCACATAATCAAATATGTATTTTACCTCCGGACTTAGGTCATTTAATTCTAAAGACATGTCAGGAAATAATAGCGGTTCCTCATAACTTAAATGTACAGTATCACCTTCCTGCTTTATAGTCATAAATGTCGTCAATGTCTTTTTATTTGCATCCTGTACATCTATTGTAACATCATTGAAATTTGATATCGCCTTTTGTTTATATAAATATAAGCTTAATGAAAACCATAGTAACATAAAAATACACACTGCTATTACAATATACTTGTCACAGATTTTCTTATAGCAACTAGCACCTTGATTATCTTCGTAACCCTCACAATTTTCTCTTTCTCTATAATATTTTTCTATTTCATTTGTTAAATAGTCTTTCATATGTTTCTCCCTTTAAATCGATCCGATATCCTTCAGAACCTTGTAATTTTTATTTAGAATTATTATTTTTCTTCAGCTATTATATTCGACTCGTTATTAGATCTGATTTCATGTCGATATATTATTCTCAGTATGCCAAGAGAAATAAAGAAAGCAATGACTGCGCCTACCACTATATAATTCAAACATTTTTTTGGTGTGGACACGTTATCTACTAGCCAAATGCTTGTTTCTGAATAAACAAATATGATTATAGCTGTAATAACTATGCTGAAAAGTCTTTTTATTACCGAATTTCTGTCGGCGTTCCATTTCTTATCTACTTTCAACCAAACATGTAACATAAATCTTACAACACATATGCTTCCAATAACGCACATTACAAAACCTAAAGCCATTTCTTCTGATCTGGAAAGGTTTTCCAATATATCAAATTTGATTGCCATAAGTAAAAATATACAACCAACAGCCAACCATCTTAATAATCTCCAACTTTCTTTTTCTTCCATAATTGCATTTCCTCCTAATAAACATTATCTATGTCTTGATATATTTATTGTATTCTATTTCATTCTTTCTATTTTTTTATAATACAAATATTTATATGCATATACATCATTGTATGTATATATCACTTTATCCAGATGTGTATGATCATCTTCATACGTTGTAAAATAAGACACTGTTTTTATTTCACCGGAATCGTCTATATATTTTATTTCTTTTCGAAAAAGACTTTCTTCCTCACTACATACATCATAAGTTTCCCTGCCAGTTTCCTGACATTTTTGCTGAAATATACCGACTTTAACAAATGATACTACTGCAAGTCCCATAAAAAAAATTGTAATAATTAATAATGGATTAAATGGATCAGTAGATTCTTCCAACTGTTTACATTTTATATTCAAAACTAATAAAATACCTGCAATTATTAAACATATAAGTCCTCCAGTAAATAGATCATCTACGTTACATATCATACTTTCATTTCTCCTTTGTCATTCTGTTTTTTTATTTAAGTATAGATAACAGTTTTCTGAATACAAAAATAACCATTGTCTCCTCACAATCTCTACATGCGAATTACTACTTTCAATTTCTTTCGTATAATGCATTTTTTCGGTTACATTATTATCAACTATATATTCCACCGTTTTATTATCAGCATCATATGATTTTACCGCATAGGACTCCCGGCTCACTTCTTTACTAAAAAGCAAAAAAACCGTTAGGCATACAATCAATATAACAGCAAGAAGTCCTATTTTTCCCAAACCTGATAAACTTGCCTGTAACTCAATAAAAAATCCCGTTATTCCATGTATCTCTATCATAAGAATAGATAATAATAAAAAAACACATGCAAAAATCAATGTAGCTACAACTAAACCGTCAATATTCATTTTATATATCCTCCTCTATTGTTTATCAATATTTTATGAAACCATATCTACATTTTGGTATAACCCTGCATAATCAAAATTCTTTACATAGATTTCAGCTGCATGAATATCTGGTTTATTTGAAATAAATTCGTCGTCCAAGTAAATATCTATTGTTTCATCACTTCTACGATACAACTGGAAACAGTTTACATCTCCAATTTTATCTTCGTTCGTTTTGTATCTTCCCATTTATGCGCCTCCTATATCACACTTTTTAACCACCGGAAAATTTTTTTTGTTTCATCATCCGGTTTATCAACATCAGGAATTCCATTCTCATACGAAAATCCGATATTCCGAAGGAATACTGCAAGTTCTTTATCAGACATTTTCCGAATCCGATCTCCGTTTGTCAGTTTTTTCCTACGATCAATAAATTTTCTTACTGTCATATTTTCTCCTCACATTTTTACCCTTCAACCCACTCAATATGCATTTAATTATCTAAGTTCCTAAGTTCTGTTATTAACTGATTGATGTGCGTTGTATGAATATCATCTAACCCTGCGTGAATAACCGGATTTTCGCTTTTCCGTTCAACTGCTTCCGGATTAACCGGGATGCTATTCATATACTCCCTATTTGTGCCATAAATTCTTCCGTCATGTTTCTTAATAGCTGCAACAGTAGCAAATGCTTCTTTCGTGGCATCCATACCTACTGACATGACAATCTGATCCATTGTTTTGCGTGGATTATTTTCGGTTCTCGTTTCCTCGTAAATCTTTGTTATTGTTTTCCATGTTTTTGCACACTCCTTATTATTCATCATAATCAGGTACCTCCTCCTTCATTATTCATCAGAATCATATCAAATTTCTATATTGTCACTTTTTTTGCAAACCTAAATGTGTACTTTTACTGCATGTGATCATCATCCTGTGTTTGCTGAAAAATATCTTTGAGCATTACATACATTTCATATGGCATCAGATATATACTCAATATAATCCCGGCTACAAATGCAAAGGCATAGCTTACCAACATCGAAATCATCGTAACCGGACAATCAATGGCTGTTAGAATCAATGCTACTAGCCAAAAGCTTTTTGTTCCAAGTATTGCCCCACCCTTGATCATTGAACACATATATTTTATAAACATTCTCATTCCTTTCTTCTGTTCAGTATGAACAGTTGTTTTATTTAATATGGTAGAAAAAGTGGAATTAAATTCCATATTACAAATATTCCAAAATATGAAATGCCTGTGGGTAGTTATGTACGGCTAAAATTTCTGCTAGGTTATCAAAATTTTCCTGCTTTAGTATACTCTCAATCAACTTCATATTATATTTTGCCTGCTCTTTTCCAGATCTTTGATGTTCATACGAATATTTATGTACTTTAATTTTAAGTTGCAACTGTTTTTTATTTAACATTACAATCACCTCTCTGTTCTTTGATGATTTTATCGAGCATTTTTTTTATTTTACCGTCATTCATTTCCACATCATATCCATATAAATATGCAATGATTATTCCTGCCCGGTTGTATGAATCTGTAATACATACAGGTTTACCATTCACTATTACAATGTGTTTATATGTACTGTTATACTGTTTTACTTTTAACTGTGTTATTTCCATCTATATTTCCTCTCTTTTTTTATTTATTTTAGCAAAAAAAATTAACCTACTTTTCGCAAACCTAAAATGACAGACTGCTATACATTTATCCAAACCGCATAGCAGTCCATAAGTGCGACTTCATGATATATAATCACGAATTAGCTCTTTTCTACCTATATATTTTCCATTCATTTGTTTCAGGATAAAACAGATAAAGATAATTTATATCCTGTCCATTTGCAATCTCAAAAGTTTCAAAAGTCATAGATCCATCTGCATTCACCGTGATCCCTTCATCATCCCCAAAGCAGAATTCTGCCGTATCACAAGGCTTTTCCTTTAATAAGTAACAGTTTCCAACAGCGACAAGATAATAATCGCTATTTGCTCTCTTCGTTCGATCTATAAAACTTCTTAAAGGATCCTTGCTTTTCTGCGATACAATATTATTCCATACTCCATTTTTAATAAGTTCCTGCACTTTTTCCAAAGTATCGAATTCCCTTTTTAACAGCGAAGCAATGTTCATTCCGTCATTCCATTGCCATGCACCTGTAATCGTTCCATCATTATTTTGTATGCCTATAATTGCTCTTGTACTCATATCATTTTCCTCCTGATATATTACTTTTTTACTGTGTTTATTATATCTAAAATTATTTCCATGTTATTTTAGCGAACCTAGAAATGATATTCTCTTTCGCTAAATTTCTATATAGAAATATGTGAATTAATCTGCTTTCAATGCTATTTTTCCTAAAATTGAACAATACCGCGCTATATGTTATAATACATGATATATATGAATGATCATCTCAGTAGAGGCATGCATTTATAGTATTGTAATGGTATGTAGTTGATATTGGAGGTGTAATAAAATGAATTTAACCGAAAGAGAACTTGAAGCTTTATGTTATTTGCGATCTTTTCATACACGACTTGATAAGCAATACTCTAATTATTCTCCTATTGATAATTTATCAAATGATGAACTTTTATCCTTGTATAACAAAATGGATGCAATAAGGAAATATGAAGGAGATATGAAACGAAGCTACGGTTGCTATGATGAATTTTATATATTTGAATTTGAACGCATCAAAGCTTCTCTTTCTAAAATAATCAAAAATAGACAAATATCCATAAACGATGTAAAGCTCCCTGAACCCATAATGTAATAACAAATTTAACTTATACTATAAAAACCTTCCTTTTTCTCTTTTAATGAGATAGGGAAGGTTTTATTTATTTACGATTTTTTATTTGAACACACATTTTTCTGTACTCATTTTTACAAGCATCTCTGTAGAACAAGATTTATATATATCTCTTACAGCTTGAATATATCTTTCCTTGTTAAATAGCTGCTCTTTCTGTTCTCTGATTGAGTCGTAAAACCTCCTTGTAAAATGTTCTGATAAACCTAATAAGTGGATTGCCTCAATTCTTCCAGTTCGTGCGTCTACCAAAATCAAGTTAAAAGCTAATCCCATACCTGCTGCCGACCACTGATAGTCAAGATCAGAACTAGCCAGATGTGGCGAAAATGTGGCATCCACCCAGTTGAGTGATCCAATTTTTGCAGTAATCACAATTACACCAGCTATCTCGGTAAATCTGATTTCATATTTTCTTTGTTTGAACTGCATGATTTCCTGTTTTGTTGGGGAATCATATGCCACGAATAAAACTGCTCCGGCTCCATTTATGTCAAACAGCGTACCTTCTTTTCCTTTGAAAATATCTACCTTGCTCCCCACTTCAAAGTGCGTCATACATTCACTTCCTTTACTTTTTTCATGTCTGATTTGTATTTTTCAATTTTTCTTTTTGCCATTTCGGTAAAATAAAAACCATTTTCAAATGCAAAATTCTCAACTGCTCTGTAGTGCGATACATCAACGATGACATTTGGCGAATCCCACTTTGATCCCGGAAGCTTTCTTGCTTCTGCATATAATGCATCATTTCTACCATTCCAGCCAATAGATAAAAATGACGTATTTGCTCTTGAATAGATCCATCTTGTATGTTCTTTTTCATACTGTCCAGAAATAGCTTTTTCTTTGATCTTATCATCATGAATACTGATACAAAATCCATTTTGTAATAAGGCATGTCCTATTTCAGCTGCCCGATCTTCAAATTTACCAGTTGTTTCGGTTAAACTGCGATTCCATACACCGCTCCATTTATACCCATGTTCCTTTACAAGGTCAATGAACTCTTGATTTCGCTCATATTTCAGACAAATTCTGCCACAATTTTCAACAATTTCCACAACACCATCATGTTTTAAGTCCGATGGTTTTACTGCATCAATATCTATCAAAGATTTATTAATTATCTCTGATTCCTTTTCATTGTCATATTTTTTTACAAAGTCCTCATCCAAATGTGTTCTATTGTCAATCCAGAATTTTGCCTGCACTTCTTTTGTAATGATGTGATCCACATTACTTTTTTCTTTTTCGCATCTTTCATAATACTCTAAACGTATTGTATTCGCCCATGCGACCTGTTTTTCTGATCCCTGAAGCTCCGGAAACTCATATTTTGCAGATTTTTCAGCTGATTTCTTTGCCTCTTCTTCCTGTTCCTTTATCCGGCATTCTTCACAAATCCTACTAAAATAACGATCCGCTTTTTTCTGTCTTTCAGACATCTTACCAACTATGTTTACGCGCCCATTATGACCGCACGCATATGTTCCATAAAACCATGCCATATATCTTTTACCTCCATTTTATCTTGCCCCTATAAAGTAGCAAAGTTTTTATAGTTAAAAATTCTGTTCAATTCTTTATATAAAGAACCATCAGTTACATATATATCCTCGGTGTCATCTACCCATTTACCAGATTTTGCTGTGCTTATTCTTACCAGATTGTATAGGTCCTGACTTTTCGAAGTGTCAAAATCTTCATCTTTATAAATATGCAGAACCAGATCTCGATTTCTACCAAATTCATACACTTCTAGTTTTTCATTTGCAGCTAGATCATTGCAATAATTAACAATCAGATCAAAATTTGAACTATTAATCTGATACACTCCGTTCATCGCATTCTCTCTCCTTTCTGAATATTAAGCATTCATTTTCTTGTGCCATTAAACACAGCTCACTATCATTTCTCCAGCCTCCCTTCACATCCTTTAAAATCTCCTTTCTATGATCGTAAAACTCATTTATATGTGTTTTAAAATAATTAACTGCTTCATCTTCACATTGAAACTCTACTGAAAATTCCCAGAAAAAATGTCTTTGATTTGTTGTAAAGAAAGCATTTATATCCGGGCAGTATGCAATTATCCATGTTGGATAAGTTTTGGAATAATACTCATCACTTTTCATAACTTTATTTTCCCTTTCGCGCATATCTATTTCATTCATAAGTTTTCGTTTTGTATGTTTAGAATACTCTGTACATCCTGTCTTTATATCGACTGCCTGCCACCATATACAGTGATCCGGCTGATGATATCCGCAATTAAGCAACCTGTATCCCTTATACTCATACATTCCGGAATGAATCCGTTTTGCCTTTTTCATTTCTTACACCTATGATTTCTTAACTTTCTGCCTTTATTATACAAATCAAAGTAATCAATATATTTTTGCAAACCTAAAAAGAGCATATCTTTAATTACGCTTTATATATAATATGTATTTATTTTTTATAAGCATCATCCTCATCTGCTGCCATTCACATCCCTTATATGCAATAAAAATGATCCCCAATTATTGCAATTAGGGATCATTTTTATGGTATCTTATTTCTATTCATAACCGATAATACTTTATGCAATTTTAAAAAACTGTTCATCGGAAAGACAGTATACTTCCCTTTCTAATGGGCTTTCTTTTCTGATTCGTCTTAAGTTATAATCATCAAAAAACCGTATTTCTTTTTTGTTCTTAAATATCGCATAACAACCAAAAGGAAGACATTTTCCATCCTTAAACTCAATGCTGCTGTCAGCAATATGGATCACTCTATAATTTTCTCCATTAACAAAAATATTTGTATAATTAGCATAATATCCAGCCCATGCAAAAGCACATAATTCATTATCCGATACGATGTGCTTATTTTCATTTCTATGTCTGCATTCTAACATGTAATAGCCTCCTGTTTAATTCGATTTTTATTACATTTTCTCGTAATCTATTTATTATTATATCGAATAATTTAGATTTAATATTTTTGCAAACTTAAAAAGAGACAGATTTTATGATCTGCCTCTACTTTATTTCATTTCACTTATATAATTTCATTTTGTTTTTTCATTAAAACCAATAATGCCGTCAGTGTTATTTTCTGTGTATATTCATCATCACACAATACATTTTCTTTTACTGTACTATCTTTATTTATAAAATCATAATTGGTATAAATCGTAACTCCTGAACAGTCTTTACACCTAGCTATTACAATCTTATCCCCTCCATATTTTATAATATCCTCTTTCAGTTTTTCTATTAGATCCGAACATTCAAAACTGATATTTTCTCCATTTGAATTAATAAATCCCATTTTTACACTCCTTATTTTTTGTGGTATTATTTTTATAAAAATCGCTGGACTGTTTGGTATTTTTACTAAAAGACATACTGCACATTGTAAAGATCCATAACGCCTGATCCGCCCATTGTTTTTGCATATTTTCCCCTAAAGAAACAATATTCTTCTGTACTTTCTAGCGGAGCTGTTTTGGCAAATTGTTTCAGTACATCAATACTCGCATTAATTTTGTTGTGTTCATTATAATAATCTGCCTTTAATCCGCACCATGTTACTTTAAGATTATTTGGAATATTTATATATTCCCTAAATAATTCAGGTATGATTATGCGTTTGATTTCCATTGGTAATACTCGATCAGTTATATACTCTATGTATTCATCCTTGTGTATGTCATTATCACTCATTTCATTCTTATTTGCAGCACAATTAATTTCTAATAATGCCACACCGTATTTAGGAAACGAATCGCCCTTTTTAATTGGACTAAATAAATAGACTACCGATGTATCGTTGTCGGCGCGATGTCCTTCATCCCAATTATCGTTATCGCATTCGTCCATGCTCAAAACTCCATTTTTCATTATACTCTCCAAATCACATATATCGACATTTTTATATAAAATCATATTAGGCTCCTTTTGTTTGCATTCTCCTGTTATAATATAGCATATTTCAAACTACAGTTTCATTAGTTTTTCTTTGCTTATATAACTTATTTTCTAAATATATTATACAAAATGTACATATCCTTTAACCCTTTGCAAACCTAAATAATCGTAAAAAAAGAGATAGTCGCATTCCACTATCTCCTTCTATGGTTTTTATACATTTATATGTCCTATGGTCAATGCAAATGCATCATGCATATGTGAATTTTTTACATTTTCGATAGCTTTCAAGAGAGTATCCAATAATACCGATATGTTTGGGTGTATTTTCAAGTATGTAATCTTTATGCTCATTCCAAAGTTTTTTACCAACAACCAAATAATTGTAATGGCCACGCCAAGACTTCTTTGCATCAGACTTGAAATCCTGAATAGTGACTTTAATTTCATAACATTTGATAATACCTTTAGAATCCATTGTCATAAAGTCTACTATCTCATTGCCGTGTCCATTATTATAAAATCCGATCGTAATTTCTTCGCAACCATATATTCTCTTGGTTTGTGTATCTTTTTGTAATGCAGCTTCAATCTCCAATGTTTCTTGACGTTTTGCCAATCTATATCATCTCCAACTATATTATTCCTTACTTTTGCATTCTCTTTAAATATGTTTATATTTCTTTGTTTCATGGTCAATATTACAAAATATTTCTGTCACATTAATCCGCTTCTTCAATCATAAACCCATATACACAAAATCCATATGTATTAGATAGCCAATTCTCTACTTCTTCCGCATATTCTTCCATATATTCAGTTCTATTTGCATTGCTTGGAATAACTTCATCTGGAATACATACTTCATTTGGTAAATCTACATCTTCACCGTCTGTATCCCATTCAATACATGTCGCAATTAGTTTCTTTTTATTTTTCATAATTCAATCATCCTTTCCTTAAATAGCATCTCAATTTTTTATAAAAATTCATTCAGTTTTCTTTAAATATATCCATCTGAAATCTATAATTATTATACCTCATAAATATATACCTCACTGTTTTGCAAACCTAAAAAGCAATAATTCCGTTCAGTCTATTTCTTTCTATATATCCTCCATCATCTCATCTGTATGATTGATTTCTTTCATATAAGCTAACAGGCAGCAGATACGCCAATAGATTGCTTTCTGCCTTTTCATTTTATCATTATGTAATTATAAAATAAGGCTACCTTACCCCACCTTCTAAAACCAGTGGAATTTGGTAGCCTTATTTTTTATATATCTCATTATCATTCTAATGAAGCATTTTATATCTTCCATTTTTTACGATTAAATGGTCGTAGTCATTATCTGGATAAATATATAATTCCGAACCATCCACCAAATAAGGACTAATACGGTCAAACATTTCCATCATTACAGACTCCCAGCTGTAAGATGCATTAAATCCATTACGATAGTATAACCATTTTTTCTTACGTTTTATTACTGGATGGTTGTACTTCCATCCTCCCAAGAAGATTTTTAATATATCTGTAAATGAATTAGGCGTTACCCCTTCTTTTGCGAATTTTTCAAGAGAATAATTAACGCCTTTTGATGATTCTCTGATAAAATTCTGTAATGCAACCACGCATTTACTTTCTGACTCTTTGTTCTTAATTTGTATTTTTAAGTTTACTTCATAACATGCTCCCATAGTTCTATCCTCCTGTTCTTACTTTCTGTAATAATTATATCGTTTTATACTCATCAACATGTTTTCGCAAACCTAAATTTACATGCATTTCATTTTATTTATATATTTTATGAATTTTCTTCATAATCATCACAATAATTTCTTCCATAAATTTCTTTTTCATAGTTTTCACTATCTCCACAATTACAAAAAAATCTTCCATTTTTTTCACCAGCATAGGCACAGCTGCAACAGGCTGTGCCTATTATCCCTATATGTAAATTGTACTTATAACCCATATCTATCGTCCTCCTGTTCTTACATCCTGCAATTATATTCTCTAATTTACATTGTCTTTTCAAATTCATTTACAAATTTCTGCGTGAACCTGCCTACTTTGTAAGTTCCATATTTTGCCTTTACTTTACCTGTGATTTCCAGATATCCATATTTAACCATTGCAGCAATTAATTTCGGACAATCAGCACTCAAAAATGCTTCTCCTTCATCTAACGAATATTGTGGAATGTTAATAGTCAAATCTGGCGTGATTCTTAAGATGCTGTACTCATTTGTTCCTGTCCTATCCGAATTTTCTACCTCTATAATTCTCGTTCCAACCATATCGTCAGAAAAATCCCACCGATATGATTTAGAAAAACTCTCTCTCTGCCGATACCCTTTCGCTTCATACACTCTCCATGCTCTTGTTACCATATAACATTTCTTCCTTTCTGATTTATTCACTCAACCACTTCATCTTTGGTTACATACTTCCCATGTCGATCCTTTACGCTGAAAGTCATTGTTATTCCATTAGCCTTTAAAATAGAAAAATCATCAATCGGCAGAAAAAGATCAACTTTTATCTCTCCATCAGTCTTTATTGGGGTAAAATTAACTGATTTAGTTTGCAATATTTTCTTCTCAACATTGCTCGGATACTGCACATCTTCAATAAGCATATATATAACCGTATATGTGTCGCCTGATTTTAGATTATTATACTTTATTGTATTTGTATACTTCCTTGTTTTCGATGTATCTCCTGTAATTGCAGTAATCTCTTTCTGATTTTCAAACGTAACAGATATTTTAGGAATTTTAAATTTTTTATATATCAATACTCCGATTATTCCAATACATACCGCAATCCCTATAATAATTACAGCTTTTAAAATAACACTCCATTTTTTTTCTCTATTCATTCATTGTCCCTTTCTTTCTACCACAACCACATTTCCTGTGGAAGTTCTTCTAAATATTTGTCAAAATCTATCCAACCCTTTGTATTTTCTACATATTCTCCTTGGGTTGAAGCTGCAGCTTCGTACAGTTTGTTGATCTCTTTCGTCACCTTTATGATTCCGGTATTATCATCACGCAAGATACAAAAACACCCATCCACAAGAGGACGGTGGTTGTAAATCTTAGTTTCATTCGACTATAGTTCCATATGGTTTAGCTGCATCTTTGATTGTATCAATAGTTTTATAAGGGACTCCTCGTAATATTAACGCACCAGAATATCCTTCGTAAAATCTGTGTTTACCCCAAATTGAATATCTCCCTTTCTTACTAACGTAACATTTAAGAAGTCTTGTTGAATAATAAGCATTCTCTTGTGCATCATGACAACTTATCTGAATACAACCATTTGGATATTTGTCGCATATAAGATTTACCCATCTGACACTTGATATGTTCACAGGATAAATCTGCTCTGAAAATTCATTGTATTGATTTGTACAATCGTATATCGGTAATTTCATCTTATTACCTCTCTTTTATATTCCTACCTTTAATGGTAACACACATGTTTTCCATTCCTCAACAAGACATTCAATAATATCATCTGGAATATTTATTTCATCAAATCTTCCGTCATTTACCCAATCATAAGTTGCACTCCATCTATCACTATGCAACCATTCCGATTTACTTATCCAATGATAAAACTGATTACATGTGAATTTATTCCATTCATAAAACATATTTGTTTTAACAAGAAATTCTTTTGCCTTCTTAACTGCTTCTATATCTGCAACTGAAAACTGGATTTTCTTAATATTGGGATAATCTCCATTCCAACCATCCCATGATGAATAGACAATATCTCCTTTTTCGTCATGTATTTCACAAATCTGTCTCTCGCAGAGTACGGGTATTATGTTAACCAGCAGCGGGTAAAAGGCGACGCAGAAATCTTTTATTCCCATACCAATCATATAAACTACATTTCATTAACACCACCTGCCTTTACAATTTCTATTGCGTCATCTCTATCAATCAATGTTCTTGGACACTAATAGCGTTGACAATAATTACAAGTTCCAAAATCTTCGCAATCACTATCTTTTTCTTCCAACTGTTCAATTACCTTATCTCCATTAAATGCAGTTGGAATATCATCAATGATTGTTTGAATTTCCTCTTCACTTAAATCCGACTTTTCCATAAAAGCAGATTTAATGTCAATAATATCACATAATCTCATTTTAATTTTCCTTTCCTATGAAACACGTATTTCCAAGATAAATCTTAGTTTTATTAGAAATCCCAGTCTGAACAATTTTCACATGTTCTTCCTTTATCGCTCAAGCAAACAAGTTCTGTATACTTTCCACAGCAATCGCAATATCCAAGAAGACTATTTCTTGTCCATTTTCCATTGATTTTGACGTATCTATGTTTATAATTCTGCATAATTTCAGGGATTTTATCAGAATATATAACAATTCTTGCACCTGAATGAACACTTGTATTTGATTCTACAAACACAACCTTCTTTCCTTGTGATAAAATTTCATTTTGTCGCTTTTCTAATTTATCGTAAAAATCAAGTGAAGTAAAACCATAAATGATTTCCTTATTTGATTCGCAACCATCATATAGATTCATAATATCCTCCTATCTTCAAATAAACCCTCTATACATATTTGTTTCCTTTTCCTAGTAAATGCGAATTTACTCTGTTTCTACTTCATATATCTTCCAATCAATATTGTATGAATCCGTCTGAATGTTCGCATCATATTCATCAATGGACGCTTCATCTCCTTCTTCTACTAAATTCTCATATCTGCTTTTCATTTCATCATAAGCTTCTATATAAGAATCATATGTGTCCGGTTCATTTATATTTTGATTTTCAACCTCTATTAAAATCCATTTATTCATTTCTTTTACCTCCAATTCTAATGAAACACGCATTTACTTTTTCTTCATAATTTCTTTTCTCATTTCTTCTAGCAATTTTGGAAACATCTCTTCAAATAAATCTTCTTCTGAAGAGTTCCATTTCATTTCACTAACTCCAATATGCCATGCTGATTCAAATATTAATTTATCTTTTCCTTTTAAGAAAGTCACTGATATTTCATGTCCAAATCGTAACAACCCATTGCTTGTACTTTTATCAACAAAGACATTAATATATTCCTTGTCTTTATACTGTATATGTTCAATTTTCATATATTTGCCTCCAATCTTTCATTAAAATTCTTACTTTTAATATGTATCTATTATATAAAATTCAGAAACCAATCAAGTTTGGCAAACCTAAAAAAGACAGGTGATTTTACTACCTGTCTTTCTAGTGATAAGAAATACTTTTCATTTTTACATTTGAAATCTTGTCTACTTATCTGTCATCCACTGTTTCAATTTTTTGCTACTCCGGTGTCCAACAATTTTATTGTAGATGTTTTTCCAGTCTGTATTTCTACATGCTGTTTTGATATTATCCCCTTCAAGATAAGCATTGAATGTATCAATGTCATCATCATTCAATGTTCCGTCCAACCCTGTTCCTATGCTATTACGGCATTTGACGATATTATGCAGACAAAAATTATCTACATGACCATATTGACATAAATCTCTCGCTAACATCATATCACTATATAATTGCAAGAATTTCTCATCACTTTTCTTTTCGTCAAGTTGCGAATATAATGTATTACAGATAATTATAAGGTCATCTGCGCTTAACTTTATTGTCGCTTCTCTTTTATCTTTTGATATATTTTGTATGTTCATATAATCACTCCAATCTTACCAGTAAATCATCGTTTCATTAGTTCATTGATTTTTATCAATTTCCCATATGTTCATATAAATTTCTTTCTCGATTTCATCATACATATTTTTGGACTCTGTAGCTGGTACTAAGAAACATATTTCGTGACATTCACCAAATCCAGTTTCTTTTCCAATTATCAAAAATGTATTTAAAAATAATTCTTTTTCATACAACTTTAATGCATTAAATTTTGCTCTTTCATACAATTCATCCATTGAAAGTCCATTATCATTTGCAAATGTATCGTCAAATTCGCTTATCAATGCAATATAATATTTACCGTCATATTCTACGAGATACTCAAGGCAGCCATTTCCTTCTTCCCAAAGTTCTTTATATGCTCTTTGTAGTTCTTCTGGTAACTCTAATATATTAGTTAAGTCATATTCACCATGATGATGAAGTTCTCCACAAGCGTTGCTCCAATATTTCAAATGATTATTCATTTCTTTTTCATTTTCATAAATATCGTAATTTTTCATAATATTATTTCCTTTCCTTTTAAATCCTCATTTCATATTATTTTCAATAAATTACTGTTCCTATCGCATTGACATAACACTCATGGAATACCGTTGATTTATTTCCTCTTTCATTAAATGTATCAACCCATGCACATAATACTCTATAGTTACTTTTGCCCTTTTTTATCATTTTCATAGCTTCTTCAAGACTTGTACATCCACTTGACATTGCAGAAAGCCAAGGCTTACTATTTTCTGCATCTTGAATAAGCAATGACACCCAATATAATTTCATTGTATCAACATAACTCCTTTTCAAATCATTGTTTTATCTTACTTATTCCAATGAAACGCCGCCTGAAAATCTATACAACGGAAGTGGTTCTTCACCCGGATTCGTTTCTTGTACTCCACATAAAACTCCTTTGTACTCTCCATGCCACACTTCTAATTTCCAATTATATTTTTTCGCAAGTTTTTTCAGTGTTTCATTCATAATATCGTCCTCCAATCTCTTTTAAAAATCTTGATTAGTCTTCTTTTTCTTCTACATCATAAGTGCAATCAATTTTCATATTGGACATTTCAAAAACCTCCCATAAATTATTTTCCAATCGTTCATTGAAGCTCTTACCTTTAATATGTATCTATTATATAAAATTCAGTAACCTATCAAGTTTTGCAAACCTAAAAAGGATAGATAATTTAATTTATCTACCCTTTTATCACTGAAAACTATTTAATTCTTTCTTTTGTTTTATCTCCATCAGAACTGAAAATACATTTATAGTACAAATCATTCTCGGATGTCTTCTGCAATTTCTTTTCTTGTTCCTCTAATTGAACATCCTTCAGTTTCGTAATGGGTTAAAATATTCCAAATCTTTCTTTCGTCATCTTCTGTAAGACTAAACCCTTTCCAATAACCAAAATCATTATCTCCATGTTCTATAACGATTCCTATAATTTTACACATTTCTTAATCACACTCCTATCTGATTTAATTCTATATTTTAAAAAGCTCCGTTACATAATTAGTCTTCTTTGCAAAATACTCATTTATTCAACAACCTGTGTAAAATAGTTATCAATCACTATCTTGTCTCCAATTTTGATCTCGCTTGCCGATACTACACAACATCCTCTCGGAGAGTCGTCCTTTCGTGAAAATGTTGTTACTCCTTTTTTTATAAGATTATTTACTTCCATAATTGAAATTGTATGTTTGCTCATGTTTGCTTATATCCTCCAATCTTTCATTAAAATTCTTACTTTTAATATGTATCTATTATATAAAATT
>ERZ772855.1120-NODE-1120-length-27335-cov-14.576540_pt1 | contig 27335 bp, 18 predicted proteins | sample MGYA00511900_ERZ772855 | MGnify/ENA primary metagenome ERZ772855 (study PRJEB29015, sample SAMEA2737701) | human gut metagenome | biome: human gut; feature: human-associated habitat; material: faeces | place: China | collected 2012 ... | reverse complement strand
AGCCAGAGATAATACACCGTCCATGATCCTGCTTTCGTCCTTTGACGGAAAAAATCAAGGCTCATACATGGCTTCAAAGCTTATCGCCTGCGGTGAAAGCAGCATCTTAATGGGAACAGACAACATTTATATTTTAAGAGCATATGGCTTTGAAAAAACAGACGATGATTACAGCACAGTGCCAACAAGAGCGCTTATTACAAGAATAAACTACGGCGACGGCGGCATGGAGCTTAACAAAGCCCAGACCGTCACAGGCGCAGACGCCGAGCATATAAGCCACGCCATATCAGGAGATGAGTATAACGGCAGATTGTCGCTGTTCTCAAACGACTCTGCAAACATTTACGATATCAGCACACACAATATCTATTATAGCAGCATTAATATCTGCACCCTGTGGCTTTTTGACAATGACCTTGGCGGCCCTGTGAAAAAGACCCTCACATACGAGGACACTGATTTCGAGAGTGCAAGGTATAGCACATTCTATCATTCCATGCTGTATGTTTACAGAGAATATTCATTTGCATACAGCATGGATGACACTTATCAGGCAGCGAACAATATCCAGCTTGATGAAGTATATGATTTCTCAGACCCTAACAAGATAACTCAGGTGCCCCCTGATGATAAAATGATAGCAGTGTCAACGGCAAACAACTTCTTCCATTATGGTACGAACTATAACGATGATATCGCCGTGCGCACCGACAGCACGTCATTCGACTCTTTCAGCGTAAAAATACTCGACAAGAGCAAAACAGAAAAGCAAGAAACCCTTTTATACGGCTCAAGCGGCAAGGGCATAGCGAATGCTAACGGCACAGTGGATCAGGTGCAGGTCTATGACACAGAGGTAGTAAAGAAATTCAACTTCTTCAAGACTATACAGGAATACAAATATCACGAGAAAGAAATGGGAACAACAGTTGACGGAAAGGATATGACCCAAAGATCCGCCAGCACTATTTCTTCAAACTCCATAATAACAGACAACGAAAACGGATATATAGCCATACCATTCAATGACATTACCACAGTAGGCAAGACCACCTACGGCTACAATTTGGACTATACCTATTATAATAAAACTGTGGAAAAAATGCTGGTAATGAAATATGACATAGAAACAAAAACTTTCAGCGAGTGTGGAACTATAAAGCTTGACGAATACACGGATTATTATGACGATTATTTCGATCATGCTAGCGAAGACGAGATCACGGCTCTGGTCAACGACAATGACCAGAGAGATCGTTACCGCAGTGCATTCGTTCAGGACGGATATATTTATATCTTCTCCGACAGACAGATACGCTCATACAGCTATGCCGATCTCTCAAAACCCACTGACAGTGTAGACATAGTTAAATAGCATTACACCAAATTTCCCATTTAGCACCCGACGGATAAATTTCTGTCGGGTGTTTTTTTGCTAAAACGTTTTCGTTATTGCACACAAATAAAACCGCCGCAAATTGTATAGTATGTACAATAAATGTTCACAGTAATATAACCAATTGAAATTCTGTTTGTGCTAAAATAATATGGTTTTAGGAATAAATATAAGACATAAATAGGAGAAAGAATTATGAAAGACCTAACGAAAGGAAATATCACAAAGCTGATATTGATGTTTTCCCTGCCCCTTCTGCTTGGCAACGTTTTTCAGCTTTTTTATAATCTTGCCGACACCCGTATCGTGGGACAGACCTTAGGCAAAAACGCCATAGCCGCCCTTGGCGCAACTTCATCAGTGAACACCGTCATAATAGGCTTTCTGAACGGTCTTACAAACGGCTTTGCCCTTGTGACGGCACGTTTTTTCGGTGCAAAGGAGTTTGACCGCCTGAAAAAGTCCGTCGCCCACGCCCTTACCCTCGGTATCGCAACGGCAATAGCCCTCACCGCCCTCAGCCTTGCATTTATCGACCCACTGCTGAAAGCGTTGAACACGCCTGACAACATCTTTAAGCAAGCAAAAACCTACATAGTCATAATCCTTGCAGGAATGATAATATCAATGTTCTATAACATCTGCGCAGGTATCCTCCGTGCAGTCGGCGACACTGTTTCGCCACTTATCTTCCTTATAATATCGACTATCGCTAATATCGGGCTTGACCTTCTCTTTATCCTAGGCTTTAAAATGGGTGTTGAGGGTGCGGCATATGCCACCCTTATCGCACAGGGTATCTCAGTTGTGCTTTGTGTAATATACATCATTAAAAAACACAAATTTCTTATCCCATCAAAAAGCGACTTCCGCTTTAACTTCAAGCTCGCAGGAGATATGTATGCAACAGGAGTTTCAATGGGACTTATGATATCTCTCGTTGGTATCGGCACTGTTATAATGCAGGGCGCAATAAATATCTTCGGCACTGACATAATAGTCGCCCACACCACCGCAAGAAAAATATCTGAGATCTTTATGCTCCCTATATCAGTTTTCGGTGCAGCTTCAGCAACCTTTTCAAGCCAGAACTACGGTGCAGGCAGGATAGACAGAGTAAAAGAGGGAGTGAAAAAAGCGACCCTCATAACATGGGGCTGGTCTGTTATCGTAATAGCCGCAACATGGCTTTTCACACCATTTTTCGCACACCTTATCACAGGTATCAGCGACCCTGAGATAGTGGATACAGTGGAAAAATACATGAAAATAAACACAGCATTTTACTTTATCCTCGGCATAGTAATAGTTTTCAGAAACGCACTTCAGGGCGTAGGAGATAAGATAACACCTATAGCTTCAAGCATAATAGAGCTTTTGGGCAAGTTCGCAGTGGCAATGATACTCGCCCCACGCATGGGATATTTCGGCATCATGATAAGCGAACCCCTTGTGTGGGCAGGCATGGCAGTAATGCTCGGCATAGGCTTTGCCGCAAATAAGACCTTCCGTAAAGAGAATATCCCCAATACGGCAGAACAAATGTAAATAGTTTGTTAATTCACATAAAACAGATAGCTCCCTATGTAGAAAAAAATAAGCCACTATTGATTTTATCAAAGAAACGTGTTATAATTAGTAAAAACATACAATCCACAAGAGTATGGCTAACATACCATAGACGTGAAAGGGGGAAATGCCTGCAAACGGCAGGCATCACAGAAAAAATGCTTTCAAAAATATTGTCAAAAGAGGAATGTGCAAAGTGCAGGATATGCTGCTGCTTTGACAGCTATGATATATGGGAAACACCATATATCTCACAAACGCTTGCAAGCAAGATATTGCAGGAATATGCCCCTAAGCAGGAATTTATAAAGAAGGAAAACCATTTCTTGTTTAAAATGGATAAGGAACAGAATGCAGACCTGTATTATTGTCCAATGCTGGATAACGAGAAGGGCTGTATATTAGGCGACGACAAACCGTTCGACTGCAGGATATGGCCGCTGAGAGTAATGGCGCTTAACGAAACGAAAGTCATAACATTGTCGCCGGTCTGTCCTACTATGAATGAAAAGTCCATAAAGGAGCTGACGAAAACGGCTAACGAGCTGGCAGATCAGATATTTGAGTATGCAGACGAAAATCCGGAAGCTGTGAAACCGTATCTTGACGGCTATCCAATATTGGTGGTAGAGGGCAAGAAATATAAGGATACCCTCGTATAAAAAGTAAAAATCAAAAACAAAGCGGTGTCGGAGTGAAAAACTCTGCACCGCTTTTTCTATCCCATAGCATAAAGTAAAATCCGCAAAGAACGCCAGCGATTTTGCGACGAAAAAAAATCGACACAAATGTGTAGGGGCTGGCGCCCCCGACAGCCCTCACCTGCTTGCCGCTCAACCATGCGGCATATGCACAATGAACTGCACAATATTTTCCAACACGGGACGTCGTATTTTTGCAAAGCAGAAATTGCGCCGCTCCCCTACAGTGAGTTTGTGCAGTTATCATAAATTGCAAGCAGCTTATCTCAAAAACAAATAATAAATAAGCCCGTAAAACACACTAGCCAAAGTGCCGTAAAGAATAACAGGTCCGCTGATAATGAAGATCTTCGCCCCAAGCCCAAGAATATATCCCTCAGTCTTGAACTCAAGAGCAGGTGCTGCCACAGAATTCGCAAAACCTGTTATGGGTACAAGCGTACCTGCACCTGCGTGCTTCGCTATGCGGTCATACCAGCCAAGACCTGTGAGAAGAGCCGATAAAAATATCAAAGTTATTGATACCGACATTGAGGCGTTATCCTTGGATAAACCTAAATATAAATACATATCTATAAGCGATTGCCCAATAACGCATATAAGTCCGCCAAATAAAAACGCCTTTGGTATGGTCACCCACCACTTTGTCCCGTGGGAAGCCTCTTTGTACATCTCGCTGTATTGCGCCTTGCTTAAATTTATATCCATTTCTTTCGCTCCTTTTTTCTATCGTGTTTGCACCTATTGTTCCTCAAAAATCAGTTCTTATTCATTTTTTAAGCTGCACTATTTTCGCATGATTTGTTCAATATGTTGCTGTAAGGTTAATATTTTTATATAGTTTCAACAAGTTTTGTATAATGTAAACGATTTATCATAGGGAAATTTGTTTAAATAGTATCTTGAAAAAAATGCGAAAATTTTGTATCATATTCATTAGAGATATTCTATCTTAGGGGCAGTGTAACTGCCATTATTTTTCAGGAGGTTATTATAATGAAAGCTAAAAAAATTCTTGCTGCTGTCACAGCTCTTTCTCTGACAACAGTAGTATTCGCATCATGCGGCGATTCAGCCGATTCTTCAAGCTCTACTGCTGCCGTAACAACTACAACAACAACAGCAGCTACAACTACAACTGCTGCAACAACTACAACAGCTGCTGCCGAGTCTGCTGCTGATTCAGCTGCAACAGACAGTTCTGCTGACACTACAAAAGGTAGCGACTCTGATTACACACCTGTAAAGACATTCGAGGGCTATGACGCATTCCTTATGTTCGGTGACGGAGAGTGGCTCTGGGGCAACTGGCAGGGTCAGGGCGAACCTGACGCAACTCAGGCATTCGGCGTTGACGCTGACATAACAGGCGACGGTGAGTACACAGTTTCTATCACAAACGCTTCTATAGCTTATGACGATCCAGACGAGGGCATCAACCCACAGATCGCTCTTGACGGCGACTATGCTGTTGGCGCTCAGGGTTGCGTAGTAATGTGCGTTGATATCATCGGTCTTCTTAACGGCGAAAAACTCAAGGGCACAGGCGATCCTAAGACTGATAAGGAAACTCCAGGTAAGTACAATGCTGACGATCTCAAGGTAGAGCTTAAGTCTATCAAGGCTGACGGTCAGGAAGTTGCATTCGATAAAGCTAAGATCAAGTATGGCAACATCGAGGACAACAACAACTGCTACAGAATCGAGATCTACAACGATTACGGCGATACAGCTAAGGATTCTCCTATCGACAAGGACAATCTTGCATTTGAGGACAGCCTTGAGATTACATTCTCTATCGAGGGTCTTTCTGAATAATTTTTCGTGAAAACTAAGAGCAGACCGCAATATGGTCTGCTCTTTTGTATTTTTATACATCTTTCCAGTGACAAAAAGTGTGACAGATTTTTTTGAAATAGCTGTCACACTTTTATGTTGACATGAAACTAAGGGGAATATATAATAATAGTATTATAGTAATTCTATAATATCATCACATATTTTATTAATCCCCTAAGAAAAAAGCTGTGGTACCCTTTCTTACCACAGCTTTTTTCTTTTTTATCTACTTTTGTTATCTATTCAGCCTGACTGTCTGCCACCAGACCGCCGTTATCCGCCATAAGCTTGAATTTTATCTCAAACTCTTTCTCATCACCGCTGTCCGTCTTGCGATATACCTTGCAGGCGACTTCATCTCCTGCCTGCTTTCCTGAAAACAGCGACGCTATATCCACCTCTCCTGCGGTGGACTTTCCGTCTATTTCCGTGATGATATCACCCTCCGCAAGGTCTGTGTTGGCAACGTCACAATCAGGGTTTATGGACACAATACAAATGCCCGGCTTTATGCCGTATATCTCAGCAGTGGTATCGCTGACAGCATAATAAGTCACACCTATCTTTACTCTGCCTGCCACATAGCCCTTTTCCATAAGCTCCTCAATAACAGGCTTCGCCTCGTCTATGGATACCGCAAATCCTATGCCCTCATAGTCGCTTGAAGCAAGCTTCGATGAGGTTATCCCTATGACCTGACCCCACATATTGAACAGCGCTCCGCCTGAGTTACCGGGGTTTATAGCTGCGTCTATCTGTATACAGTTCATTATTATTGACGAGTTTTCAAGCCTTATCCTGCGGTTCACACCTGACACGATACCCTTTGTCACAGTGCCGTAATAGCCAGCCGGCGAGCCAATAGCGACTACCTCTTCCCCTGCATTCACCTGAGTTGAATCACCGAACTCAGCCGCCTGCAAGCCCTGTGCCTGTATCTTTATCACCGCTATATCCGTGGCAGGGTCCTGCCCCAACACCTTGGCTTCATACTCCGAATTGTCGCTTAGAACAACTTTTATGCCCGACTCCGCCGCATTTACAACATGAGCGTTTGTGACGATATATCCGTCGGCAGACATTATAACACCGCTGCCCTGACCTGCCGCAACATATCCACCCGAATTTTTGTAAACCTCTATAGATACCACAGCGGGAGAAAAACCCTTTGCGATACCCTCGGCAGTGTATCTTCCGTCAGCCTGATAAAATTCATCGTCAAGCTTCGGCTTGTCAGCCACAGGCAGCGTAAAGCTTATCTTCTCGTCCCCTGTAACAAGATTTCTCACCCAGCCGCTTCCCCTTATGGAGGTTATTGATATGGCTATTCCGATGCCTACAAAAAGCACCATAAAGCACAGCCTTGCAACTGCATGGCGCATACGCTCTCTGCGGCGGCTTCTTTTTCTTGCCGAATCAACAGCCGACCAAAAATCTTCGTCCACCTTGTGAGCGGCTACCGCGCCCTCAGGCAGCTTGTAATGCCCAGTTTCTTGGGCTGTATCTTCATTTTCATCATGCAGACAAGGCTGCTCTTCAAACTGCTCCATATGAGCCTCCTAGTCGCCCTCCGCCTTGTTAGGCAGCGTGAACACAAATTCCGTATACTCGTTCTTAACGCTTCGTACCATTATCTTGCCCCCGTGGAGCTTTATGATAGAACGCACAATATTAAGTCCCAATCCAACGCCCGTCTTGTCAAGTCCTCTTGACTTATCGGTCTTATAAAATCTGTCGAACACCAGCGGAAGCTCGTCCTCAGACAGACCCTCACCGCTGTTTCTGATAGAAATGCTCGTCATATTGCCCTCAGGCTCAAAGTGAAACTCTATATAACCGCCCTTGTCAACGAACTTTATGGCGTTCTCTATGAGGTTATACATGACCTGATGAACAAGGTCGTTATCAGCATAAAGGGTCACTCTGTCAACGTCAAGACCTCTTATCTCTATCTGCTTTTCCTCAAGCCTTGGCTCAAAAGTCACAAGGGTATCGACTATCGGCTCAAGCACAGAGAAATACTGCAAATTAGGTTTAAGCTCGCCTGCCTCGATCTTTGCAAGATTGAGCATACTTCTTACGAGCCTTGCAAGTCTGTGTACCTCAGAGGAAATTATCTTAAGATAATATCTCTCCTGCTCCTTTGGTATGGTGCCGTCAAGCAGACCGTCCACAAAACCGCCTATAGACGTCATAGGCGTTCTAAGCTCATGAGAAACGTTCGCAAGGAAGCTGTTTCGCATGGTGTCATAGCTTTTCAGGCTGGCAGCCATATCGTTGAAAGCGTTGCTGAGCTGTTCAAGCTCCGAGGTAGAATAATCAGGCAGGATGACGGAAAAATCTCCTGCTCCTATCTTCTTTGATACCTCCGCTATCTCTTTTATAGGTTCAGTAAGCTTCAGCGTCATGAAATATACCAGAAACATTACTATGACCAGAACTATTATAGCGGAAACTATAAATATTTCCATTATGTTGTAGGTATAGTCGTCCTGAGCCGCCTTTGAACTGAATGCAAGCACATAATATTCAGGTCCATTCGCTTTGAACGACTTACCTATCACATGATATATAGCATCGAAAGCTCCTCCGAGATCCGAATAAACATACTCGCAATTGTCAGAAAAAGCTTCAAGCTCATGGACAGATATATTATGAGGGCTGCACACAGGATCCTTACTGGAGTTCACAAGCACTGCTCCCGTAGAGTCGCACAAGATAAAATCAGCGTTGCACGCCATTGAATACTGCGTCATCTCATCTGTCACCGACTTTTTCCAGTCGGCAGGCTGAGCCAGCATTTCTTCCTGCGTATATAAAGCAAGAGCCTTGGTGTTTTTCTCCAACAGGCTCTTTTTTTCGTCAATAAAATACCTTGAAGAAACCAGCAGTAATACCGTTCCTAAGCACACAAAGCTTATAAGTATTACTGCTGAACAAATTACAAAGTATTTAAAGAATATGCTTTTACGATTACTCATGCGGTGTTTCAGCGACTTCAAACTTGTATCCTACGCCCCATACAGTTTTAAGTGCCCACTTGTCAGAAACGCCCTCAAGCTTCTCACGCAGACGCTTAACGTGAACGTCGATAGTTCTCGAATCGCCGTAATATTCAAAGCCCCATACCTCATCAAGAAGCTGATCTCTTGTATAAACTCTGTTCGGATTTGAAGCAAGGTGGAACAGAAGCTCAAGCTCCTTCGGCGGTGTGTCAAGCACCTGACCGTTTACTCTCAGCTCATATCTTGTCATATTAACTGAAAGCTTGTCATACTTGACTTCCTTTATCTCAGCTTCGCCTGATGACTGACCTACTCTTCTGTATACAGCCTTAATTCTTGCGATAACTTCCTTTGTATCGAAAGGCTTTACGATATAGTCGTCAGCTCCAAGCTCCAGACCAAGCACCTTATCAAATGTTTCTACCTTTGCGGTTATCATGATGATAGGCACGTTGGACTTCTTTCTTATCTCACGGCATACCTGCCAGCCGTCTATACCAGGCAGCATAATGTCAAGCAGTATGATGTCAGGCTTAAGAGCGTTGAATTTTACCACTGCTTCCTCACCGTCATGTGCAAGTATTACTCCATAGCCCTCCTTTTCAAGGTAAAGCCTGAGCAGCTCGCAGATGTTCTTATCATCGTCTACTACCAATACTCGTCCAAGCGACATATTTCATCTTCCTTTCGTTTATTTACTTCTTTTCATGCCCATTATTTCAAATTTTCACACTTCTGAAAATTTGAACAAAAGACAATAATTATTCAAATTGATATAAGTATTATAACAAATTCACAAACCCATTGTGTGAATATTTATTTAACTTTTTATTAAATATCATAATTTGCTTTAATTTTAAGCGGACGTCTGCAACAATATGTATATATTTAATTTAATTAATCAATACTTTTGGATTTTACTTACAAAAGCGTCGAGGATATTATTTGATTTTTGTAAACTATATCATAAAATATTACCTATTCCATACAAACAGCCTCCGCAGGATAACTACGGAGGCTGTAAATTATATCAGATATTAGTCATGGGAGCTTATTAGTACATACCGCCCATTCCGCCTGCACCTGCTGCTGCGGCTGCCATAGCAGCGTCAGCCTGTGGGTCCTTCTTGTCTGCAACAAGGCTCTCAGTTGTGAGCACCATTGAAGCAACAGAAGCTGCGTTCTGGAGAGCTGAACGTGTAACCTTAGTAGGGTCAACGATACCTGCAGGTATCATGTCAACATACTCAGAAGTATAAGCGTTGAAGCCGTAGCCGACCTTTCTTGAACGGATTATCTTGTCTATGATAACGCTGCCCTCAAGACCTGCGTTCACTGCGATCTGTCTAACTGGTTCTTCAAGAGCCTTGTAAACGATCTGAGCGCCTGTCTTTTCGTCACCGCTGAGCTTGTCAACGAGCTTCTTAACTGCCGGCATAGCGTTGATAAGAGCTGTTCCGCCGCCTGCTACGATACCCTCTTCAACAGCTGCCTTTGTAGCTGCCAGAGCGTCCTCGATCCTCAGCTTCTTCTCTTTCATTTCTACCTCAGTTGCAGCACCGACCTTGATAACAGCTACGCCGCCTGAAAGCTTAGCAAGTCTTTCCTGAAGCTTTTCTCTGTCGAAATCAGAAGTTGTGTTCTCGATCTGTGACTTGATCTGACCAACTCTTGCCTTGATATCATCGCTGTTGCCTGCGCCGTCAACAATGATAGTGTTCTCTTTCTGAACGACTACCTGTCTTGCTCTGCCCAGCTGCTCCATAGTTGTTTCGCTGAGTTCAAGACCAAGTTCAGATGAAATTACCTGACCGCCTGTGAGGATAGCGATATCCTGAAGCATTTCCTTTCTTCTGTCGCCAAAGCCAGGAGCCTTGACTGCAACGCAAGTGAAAGTACCTCTCAGTTTGTTTACGATAAGAGTTGAAAGAGCCTCGCCCTCAACGTCCTCGGCGATGATAAGAAGCTTCTTGCCAGCCTTTACGATCTGCTCGAGAAGTGGAAGAATTTCCTGAATGTTAGAGATCTTCTTGTCTGTGATAAGAATGTAAGCGTCATCAAGGACAGCTTCCATTTTATCTGTATCTGTTACCATATAAGGTGCGATATATCCTCTGTCGAACTGCATACCCTCAACGACTTCGCTGTAAGTTTCAGCAGTCTTTGACTCTTCAAGAGTGATAACGCCGTCAGCAGTTACCTTTTCCATAGCCTCAGCGATAAGCTTACCAATGTTCTCATCAGCGGCAGAAACAGCACCTACTCTGGCTATCTCATCAGAGCCTTCTATCTTCTTTGAGTTAGCGACGATAGTTTCAACAGCAGTATCTACAGCCTGATCCATACCTTTCTTAAGTACCATTGGATTAGCACCTGCTGCGATATTCTTCATACCCTCTCTAACAAGAGCCTGAGCAAGCAATGTAGCTGTTGTTGTACCGTCACCGGCAGCGTCGTTAGTCTTAGTAGCGACTTCCTTTACAAGCTGTGCGCCCATGTTCTCAAATGGGTCGTCAAGCTCGATCTCCTTAGCTATAGTAACACCGTCGTTTGTGATAAGAGGAGCACCGTACTTCTTATCAAGAACTACATTTCTGCCCTTAGGTCCCAGTGTTATCTTAACAGTGTTTGCGAGCTTGTCGATACCGCTCTGCAAAGCTTTTCTTGCGTCTTCGCCAAAAATTATATCCTTAGCCATTGTAAATTACCTCCGTTTATATACTATTTAAAATGCAGTGAAATTAGTCAACAACTGCGAGAATGTCGTCCATTTTAACGATAATGAACTCTTCACCGTCCAGCTTAACATTAGTACCGCTGTACTTAGAGATAAGCACCTTGTCGCCCTTATTAACGCCCATAGTAACGTCCTTTTTACCAGGGCCTACAGCTATTACCTCTGCGACCTCAGGCTTTTCCTTAGCTGAGCCTGTGAGAATGATACCACTCTTTGTGGTTTCCTCAGCCTCTGTCATCTTAACTACAACTCTGTCCTGCAATGGTTTGATCGCCATGATAAGTTCCTCCTTTTATAATACCTTTTAATATGCTAAATTAGGATCCTTCGTGGTCGCACCTATGTTTTCAGCACTCTCACGATCGGATTGTTAGCACTCAGTCTTTCTGAGTGCTAATTATATTTTAGCACCTTTTTCGCAAAATTCAAGTCATTTAAGGTCATTTATGTGATTTTTGTAGGGTTGCACAATATCTATTAAGTCGCAAAATGATTTTGAAAGCATATTGTACAATTTATTGTGGGGTATCGCAGGTCTGAAATCAGATTTTCGGGTGGGGATAAATGTATTCAATGTAGGTATCCATATCAACAGTATCCATAATTGTAGGGGACGACGCCCTCGGCGTCCCGATATTCCTCACCCATTGAATTAACAGAGATTATCACAACGATGTCACCCCGAAAATAATTTGGCATCAATGATACAACAATTATGCGTTATTCCTCCGAATGGGACGCCCATTTCTGTGAAACAGAAATTGCGTCGCTCCCCTACAGATTTGTTGCCGTTGGGTTCGTGTTTCAGCCGTTTATATTCGATTTTCAAGTTACGTTCGGGGTATGACATTTGGTATTATGTCCTAGGTGTTGCATACACAAAATATCACAATGCACGCCCACGTCCTGATACAAGTACTCTACAGCCTGTTCCAGAATCTCTCATCGTATTCACTAAGTCGCAGGGCTTGTACGTGCCCGCAAGTATCAAAACGCTTTCTACTTATCCCGAAAAGCACCCCTTTTGTTGCATAAAAAATGCAACAATTGCAGAAATGTTGCCAAATTAAAAGATAAATCATTTGTTTGCACAAGTTTAGTTGTCAGAATTTGTGCAGTTATTACACAAAATTATTACAGAAATATTGATGAAAATACGAGGAAAAATAGTGTGTCTATGCAGTTATCCCACAATTTTAATTTATATCAATATATGCGATTTTAATAAAAAACAGTTGACAAATGGGTGCGGTTTGGTGTATTATTATATTGTAATCGTTTAATCGTTAAGATCAAACAATAATATATTCGGAGGTCAAAATTATGGCAGAGTATTTTAAGGATATTCCAAAGATCAAGTATGAGGGCGTAAACTCAACTAATCCCCTCTCTTTTAAGTATTATAACCCAGATGAGGTTGTAATGGGCAAGACTATGAGAGAACAGCTCAAGTTCGCTCTTTCATGGTGGCACACAATGGGCGGCGACGGCACTGATATGTTCGGCTGCGGCACTACTGACAAGACTTGGGGCGAGGCTGCTCCTGAGGCAAGAGCTAAGAAGAAGGTCGATGTTGCTTTCGAGATAATGGACAAGCTTTCTATCGACTATTTCTGCTTCCATGACCGTGACCTTTCTCCTGAGTACGGCGATCTCGGCACCACTAACGCAAAACTTGCTGAGGTAGTTGACTACATATCTGAAAAAATGGCTGCTGACCCTACTAAGAAGCTTCTTTGGGGTACTGCTAAGTGCTTCGATCACCCAAGATATATGCATGGTGCAGGCACATCACCTTCTGCTGATGTTTTCGCTTATGCGGCTGCTCAGATCAAGAACGCTGTTGACGCTACTATCAAGCTTGGCGGTAAGGGCTACGTTTTCTGGGGCGGAAGAGAAGGCTATGAAACTCTTCTGAACACAAACATGGGTCTGGAGCTTGACAACATGGCAAGACTTATGAAGCTGACTGTTGATTATGCTCGTTCAAAGGGCTACACTGGTGATTTCTACATCGAGCCAAAGCCAAAGGAGCCTACAAAGCATCAGTATGATTTCGATACAGCTACAGTTCTCGGTTTCCTGAGAAAATATGGTCTTGACAAGGACTTCAAAATGAACATCGAGGCTAACCACGCTACACTTGCTCAGCACACTTTCCAGCATGAGCTGAGAGTTGCAAGAGATAACGGTGTATTCGGTTCTATCGACGCTAACCAGGGCGACCCACTGCTCGGTTGGGATACAGACCAGTTCCCTACAAACGCTTATGACGCTACACTTTGTATGTACGAAGTTCTCAAGGCAGGCGGCTTCACAAACGGCGGTCTGAACTTTGACGCTAAGGCAAGAAGAGGCTCATACACAATGGAAGACATTTTCCTGAGCTACATTGCAGGTATGGACACATTTGCACTTGGTCTTAAGGCTGCTGCAAAGATCATTGAGGACGGCAGACTTGACAAGTTCGTTGATGACAGATATGCAAGCTGGACAACAGGCATTGGTGCAGACATCATTGCAGGTAAGGCTGACATGGAGAGCCTTGAGAAGTATGCAGTTGAGAAGGGCGAAGTTACTGACTCACTTTCTAGCGGCAGACAGGAATATCTGGAGAGCGTACTCAATCAGATCATGTTCAATCTTTAAGCAGGGGCGTGCCCCTGCACCCATATCCGCTATCATTCGTGGTAGCGGATTTTTTTATCGCCGCCCATATCATTTTTACGCTGTTATAAAATATGAAGGCGTGCCCCTGCACCCATATCCGCTATCATTCGTGGCAACGGATTTTTTATCGCCGCCCATATCATTTTTTACGCTGTGATAAAATATGAAAGCGTGCCCCTGCACCCATATCCGCTATCATTCGTGGTAGCGGATTTTTTTGTACAAAAAAAGAGCGGAGTTTTTTTGCTCCGCTCTTTGCTTTTTTCATTACTTTTCTTTTCTTGAGAGTTCCTGCAGCTCCTGTTCATACTGTGAGAAGCCCTCCACAGACTTCATAAGCTCGTCCTCAACGTGTTCTTCATGATTATCCTTAAACACAAACTTCAGGAATACCGGTGTGATTATCGTTGTTGCAACCACCATGATGATGATAGGTGCGAAAACCTCGTCGCCCATAAGTCCAAGCTTCTGTCCTTTAGCCGCTACTATAAGTGCGACCTCACCTCGCGAGATCATACCCATTGCTATCTGCAAGCTTTCCTGATTTGTATACTTACAAACCTTTGCGCCTAGTCCGCAGCCTATTATCTTTGTGATTATTGCCACAACAAGGAGCAAAACTGTGAACAGCACCATTTTGCCGCTCATATTTATGCCGTTCATTGTAAGGCCGATGCTTGCAAAGAACACTGGTGAAAGGAACATATACGAAAGTGTTTCAAATCTGTTTGAGATATACTTTACGTCCTTTTCGCTTGAAATTGCAAGACCTGCAACAAATGCGCCTGTGATATCTGCTACGCCGAAAAGCTCTGCTACATACGCCATGAGCAGGCAGAAAACGAAGGAGATGATAACGTGACGTCTAAGGTCTTTTTTATCTCTTTTTCTCCACTTCGTGAACACGACATGGTAAACGACTGTACAGCCGATAGCCACTGCAAAGAACGCTACTATCTTAATAAGAACTGTTGCAACGTGAACGCTTGTATCTGCAAGGCTTGTGATAAGGGTCAATGCGATGATACCAAGGATATCGTCTATGATAGCCGCACCGAGAATGGCATTACCTGCTCTTGTAGAGAGCTTGCCAAGCTCTTTCAGAGTTTCTACTGTGATAGAAACTGATGTTGCAGTAAGCACAACGCCTATGAAGAGGTGCTGCAGGAATGGTGAGCAGGCGAGCTTATCGCCCTTGCCTACGCCCATTGCAGCGGCAAGTCCAAGTCCGCCGAACAGTGGTACGATAACGCCAAGAAGAGCGATTATGAATGACGCTTTACCGGTCTTTTTAAGCTCCTTAACGTCTGTCGTAAGTCCTGCGGTGAACATCAGCACGATAACGCCAATTTCTGACAGTTCTGATATGAACTCAGTTTCTTTTACAACATTAAGAACAGCAGGTCCGAGTATTACACCCGCCAACAACGCACCGACTACCTGCGGCAGTTTCATTTTCTTTGTTACAAGACCGAGAATCTTGGTCGAAAGCAGTATAAGTGCAATAAACAATATGTAGCTATACTCTTCCATGATTTTACTTCCTTTCCACACCGCCATTATATGACGTTAATGCGTAAAAATAACGATTCACAGCATTTTACTTTCTGCAAATCGTCATTGATTTTCCGTATCTTATTATAGCATTATGCCGCACTATAGTCAACAGACAGCACAATTTGTTCACAAAAAAGAGCAACAAAAAAGAGCCGCAAAAGTCGGCTCTTTTTGTGATTATTTTATCAAAGTTTGTTTATACAGCTTTTTTGCCGTTAGGGAATATCTTATCCTCGCAGATACCTGCCATTTTTTCTATAGCAGGCTGGATATCCTGCCACAGACCACAGCCATCGTCCTGACCGCTTGTTTTCCATGCAAACACGCCGTTCCAACCATTGTTGTAAGCGTCCTCATAAGCTGAGGTGATGTCGAAATCGCTGTCGCTTGCAACGGCCGGGCATTCGCCTATAACGCAAGGCTTTGTACCGTCAAGGCCAAAGTCTGTTGGAGATTCGCTGAAAGGATATCCCCACATTCCCTGCATCCAAGTGTACCAATGAGTTGAATAGAAGTCAACATAGGCAAGGCTCTTGTCATACTTATCACCGCTCAAAACGCTCTGAAGCTCGCTGTCGGATATTTTGTTGCCCTGCTGGCTGTCGGAGTTATACTTTATCATACCCAGACCCACGGTTACAAGAACGTCTGAATTTGCATGGATAGCTGCAGCTGCCTTTGCATAATACTGCTCCAGATAGGACCAATCAAGCTTGCCGCACTCTTCATTTTCAACTATCCAGTCAGGCTCGTTACAAAGGTCTACAGACCAGAAATAGTCGCTCTTGCCGTATCTCTGAACGAGAGGAACTATGTAGTTATCTACAAACATATCTGTCTTGTCGCTGTCCTGAATAAGCGTTCTCCAAGCCTGATAATTCTGATTCTGATCCTTGAAGTTATCAAAGGACTGAACTGTTGCCATTATATAGATCTGATACTGCTCTGCAAGATAGAACAGATTGTCAAGATCCTCCCAATGAGCTGTTGTTGCACCGTCAAATGTACCGTCTGCTGAGATAGCCATACCAACGTCGCCGTTGCAGATTATCCATATTCTTGCGGCATTTACGCCTGAATTGTGAAGCTTCTGGAAATGATCCTGCCAGAACTCAAAATTAAAGCCTCCGCCAAAGTCGTTCCACTTATCCCATGGAGCGTTCACTCCATTGAACCAAAGCTCCTTGTCGCCCACCATGAATTTTGTTCCGTCGATCTTGACTTTCGCTGAGCCGTCGGTCGTTGTTGCATAATCCTTTTCAGGCATTGCAGTTTCCGAAACAACGGCAGAGCTGTTGTTTGATTTGCTTTCAGCCTTTGAGCTTGAGGAATTATCTCCGCAGCCCACGGTCGAAACAAGCATCAGCACTGCAAGTGATGATGCAAGCCACTGTTTAACTTTCATAGAATATACCTTCCCTTTCTTTTGACTAAAGTTTTGAACACATTTGATTATAGCACAATACCGCTCCATTTTCAATAGCAAGATCTGATTTTTTTGCAGATAATATCCTCTAAAATTTTAACATTGTATAATTATATCAGCTCTAATAATCGGCTCTTTTTCATATAGTGATTAAAAATATGAACATTTGAGATTTATACACAAAAAGAAGGTATGTTATTTGTTTAATAAGCGTATTCTAATTTGAACAGAGATGTGGTATAATAAAAGATACTGATGAGGTTAATATTTTATATATGAAAGGACGGGAAAGAATGAAATCAGTATCAAAAAGATACCTGAGCTTTATTTTATCTCTTTTAATGGCAATGACTATATTTGTTGGTCTTGACCTTGGGGATATAAATGCGCAGGCATTGTCGGGAGATACTCTCAAAAACGCTGACACGGAAGCCATACTTGAGGATATGGGTCTGGGCTGGAATTTGGGCAACTCTCTTGACGCAACAGGCGGTTCGGGTCTTAACACGGAAACATCGTGGAGCAATCCTAAAACAACTCAGGCTCTTATAGACAAGGTAAAGTCTTTAGGCTTCAACACAGTGAGAGTGCCTGTTTCTTGGGGCAAGCACGTATCGGGTGACAACTACACTATCGACTCTGCATGGCTTGCAAGAGTAAAGGAAGTAGTTGACTACTGCTACAAAAACGATATGTATGTAATTCTCAACATTCATCATGACACAAAGTCTTCTGCAAGCGCTTCGGGAGCAGGATATTATCCAAGGTCTTCTGCATATTCAAGCTCTGAGAAATTTGTTACAAGCGTATGGTCACAGATGGCAGAATATTTCAAGGATTATGACTATCATCTTATATTTGAAACCCTTAACGAGCCTCGGCTTATTGGCACAAGCTATGAGTGGTGGTTCAACAAGTGGAGCATTCCGTCAGAGGTAAAGGACGCTATAGACTGCATTAACAAGCTCAATCAGAAGGCTGTTGACACCATAAGAGCCACAGGCTCAAACAACAGGGGCAGACTTATCATGTGTCCCGGTTACGACGCTTCCATAGACGGTGCAACAGTTTCAGGCTTCAAGCTTCCTACAGATATTTCAGGCAACAAAAACCGCATCGCTGTATCAGTTCACGCATACAGCCCTTACAACTTTGCAATGAATGTTGGTCCAGGCTCGACCTCTGCATATACATCTTCAATAAAGAGTGAGCTTCGGGACCTTTTCAGCACGCTGAAAAGCAATTTCCGTGACAAAGGTATACCTGTCGTTATAGGTGAGTTCGGCTCAACAGACAAGAACAACACTGCAGAGCGTGTAAAGTGGGCGACAGACTACACTGCGCTTGCAAAGAAGAATAACATTCCATGCGTACTGTGGGACAACAATGCTTTTGCAAGATACAACGGAAGCAGCATTATTCTCAACGGTGAATATCACGGCTACATAAACAGAAAAAACAATACTGTTACAAGTCCTGCAAAGGACGTTATCGAGGCTCTTATGAAGCCTTACGGCAACAGAGTAGATCTTAACTGTTCTTCAAGCGTTACGATAATTGCGGGACAAAGCAAGAACATTGGAGCAAGTTCATCAACAAGCGGGGCTGTTCTCACATACAAAAGCACGACTCCGTCAATATGCACTGTTGACAGAAACGGAAACGTGACCGCTCTCAAGATAGGCACAGGATATGTTACTGTTACGGCTTCTGCAAATGGTTATGGCAGCGTTTCAAAGGACGTTAAGATAGTTGTTTCAAAGAAGAGCCTTAACAACGGACTTCTTACGCTTTCAGAAACAAGCTATGTTTATGACGGCACATACAAAAAGCCTGCGGCTACAGTTACGCTTGACGGCAAGGTGCTTCAGGCAGGCAAGGATTACACTATCTCATATAGAAACAATCTAAACGTTGGCGTTGCAACTGTTATTGCGACAGGCATGGGCGACTACACAGGTTACACATCAAAGAACTTCACTATCACAAAGCGTGCAATGGCAGGCGGAACCATTTCAGTGGCTTCAAGCGTTTCATTCACAGGAAGCAATATTACTCCGTCAGTTACAGTAAAGGCAGCAGGCAGGACGCTCACAAGAGGCACTGACTACACAGTTTCATACTCAAACAACAAAAACGTCGGCACGGCTAGCGTTTATGTATATGGCAAGGGCAACTATTCAGGCACACTGAGCGCTAAATTCGACATTGTTCCTGCAAAACAGCAGATACAGAAGCTTGAAACCAGATACAAGGGCTTCTATATTGATTGGGCGCAGAAAGGCTCTGCAACGGGATATGACGTTGAGTATTCTGTAAACGCAAACATGAATGGTGCGGCTTCAAAGCATTTAACAGCAAACAAGCCTGACACGCTGACAGTAAGCGGTCTGACAGGGGACAAGACATATTATGTTCGTGTTCGTTCCTACACAAACAGAAACGGCAAGGTATACTACGGCGCATGGTCTGATGTAAAGAGCATAAAGACAGCTAACAACGACATCACAAAGGCTTCTGTTTCGGGCATTTCCACAAAGGCGTTCACAGGAAAGGCTATCACGCAGAACGTAACTGTAAAGGTCGGAAACACTGTTCTTAAAAACGGTACTGACTACACAGTTTCATACTCCAACAACAAAAAAGTTGGCAAGGCTACTGTAAAGATAACAGGCAAGGGCAAGTATGGCGGAGTTATCACAAAGACGTTCAAGATAAATCCTGCAAAGCAGAAGATACAGAAGCTTACGGCTAAGTCAAAGGCATTCTTTATCGACTGGGCGCAGAAGGGCTCTGCTACCGGATATGAAATTCAGTATGCAACAAACTCAAAGTTCACAAGTGCAAAGAAAGTTACCATAACAAACAACAAGACAGACAAAGCCACTGTTTCAAAGCTTTCTGCCAACAAGAAATACTATGTTCGTGTGAGATCTTACACAACTGTAAAGGGCACAAAGTATTACGGGGCTTGGTCGGCAACAAAAACTGTCACTACAAAGAAATAAGGCTATATTGGTATAATGAAAATACCGACGGCTCGGGTTGAGCGGTCGGTATTTTTTTTGCGATATTTTTCAGTTTGTGGGGAAGCTAGGCGGACGAACGTTGTTCGCCCCTACATGGAGTCGGGGTTTTATCCATTAGTGCTTGCCACAAAGAAGTATGTTATGTAGGACAGGACGATAAATGCAGAAGAAAGATAGCTCAGAGTGCTGACTATGGCTTTGCATGGGGCTTTTTCGGAGCGGTTGCAAAGGTCTGTGAAAAGTCCGATATTTATTAGTCCTATGAGCATACATGGGATTATGTATCTGAAATTCATTGTGCAGATAAAAGGATATCTGATACAGAAGTTATAATAGTTGCCTAAGATAGTGGCATAGACCACTGTGAGCATGAGTTTTTCGGTAAACCTTGCGTTATCGGTCTTTACAAAAAGCACTATGAGCATTGCGATGAACGCTATTACCGCAAGGACCAAGGCTATCCAGAAAAGTGCATATGGCACGAGCATTGCGTTTTCGGGGAAGAAAGTTTCGTTTATGCCCTCGCCAAAAATGGAGTTTTTAAGCATTGCTATGGTAGGGTTATACTCTTTATAGCTTTCACCGCCCCACTGCTCAAAGACTATTTTGATCTGTGAGAAGCTGAAGTCTGTAAGGCGGTGTTTGGCTGTAAGGTCGCCTATATACTGGCTGTCGGCAGTTGAAAGGCTTGGGATATAGTTTGGTTTTACGCCAAAGCGCAGGTAGTTTCTCACGCTCCACCAAAGTCCAAGAGGACAGCATATTACACCGAAAAGGCACATTTGACCCAGGCGGTTTGCGATATGCTTGCGATTTTGCACAAGCACCATAAAGAAAAGTATGGCTACGGCAGGGGCGATAAGCCCTACGGATATTTTTGTCATCATGCCAAGACCGATACAGAGGGCTGCTTTGACGATATTCTTTGCGGTCTGTTCTCTATACCATTTCAGCACGCAATATATTGCTCCCACTGTAAAGCACAGCATGAGAGGGTCGTTATTTATTCCACCTGACATAAGGACAAGGTATGGATACATACAGCACATACCGAACGGGATAGTCAGGGCTTTGCCTTTAAGGTCAAAGAGCCTTAATATCTTATAGACTGTTATTGTTACGGCACAGACATAGAAGAGGGTCAAGGCTTGTATAGCCTCGCACGCCATATAATACTCTATGCCTATGGAGGTGCAGAATTTCAGCCATACCGCACAGATGATATGATGGAGAGGCGGGTGATAATACTGCCAAAGGGTAGTGGGGTCGAAATTCGGCAGGGCGTGATTATTATAGATATACTCTATATAGCCTGCGTGACCGCCCTCGCCGCCGAAATACCACACATCATTCTGTCTTGTATAGATATCGGACATAAAGACATAAGAATAGCGCAGGACAAAGCCTGCACCTGCCAAGGCAAGGCAGGTGACACGGTCGTGGAACTTTTTATCGTTATTGAGCAGAACGACATACATAACAAGCACGACGCAAAGTCCTGCAAAGCAGATAAAAGCCGCTTTATATTGGGCATGAACGAAATAATTCACTGCCGCAAGGGTCAAAAGGGTCTTGCCTGCAAAGGTCAAAACTGCGCCTGCGGTATGCTTTCCGCTGTCATCGAGCTGTTTCAAAAACCTTCTGAGGTAGAAAAGCTCTATTATCATGAAAACGCCACACACAATGACGCCGTTTAAAAACTTATAGCTATAGCTTCCAAAGCCTGTGAGTGCAAGGCATATGAACGCTGAAACTATATAAGGGTGACGGCTGAGGGTGCGGAAGATCGCCTCAAGCCGTCTGTCGCTTATGGATCTTCTGTTCATGTCTTTCCGCAGGGACAGAAGAAGTCCACCTTTCTTTTTATTCATATTAGTTTCCAGATTTTTCTTCGTGATATTCTTTTTCTGTATTCACGTTCCAGATATCTTTTCTGCTCTTTTTGCCTGTTTTTATGGCTTCGGCTGTTTCCATGGCGGTGAGCATTGAATGGTCCATATTATTATATCTATGCTGACCGTTTCTGCCAACGCAATAGAGGTTCGGGAAAGTATCGAGGAACTTTATCATGGTATCGAAATGCTTATATGTATCAAAATAAGCAGGATATGCTTTCTTGACCTTTTCTCTATGGGAATCGAGGACTTCGTTTTCGGAGATGACGCCCATTTTAACAAGCTCAGCGGTTGCGAACTTCACGCAATCCTCCTCGGACATATTCCAGAAATCGTCCCCCTCGGCACAGAAATACTCAAGGCCTATCCAAACTGTATCCTCAGGCTTTTCCACCATATAAGGCGACCAGTTGTTGAATATCTGTATTCTGCCCAGTTTCACGCCCTTATCCTGAACATATATCCAGCAGTCAGGGACGATATTGCCGAGAGTTGTTTTATTTGTTTCATTTTTAAGGTTGAGCTTATTGACAAGCAGACCAACGGTAACAAAGTCACGGTATGGCAGACCCTTGGCTATCTTTATGACGGTATCGCAAGGCTTTGTGCCGTCCATGCCGAGGATAAGGTCTTTGACAGGCATTGAGGAGATAAAGATATCACCTGTGAAGGTCTTTTCGCCCTCAGCGGTATCGCAGACAACGGAGGTGACTTTTCTGCCCTCGCACATTATTTTCTTTACCTGACAGCCTGTGAGTATTTTTCCCCCAAGCTCTTTCACCTTATTGGCGGCAGTTTCCCAAAGCTGACCTGGGCCGTATTTTGGATACCAGAACTGTTCGATAAGGGAGGTTTCCACCTCGCCATTATTCTTTGTGCCGAACACCTTTTTGAACATATCTTTCAGGAGGGCTGTGATAGAGAGACCTTTTACACGCTGTGAGCCCCAATCTGCGGATATCTCGCTTGGGTGTCTGCCCCAAAGCTTTTCGGTATAGCCCTCAAAGAACATGGAATAGAGGACCTTTCCGAAGCGGTTTATGTAGAAATTCTCAAGGTTGGTTTCAGGCTTTTTGAACACGCACGCCCAAAGGTAGCTAAAGCCTGCTTTCATGGTGGTAACAAAGCCCATGTTCTTTATGGTTTCAGGTTTCATTGAGATAGGGTAGTCAAAGAAGTGCTTATTGTAATAAATTCTCGACACTCTGTCACGGACGAGCATTACATTATCCTCAGTTTCAGGGTCGGGACCGTTTTCGGCAAGCGGCTTTTCGTGGCCTAGCTTTTTATCGTCATAGGCAGGCTTGCCCTGCAAAGGCATAAGGTCTGCCCACCAATCCATGACCTGCTGATTTTTGGAGAAAAACCTGTGTCCGCCTATATCCATGCGGTTGCCGTTATATCTCACTGTCTGTGATATTCCACCCATTGCCTGCGAGCCTTCAAGTATGGTCACGTCATAGTCACCGCCGTTTTTAAGAAGCTCTATTGCCGCAGTCAGACCGGCTGGGCCTGCGCCTATAATAATTACCTTTTCCATGTGTTATCCTCTCCTGTTCAGTCTTTATTTTTATCAAATATAATAAATTTTCTGCCTGCAAAATTCCATATGAAAACTATCACTGTGGAAACAAGTTTGCCCACAAGATAATATTTATCCTGCGGAAGAAGCGTGCCGAATATGAGCTTTGAAGCAAGGATATCCTTGAAAAACCATATTATTGCGGCATTTATGCCAAGTCCCACAACGCCCACGGCGGCAAATGCCGCAAACTCTGCAAGGCGGTTTTTTATCTTTGAATTTTTGAATATCCAAAACGTACTCAGGGCATAATTCACCAAAAGTCCTGCCACGAAAGAGATAGTCGCAGCAATGACGGGGTCGAAGCGGCAAAGCTCCACAAGTGCGGTCATAATGCCATAATCCACCACAAAGGCGAATCCGCCCACAAAGACGTATCTGAAAAACTGTATGAATGTATTATCGGTATCACCCGAAAAAAGCTGTTTTATCTTCATTTTTTATGTTCCGTTCTGAAAAGTTTCTTGTGGGCAACACTGCAAAAAGTAAGCCTACTATATATAAGTACGTTTTAAAAAGGCAAAATGTCGCTATTTTTTACAAAATTCTATCTTTCGCACAAATATATGACACTGTTTTTGTACATGGTGCTTAAACACAAAGTTCACAAAGCATTAATTAATATTATACAACTTTTTCTTCATTTCGTCAAGTAAACTTGTGCAAAAACAAAAAAGGACGCTTTTATCCGTCATCTGAGGGTGTATGAAAATTTTTGCCGATCGGTCAATGACAAAAAGAGGGCGACCAAAGGTCGCCCATACAAGTTTTTTCAGAACCATTACAGATCATATCCTGTTATGAGGTTTAAGTCTTTTATCCTCATACATATATTTATCGGCGATGTGCATTACATCGTCAAACCAGAAGTTTTCCACCGGGGCTACTGCTGCACCGACGCTTACTGAGAGGACATAGGATCTACCGCTTCGCCTGTTCAGCTCTGCCATTTTATCCTTTATCTCCTCCTTGACCTGCTCGGAAAGGTCTGTATCAACGATAGCGAAAAGGGCAAGCTCATCTCCGCCAAATCTTCCGCAGACTTTATTTTCTATGCTCACGCTGTCGATAGCATTTGCGGCGGCTCTTATTGCATAGTCGCCTGCTTCGTGTCCGAAATTATCGTTTATGTATTTAAGTCCGTCAACGTCAACGGAAACTACAAGTGCAAGCTGGTCGTTTCTTCGTGGGAGAGTTTCAAGGGCATTATAAAAGCCAGTACGGTTATAAAGCCCTGTGAGCATATCGTGACGGTACATTTCTTCGATATGCTTTGTCATATACTTCTGATAGGTGACGCTTCGGAAGCTGCCCAAGGCGGTATTCAGGGAATTTACATAGAGTGGTATTTTAAAATACTCGTTGAGCCTGACAGGAAAATAGAAGCAGGCATAGCCAAGTGGTATGCCGATATAGGCAAGTGCGGAGAATATGAGGGGAACTTTATAGTCCATTATATTCTCTATATCGGGAATGATGTTGGTGCGGTCAAAAGGCTGTGGGACATCTCTATCTTCCACGGCACGGCTCCGCAAAAGTATCATTTTATCGCTAAAAAGCGGTTCTCTATTGCTTACACGAGGGTCTTTACGTTCGTCAAAGAAATCACCATTCACCACAACAGCCATATCGCCAAAAGCATACTCTTTCAGCAGGGCGGCAAGAGTCTTAGGAGTTTCGCAATTCATGACATTCACTGCAAGCTCATAGAGGACACGCTCCTCGTCCTGATAGCGGTTCATTCTGTCTCGGAGTATTCTGATATGCTCCCCGGTATTTATCTGCTCCACTGAGGGTTCACAGCCGCAGGAATTTTCAACGGACAGATCATAGTCAACTGTATATACCTTTTCGGTCTTTTCACCAGCCAGAGCTTTACTTATAGAATTGATGATGGTTTTAGCGGTATCATCATAGCTACAGCCGCTTGTTGTAAGCATAGGTGTACAGTACCTAGCCTCTTCAAGTCCGTCAAAGCCTGTCATGATAATATCTTCAGGTATTTTATAGCCACGTCTTTGAAACTCAGCCCCTGCGGCTATAGCCATCATATCGTTTGCACAGACGATCGCTCTTGGGACTTTATTTCCCTCTATCATATCGTCCACTGCTTTCAAAGTAGGTGCTGACCAATAGTCCCCGTAATAAAAGACATCGTTTCTGAAGGGAATATCATGCTCCTCGAGTATCTTTCTGAAAACTGCTATACGCTCTTCTGAATTTTCTTCGTCTTTTCTGCCTGCGATAAAGCCTATATCTCTTACACCATGCTGTTCTATCACATGGCGAACCACTTGCTCAAAGCCTTTTGCATAGTCGAATTTGATGCTTATGCAATCGTCATGCTCTACGCCGACTGATATAACAGGCTTACCATATTCGGCGGCGTCCATTCTGATTTTTGTCATTATATTCTCAGCATACACACCCTCTTCAAAGGTCACGACGGCATCTGTTATATTATAATCAATAAGGTCAAACACAGACTGCTCGCCTTTTTCAGACAGAGTCTTCCAATAAAGGTCTGAGCAGGTGTGATATACAAACAGTCTGTAATCGTTTTCAACAGCAAAATTATTAAGAGCCCGTATGATTCTATAATTACGCTCATCATAGACTTTACACATACAGACAGCAATTATTTTGATGTTACCGATCATACAGCACAGCTCCTTTCCTATAAATTCAAATACAGTGTTATTATAACATGATTTAATGAATAAATCAAGAGAAAATTGAACAATTTTTAAGAAATTAAGACATAGTTTCGCACACTTGATTAAATGATTAAAGAAAAGGAGCAGTTTGTTAATCCAGCCTGCTCACATCGTTCCATGACCTTACACGCTGATAAGACATTTTATGCTGTTGGAGGTACTCGTCGGTATTCTCAGGAGGGGTCACGATATCCTGCGGTTTATCGCTTGTAAAGATATCCTCATAATCATTTGTTATGACCTTATCGTCCTTTTGGTTATCCAGCAATTTTTGCAGGTTTTCGGTCATTTTATCACGGGTAAGCCCCTCGAAGTCTATACGCTCTTTTCTGCCGTCGAAGGGAAAGTTGGGGAGTTTACGCATGAAATTAAGGTCAGACACGGTTTTTGCGGTGATGACAGCGGCTGCTATAAGGTAGGCGAGCATAACGAAAGTATCACCTGACACGCTGTCAAAAAGGGCGAATTTCAGAACCATATATAATATCATCACGGCAGGGGAGGCGACTATCAATTTAGTTGTATCCGCCATGAGCAAAGCACCGCAGGCGGCAAACGCCGCATAGTTAAAAAAGGCATTTGAGCTTGCATCAAAAAATGCGAACATCGCACTTTCCGCCGCAAAATAATTCGCCCATCCTATCATTCCGTATATTATAACCGCAGGAATAAGCAACGCAAAGGTAAAAGCTGCAAATCGCCGCTGCCTTTTTATAAGCCTGCGGAAATGCCTGCGAAGAGTTTCGTCAGGCAGTGTTTTATAGTCGGCTCTCAGATCAAACATTTCCATGTTATGTCACCTCCTGAATTTATTATAGCATGGGGGGAGGGGATTGTCAAATGGTTTCTGGGGGTGTTAGCACAAACCATGTAGGGGGAGCGGCGCAATTTCTGCTTTGCAGAAATACGACGTCCCGATATTTCTTGCCCGTTAAATTATTGGAGAATTTCACAATAATGTCACCCCCGAAAATAATTCAACATCAAAGATACAAAAAATACAGCAGTATTCCTCCGAGTGGGACGCCGAGGGCATCGTCCCCTACAATCCTGAATTTACAGCAAACTCCAAGCACAGGCGAACAATGTTCGCCCCTACATCTCATTCGGGCAAGTTCCTGCCGCCGCAAAATCGCTTCGCTCGGTGCTTTATTTTTACTTTATGCTTGCAATTTACTTTGGTCTGCTATGCTCATTCCTCATTCCTCA